>Ga0105095_10000389_pt1 | contig 20914 bp, 19 predicted proteins | sample PPLLak2March2015_2_FD_79180 | JGI IMG/M metagenome (GOLD analysis project Ga0105095, IMG submission 79180) | Freshwater sediment microbial communities from Prairie Pothole Lake near Jamestown, North Dakota, USA - PPLs Lake P8 Core (3) Depth... | ecosystem: Environmental > Aquatic > Freshwater >...
CCAAAGCGCGGGCGATCGCGGTGCAGCGGAGCCGGAACGTGCGGCTCATCGTCGCGGGCAACGAGATCCGCCTCGTGAGCCTCCATCCGGTCACGGGCGCGGTCACGGTCATTGAGCAGCGGGACCTCAACACCGTGTACGGGGTCACGGTCGTCTCCACCCGGGACACGCTGCTCTACGACCCCCGCGGCCTCGGCCTCCAGAGCTCCGCCACGACTATCGCGGTATCGCGGCCGGGCGGGTACGCCGACACGGTGGTGATCAACTCGCTGGGAGGAGTCCAGCAATGAAATCGGAGCGAGGCTTCACGATCGTCGAGGTGCTCGTGGCCGTGATGATCCTCTCGGTGGTGGCCGTGGGCCTAGTGACCACAGCCGGGCTCGTGACCCGCATGATCGGTCAGGGACACCGTTTCACGGAGGCCTCGGCGCTCGCCAACGAGCGGATCGAGGTGCTCAAGTCCCAGGGGTGCCCCGCGGCGGGCACCGGCACCGAGACGCGCGGCTCGTATGTGATTTCGTGGCGCATCATCGATGTCGCCTCAGGCAAAGGCCGGGGGATCAATGTCAGCGTGCAGTCCCCCACGACGCGCGGCAGCCGGACGGACACTTTCGCCACGGTGCACTACTGCCCATGACAAACCAACGTGGATTCACCCTGGTCGAGGTCCTCATTGCGCTCGTGCTGATGGGGATCGTGAGCACGGCCCTGTACCAGCTGCTCGTGGCTAACCAGCGGCTGTACCGGGCCCAGGTCGAAAGCGTCGCCACCAACCAGAGCGCCCGCGCCACGGTCGCCATCGTTCCGGGCGAGATCCGGGAGCTGTCCGCCGGCGGGGGCGACGTCATCGCCATGAATGCGACGTCGCTCACCTACAAGTCCATGCAGGCGGTCTATGTGCAGTGCGCGCCGCCCAACACGGGCGGGCTGGAGATCGTCGTCGATCGCAACACGTTCTTCGGGCTCCGCCCGATGAGCGTGGCCGACGATTCGGTGCTGATCTTTGCCGAGGGCGATTCCACGACCAGGGGCGACGACGGCTGGCTCAGCGCCAGCGTGACGAGCATGACGGTCGGCACCGCCTGCCCGGGCTCGCAGCCCAGCGTCACGGTTGGGCTGTCCGGCCTCTCGTCCAGTCAGCTCGCGGGCACGCAGGCCGGCGCCCCGGTCCGCACCTTCCGCCCCGCGCAGATCCTGCTGTATCAGGATGCCGCCGGCGACTGGTGGCTGGGCGGCCGGCAGTACCAGAAGTCGGGCGGTACCTGGGGTGCGACGCAGCCCGTGCTCGGGCCGTTGTCGGGCACCGGGCTCGCGCTCACCTACGCCGATTCGGCGGGGACGGCCACCACGAATCCGCTCAACGTCGCCCGCGTCGGGGTCACCGTGCAGAGCCAGTCGTCCGACCAGGTGTATCGGTCAAACGCGAGCGGTGGCCCCGTGTACCTGCTGCAGGACCTCGTGACGCAGGTCGCGGTCCGCAACAACCCCACGTACTGATCCGGCAGGAGTGACGACTATGAGTTCCCAGAGGCTCCAGAGTTCCCGCGGCGTCGCGCTGCCGTTGGCGATCTTCGCCCTCGTCGTGATCGGCGTGCTGGTCGGCGCGTCGTTCTACATCGGCCGCCAGGAGCAGGCCGTGGGGCGGAACACGGTGCGGCTGCAGCAGGCCTTTGCGTCCGCCGAGGGCGGGCTCCAGCTCCAGGTCGCGAACTGGGACCCGTCGGTCTACAACATGATGGCCATCGGGGACTCCGCCTCGTTCGGCGGGACCATCGCCGGCAGCGGCTGGTATCGCGGCAACGTGCGCCGGCTGAACACCCTGCTGTTCCTTGCGCGGTCCGAGGGCTTCAGCACCGACTCGACATCCCGCCAGCACATCGGGATGCTCCTGCGACTCCGGCCGGTGGAGCTCGACATCACCGCGGCGCTCAAGACCCAGGGCGAGGTGAAGGTCGGCGGCTCGTCCTTCACAGACGGCAACGACAACCTCCCCGCCGGCTGGACGGACTGCCCCGCGCTCGAGCCTCCGCTCCCGGGAATCCAGTTGCCCGACTCGAGCGACATCAGCACGAGCGGCTGCGGGGGTCTGAGCTGTGTCGCGGGCAACCCGAAGGTGGAGGAGGACCCCACCATCAATGACTCCACCCTCACGACCTTCGGCGACGCCACCTTCGATGACTGGCGCTCACTGGCGACCAAGATCATTACCGGCGGTACCCGGAAGATCGAGCCCTCGCTCACCGGTGGGGCGTGCAACAAGGCCGACCCGAACAACTGGGGCTCGCCGCTCGCGCCCCTGCTGCCGTGCGGTGGCTATTTCCCCATCGTGTGGGTGGACGGGAACCTGAACGTCAACGGCGTGCAGGGGCAGGGTGTCCTGCTCGTGGACGGCGACCTCGACGTGCAGGGCGGCTTCGAGTTTTACGGTCCCGTGCTGGTCAGGGGACGCCTGAGCACGCAGGGTACCGGAGGCCACTTCAACGGCGGCGTCATTGCCGCGAACGTGGACCTTGATCAGAACACCGTGCTCGGCAACGCGGTGATCAGCTACTCGAGCTGCGCCCTGGCCAAGGCGCTCACGAACTCGGCGCCGGCCGCCCCCCTGCGGTCGCGGAGCTGGGCGAACCTCTATTAGTGAAGGGTTTTCGGCGGCGGGGAACCCCGCCGCATTCCGGGGCCGCGAGGGCACTACCCCCGCGGCCCCGCTCTCTTGCCGGCAAGTGACCTAACTCACATACTTTCTAGTACTTGCCGCGCCAACTTAAAGTTGGTTGGAGCTTGACAAAAATGGGGGCCAACCCTACTGTAGTGTGCCGCTCACCCCTTCTATCTCTTTGAAGCCTAGGGACATATGGCGTTTCTGGGGATCGGTAAGCAGTCAAAGACGGTCGGTCTCGACATCGGCAGCGGCCTCATCAAGCTGGCGGTGATCGACCACGGCTCCGGCCGTCCGACCCTCCAGAAGGTGGCCGTCACCAACGTTTTGGCGGACGCCATCGTGGAGGGCGAGATCATGGACCCCGGCGTGGTGGCGGAGGCCGTGAAGGGCCTGCTCGTCTCGGCTGGCGTCAAACACAAGAAGGCCGTGGTGGCCGTCGGCGGCCGGGACGTCATCGTCAAGAAGATCCAGGTGGACCGGATGAACCAGGCGGATGCGTATGACGTCGTCCGCTGGGAAGCCCAGCAGTACGTTCCCTTCGACATCGAGGGCGTGCAGCTGGACTTCCAGGTGCTCGATCCGGACGGCACCGGTCTCCAGATGGACGTCCTGCTGGTGGCGGCCAAGCGCGAGCTGGTCGAGACCAAGCTCAACCTGCTCGGCGAGGCCGGCCTCGACGCGGCCGTCGTGGACGTGGACGCCTTTGCGCTCCACAACGCGTTCGAGCTGAACTACCCGTCCGAGCAGGAGGGCGTCACGGCGCTCATCAACATCGGGCACGAGGTCACGAACGTGAACGTCGTGCAGGATGGCGTGCCGCTGCTCACCCGGGACCTGTCCATCGGCACGCGGAAGTTCCGCGAGGACCTCCAGCGCGAGCGCGGGCTCCCGGCGGAAGACGCGGAGCAGATGCTCCAGGGGTACGAACGGACGCCGGAGCTGGAGGCGTGCGTGCAGAACCGCGGTGACGAGATCGCCGTCGGCGTCGAGCGCGCGGCCGCGTTCCTGCAGACGTCGTCGCGGGATGCGCGAATCCGGCGGGTGTTCTGCTCGGGCGGCGGGGCGCGCGTTCCCGGCCTCGGGGATGCCATGGCGGAGCGGCTCCGGATCCCGGTGGAAATCGCGAACCCGCTCCAGGGGCTCGAGGTGTCGAGCGGTGCCTTCGAAGGTTTGAACGTGGACGAAACGGCGCCGCTGCTCATGCAAGTCATCGGTCTCGCGCTGCGGCGCGAGAAAGAGTAGGGAGAGGGCAGGCACGATGATTCGGATCAATCTGCTGCCCGGCCCGCAGAAGAAGCGCCGCGGGGGCGCCGGGTTCAGTCTCGGCTCCGCGAGCGAGATGGTGGCCAAGGTCAAGAACCCGCTCCTGCTCGGGGTCGTCGGGGCCTGGGTGGCGGGCCTGGTGATCGTGGGCGGGCTCTGGGCGCTTCAGGCCGCCAAGCTGGCCTCGGTCCGCGACGAGCACGAGCGCGTGTCCGCGGAGGCCCGGCGCTACCGCACGCTCATCCGCGAGAAGCGGAAGGCCGAGGAGCTCCAGGACTCGCTCGCCGCCGAAATCGCCGCCATCCGGGCGATCGACGAAGAGCGGTACGTCTACCCGCACATCCTCGAGGAAGTGACCAAGGCCCTGCCGGACTACACGTGGCTGGTGTCCTTCCAGACGATGGCCGCGGTGTTCGACGACATGGTGGACTCGACGGTCGCGCCTCCGATCCGCTTCACCATCGAGGGACGCACGCCGGACCTCTCCGCGTACACGCGGTTCGTGAGTCAGCTCGCCACGTCTCCGTGGGTGCGGAACGCGGAATTCGGCGCGGTCCAGTCGGTGCTCGAGGACGAGCGGCCGGTCCAGTCGTTCTCGCTCACGGCGACCTTCAGGACGGCGGACTCGGCGTACATCCGGCTCGCCCCGATCCAGGAATCGGTGAGGTAACCCCATGGCGATGACCGACAAGGAAACGAAGCAGCTGATGGTGCTGCTGATGGTCGTCCCGATCGGGGCGATCGCGCTCTTCTGGTTCCTGGTGCGTGAGCCCAGGGCCCAGGAAACGGCCGACTTGCGGCGCCAGGTGGACTCGCTCCAGTTCACCGTGGACTCGGCCCGCCGGGAACTGGCGCGCGGGTCCGTGGAAGACCTGCGCCAGCGCGTCGCCGACTACGAGACGGGGCTGACCCTGATGCGCACCCTCGTGCCGACGGACAACGAGGTCGCTCAGCTCATCAACGACATCTCGGACCGGGCCAAGCTGCGCGACGTCTACGTGGCCGACCTCTCGCCGCTTGGAATGGAGGACGGGCCCCAGTACCGGGTGGCCCGGTACCGCTTCCAGGTGCTCGGGCACTACGACGACATCGGGACGTTCCTGTCCGATATCGCCTCGCTGCGGCGGATCATGGTGCCGCACTCGCTGTCGCTCACCCTGGCGACGGACGCGCAGGCCGAGGTGGTGTCGGATACGACGGGGGCGCTGCTGGTGGCAAGCTTCCAGCTCAAGACGTACGTCAAGCAACCGCCCATGGAGGGCGAAGGAGGCACCGGTGGCGACCGGTAAGCGCTGGAGCCCATGGCTCGCGGTCGCCCTTGTCGCAGCCGCCTGCGGTGGAGGAGAGGAGGCACCGCCCGCCGGCCAGCCGGCCGTGGAGCCCCCGCCCCCGACCGCCGCGGTCGATGCGCAGGACGTGTCGGTCCAGGACAGCACGCCCCAGGACAGCACGACCCAAGCGCTCGCGCTGGCGCGGGAGGTGTTTGCCTACCGCGGATCGGGCCGCGACCCGTTCATGTCCCTGCTGCGGTCGGGTGACGTTCGGCCGCTGCCGCAGGACCTGCGGGTCATGGGGATCACGTTCGACGCGCGCTACCCGCAGCGCTCCGTGGCCGTGCTGAGCGACGTCTCGGCCGCCAAGCGATACACGGTGCGGCCCGGCGACGTCATCGGCCGGATCCGCATCGTCGAGGTACGGACAACGGAAGTCATCGCAGTCGTGCAGGAGTTCGGCGTGGACCGGCAAATCGTGCTGCCGCTCCGGCGTCGTCAGGAGGCTACACAATGATCCGGTTTCTCCTTCTTGCCGCCGGCGTCGGCCTCGCGGCGTCGCCTGCGAACCTCGGCCCCGGCGAAGTCACGGCCGTGAGCGTCCTGCCCGCCCCGGGTCGGGCGGAGGTCGTGATCGACGTCGCCGGTCCGGTGTCGTACCAGGACTTCACGCTCGCCAACCCGGCGCGGCTCGTCGTGGACATCTCGGGCGCCACCCTGGCCAGCACCGGCGCGGCGAGCTACGACGGTGTCAACCGGGCGGGCATCGTGAACGTCCGCTACGCCCAGTACAGCACCGAGGTCGTGCGGGTCGTGATCGATCTCGAGTCGCTGCGCGACTACACGGTCGAGCAGGGCGAGGGGATGATCCGCGTCGCGTTCGGCGCGGACCGCTCCTTTGCCGCCTGGTCGTCCCTCGAGCCGCGGGCCCTTGCCGCGGCGGCGACGGGCGGGACCATGGGCTCGCCCTACGCGGCGGTGGCCGAGGTGGAGCCCCCGGCCCAGCAGTCGCAGCAGCCCCGGATCACGGTCACCTATGACTCCGCGTCCATCGCCGACGTGATGGCGGGCCTTGCCGCCTTCAGCGGCCGCTCCATCGTGCTCGGCAAGGACGTGGACGGCACGGTCACGGCTGAGATCAAGAACCAGCCGTGGGACGTGGCGTTCCAGTCGATCCTGGCGTCGCAGGGCCTGTCGGCGGTCGAGGAGCCGTCGGGCATCATCCGGGTGGACAACCCGGAAGTGCTCGCCAAGCGCGACTCGCTCGAGCCGCTCACCACCAAGCTCGTCCGGGTCAACTACCAGCGTGCCGGCGCCCTGGTGGAACCGCTCAAGGCGGTACTGTCGTCGCGCGGCCAGGTGGTGGCGGATACCGCGACCAACACACTGATCATCAGCGACGTCGAGAGCCGCATCCTGCGGGATTCCGCCTTCGTGGCGCAGCTCGACATCCGCACGCCGCAGGTCTCGATCCACGCCAAGCTGATCTTCGTGGACCGGTCGGACATCGAGAACCTCGGGGTCCAGTACGACCTCGGGACGTCGTCGCAGTTCTTCAACAAGCTCGTGCAGCGTCCCGATCCGGCCACCATGCAGGGTGTCGATACCGACAACGACGGAACGGTGGACTTCGTCACGTTCGAGACGTACGACCCCGCCACGACCGTCGTGGACATCGGCGGCAACGCCCTGTCCGGGATCGCCAACGCGACGTCGGTGATTCCCAGCTCAGCGCTCGACCTGATCTACTCGACCGCGATCGGCGGCTACAGCCTCACGGCGTTCGTCTCCGCCCTGCAGCGGGTCGAACTGGCCGACCTCCAGGCGGAGCCGGTCATCACGACGGCCGACAACACCCGCGCCAAGATCCAGGTGGGCGACCGGGTGCCGCTGCGCGTCATCGACCAGGGGGCCATCACGGGCGGCGTTCAGGCGCCCCGCACCACCACCCAGTTCGAGGACGTGGGCATCATCCTCGAGGTCACACCGCACGTCACCGCGAGCGGCCAGGTCCTCATGCAGATCCACGCCGAGAACTCGTCGGTCAAGGAAGCGCCGGCCGACATCGGCTACTCCTTCCAGACGCAGCAGGCCGACAACCAGATCCTGGTGAACGACGGCGAGACGGCCGTCATCGGCGGCCTGACCGTGACCGAGCTGGTCGTGTCCAAGAGCGGCATTCCGTTCCTGGTCGATCTGCCCATCGTGGGCAGCCTGTTCGGGTTCACGCAGCGCCGCGAAACCCGGCGTGACCTGTTGATTCTGGTGACCCCCCATATCATTGACGTGGGGGACGAAGCCATGGGTGTGGGCGGGCGCTGACACCCGGCACACGGGGCGACCAGCACCGGAGAGGCACCGAGCCCGGCCCCGCGCCGGGCTCGCGTGTTGTTAGGGGGAGCGTGAAGCCGTGAGCGGACCGATCCGATTCACCACCGCGGGAGAGTCGCATGGCCCCGCCCTGGTCGCCGTCCTCGAAGGGGTGCCGGCCGGCCTGGCGCTCGGCACGGGCGACATCGATGCCGACCTGCGGCGCCGGATGACGGGCCACGGCCGCGGCGCGCGCATGAAGATCGAGTCCGACCAGGTCGAGCTCCTGAGCGGCGTGCGGGCGGGCGAGACTCTCGGCTCGCCCATTGCCATGCTGATCCGCAATCGGGACTGGGAGCACTGGGCGGACATCATGGCGATCGAGCCGGACCCGGCGGGCGCGGGTCCGCGACGGCGGGCGGTGCACCGCCCGCGCCCGGGGCACGCAGACCTGGTGGGGGTGCTCAAGTACGACCGTGCCGACGCTCGCGACATCCTGGAGCGGGCGAGCGCCCGCGAGACCGCGGCGCGGGTGGCGTGCGGGGCCGTGTGCCGCGTGCTGCTCGCGGCGTTCGGGGTGGAGATCGGAAGCCACGTGGTGCGGATCGGCGACGTCGAGGCACGGGTGCCGGACGAGCTGCCGGTGCCGCTCAACCCCGCCGCCGACGCCTCCCCGGTCCGCTGCCTCGACCGGGCGGCGTCGGCCGCGATGGTCGAGGCCATCGATCGCGCGAAGCGGGCGCGTGACACGCTCGGGGGCGTGGTCGAGGTCGTCGCCCGTGGCGTGCCGGTGGGCCTCGGCTCGCACGTGTCGTGGGACCGGAAGCTCGACGGCCGGCTCGCGCAGGCCATGATGTCGATCCCGGCGGTCAAGGCGGTGGAGATCGGGCTCGGGCTCGCCGCCGCCACGCGGCGCGGGTCGGAGGTGCACGACGCCATCGGCCGGGGCGAGGGTCCCGCCACGGGGGGCTTCGCGCGCGCCAGCAACCGCGCAGGCGGCCTGGAAGGGGGCATGACCACCGGGGCTCCCCTCACCCTGCGGGTCGCGATGAAGCCCATCTCCACGCTGATGCGGCCGCTGGACACGGTGGATCTGGTCACGGGCGGCGCGTCCAAGGCGCAGGTGGAGCGATCGGACGTGACCGCCGTGCCGGCCCTGGGCGTGATCACCGAGGCCATGCTTGCCCTGGTCCTCGCGAACGCCCTGCTCGAGCAGTTCGGCGGCGGCGCACTGGCCGATACCCGGGCCGCCTACGACGCGTATCTCGCCCGACTCGCGCGGCGCTGGGAGCCCGGGCCCTCGGCGTGAGCCGCCACGTCATCCTGATCGGGCTGTCGGGCGCCGGAAAGTCCGCCGCGGGCCAGGCGGCGGCGCGCCTGCTCGACTGCGCCTTCCGCGACATCGACGACGACATCGTCCGGCGGAGCGGCCTGACGATTCCGGAGCTGTTCCGACGCCACGGGGAAGCGGACTTCCGGGCGCGAGAGCGTGACGCGATGGAGCGGGCGCTCGCCGCGCCCGCGCACCTGGTGGCGACGGGTGCGGGATGGGCCGCGGCGCCGGGGAACATCGATCGGGCGCTCGACGTGGCGCTGGTCATCTATCTGCGCTGCGGGCCCGAGACCGCCGTGGCGCGTCTTGCCGGCTCCACCGACCGACCGCTGCTCGCCGGTGACCCGCTGGCCGCGCTGCGAGGCCAGCTCGCGGCCCGCGCCGGGTTCTACGAGCGTGCGCATGCTGCGGTGGACACCGACGGCCGCGGCATCGACGAAGTGGCGCAAGCCGTGGCCGCGCTTGCGCGAAGCACGGGGGGGTGGTAATTATGCCCCCGGCCCCGGGCGCGGCGGAGTGACAACGGCCCGCCTCGCAAGTCAAGTCACAGCAACGTGATATCAAGTCGGCCTGGTGTGGGATCCCGGTTCCCGCCAGGCCGTTCGGATCTTCGGATGCGGGGCCACGTTGATCCGGCGTTGAGTGCCGCCGCGCTTCGTGGCGGCAGCGTACGGGTAGATGAGGAACCATGGCAAAAGCCAAGAGCGCGCTGGTCGTCGTGGAATCACCGACGAAGGCGAAGACGGTCGGCAAGTACCTCAAGGACCTCGGCGGGGAATTCTCGCATTACACCGTCAAGGCGACCGTCGGCCACGTCCGGGATCTGCCGCAGCGCGAGTTGGGCGTGGACGTCGAGAAGGGCTTCGCGCCGAAGTACGTCACCATCCGCGGCAAGGGCAAGACGCTCGCGGAACTCAAGAAGGCGGCGAAGGCCGCCGACGCGGTCTACCTGGCCACCGACCCCGACCGCGAGGGCGAAGCCATCGCCTGGCACGTTGCCGACCAGCTCGGCGAGCGGGCGGACATTCACCGGGTGCTGTTCCACGAAATCACCAGGGACGCCGTCCGCCAGGCCATCCGCCATCCCACCGAAATCGACGACCGCAAGGTCGAGGCGCAGCAGGCGCGGCGCATCCTGGATCGCCTGGTGGGCTACAAGGCGAGCCCCCTGCTCTGGAAGTCCATCAAGACGGGGCTCTCGGCGGGGCGCGTGCAGACGGTGGCGTTGCGGCTCATCTGCGAGCGTGAGGAGGAGATCCGCGCCTTCACGCCCAAGGAGTACTGGAGCATCGAGGTCGAGCTCGAGGCCAAGCGGAAGCGGTTCCAGGCCAAGCTGTACAAGGTCGGCGGCCACCGGGCGGAGCTGTCGGACGCGGCGGCGGCCCAGCGGGTAGTCAAGGACGTCACGGGCAAGCCCTTCGTCGTCTCCGCGGTGAACCGGCGGGAGCGCCGCAAGCACGCGCCCCCGCCGTTCACGACCAGCACCCTGCAGCAGGAAGCGGCAAAGCAGCTCGGGTTCTCGGCCCAGCGGACCATGCGGACCGCGCAGCAGCTGTACGAGGGCGTGGAGGTCGGCAAGGAGGGCGCCGTCGGCCTCATCACCTACATGCGCACCGACTCCACGCGCGTGGCCCCCGTGGCGCTCGAAGCCGTGCGCGCGTTCATCGCTGAGCAGTTCGAAGGCCCGTACCTCCCCGCCAAGCCGAACGTCCACGCGGGCCGCAAGTCGGCGCGGGCGCAGGACGCGCACGAGGCCATCCGACCCGCCGACGTCTGGCGCCGACCGGACGATCTCAAGAAGGCGCTCACGCCGGACCAGTTCAAGCTCTACCGGCTCATCTGGCAGCGCTTCGTCGGGTCGCAGATGGCGCCGGTGATTTACGACACCACCACGATCGACTTTGCGGTGAACGCGTACCTGTTCCGCGCCGTGGGCTCGGTGGTGCAGTTCAACGGCTACCACGCGGTGTTCCACGAGGGGCACGAGGCCGAAGAGGGGCGCACGCTCGAAGACCTCAAGCCCGTGCCCTCGCTCGAGGTGGGGGATTCCGCCAAGGTCAAGGAGATCGTCCCGAACCAGCACTTCACCGAGCCGCCGCCGCGGTACAGCGAGGCGAGCCTGGTCAAGGAGCTGGAGAAGCGCGGCATCGGCCGGCCGAGCACGTACGCCTCGATCATCTCGACGCTGCGGAACCGGGACTACGTGACCCTCGCCGAGCGGCGGTTCCAGCCCACCGGGCTGGGCGAGACGGTGTCGAAGGTGCTGGTGTCCCGCTTCCCCGACATCTTCAACGTCGAGTTCACCTCCGAGATGGAGAACGAGCTCGACAAGGTCGAGGAGGGCGATCTCGGCTGGGTGGCGGTGCTCGAGAACTTCTACGGGCCGTTCGCCAAGGCGCTCGCGGAAATCGATCCCGAGGCCATGATCCGGGAGGCGCACGACGTGTCGGAGGTGGAGGGGCAGACCTGTCCCGACTGCGGCCAGGGCACCCTCAAGGTCCGCTCGGGGCGCTTCGGGCCGTTCGTCGCGTGCTCCCGGTACCCCGAGTGCCGGCACACCAAGCCCCTCAAGCGCGACAAGGTCCCGGACCGGCCCACCGACCAGGTCTGCCCCAACTGCGGGCGCCCAATGGTCATCAAGACCGGGCGATACGGGGAGTTTCTCGCCTGCACGGGCTACCCGGAGTGCAAGACCACGCGTCCCATCCCCCTCGGCGTGAAGTGCCCCAGATGCGGCACCGGTGAACTCGCCGAGCGCCGCACCAAGCGGGGGCGGTCGTTCTTCGGGTGCTCCCGATATCCGGACTGTGACTTCTCCACGTGGTACCGGCCGACGCCGGCCACCTGCCCGTCCTGCGGGTTCGTGGGCGCGGAAATGCGGAGCACGAAGACGCGCGGTGACTACCGCCGCTGTCTGAAGTGCGAGACCGAGTTCACGCCCGAAGGCGCGGACGAGGGGGCAACGGCGTCCGCCGACGCGTGACCGTCACGGTGGTGGGCGGTGGCCTTGCCGGGTGCGAGGCCGCGTGGGCGCTCGCCGAGCGCGGCGTCGCGGTGCGGCTCTGCGAGATGCGCCCGCGCACCAGGACCCCGGCGCACCAGACCGACCGGCTCGCCGAGATCGTCTGCAGCAACACCTTCAAGTCCCTCGAGCTCACCAACGCCCACGGCCTGCTCAAGGCCGAACTGCGCCGGCTCGGCTCGCTGCTGCTCGATGTCGCCGAGACGGTGCGCGTGCCGGGCGGGTCGGCCCTGGCGGTGGACCGCACGCTGTTCGCGGACGCGGTCACCGCGCGGGTGGAGGCCCACCCCCGCATCACGGTGGTCCGCGACGAGGTCACGGATCTGCCGTCGCCCGGCGTCGTCGCCACCGGGCCGCTGACCTCGGAGGCGCTGGCCGCGCGCATCGCCGAGCGGCTGGGCACCGGCGGCCTCGCGTTCTACGACGCGATCGCCCCGATCGTCGCGGCCGAGTCCCTGGATCTCACCCGGCTCTATCGCGCCTCGCGCTACGGCAAGGGCGGCGGTGACGACTACCTGAACGCCCCCCTCGATCGCGCGGCCTACCTGGCCCTGGTCGAGGGGCTGCGGACGGGCGAGCAGTTCCGGCCGCACGAGTTCGACGCGGTGCCGTACTTCGAGGGGTGTTTGCCCATCGAGGAGATGGCGGCGCGCGGGGACGACGTGCTGCGCTTCGGGCCGCTCAAGCCGGTGGGCCTGCCGGACCCGCGCACGGGGCGGCTGCCCTGGGCGGTGGTGCAGCTGCGCCAGGAGGATCAGGGCGCGCAGATGTGGAACCTCGTGGGGTTCCAGACCCGGCTCCGCATTCCCGAACAGCAGCGGCTGTTCCGGGCCATCCCGGGCCTCGCCGAGGCCGAGTTCCTCCGGTACGGGAGCATTCACCGCAACACCTACCTGAACACCCCGAGCGTGCTGCGGCCGCCGCTCTCGGCGCCGGACGACCCGCACCTCCTGTTCGCCGGGCAGCTCGTGGGTGTGGAGGGCTACACGGAGTCGCTGGGCACCGGGCTGTTCGCCGGGCTCACGCTGGCGCGCCTGCTCGCGGGAGAGGCGGCCGTGTTGCCGCCGCGGGAGACCATGCTCGGGGCGCTGCTGCACCACGTGCATCACGCCGACGCGCGCCACTTCCAGCCGATGAACGCGAACTTCGGTCTGCTCCCGCCCCTTGTCTCGCCGCCCAGGGACAAGGGGGAACGCAAGGCCCGGCTCGCCGAGCGGGCGCTCGCGGCCATCGAGGCGTTTGCGGGTCAGGTGGTGGGAGTGGCCCCGTGACCGGGCCGCCACCGCTGCGGCCGGAGATTGCCGAGTTCCTGACGTTCCTCGAGAAGGAGCGGAACGACTCGCCCCACACGGTCCGCGCCTACCGGCGCGATCTCGCCGCCTTCCAGCGGTTTGCCGACGGCTACTTCGCGGCCGCCTGGGATTGGACGGCGGTGGATCGGCTCGCCCTGCGCAGTTTCATGGGCGACCTCACGCGGCGCGGCCAGGCCCGCCGGTCGGTGGCGCGCGCGGTCTCGACGCTCCGCACGTTCTTCCGGTTTCTGGGCTCCCGCTACGGCGTGGCGGCCAATCCCGCGCGCGGTGTGAGGCTGCCGCGGGCGGAGCGCCGGCTGCCGGCGGTGCTCGACCGGGCGCAGATCGAGGAGCTGTTCGGGCTGGCCGAGCGCGCCGCGCAGGACGGCGGATTCCAGGAGGCGCGCGACCTCGCGATGCTGGAGCTGTTCTACGGCACCGGCATGCGGCTCGGCGAGCTGGCGGGCCTCAACGTGAGCGACGCGGACCTCGTGGCCGACCAGGTGAAGGTGCGCGGCAAGGGGCGCAAGGAGCGGCTGCTCCCCATCGGGCGGGCGGCGGGGCGCGCGCTCCGCGCGTACGAGGGGGAACGGAGCGCGCTGCTCGCGGCCGCGGGCAGAGGCGGTGACATCCGGGCGCTGTTCCTGGCCCGTTCGGGACGCCGGCTTTCCCCCCGGGGCGTGCAGCTCGCGGTGCGCCGGCACCTCCGGCTGTTCGGCGAGCGCACCGGGCTCAAGGTCCACTCCCTGCGCCACTCGTTCGCGACGCATCTACTCGACGCCGGCGCGGATCTGCGCGCCGTCCAGGAGCTGCTGGGCCACGCTTCGCTCAGCACGACGCAGGTGTATACTCATACCAGCGTGGAGCGGCTGAAGCGCGTGTACCAGGCCGCGCACCCACGGGCGAAATGAGCCAAGATGCGGCCGCGGCCGGCAGGGCGCGGCGGGAGACCATGGTGGCGCCACGCATGCGTTCGACGACCATTCTCTGCGTCCGCAAGGACGGCCGGGTCGTCATGGGCGGAGACGGACAGGTCACGGTGGGCGACACGGTCATGAAGTCGCGCGCCACCAAGGTCCGGCTGCTGGGCGGCGGCAAGGTGCTCGCCGGGTTCGCGGGCGCCGCCGCCGACGCCTTTACGCTCTTCGAGAAGTTCGAGGAGAAACTCGAGCGGTTCCCGGCCAACCTGCCGCGGGCGTCGGTCGAGCTTGCCAAGGACTGGCGCAGCGACCGCGTGCTGCGCCGGCTCGAGGCGCTGCTCGCGGTGGCCGACGCGAGCCACGGGTTCGTGCTCTCCGGCAGCGGGGAGCTGGTGGAGCCCGACGACGGCCTGCTCGCGATCGGCAGCGGCGGCAACTTCGCGCTGGCCGCCGCGCGCGCGCTGCTCGACACGCCGCTCGACGCGCGCGCGGTGGTGGAGCGCAGCCTCGGCATTGCCGCGGACATCTGCGTGTTCACGAACCGCAACCTCACGGTGCTGGAGCTGGGAGCCCGCGCATGACCCAGGCGGCCCAGCCGGCCCCCGAGCAGGGCGCCGCGCCCACGCCCGAGCCGCTGCCGTGGCTCGAGGAGTTGCCGCCGCGCCAGATCGTGGCGGAGCTGGACCGCTACATCGTGGGCCAGGACGCGGCCAAGCGGGCGGTGGCCATCGCGATCCGCAACCGCTGGCGGCGGTCGCAGGCGCCCGAGACGATCCGGGACGAAATCGTCCCCAACAACATCATCATGATCGGGCCCACGGGAGTGGGGAAGACCGAGATCGCCCGGCGCCTCGCGCGGCTCGCCGGCGCGCCGTTCCTCAAGGTCGAAGCGTCGAAGTTCACCGAGGTGGGCTACGTGGGCCGCGACGTGGAGTCCATGGTCCGCGAGCTGGTGGATGCCGCCATCACGATGGTGCGCGGCGAGCGCGAGGACGAGGTCTTCCCGCAGGCGGAGGAGCGCGCGGAGGAGCGGCTGCTCGATCTGCTCCTTCCGGGCCCCGCGTCGCCGGCCGGCGCACCGGCCGCGGAGGCCGGGGAGGCGGGCGCGGTGGTGGTGCCGGAGCGATTCGTGGTGTCCCCCACGGGCGAGGCGAAGGCCGTAACGGTGGAGGACGAACGCCAGCGCCGCACGCGCGAGAAGCTGCGGCATCTGCTGCGCGACGGGAAGCTCGAGGAGCGGGAGGTGGAGGTCGAGGTCACCCAGGAAGGCCTGCCGATGCTCGACATGATGCCGCAGCCGCCGGGGATGGAGGGGCCCGACATCAACTTCACCGAGATGCTGCGGGACATGCTTCCCAAGCGGAAGAAGCGGCGCACGGTGCCGCTCCAGGAGGCGCGGCGCATCCTCGTCGACGAGGAGCTGCGCAAGCTCGTGGACATGGACGACGTGGTGAACGAAGCCCTCGACCGCGTGGAGAACCACGGCATCCTGTTCATCGACGAGCTGGACAAGATTGCCGGCGAGCGCAGCCAGACGGGCCCGGACGTATCGCGGGAGGGTGTGCAGCGCGACCTGTTGCCCATCGTCGAAGGTTCCACGGTCCAGACGCGCTACGGATACGTCCGCACCGACCACATCCTGTTCATCGCGGCGGGCGCGTTCCACAACGCGAAGCCATCCGACCTCATTCCGGAGCTGCAGGGCCGGTTCCCGATCCGGGTGGAGCTCAAGTCGCTGAGCGAGTCGGACTTCGTGCGGATCATGACGGAGCCGGAGAACGCGCTCACCAAGCAGTACCAGGCGCTGTGCGCGGCCGAAGGCGCCGAGCTGATCTTCATGGACGAAGGTGTGCGCGAGATCGCCCGGATCGCCATGCTGCTGAACGAGCGGATCGAGAACATCGGCGCGCGCCGCCTGCACACCGTGCTCTCTACGCTCCTCGAGGACCTGCTGTTCGACCTCCCCGAAGTGGCCGAGAAGCGCGTCGTGTTCGACGCCCCGGCGGTCCGCGCGCGGCTCATGCACGTGGTCGAGGACGAAGACCTCCGTAAGTACATCCTCTAACCGCGGATTGAAGCGGACTCGGCCGCGGAAGGCCGCGCCTGGGCCCATTCGCGGCCTTGTCCGCGCCTGTACGCGGCCCTAGAATCACTTGGCACCTGTCAATTTGACCGTCCTTTGCCCTTTTCCATGCCGAAACGCGACTTCCTGGCCATCCCCGACCTCTCGCGCGACGAGATCATCGCGCTCTTCGACCTCGCCGCCCGGATGAAGCGCGGGGCCTACCGCGAACGGCCGCTCGCGGGAAAGACCCTCGCGATGATCTTCACCAAGAGCAGCACGCGGACCCGCGTGTCGTTCGAGGTGGGAGCGTATCAGCTCGGTGGGCACGCGCTCTTCCTGTCGTCTCGCGACATCCAGATTGGCCGCGGCGAGCCGATCAAGGACACGGCCCGCGTGCTTTCACGGTACGTGAACGGCATCATGATCCGCACGTTCGCGCACGCCGATGTCGAGGAGCTGGGCCGCTACGCCACGGTCCCGGTGATCAACGGGCTCACCGACCTGCTGCATCCGTGTCAGGTGCTGACCGACCTGTTCACCATGCGGGAGCACCTGGGCGGGTGGGAGGGGAAGACCGTCGCGTGGATCGGCGACGGCAACAACATGGCCAACTCGTGGCTCAACGCGGCCGCGGTCCTCGGGTTCGAACTCCGCTTGGCGTGCCCCGGGGGCTACGAGCCGAACCACGACATCTTCGAGTTCGCGAAATCGCGCACGACCGTGCTGATCACCGAGGACATCGAGGCGGCGGTGCGCGGCGCGCACGCCGTCAATACCGACGTCTGGGCCTCCATGGGGCAGGAGGAGGAGGCGAAGCAGCGGGCGCTCGCGTTCCAGGGCTACCAGGTCTCGGCGCCGCTCATGAAGCTGGCTGCGCCCGGCGCGATCTTCCTCCACTGCCTGCCGGCGCACCGTGGCGAAGAGGTCACGGAAGAGGTGTTCGAAGGGGCGCAATCGCGCGTCTTCGATCAGGCGGAAAACCGACTCCACGTGCAGAAAGCCATCATGGCGATGCTGATGGGAGGGTGAGGTCATGGGTGGGGAGCAACTGAAGCGGACACCGTTCCACGAGCACCACGTCGCTCTCGGGGCCAAGATGGTCCCGTTCGCGGGATACGCCATGCCGGTGCAGTATCCCACCGGCATCAATCGCGAGCACGAGATCGTCCGGACCGCGGCCGGCGTGTTCGACGTCTCCCACATGGGGGAGTTCGAGGTCACCGGACCCGACCGGAACGCGTTCGTGAACCGGATCGCCTGCAACGACGTGGGTGCCCTCGGCCCCGGCGAGGCGCAGTACTCGGCGCTGCTCACCGAGCAGGGCACCTTCGTGGACGACTGCATCGTGTACCGGTTCGACGACAAGATCATGATCGTCGTGAACGCGTCCAACACGGCCAAGGACTGGGAGCACGTGCTGTCCCGCAAGACCGGGAACATCCGCCTCAAGGACATCTCGGACGACGTGGCCCTGCTCGCGCTCCAGGGCCCCCAGAGCGAGGCGCTGTTGCAGCCCCTCACGCGCACGAGCCTCTCGGCCATCAAGTACTACCACTTCGACGTGGGCACGATCGCCGGGGCGGACTGTTTCATCGCCCGCACGGGATACACCGGCGAAGACGGCTTTGAGCTCTTCTTCCGGCCAAAGCACGCGGACGCCGTGTGGGCGGCGCTCGTCGGGCCCGGCCGGGCGGCGCCCATCGGCCTGGGGGCGCGCGACTCGCTCCGGCTCGAGGTGGGGTATCCGCTCTACGGCAACGACATCGACGACACGACCAACGCCTACGAGGCGCGGCTTGGCTGGATCGTCAAGCTCGACAAGGACGCCCCGTTCACGGGGAAGGCCGCGCTCCAGAAGGTGAAAGCCGCGGGTCCCGCGCGGCGGCTCGTGGGGTTTGTGACGGACGCCAAGGGTGTGATCCCCCGGCATGGGATGCCCGTGTTCGTGGCGGACCGGCAGGTGGACACGGTCCGGAGCGGCGGGTACGCGCCGTCGCTCAAGCAGGCCATCGGGACCACGTACCTGCCGAGCCACTCGACCGAACCCGGCACGACGTTCGAGATCGAGGTCCGCGGACGCCGGGTGCCGGCCCGCGTTGTCAAGATGCCCTTCTACAGCGGGGGCAGCGTCCGGCGCTGACGTATGGCGCTGCGCGTGGGGGTGCTGACGGTGTCCGACCTGGGCGCGAGCGGCGGGCGCGCCGATACGTCGGGTGCCGCGATCGTCGCGTGGGCGGAGGCCCGCGGGGCGCGCGTCGCCGCGCGGGACGTCGTGCCCGACGAAACGGACCGCATTGCCCTCACGCTCTGCCGCTGGGCCGACGATGACCTCGTAGACGTCGTGATCACCACCGGAGGCACGGGGCTCGCCCCGCGCGACGTGACGCCGGAGGCCACGCGCGCCGTGATCGACCGCGAGGCCCCCGGAATCGCGGAGGCCATCCGGAGTGCGTCGCTGCCGGGATTTCCCCGGGCGGCCCTGTCCCGCGGCGCCGCCGGCACGCGCGGCAACGTCCTGATCGTGAACCTGCCCGGCAGTCCCTCCGGGGTCAAAGACGGGCTGGCCGTGCTCGACCCCCTGGTGGACCACGCCGTCCGTCTCCTGCGCGGCTTCCCGACGGACCACGCATGAACGGCCGCGCCCTGATCACCATGGACGACCTCGAGGTCGGCGTGCCGGTGAACGCCGCGCTCGAAGCTGCGGGTCTCGCGACCGCCATGGTGTCGTCCCTGGACGATCTGCGCGCGGCGGTCCGCCGGGCCGATCCGGAGGTGGTCGTGCTCACGGGCGGCCTGCACGAACGGCCCGCCCGTGATCTCATCGCACTCGCCCGCGACCGGAACGCAGCGACCCTCGGTCTCGTGGAGCCTGGGGCTCAGGAGCCGGGCCGGGTAGGGCAGGCGCTTGGCCTCACCGTGTGGCTTGCCAAACCGGCCGCGCCAGCCGAGGTGGCGACCGCGGTGCAGCGTCTCATCGAGCGGCGCCGTCTCCAGGAGCGCACCGGCATCCTGGGCGACTCTCCCGCCGTGCAGGAAGTGCTGGTCAAGATCGAGCAGATGGCGCCGGTGTCGAGCACCGTGCTCGTCGAGGGCGAATCCGGCACGGGCAAGGAGCTGGTGGCCCAGGCCATCCACAGCCTCTCGCCACGGCGGGAGGGCCACTTCATCGCGGTCAACTGCGCGGCGCTCCCCGAAACGCTGCTGGAGTCGGAGCTGTTCGGGCACGAGAAGGGCGCCTTTACCGGCGCCGCCGAGCGGCGGCTGGGCCGCTTCGAGCTGGCGAACGGCGGCACCCTGTTCCTGGACGAGGTCGGCGAAATGCCGCACTCCGTTCAGGTGAAGCTGTTGCGGGTGCTGGAGACCCGGTCGTTCTTCCGGGTCGGAGGCACGCAGCCGATCCACGTGGACGTCCGGCTGATCGCGGCGACGAACCGCTCCCTCAAGGAGGTGGCGGCGGCGGGCCAGTTCCGCGACGACCTCTACTACCGGCTCAACGTGCTGAGCATCTACCTGCCGCCGCTCCGGGAGCGCCCGTCCGACATCCCCATTCTGGTGCGCCGGTTCGTGCGCGACCTGAGCCGGATTCATGGACGCGAGTTCCGCGGCATCAGCGCGGAAGCGATGCAGCTGCTGATCGAGGCGCCCTGGCCGGGGAACGTCCGGCAGCTCCGCAACCTGATCGAGTCCATGGTTGTGCTGGCGCCCGACCGCGAGATCGGGCCGGCCGACATCCCGCGGGAAATCCGCGACGGCCGGATGCGGTTCCTCCCGATGCCGCTGCCGGAGTCGCGGCGCGACATCGCGGGCCAGGAGCTGGAGTTCATCTTCCGGTCCCTGGTGGAGCTGAAGCTCCAGATCGAGGAGATGCGGCGCCGGTTCGACGAGGGCATGGCCCCCGTCGAAGTGATCGACCTGGGACGCACCCCGGCCCGGCCGGGAGTCGTGGCGTCGCCCCTCTACGCGTCCCCGCCGCCCGAGGAGGACCACGAAGTCCTCTACCGGCCGGGCATGACCATGGCCGAGGTGGAACGCGCCGCCATCGAGGCGGCGCTCGCCGAAACCCGCGGCAACCGCCGCAAGGCGGCCGACCAACTCGGCATCGGCGAGCGGACGCTGTACCGGAAGATCAAGGAATACGGGTTGAACTGATATTGCAGATTGAAGATTGCAGATTGAAGATTGCAGATTGCAGATTGAAGACTGCAGATTGCAGAATGGCCGCCGCGTCTGCCCTCACTGCCCTTCCTGCCCTTGCTGCCGCTTCCTGTACGTCGCTGTCCTCGCTCCACAAGGCCATCGTCACCTGCCGCGCCTGTCCCCGCCTGGTTGCGTGGCGCGAACAGGTCGCGCGGGAGAAACGCCGGGCGTTCGCCGACCAGGAGTACTGGGGCCGGCCGGTTCCGGGGTTCGGCGACCCGCGGGCGCGGCTGCTGATCGTGGGACTCGCCCCGGCGGCGCACGGTGCCAACCGCACGGGGCGCATGTTCACGGGCGATCAGAGCGGCGACTGGCTGTACGAGGCGCTGCACCGGTTCGGGTTCGCGAGCCGCGCCGACGCCTGCGACCGGAATGACGGGCTCCGGCTCACCGACTGCTACATCACCGCGTCGGCGCGCTGCGCCCCGCCCGCCAACCGGCCGACACCCAAGGAGCTGGCCACGTGCCGACCGTGGCTCGAGCGCGAGGTGAAGCTGCTCGGCCGCGTGTCCGTGGTGCTCGCGCTGGGCGCGATCGGGCACGATGCCTGGCTTCGCGCCGCCGGATGGCGGGACCGGCTCA
>Ga0105095_10000391_pt1 | contig 20832 bp, 15 predicted proteins | sample PPLLak2March2015_2_FD_79180 | JGI IMG/M metagenome (GOLD analysis project Ga0105095, IMG submission 79180) | Freshwater sediment microbial communities from Prairie Pothole Lake near Jamestown, North Dakota, USA - PPLs Lake P8 Core (3) Depth... | ecosystem: Environmental > Aquatic > Freshwater >...
CGAGCCTCATCGGACTCGATCTCGCCCACCGCATTGAATCCGAAGAGATCCGCCCCCACGACCCGTACCGCTCGACCGCTCGGTGGAATTCCGAAGTCGCCGAGGTGGGTGCCTTCCAATACCCACTCCACGACGACGGAGCGAGGCTCGACGGCGAGCAGGCGCGTCGTGGTGAGGGAGGCATCCGGAAACGCCGAGAAGAAGCGCCTCAAGCGCTCGGCCAGGTTGTCTCTACCCGAGACCGACGTCCCATCGCCGCGGCTCCAGGTTACGGCGGCGGCAAGATGCTCCACGGCGCGCTCGACATCTCGGTCGGTGAGGGCCGCAAGGAGGCTCCGGACACGGGCGATTCGATCTGAAGGACTCGTCATCTGGTCTCTCTCCCGGTCCGTCGGGCCGGAAGGAGCAGCCGAGTATACCGGCGACGGCGGCGGGATGGGAAAGACAGTGTCCGAGATAACGGATCGATGGCGTCGGGGACGCTACAATTGCTTCGATGGGCTCGCAGGAGTTCGGCATTGACCGGCGCGGTTTTCTCCGAATCGGCCTCGGCGGCATCGCGGGGCTCGGGATGCAAAACAGGCTCCCGATGCCCGTCCCGCGGGTGAACGGCGGGATCAACCTCCAGCCCCTCCGGCGTCTCGACCCCGGCGCGGGTTTCGCGCCTCCGCTCATCCTGCCGGAGCTCGTGGACGCCCAGTTGAGGGCGCTCTACGAGCTCGGGTTCCAGCAGATACGCGTCACCCTTTCGTTCGATCGGTTCGGTCCCGACTTCGTCGCCGCGATTCCCTACGTTCGCGCGGCGAGAGCCCTGGGCATGGACGTTCTCGGCGTAATCAGCCAGTTCACCGGCTACGATCTCGTCCAGGCGATCGCGGACCCCGCGACCCGGGACGAGGTGCTTGAGACCTACCTCCGGATCTTCGGCGACGAGGTACCCGTGGCCTCCCCCGCCATCTCCGCTCTCGGCGCTTTCGCGCTGCAGATTCTGAACGAGCCGACTCACTTTCTCGGCATCGCGCCCGACGCTTACGTCCGCGACTTTCTGCGGCCGGCCTACTATCACCTGAAGGAGGACGACCCGGCGATAACCATCGTCTCCGCGGCCGCAATCGGAAGCGCGACCGGACTTCTGCAGACGCGAGAGATGATCGAGGCCGGGCTCGAGCTGTACTGCGACCGTGTGGCCTTCCATCTGTACAGCACGGAGTTTCTCGCCGAAGTGGCGGTGCTCGCCGCGAAGCCGGTCTGGATCACGGAGTCCGGCGCGCGCGGAGCCGCGAATCACCGCGAATGGATGATCACGGAGTTCGAGCGCATCCGTAGGGAGGTTCCGGCGACGGAGCGGATCTTCTGGTTCGACCTGTTCGACCTCGGATCCGAGGGGTTCCGCCTGATCGATCTCATACCCACGCTCGCAGGCTTCGAAACCGTTTCGGAATCCGCCGCCGCTCTCGCTTGGCTCCGCTCGCGGGTCGAGGAAGCCATGGCGGGCGCTCCCGCGATTCCCTATCGCGAGCTCGTTCCCGACGTCACCCTCTACTTTCCCACGGACGAGGATTTCCGGATCCTCGACGCCACGTCGTTCGGTCCCGCGCCTTGGCGCTCCTGAAAGCGTCCCTGCTCGCGATCCTCGCCGGGGCCGGGAGCGAGGAGCCGGAGTACCCGCTCGGTCCGCTCCGCCTTCCACCGATCGCGGAGGAGGCGACGCCTTTCCGAATCGCCGATCTGCGCTATGCATTCACCGAGGGCACCGACGACGGCGGAACCCTCTCGAGCTTCGAGACCCGCGTTCGGGCGGGGGGGAGGCTCTTCGCAGGCGGAGAGGTCATCGGCGACCGCATCGGGCTTTTCGTCGACACTCAGCGAATCGAATTGGGGGCCTCCGAGGAGAACGGAGACTACGAGCTCGAGGGCTCGTTCCGCGCCCCGTGGTTCGTTCTCGGCGCCCGCGCTTTCCACGAGGAGGGCGAGTGGGCGTTCGCCACGTCGGCCTCCGTGCGATTCTCGAACGACCTGGAGCTTCTGGTCTCCAATTCCCAGGACCTGGACGAGAGCGCTTTCACGCCGTCGCCGGTTTCGGATTTCGCGGAGAGCGGAATCCTTCCTCCCATCGGGCCGCCGAGCCGCGAGCTCCGGGCAACGTCGGTAGGGCTGCTCTACCAGCGCGAGAACCACCTCGAGGCCCTGGCCGAGGTCCGCGCCTCGCGCGTGCGCACCGAGGCCGGATTCGATCTCGACGTCGAGCGCTACCGCCTGGCGACGCTCTGGAATCCCGAGCGGTTCCAGATCGACGGCGGGCTCTCCTACGAGAAAACGTCGGGGAGGCTCGCCGGGCGGGAGCTCACCGCGACTCTTGGAATCGACGCGGAAGTCAACTCCCATATCCTGGCACGCGCTTCGACGCTGCAGAGATGGGAGCCAGGGGTCTTGAGGTTCGAGGAAGATTACCGCTTCGGGGCCACATTCTTCGGAAGACGCCATCGCTTCGCGCGCCGAAGCGAGGCTTCCGCTCGCGTCCTCGAGCTCCAGAGGAAGGCGAACGCCCTCGGTTACAACGAGAGGCGGGTGTACGACGTCGAGGGCCTTCGCCGCTTTCGCGAGCGCCTCGGGATCTCCCCTGCCCGGCTCGAGCTGAAAGACGCGCTCGACGAGCTCTACCGGGCTCAGGTTCGGGACCGGAACGTTCCCCAGCTCGGCTTCGAGGTCGAGCTCGGCGAGAACTCCATCCTCACGGTGGAGCGCCGGGGCTACAGGGCGTTCGTCGGCTTTCCCTGGCCGCTGCGCTTGCCGTTCCTGCCGGGCGAGGAGGCCGTCGATTTCCTCCAGGCCGACTTCATCGTCCGCCACGAGGACCACGCGGGCGGCGTTCGCGCGGTCTCGAGGGAGGTGAGCTTGACGGCGTTCCTGAACCGGGAAATGAGCCTCTTCTTCCGCTGGCAGGACCCCGGCGTCGCGGTCGAAGCGGTCATACTCGAACGGAGCCTCCCCTCGCGTTTCACCGCGGGTTTCGAGTACGCGATGGGGCGCTAGCCGGCGCTCAGCTCCGCGATCTCCGCGACCGCCCGGTGCGCCTGGTCGATCGCGCAGTCCACGTAGGCCTCGCCGCCGGCGTCGGAGTTCGCGATCGTCGCCCGCCCGAAAGGCTTTCGCCCGAGAATGCAGGGCTTGTCGCTCCCGGTCCAGTCGGGCTCGCCGAGATAGGCGTACTCGTAGGCGTAGCCGTGAGGCCACCGGTTCACGGTGATCGCCTCGATGTCGCGCGCGGGGTCGAAGCCTCCGGCGCCGAGAATCCGCCCGAGCTGATCGCGGATGTTCCGCTCGAACGTCTCGAACGTCGTCGACAGGAGCTCGTAGCGTCCCGCCTGGAACTGCTCCTTCGGCGGGAGACCGGGGCTCGCCGGAGTCCGCGTGAGGTGGAGGACCATCGGCTCCTCGGGAGAACGGGGGCACCGATACGAGCCGAGGCTCACCGGAAAGTCCAGGGACACGCTGGCGAAATAGCTTCCCGGGCAGGAGACGGAGCTCACGCCCAGCTTCTGGAACGACGTCCAGTTCTTGACGCAGACGTTCGTGTAGGTGAGCGGCACCTTGACCGCGTACGAGAGGGCTTTTTTCTGAGCCTCGGGGATCTCCGGGCAGAGATACGGAATGACGGAGTTCCAGCAGGCGAGGACGACGTGGCGCGCGCGGACCCGCCGGGCCGCGCCGTCGCGCACGTAGGTGACCTCGACCTCTTTCGCGGTCTCTGGCGCTCCCCGGTGAAGGACTCGGACGACGGTGCTCGAGAGACGGATTCGGACGTTCGATGCCGCGTCGTCCAGCTTCCCGTAGTCGAACCTCGCATCGACCACGTCGTCCATGGTGCTGCCGGGTGCGGCGGCGGGAACGAGAGAGCGAACCAGGAGCCGCGGGATCGAGGCGTTGCCGTCGGGGAAATGGTAGATGTAGGGGTCGTCCTTCGTTCCCGGCTTCGCCTCACCTCCCATACGTCCCGAAAGGCCCCGCTCCAGGCCCAGCCCCTCGAACCCGGGATACTCGAGCCGGAACGCGCGGAGAGCGGGGACGCCGTCGATGCCGATGCCGAAGAGTCCGTTGCTCCGGCGATAGAGATACGTCAGGACCAACGGATCGACTTTCACGTAGTCCCTCAGGTACGCCAGGTAGCTGAGCGCGTTCAGGCGGGCGAGCTTTTCGGAAGCGGGCAAACCCGCCATGTAGTCCGTCGTCCTGTCTTCGTGAAGGCGCACCAGGTCTCTTCGGGCAGGTTCGGGAAGGGGGATTTTCGAGGCGTATTCGGTCCATGACGAATCGCCCCTCCTTATTAACAGATCCACTCCGAACGTCTCGCGGTCGAAGAACTCCGCCCGGCCGAGGCCGAGGCCGCGGTAGAGGCTCCCGTCGAACGCGGTGTCGAACCGGGCGAGGTCGACACCGAGCTCTTTCAGGAGGCCGATGGACTCCGGGCTGAAGCCTGAAGGGGTGTCGATGGACTGGCTTCCCCCGTACCCGATGAGGAGCCGCTTTCCGCTCTGGAACTCGTTTCGCTTCGCGTGGCCTCCGAAGTCGTCGTGGTTGTCGAGAACCAGAATCCGCGCGCCGGACCCCGCCTGTTTGCGGAAGAAGTAGGCGGCCGCGAGTCCGCTGATTCCTCCACCGACGACGGCGAGGTCATAGCTCTCTCCGGTCTCCGCCTCCGGACCGAGCTCGTTCCAGCTCTTGCCCTCGCGCATCCCGTGAGCGACTTCCCACGAGCCGTCGTGGCTCCCGCGGAGGCCAGTGAGCGCCGGCGGATAGTGCGACGAGCCGCCCTCGAGCCCGAACACCCGCATCGGGGAGGCGGAGAAGAGCGAGCCGCTGATGGCGACCCCGACGCCGTTCAAGAAATCCCGCCGGGTGATGTCCCGTTTCATGGTGTTCCTCCCGAGCGCGCCATCCTATCGCGAATCCCGTACAATCTCGCCCCATGAGTCGAATCAACTCGCGGCTCGGGCTCATGATGTTTCTCGAGTTCTTCATCTGGGGCGCGTGGTACGTCACCGTGGGGAACTACATGACCCGAATCGGACTGACCCCCGTCATCTACTGGGCCTACACCGTGAGCCCGATCGCAGCCGTCGTGTCGCCCTTCTTTCTGGGAATGGTGGCCGACCGGTTCTTCGCCACCGAGAAAGTACTCGCCGTTCTCCACTTGCTCGGAGGGCTTGCGATCCTGGCCGCGCCCTCTGCCGCCGATTCGGCGGTTTTCTTCATCCTGCTCCTGCTCCTTCACGTGCTGTTCTACATGCCCACCCTCGGGCTCACGAACTCGCTCGCGTTCCATCACATCCAGGACCAGGAGAAGACGTTTCCCCGTATTCGCGTTTTCGGCACCCTCGGCTGGATAGCGGCGAACGTGCTGGTAAGCGCCGTCCTCGGGGCCGACGCGACCCCGATTCCCCTCTACATCGCCGGCGCCGCGTCGATTCTCATGGCGGTCTACTCCCTCACGCTTCCTCACACTCCGCCGCCGGCGGCGGGAACGAGACCGACCTTCCGCGCCATCGCGGGCCTCGACGCGCTCTCGAAGCTCTCGAGCCGTCCGTTCCAGATCTTCATCTGGAGCTCGCTCCTCATCTGCATCCCGCTGTCGGCCTACTACGCCTACGCCCCGGTCTACGTGAGCGCCGCGGGTTTCGAGAGCCCCGCGTTCCAGATGTCCTTCGGCCAGATGTCCGAGGTCCTGTTCATGGTCGCGATGCCTCTCTTCTTCGCGCGCCTCGGAGTCAAATGGATGCTGGTCACGGGAATGGCCGCCTGGGTCCTCCGCTACTTCCTGTTCGCGTCGGCCGCGACCGGGGGAAGTCATACGCTCGTTCTTCTCGGGATCCTGCTCCACGGGATTTGCTACGACTTCTTCTTCGTGACGGGACAGGTCTACGTCGACAAGAAATCGACGGACGACATCAGGGGACAGGCCCAGGGGTTCCTGGTGCTCGTCACCTACGGCGTGGGAATGCTCCTCGGGGCGCAGGTATCGGGGTGGGTCTTCAACGCGCTCGTTCCCGATCCCGGCGTCCTCGCCTCGTGGCAGAGGTTCTGGCTCCTACCCGGTGCCTTCGCACTCGCGGTGCTGTTCTTTTTCGCCTCGAGCTTCCCTAGGGTGAACAGGGTAGAGGAAGTCACCTAGAAGTTTCGTTCGTGCTCTCCGATAGTAAGAATTACCGTGAGTTTTTCGCGGCCAACCCCGGAAACTGCGGCGGAGGCGCCTGAGGACGTGGCACGGAAAGTGCCTATGGAGATTCCACGCGCCGCAAACCAACCATGGGAGGTTCCGAACATGCCCCGAATCACGATGCTTCTCGGTATCGTCACACTGGCCACCGCGGCCGCGGTTCTGGCTCAGCAGGCTCAGCCCAAACCCGAGCCTGTGCCGGAGCCGATGTCGAAGGAGAAGACCTTCTCCGGCGAAGTCGCTCTCGTCGACAGGACCGCAGGGACGCTTGCGGTGAAGGAGCTGAAGCCCGATGCCCCGGAGAAGTCGATGATCTTCACCGTGGACGAAGATACCAAGATTGCCGCCAAGCCGGGGGAGTCCGGTAGGGCGTTGAAGCTCGAGGATCTCGAAGCCGGCGACCGGGTGATGGTGCGATACACCGCCTCGGCGGGAAAGAACATCGCCGAGTCCATCGAGGTCTTGACGCCAGCTTCGACCTCCAACTGAGGTCCCGCTGACCCGGCGTGGCCGCGCTGCGGCCACGCCCTTTTTTTTTGCCGTCTCGCGATTTGGATCGGTTGCCGCTCCGGGAATACGATGCCCCTTCCAAGGAAGGATTCAATGAAGACTTCAAGCCTGTTCCGGATGAGTTGCCTCCTGGGCACAGTCGTGGCCGCTTGCGGCTCCGGCGACGTCCCCACGGAGGAACCCGCTGCGCCGGACGCCGCCCAGAAGATAGAAGAAATCGAGCCGGCGCCGGAGCCCGAGCCTCTCCCGGCGGGGCTCGCCCCGTTCGTCGAGCCCTGGACGGGGGACCTCGACGGCATGGTGGAGCGGCGTATCGTGCGCATTCTCACCGTGCACAGCCCGGTGCAATACTTCGTCGACCGCGGCCGGGAGCTCGGAATCACCTATGAGTCCGGGGAGGCATTCGAGACCTACTTGAACGAGAAGCTCGGCACGGGCCACGTGAAAGTCCATGTGATCGTCATGCCCGTCGGCCGCGACGAGCTCATCCCCCGCCTCCTGTCAGGCCAGGGAGACATCGCCGCGGCGACTCTGACCATCACCCCGGAGCGCTCACAGCAGGTCGACTTCTCCGATCCCGTCGCCACGGGAATCTCCGAGATCCTGGTCACCGGCCCCGGCGGACCCGCCGTCGCGGGCATCGAGGATCTCTCGGGCAAACAAGTTCACGTCCGCGCTTCCAGCAGCTACGCCGAGCATCTGAGGTCGTTGAACGAGCGCTTCGCCGCCGAGGGCAAGGCCCCGGTTCAGGTAGTGCCCGCGGACGAGATCCTCGAGGACGGGGATCTGCTCGAGATGGTCGCCGCCGGGCTCATTCCCGCGACGATCGCGGACAACTTCATGGTCGATCTCTGGGTCCAGGTGTTCCCCGCGCTGAAGCCGCACCCCGACGTCACGGTCGCGACCGGGGGGGACATCGGCTGGGCCTTCCGCAAGGGAAGCCCGAAGCTCGCCGAGGCGGTGAACGCTTTCACGGCGAAAGAGAAGCAAGGGACGCTCGCGGGGAACGTCCGCATCAACAAGTACCTGAAGAGCACCAAGTGGGTGAAGAACGCGAGAAGCGAGGAAGATATCGCGCGATTCCGGTCGATGGTCGAGCTCTTCCAGAAATACTCGTCGCAGTACGATTTCGACTGGCTCCTCATGGCGGCCCAGGGGTACCAGGAGTCCGGTCTCGACCAGTCGAAGCGAAGCCAGGTCGGGGCCATCGGCGTCATGCAGGTGATGCCAGAGACGGCGAGAGACAAAGCCGTCAACATCCCCGACATCGAGAAGCTCGAGAGCAACATCCACGCGGGCATCAAGTACAACCGATGGGTGGTCGACAACTTCTACAACGACGAAGGGATGCGGCCCCTGGACCGCCAGCTCTTCGCGTTCGCGTCGTACAACGCCGGTCCCGGACGGATCTCGCGACTGCGAAAAGAAGCCGAGGAGCAGGGCCTCGACCCGAACCGCTGGTTCAATCACGTGGAGCTCGTCGCCGCAAAGCGCATCGGACGAGAAACGGTTCAGTACGTCGCCAACATCTACAAGTACTACCTTGCCTACCAGATGGTGATTCAGCAGGGCGAGCTGCTGAAGGAAGCCAAGGGGACGAGCCGAGGCGGTTAGCCCGGACCTACCGGGAGCGGCCCTCGCGGGGCAGGTCCGGGATCCGCGGGGGCGCCGGAAGACCGGGAGCCGGCTCGAGAGCCAGGATTCGTTCGTTGAGCTCCCGCAGTCGGTCTTCCATAGAGCTACGATCGTCTCGCGAGGTCCCCGCTTTCTCGCGGGAGATGGCCTTCGATTCGATCTCGCTTCGTTCGAGCTCCGCCCATAGTCGGTCGCGTTCTCCCTCGAGGGCGGCGGCGCGTTCGAGCGCTTCCGTGAGCCGTTCCTCGACGGTCTCCCAGTTCGCCTGGAGCCTGGCCAATCGGCTGCGATACGACGCGACGATTCGACGGGTACGACGGCCCCAGACGAGCCAACCGGCGAGAACTCCAGCGGCGGCCGCGAAAGACAGGCACAGCCAGATCTCTGCAAAAGCGTAAGTCAAGCAGTGGCCTCCTCGGCGACGCGGAGTTCGGCCACCACGGCGCCGTCGTCCCGTTGCCCATCAAGCTTTTCCGGCAATCGCGCGGTGTGATAGAGGACGCAGAAGAAAGCCAGGAGGCTGACCAGGATCGCGAGCGCCAGAAAAACGAGGAGCCCATACCCGGGCCAAGCTTCCTCGGGAGCGCTCTCTCGCCCCGCGTTCCCGCCGTTCATGCCGTCAATGTGCGCAACCATGGGTAAACTTTGTTGGAGCGATTCGGCAGCTACGCGAATTTCAATACCTCCGCCGTGAACTGTTCTCTGTTGCCCCACGCGTACGCGTTGTTCGAGAAAAGAGGCTCCGTTCCCAACCAAGGTTCTCGGCCAGTCGCCTCTCCCAACGTCGGCGCATCGGGACACCCGCACCGAATCGCTCCGAAAACGATTATCCGCGCTGCTCCTCGAGCGGCCAATACGGTCTCTTCCCTGTGGGGTAGAACCCCCGGAGACTCCCGGCGATCGCCGCGGCCACGCTCACCGTGTTAACCTTCCCGCAGGCATTGGAAAACGTGCGAATCCTGGCCCGCGCTTCATCGCTCGTTCTGTCTCTGGCGCTGCCCGCCGCGGGACTTGCGTCACAGCCACCGCACCTCCTGACCTCGGACGACCTCGCGTCGTTCGAATCGCCCGAGCCCGACCACAGAATTCCCTACGGCGACGACCCTCTGCAGTTCGGCGAGCTCCGGCTCCCCGAGGGCCCGGGACCTCATCCGGTCGCCATCCTCGTTCACGGCGGCTGCTGGCTCTCGGAGTACGACATCACGCACCTCCGAAGTCTCGCGGCGGCGGTGACCGAATCCGGAATCGCGACATGGGCCCTGGAGTACCGCAGGGTCGGAAACCCGGGAGGAGGCTGGCCCGGAACGTTTCAAGACGTCGCTCGAGGGACGGACCACCTTCGCGTACTGGCAAAATCCTACCCTCTGGACCTCGAGCGCGTCCTCGCCATGGGCCATTCCGCCGGGGGGCATCTCGCGCTCTGGCTGGCGGCGCGATCCAAGCTGATGGAACGAGATCCGTTCCGTGCGGAGCAGCCGGTGCTGCCCGGCGCCGTGCTCGCTCTCGCCCCGGCGCCGGATCTCGCTTATCTTCACGGACAAGACGTTTGCGGCAGCGTGGTCGAACAACTTCTCGGCGGATCCCCGGAGTCCCAGCCCGAACGATACGCTATGGGCTCCCCGATGAGCCTGGTCCCCCTCGGTGTTCCGCAGATTCTCGTCCTCGGCCGCCACGACGACAGCTGGATGCCGGTGGGCCGCCGTTACTTCGAAAGGGCGAAAGCGTCGGGCGACGACGTGCGTTTCCTCGAGGCGCCCGAGTCCGGCCACTTCGAGATGATCGATCCCCGCTCTACGACGTGGCCGCTCGTGAGAGACGCGATGCGGGACCTTCTGAAGCGGCTGGAGCGTCGATAGCAGGTGCTCGGATAGGAACTAGTCGTTCGGGGGTGGGGCCCCGCGGCGCTGATGCACTCTGGAGAGACCGTTCCGCCGGATTGACTCACATCCAGACTTCCTCTTCCTCCGGGTTCGATTCCCGGACGAGGTCCATCGGGATGGCTGAGGTCCGCTCGCCGTCCACCGCGACGCTGAGGGCCGGCCCCTGAAAGCCGCGCCTTCGAGCGACGATCGTATAGGCTCCCTTCGGCAACTTCAGCTCGACCCGGCCCCGCGCGTCGGTGGTGGCGTGATAGATGCCCATGAATACGCCGACGCCCTCGAGCGGAGCGCCGGCATCGCGTTCCTTCACCTCGACCACCACGGTGTGCTCGGGCGGCCCGGCGGTTCGGAAGCTGAAGGGGGACGACGCGCTTTCGTGCGGTAATGTCAACCCGTCTCCGGAGAACGAGCCGCTCCAGTGGAACACTCGCTCCGTGTTCGTTTCCGGCAGGCTCAGCTCCGCCACGTACAGCCCGCTCGTTCCCGGCCAACGCGCTTCGCCGAGTCTCCCTTCGGCAAGGCTGGAGCCCGCTTCATCAATAACCCGGACGACCTGCCCCGTGAGGCGGCATCCCGCCGAGCACTTGACGCCAACCTTCACGGTGATGGTTTTATGAACGACCACCGGCGCCGGAGCGCCCCACACGGCCACGCTCGTTCTGTGCGGCTTCGTCCGGAAGCGGAGGGAAAGAGAGCTCGGTTCGTGGCGCGTCTCGCGACTGTCGGCATTTCCGAACGCGATGACCCAGGAGTGCTCACCGACCTCCTGCGGCGCGGCCACGACGAACTCTTCCGTCGAGCTCCCCGTCTCGTCGTGGCGCGCGAGCTCGACCACGGCGCGCTCGCCATCCGGCGCGATGACTCTCACCAGACCGTGTCTCAGATCACAGCCGGAATGACACGATACGTTGACCGCCAGCTTCAAGTCCGCGCCGCAATCGACCTCCGGCGGAGTGCCGCAGCTGATTTCCAGCCTCGTGAGGTGGGGCTCCAGCGGTCTTCGCCTCACGCCTCACCTCCGTTCAGTGCGGCATGTCTTCCAGCGATGCGGCCAAACACGAGGCTCCGGCCCAGACCGTGCTGGTTGAATCCCCCTTGGCACTCGCCCGCGCAATAGAGCCCGGGTATGACCTGGCCTTGAAGGTCCATGACCTGAGCCGAGGTATTCGTTCTCAGTCCCGTATACGAATCGTGAATCAGCGGCGTCGACCACGCCGCGTAAAAAGGAGGCGTTTGGATCTTGAAGAACGGGGCGGGCTTTCCGAAGTCCGCGTCGGCCCCGGCATCCACGAACGCGTTGTACCGGGCGACGGTGTCCTGCAGTGCGGCGGCCGGCACGGGTTCGAGCTGAAAAGGATTGGCGATGCTCTCGGCGAGCTCGGCAACCGTATCCGCGCTGAAGAAGTAGCCGTCGAGATCCACGTTCGGCGGCCTCGGATCCCACTCCTGCCGCTCCACCGCGTCCCGGTCGAAGATCGCCCAGATCGGCCCGCCGCCGTTCAACTTCGAGGACTCACCTCGATAGGCCATGGCGGCGGCGAGAAAATCGTAATCCGCAGCCGTCTCGTCGTAGAACCTGCGGCCCGCCTGGGTCACGAGAATCGCATTGGCCCAGTCGACTCCGGTGAGACCCGAGCCACCTATCCGATCGAAGATGGGGCTGTCCGCCGGCCAGTGGAGGCTGGCGTAGCCGTACTTGCATCCGATGTGAGCCGCTTTTCGAAGGCATCTCTCGGCTTCGTTGGTCTGATTGGACGTGCCCCACAGGGAAGCTCCGATGGCCATGGCGGCGATCTCTCCGTCGCCGCTCTTTCGGGAGTACGGATCGCCGGCTACGTTGTACTCCTCGGTCAGCCTCGCGTCGAACACTCTGCGAAGGTTCACGTTGTTGGAATGCCCGCCCGTCGCGACCAGAAGGCCTTTAGCCGCCCGGATGTTCAGCGTGCGACCTTCGTGGGTTACGGTGATTCCGATTACCCGGCCTGCCGACTCACGGACAATGCTCGTCATCTTGTGGCGCAGCAGGAACCGAGCCCCCTTCTTCCTGGCGCTGGCCTCGAGCGCGCGCACCAGCCCGGAGCCCCGCCGGGTCGGCACCGACGTGTAGATTTCGCTCTTGATCGGCCACTGCACCGTCGGCACTTGCCTCGGAACGGTGGACGCCATCTGCGGACCCATCATCCGATCGAGAAAATCGACGCCGTTCTCGACCAGCCACTCGAAGGTCGAGGCGTTCTCGTCGGCAAAAGCTCGGACCAGGTCCCGGTCGTTGTATCGTGCCAGCGGATGGTCGGGGCGTATCCAGTCCTGGAAGACCTTCTCCGCGGAGTCTTCGACCCCGTGCGCGCGCTGCTTGCTGTGTCCTCCGCCGAGATGGACCAACCCTCCGCTCACCATGCCGTGCCCGCCGATGTCGGAGTTCTCGTCGACCAGGATGACCGAGGCTCGATGCTCCAGCGCCGAAACGGCCGCGGCGAGACCCGCCACCCCGGCCCCGATGGTGACGAAGTCGGCCGAATGGTCCCACTGCCGATCGGTTTGAGCATGCGTCTGTGCCCGCGCCATCGTGGCGGTGCCGGCACCGACCGCGGCGCTCTTCTCGAGAAATTCTCGCCGGCTTACACCACGCCTGCGGCTCTCACCCATGTTCGCCTCCGTTATCGGTCGTCTGACGGCGCGGTACTGGCCCACGTCGCCCGGAGCTTCGCCCGGTCGACCTCACGGCCCCGGAGGTATACCTGGTCGATCCGGCGGGAGTTGGTGATCTCGTCGAGAGGGTTCGCGTTGAGCACGATGAAATCCGCGCTCTTGCCCACGGCGATCGTCCCCAGATCCTTCTCGAGACCGAGAATCTCGGCGCCATTCCTGGTTCCCGCCACGATCGCCTCTCCGGGTGTCATTCCCGCCGCAACCATGTTCTCGAGCTCCGTATGCGCGGTGAACCCGAGGAAGCGGTCGCCGCCCTGTCCTCCGCCGTCGCTGCCGATGCCTATCCTTACGCCGGCGTCATGGAGCCTCATGATGTCTCGAGACGTCTTTCCCCACTGCTGGTGCGCCCGTTCGCGCTCCTGCGGTGACGCGCTCGCGACGCGGTCGCGAAGCCGCTCGATCTGCGCTCTGGTCACCGTCTCGAGCAGGAAGGGGTCGGGAGGGTCGAGGTAAGGAGAGTAAATCGCGCGACGCCCGACCTGCGCGAGCAGGACTCCGGTGTGCGGGCGCTCCCGGAACAGCGCTACCAGCTCGTCGTCGACGTCGGCGATCATATGGCCGAACACGTCGACTCCGGCCCGCAGAAGGGCCTTGGCGTCTTCGAGCCCGGTGGCATGCACCAGCACGCGCATACCATTCTTGTGCGCCTCGTCGATGATCGCCTGGGAGAGGTTCGGCGCCAGCTTTTCGATGGTGCCCTCGCGGTCGTCGACCCACGTCTTTATGAGGGAGACCTTCCAATACGCCAGCTCCCGGACGTTGGCGCGGGCACCCTCTTCGGTCGTGACGGCGTAGGCCGCGTGTCGCATGTTGGTGGAGAGGATTTCGGCCGGAGGCGCCAGCCCGCGACCCGCGGTTAGGAACCGCGCCGCGTCGGGGTACTTGCCCGCGAGGATCTCGTCGCGCAGCTGAAACGGCATCACGCCGAAGTCCGATCCCATTGCCTGGCTGGCGGCGACACCGTGATAGGCGAAACGATACATGTGGTCCAGGATGTGCTCACGGGTGTAGTTCTGAGGTCCGCTGGTGAGGCCCTTCATGTACCCGATATGCGAGTGCGCGTCGATCAACGCCGGCATCACCGTCTTTCCCGACAGATCGATACGGACGGCATCCTCGGGAGCCTGGAGCTCGCCGGCCCGTCCAATCCGAACGAAGCGATCTCCTTCGACCACGAACGCCGCGTTCTCGATCGCCGGGCTGCCGTCGCCAGGAATGAGGCGAGCGCCTTGGAATACGGTCACGGTCTCGGCCACCGGTTCCGTCTGTCTCGGGGATGGAGCGGCCTGATTAGCGGTGACGACCAGCCACCACGCCGCCAGTATGCACCGTCGCACGTCTACCTCCTTGGCATGCGCGCAAGCCCGAGGCGGTGTCCTGGCGACAGGGTCCTCGTGCAGCCTACCCTGGCGCTCTCGGAGAACCTCGTGCAGCCTACCCTGGCGCTCTCGGAGAACATGGAGACGCGGTGGCGTCCTCGGCGGGAATCGCGCCGCAACGTCCGAAGAACCTACCCGCTAGTGACTCCGCTGTCAACCAACGGTGCTCTGGACTCTACGGAATCATAGGTGTCGACATCCAGCCGGGAGTGTCAGGGTATGAATCAACAGGCGGGATACGGTCCGGCGTATTTCACGTTGGCTCTCCCGATCAATCGGAGGAGTTCGGGGTTGACCTGGTCGTCACGGAGCCCGGCGGCTGGACCGGTATCACTCACCTTCACGTCTCTGCGACTTCTGCAGCCCAAGCTCGGAAAGCCCTCGTTGCGCTAGCTCGTACCTTCGAGCCGGTGGTTGACCGTGGTTCTCGCTGCAGCGTGCGAAACTGAACGAGCGCATAAACGGATCGAGCGGACGTGGCCTTTCCCTTCGTGGGCGCTGGAGCGACGACGAGAACGCATAGACTTCGTCGGGCGTCGTACTGGAACCATAGGCTTGGCCACGCCACTCATCCACGACGGGTTAGCCCGGTTAGTAGCCTCAAGGACCCGATGGAGCTAAACTGAAAGACAGCCATGAGCACCGAGCCAATTCTGTCGCAGTTTCGGGAGCTCGAATCGGACGAGAAGATTCGTCTGGTGCAGGAGCTTTGGGACGAGATCGCCGAAGAGGTCGCTCGTCGTCCGCTGACCGAGGCACAGCGACGCTTGCTGGACGAGCGGATTCTCGACGAGGAGCAGAACCCGCACGACTTCGAATCTTGGCCCAAAGCGAAGGACGACATTCTTCGGGACCTGTGATTTACGAGCTCGTCGTTCGCAGCCGCGCCAAGGCGGACATCCGACGAGCTGCCAAGTGGTACGAGAAACAGCGGAAGGGTCTCGGCGTTACCTTCGTTGCCGAGGTAGACAAAGCGATCGCCCAAATCGAAGCGAATCCCGAGCAGTTCCAGGTTATTTATCAGGATATCCGGCACGCGATCACGCATCGATTTCCATACGGTGTGTTTTACCGAATCAAGAAAAACACCATCGTGGTCTCTGCCCTCATTCATCTCCAACGATCCAACGTTCCCTGGAAGGGACAAGCCGCCAAACCAAAAGAACCGGGCTAACCCCGCGATGGAGCGGACGTGGCCTTTCCCTTCGCGTGACAATGGAGTCCAGATGAGAGCGCGGCGTCTCCGGGTAGCATGGTGCTGCCGCCACAGGCCACGCCGCTCATCGCGAGTGTGTTGGACGCCACGAAACTAGCGCCCGCGCGTTTCCGATGAGATGCCATACCGTGACCTTATGGTTGGTGGCCGTCAGTCTCTGGATCGCGTGCGGTGCCAAGCAGCCACCACGAGATACCTGTCGCGAAAGGCTTCTGGGAAAATACGAGGCGGTCTCGGAATCGGAGTGGACATTGTCCCTTGCGTTGCAAGCAGACGGCTCCGCCGAGCTCGTTCATACGGCATGGATTGCCGGACAGTCAGACGATGCGGAAGACAAGGTTCTGTCACCTTCCTGGAGCTGTAGTGGAGAAAGAGTTGTGGTCTTGATGGACGACGGGCCTGTAACGCTTGAGGCCTCCGATTCGCTAAGCTTTGCCGACTTCGGCGCTGACGGGAGTGGTCGCGGACTTAAGTCAGTGGAGTCTTCGTCGAAACTCCTACTTTTAGGTGTCAGTCTGTGGCGTTCGGAAGATCTGCGAGCAGTCCCGGAGATGCAGTAGGTACTCGCTGTGCCGTCCATCATGGCGTTGGAGTTGACGTGGCCCTCTTCGTCAGCGGCGGCGTAACAATGACCGACATCGACTTCGTGAGTATAGAGGTTTACTCACGGCTGGCCATCAACGGCGGTGTTTCGACTTCCGATGAGAGATCGAGGCTAGGGATGACTCCTATGCACGCGAATCTCTTCGCTGTCGTCGCTGCCTTCCTTGGGCTTGTTCCGCTCGAGTCGGCACCTCAGCCGAAGGAGCTGTCAGTCAAAGGAACGTATGTCCACCCCGCGACTGGCCGTGAGTTTCCCGAGCTGGTTGGCGAGTTTCGTAGATGGAGGGTAACCCAGTACGGGCCTGACGACATTTCCGTCGGCTACAACCTAGAGTCTCGAGTCCGTCGGGTTGCTGCGACGGTGTACGTCTACCCAGGGGCCAAGACTCCTTTCTCCGAAGAGCTTGGGGCGATCAAGGAGGGGCATTCCAGTTTCAAGCTTACCTTCGAGCAAGATGTAGTCCTGGAGAAAGGCCCGAACCGTCTAGAATGCCGGCTGGCCGGCGTGTCGTACAACGAGCGGTTTGCTAATCGTGACGGTACCGTTGGCTCTTATCTGCTGGTGTGCGACGAACCGCCATGGCGGGTGAAGTGGCGGGTCACATACCTGCCAATGTCTGATCCCGAGATTGTTGAAGTCGTGAGAACGCTGGCCGCGTCAGTCACCGTTCGTGATTAGCGTAGGAACCAATGGGAGTTGCGCGGAGGTCGAACTAGCGGTTCGGCACATAGAAGTGCGCTAGTTGTGCCATTCAACTTTGACCCGACGTTGCCTTCCCTTTGCGTGAAAATGGCCGGACCGACAATGGAGCCAACTACATTTGCTTGAACAACGGGAACGGCGGTTTCCACACCGACTTCATGGAAACTGTGGCGAATCCGGAGCTGAGGGCCTCGCCGAATTCCGGGACAAGCTCGCTATTCCGCCGGATGCGATCGCCCGATGGTGCTCGCGATCGACGAGCCCGCCGACGTTGATATCGGGGAGATCGTTGTTCGTCAAAAAAGCGCAGGCTTGACTCCACCTCCGACGTGGCCGCTCGGGAGAGACGCGATTGCAGGAGATTGTAAAACCGCTAGAGCGTCGATAGAACCGAGTCGGGCTCCTCGGCGGGGACTCCGTCCACGAGCCGCAGCGCCTGACTCGAGAGCGTCCCGAGGCGCTCGCCGGGAAGCACGAATCCCGTGAGATTGACGGGGTCGGCGGCCGAGACCTCGAGCGTCTCCCCCGCGCGCTCCTCGCGCCGGAGCGCGCGAAGGAGCTCGACGGCTTCGGGGAGCGCGAACTGCTCTCCGAGGTAGCCCGAGACGAACCGTCCGCCGCGGATCTCCCCTCTCGCCTCGAGTCTTCGATAGGCGAGCAGCAGATCGCGCCACGGCGGCGCGAGCGACTCCCTCGCCAGAAGGTCGCGGAAGACGACGCCCCACCGGGCGAGGAGCTGCCTCGCGAAGCGCTCGGCCGCGTTCTCCACCACGCGCGGGTCCCGCGCGAGGAGCGACCACCTTCCGCGCGACGCGCGGTGCCGCTCGCGGGTCATAAGGGAACGAAGCGCGTCGAAGCCGTCGGCGGTCACGTCGCCGTGGCCGACGAGCTCCCGGAGCGCGGCCTCAACGTCCTCTACCGACCTCTCGCTGTACCTCACGATCTCCGAAAGGAACGAGGCTCCCCGACGGTCGAGAACCGAACGCACGTCCTGTCCGCTTCGGGAAAGGGCCTCTTCCTGTCCGTCGTCCATCTCTCGGAGGGCGACGAGCCAGTCGAGGTCCTCGCGGAAGAACAGCGCCACGGGAACGATTCGGCTCACGCGGGTCGAGGTCGCCTTCGAGAGCCTTCCCCAGGCGACCTCGCCGGATAAGCAAAGCTGGTCGAGGTACTCCGGCCGATAGTCGGCGAGGCGCGCGGGGAGAACGTGGCTCTCCCACGCCGCCGCCGGAACCTCGTAGCCCTGAAGCTGGTAGATCAGACGCGCAAGCCCCTCGACTCCGTGGAGCCGGGAGCTTCCCGCGAGGTGCTGCCACCGCAGAAGGAACCGCATGAAGTCGGCGGTCGAGACGGGCTCGATCTCGCGCCGCAGGCGGCCGAGCGTGAGGCGATGGATCCGGGCGAGGAGCCGCCTCTGGCACCATTCGATCTCATCCGACGTCTCCGCGGTGAAGCGGCCCCGAAGGACCTGGCCCTCGGCCTCGAGTCTCAAGAGCGCCGACTGGACCAGCCCGTCGCGGAGCCCGAGCTTCACGACGAAGAAGCTCGCCCGGCGCGGCCCCGTCGAATCGAGCCATCCGCGAACGATCGCGGTCGCCGCCTCTTCCTCGCTCTCGACGCTCACCCCGGAAACCGAGGCGAGCGCGGAGACGAGCTCCCCTTCCGGAAGCGCTTTCTCGACGAGCGCCCTTCGCTCCGCCGAGAGCCAGAACGACGATTCCCCGACGCGATAGCGCGCCGCACGCCGGTCGCGCGAGAGCTCCTCGAACCAGGGAGCCCATTCCACGGTCTCCGGAACCAGCACCAGGGTGAGGAGCGCGTCGTGAAGCTCGTCGGCGCTTCGAACCAGGGGCCAGGACTCTTCCTCCACGAGTCGGATCGCCGCGGGATCGAGGCGCCCGAGCTCGCTCGCGTCTCCCGCGTCCATCGTGCGCCGCAGCGCGACCGCCCGCGCGCGGCGCTCTTCGAGCGGCGCGTCGTCGAGAAACGCGTAGGGGTTGGCGTTCACGATCTCGTGGGAGAAGGGCGAGGGCACCACGCTCTCCTTCACCACGCAGCGGACCTCCCCGCTCTCGACGCCTTCGAGGATCGATTTCAATCCATCGAGATCCATCGCCTCGTGGAGGCAATCGGAGATGGTCTCCTTCACCAGAGGGTGGTCGGGAATCCGGATCGGTCCAGCGAGGTTCTCGGCGCAGGCCGCCTGGTCGGGAAAGACCGCAGCGAGGAGATCGTCCGCGCGCATCCTCTGGATGGGCGGCGGCACTTTCTTTCCGCCGCGGAAGCGGGGAATGGCGAGGGAGCGGCAGAGGTTCCAGCGCCAGCGCGCGGTGAACATCGGCGCCGCGAGAAGCGCCTGGGTGAGGACCGGCTCCACCGTCTCCGTCTTGACGAAGGCGGGAACGATCTCGAGCGGAAACGCGTGCTGTTCGCTCAGAGAGACGATGATCCCGTTGTCGGTCGCGGCCGCCTGGAGCTCGAGGTTGAACGAGCGGCAGAAGCGCTTGCGGAGCGCGAGGCCCCAGGCGCGGTTGATGCGAGAGCCGAACGGGGAGTGGAGGACGAGCTGCATTCCGCCGGATTCGTCGAAGAAGCGCTCGATGACGACCGTCGTGAACGAGGGAACGGCGCCGAGCGCGCGCTCGCCCGCCTCGACGTACTCGACGAGCTGGGAAGCTCCGCGGGGACAAAGACCCGCTCCCTCCGTCAGCCCGCGAAGACGCTCCTCGAGGCTCTCTCCCGAAGCGAGGGCCGCTCGTTCCCGAAGCTCCGAGACCTCGCGCGAAAGCTCGATGGTTCGTCCGGGGGCCTCTCCCCGCCAGAAGGGAACCGAGGGCGGCGCGCCCTTCGCATCCTCGACGCGCACTCTTCCGGACTCGACACGGCGGATTCGCCACGAGTGGGTGCCCAGGAGAAAGACGTCGCCGGCGAGGCTCTCGACGGCGAAGTCCTCGTCGAGGGTCCCCACGATCTTCTCTTCCGGCTCGGCCACGACGAAGTACGCCGCGTTCTCGGGAATCGCTCCTCCGGAGGTAATGGCGGTGAGCCGCGCGTTTCTCCTTCCGCGCAGGCGTCCGTTCACCCGATCCCGGTGAACGTAGGCGGCGCTCCGTCCCCGCGAAGAGGCGATGCCCTCGGAGAGCATGACCACGACGTCCTCGAAGTCGGAGCGGGAGAGGTTACGGTAGGGATAGGCGCGGAGAAACGCCTGGTACAGCTCTTCCTCTCCCCAATCGTCCGCCGCGACCGCGGCCACGATCTGCTGCGCCAGCACGTCGAGTGGAGCTCTGGGAATCTCCAGGGCGTCGAGCTCTCCTTCGCGGATTCCGTGAACCAGCGCCGCGCATTCCACCAGCTCATCCCGGGTGGTGGCGAAGAGGACTCCCTTGGGGGTCGCGGAGAGAAAATGCCCCGAGCGGCCCACACGCTGCAGGAGAACCGCGAGCGATCGCGGCGTTCCGATCTGGCAGACGAGGTCGATGGTCCCGACGTCGATCCCGAGCTCGAGAGAGGCGGTGGCGACGACGGCCTTGATCACCCCGCGCTTGAGCTCGTCTTCGGCCCGGAGCCGCAGCCCGCGGGAAAGGCTTCCGTGATGGGCGAGGATCGCCTTCTCCCCGAGCCTCTCCTCGAGATGGTGGGCCACGCGCTCCGAAAGCCGTCGGGTGTTGACGAAGACCAGCGTCGTCTTGTGAGAGGTGATCAGATCCGCGAGACGGTCGTAGATCTCGGCCCACATCTCGTTCGTGGCCACGGCTCCGATCTCGTCTTTCGGGACCACGACCGATAGCTCCATATCGCGGCGATGCCCGACCTGGACAACTTCCGCCTCGGGGCTCAGGTACCGCGCGACTTCCTCGACCGGCTTCACCGTGGCGGAAAGTCCGATTCGCTGGGGCCGCTTTCCGCCGGCCTCGGTCACGAGACGATCGAGCCGTTCGAGCGAGAGCGCGAGGTGGGCGCCGCGCTTGTCGTCCGCGAGC
>Ga0105095_10000398_pt1 | contig 20765 bp, 20 predicted proteins | sample PPLLak2March2015_2_FD_79180 | JGI IMG/M metagenome (GOLD analysis project Ga0105095, IMG submission 79180) | Freshwater sediment microbial communities from Prairie Pothole Lake near Jamestown, North Dakota, USA - PPLs Lake P8 Core (3) Depth... | ecosystem: Environmental > Aquatic > Freshwater >...
GCATACAATTGGCTTGGGCATGACTCAACCTCCGGGATATGGTTCTTAGCAAACCTATTATCTCCGGTTTGGTCATGCCTTTCTATTCAAGTTCTGTTAAAGTGCGAAAGTGCAAAGATAGTGATATGTTAAAAGTAAATATCAAACCCGCACAAACCATCCCGTCACTCTGAGCGACCGAAGGGAGCGAAGAGTCCCTGCGGCGATCATTTTCAGGTGAACATCAGTGGGATTCTTCGGTCGCTGCGCTCCCTCAGAATGACATGCAGGTGAATTTGTTTGGCTTCGATATGTTCTCTTCATAAGCACAGTGGGTATCGCGGGCTTGCACAGATCGCAGAGCAATTTCTAGTTACTCTCTGCGAACTCTGCGCTCTCCGCGGTGAGCTTATGTGAGCCTTTTCTGGATTTTCTCAGAGGTCAGCTCGCGCAGGGCGTCGGTAGCCACCCAGCGCGCCGGCCGCGAGCCGCTGGCGCCGATCTCCCCGGCTGCCAGGATGGCCATCTCGTTCAGGTGTTTATCCCGCTTGCCGATCTGGCGCAACGCCCAGTTGACGGCTTTCTTGACGAAGTTGCGCTCGTCATGTGCCTCGCGGATGATGACCGGCAGAAAGGCCTCGAACTGGCTGTCAGGCGCCTCTTTATCATGGACGGAAAGGGCTGCCATCAGCACGAAACCGGCGCGCTTGACGAACTCTTCATCCCGCGCGCTCCACTCGAAGGCTTTTGTGTAGGCGTGTGGGGTGCTGTCGAACAGGCTGCTGCACACCTGGTCGCAGAGATCCCACGAGTCGAAATCTGCTGCCCAACGCTCCATCTGCTCAGGGGTTACCTGGTGGGGATCGTCGATATAGCTTGCCAGGATGCGCGCCTCGTGGACACCGCTCTCCCACAGCTTCAAAGCCAGATCATGGTCCCTGCCGATCTCCTTTGCCAGGGGTCGCAGCGTGTAGATGGAGATGCCCAGTGCGTCCTGCGTCTCGATCCCGTAGCGCCTCATCCCGGCCAGGTTGTCTGGATTTGCCAGGCTGTTCAATCTTTGGAGGATGTCTTCAGCTGTGTAGCTCATGAGCGTGCCATCCCTACTGCGGCGCGGAATGCCTGATACGCGGCTGGCATATCCGCAGCGCTGAATTCGATGCGCCGCCCGTCCAGGCGCCTGGCGCCAGGCAGCAGGGCAGCTTGATCCGCCATCTCGGCATTGATAAGCTCCAGGGTGATTCTGACCGGCTCAGCCAGCTTAAACGGCGGCGGCGCCGTGCCGTCCGCCAGCCGCCGCACGGCGCGTTCCGCGGCCTCGGCGATGAGCCTCTGGGCGACCCCCGGCGGCAGGCATTCGGCCGCGCTGCGCCCGGTGGCGCGCTTGACTTCCGCAGTCTCGATCGCTCCCAGCAGATCACTGGCTTCGGCGCATACACTCTGGTCGCCGCTGACCATCAGCACGGGGACGTTGAAATGCCCGCACAGCGCCCCGTTCAGCCCCGATTCGCCCACCAGCTGCTTGTTCAGCCACAGGTTCGCCACGCAGCGGCTCGACCAGGTGTGGTCCAGGATGGCGTTCTGCGTGCCGGCCCGGGCGTGGTAGCCGATGAACAGGGCGCCGTCGGCACCGTCCTGTACGCCTTCAACCATGGCAAAGGGCGCCGGGGTGCCGCTGTTCAGCCGGGCTCGGGCGTCCAGCTCTTCGATCAGGATATTGCTGCCGTTCCAGTGCCCGTCGGTGACGACCACCTGGCTGGCCCCGCCAGCGAAGGCCCCCCGGATGGCAGCATTGACATCGCCGGTCATGATCCGGCGCAAGCGCTCGTACTCGGCGTGCCCTGGCGTGACCTGGTCTGAGCCGGTCACCCCGGTGATGCCTTCCATATCAGCCGCAATCAGGATTTTCATAGAGTTTCAGGACTTCCCTTCAAGTGAGTTTGTACACGGATGGGTGCGGATCAACACGGATTATCCTTTATTTCATAAATGAATGATCTCGACGCCGGGCCAATGCCTTGCCAGCCGCTCGGCGACCAATCGCCGGTGGCAGTGCCCCGGTGTGGCCTCACTGCATAATAAGCAGGATACATGGCTCTCAAAGTCGTGCCGGTCCAGGGCTGCCGGAATATCCCGCTCATCCATGAGCGCTTCGAAGCGCTGGGTCCAGAGCTGCACATTTTTATCCTGCCGGTACTGGTCCAGGATCTCTTTGGATGGCGCCAGCTCCGGCATGTGCACGTACTGGCAGCCGCCGGCGAGATGGGCTAGGAAATACGGAAGGTCGTCTTTCTTGGCGAAGCCTGCAAGTTGACCCTCCGGTCTCAGGCGGATATCCACCACCCGCTGCACGCCGTTCTGCCGCAGCAGATCGAAGAACTCCTCGGCACTCTTCTGCGTAAAGCCTATGGTATATAGCTTCATCGAGCCTCTTTTATTGTGTATGCGAGGCAGGTAGATTACCGCACGCCTGGCGCCTCTTAGCCGGCCTCGCACCTGTAAGATAACTGTCCATGTTGATTTTAACGCAAAGACGCAGAGTGGTAGGGATAACTTCCATCACTTCTCTGCGTCTTTGCCGCTTTGCGGCTTTGCGTTGAGCTCTTACTTTCGTTTGACCGCTGGACGTCCTGCGGGAGGGCGCGCCCCGGCATGGATCGACGGCAGGTAGAGCTCGAAGGACGGCTCGATCACTTCGACATGCGTAGCGGCGGAGGCCTGGCTGACTGCATTGCTGGCAGTCACAATCGCCGTATACACGCCCGCGGCGGAGTAGGTGTGCGTAACATACTGCCCGCTCTCCACGGAGCCGTCCCCGAAATCCCAGGAGAAAGCCGCCTGGTCGCCCGTCGCCAGGCTGGCAGTGAAGGTGGTGGCGATGTCCAGCCAGTCGGGCTGTCGTTGGAAGCCGCCAGCCCGAATAGCGGCTGGATGGCAGCCACCGTGGTGGTCGACGTGACGCCCGCCAGGACCAGCCCTGCCAGTAAAGGTGGGACGAGGCGAGCGATCTTCATGGATTACCTTCCTGCCGGGAGCGCTCGATGGTATCCCCGGCATTTCTCAGTATAGGGCTTTTGGTGAGCGAGTCAAGTTATAAACGTCCAGTCCAATTGTCATTTTTGTTAACTATGAGCCTGTCCCAACCTTTCACTTCGTTCAGCAAGCCCCAACCTGTGCGTGCTATAATCGTTGAAGCAGACAAACGAGAATTGAGAATAGAGAGTAGAGAGTAGTGAATCGAGAGTAGTAGGGTGTTCAATTCCCCGGAGGTTCCATGACCAGCAATGGACTTTTCCCCTTTACCGACGAACACGAGATGATCCGCCAGGCGGCGCGCGATTTCGCCCAAAATGAGATCGCCCCTATCGCCGCCGAGTTCGATGAATCAGGCGAGTTCCCCAGCCATACTATAATGAAGATGGGCGAGCTGGGCTTAATGGGCATCGAGGTGCCCGAAGAGTACGGCGGCGCCGGCATGGACACCCTGGCGTACGTGCTGGCGCTGGAGGAGATCAGCAAAGCCGACGCCGCTCACGGCACGATCATGTCGGTCAACAACTCGCTGTTCTGCTACGGCCTCCTGCGCTTCGGCACCGAGGCCCAAAAGCAGAAATACCTGCGTGCGGTGGCCTCTGGAAAGCACGTCGGCGCCTACTCGCTGACCGAGCCCATGTCCGGCTCGGACGCCGGCACCATGCGCACCCGGGCGGTCCGGGACGGCGACTGCTATGTCCTCAATGGGCGCAAGTCCTGGGTGAGCAGCGGCCCGGTGGCGAAATATATCGTGGTCTTCAGCATGACCGCCCCAGAGAAGAAGCAGCGCGGCATCACGGCTTTCATTATTGAAACCGACAGGCCCGGCTTTTCGGTGGGCAAGAAGGAGCCCAAGCTGGGCATCCGCGCCTCCGCCACCAGCGAGATCCTCTTTGAGGACTGCCGTGTCCCAGTCGAGAACCGGCTGGGCGAGGAAGGCGAAGGCTTCAAGATCGCCATGGCAGTGCTGGACGCCGGGCGCATCGGCATCGCCTCACAGGCGCTGGGCATCGCCGAGGCCGCCTACGAAGCCAGCCTGGAATATGCCCGCCAGCGGGAGGCTTTCGGGCAGAAGATTGGCGAGTTCCAGGGCATCTCTTTCAAGCTGGCGGATATGAAGACGCGCATCGAGGCGGCGCGCCTGCTGATCTACAGTGCCGCTATGGCGAAGGAGCGCTCGAAGAAGACCGGCGAGCGCTTCACGTTGGAAGCCTCTATTGCCAAGCTGTTCGCCTCCGAGACCGCCATGTTCGTCACCCACGCCGCGGTGCAGATCCACGGCGGCATGGGCTACAGCAAGGAGCTGCCCATCGAGCGCTATTTCCGGGATGCCAAGATCACCGAGATCTATGAGGGCACCAGCGAGATCCAGCGCCTGGTGATCTCACGCATGGAGAGCGGGCTGCGGTAAGAGTACATGAGCCTGGATGAGCCGCAGCCGGTTGACGCTGACTCTCCACTGCCAGATGGGGAACCTGAAAGACCACCCGGCGCCGGGGAGCGCGTGCGCCTGACCTTCGATCTGCCCTCCGGGGAGCACATCCGCATCACCATCGAAACAGTCGACGGCGCCGGCGAGATGGATGCCACGCCCGTGGGTGTGGTCACCATCGATCCAATGGGCGAGGTGACCGGCTCGCCGGAGATCGGGCAGGTGACCGTCGAGCGGGAAACACCTGTGCTGTCTGTCCAGGCTGCAGCCCCGACAGTAACCGCACAGCCGCGCTGGCGGGCCGCCTGGCGCAGGGCAGCCATATGGCTGCCGGCGGCCCTTTTCGGACTGGCTGTACTGGTATATTTCTCCGTGCGCGTCATCGGCCTGACCCGCTTCCCGATCTATTTCTTCACCGATGAAGCCGTGCAGACCATGCTGGCGGCTGACCTGGTGCGGGATAACTTCCACAGCGGGGATGGCGACGTACTGCCCACCTTCTTCAAGAACGGTAACTACTACAACCTGGGCACCAGCGTCTATCTGCAGCTGCTGCCCTACCTGCTCTTCGGCAAGTCAGCCTTCCTCACCCGCCTGGTATCGGTGCTTGTCTCGCTGCTGGCGGCGCTCTCGGTCGGGCTGATGCTGCGCGATTATTTCCGCATCTCCTACTGGTGGTGCGGCACGCTGCTGCTTTCCATCGCCCCGGCCTGGTTCCTGCACTCGCGCACCGCCTTCGAGACGGCTGTCTTCGTCTCGCTGTATGCCGGCATGCTGTACGCCTACCTGGGCTACCGGCTGCGCTCGCCGCGCTGGCTGTATCCCACCTTGATCCTGGCCACCCTGGCATTTTACGCCTACAGCCCGGGACAGGTGGTGGTGGCGGCGACCGGGCTGCTGCTGCTGGTGTTGGATGCCCCCCACCACTGGCGTAACCGGCGCTACGTGCTGCGCGGCCTGCTGCTGGGTCTGCTGCTGACGGTGCCTTACCTGCGCTTCCGGGTCGAGCACCCCGAGGCAGCCCTGGATCACCTGCGCCTGCTGAACTCTTACTGGCTGCAGCCGCTCCCGTTGGGGGAGAAGCTCTCGCGCTTTACGTCCGAGTATCTCTACGGTCTCAGCCCGAGCTACTGGTTCATCCCCAACCAGCGTGACCTGCCGCGCCACCTGATGAAGGGCTACGGGCACCTGCTGCGCCTGACCCTGCCGTTTGCGGTCACCGGGCTGATCCTGACCCTGCGCGGCCTGCGCCAGCCGCAGTACCGCCTGCTGCTGGTCAGCTTGTTGGTCGGACCGCTGGGTAGCGCCCTGGTGGGCATCGGCATCACGCGTGTGCTGGTAATGGTCATCCCTGCTTCGCTGCTCACCGCCCTGGGCATCACCTGGGTCATGGACTGGCTGGAGCGCCCGGCGGACCGGCTGCGCGAGTGGCGGGTGGAATCGGTCCCAGCCTGGCTGGAGCGTTGGAAGCTGCCGCAGCCGGTATTATCTTTGGGGTTGTTTGCCATCCTGCTGGGGGCCAATATCGGCATGCTGACCGACGCCCTGCGCAACGGGCCGACCTGGTACCGCGACTACGGTCTGGGCGGGATGCAGTACGGCGCCGTGCAGGCCTTCGGCGAAGTGCAGAGGCTGCTTGAGCAGCAGCCCGAGATGCGCATCATCTTCTCGCCCACCTGGGCCAACGGCACCGACGTGCTGGCGCGCTTCTTCCTGGGCGATCCGCTGCCGGTCGAGATCGGCAGCATCCAGGGGCACATGGACCGCCGCATGTCCCTGGACGAGCATACATTGTTTATAACCACCCCGGATGAATACGCCCAAATAGCCGAGAGCGGCAAGTTCACCGATATCCGCCTGGAGCGCACCTTGCCCTACCCAGATGGCACGCCCGGATTTCACTTCGTGCGCCTGCGCTACGTGGACGATATCGACCAGATCTTCGCCGCCGAGCAGGCCCAGCGCCGCCAGCTCCAGGAGGAAACCGTGCAGATCGGCGGGCAGGATGTGCGTGTGCGCTACCCGGTGCTGGACATCGGCTCCATCAACCTGCTCTTCGACGGCGACCCATACAGCATGCTGCGCACGCTGGAGGCCAACCCCCTGGTGATCGAGCTGGATTTCCCTGCCCCGCGCGAGATCAACGGTTTTTCGATTCTCATCGGCAGCGCCAACACCCAGATCTCCGCCCTGGCGACATCCACGCAGGGCACTCCGCCCGCCGAGTTCACCAAACTGTTCCGCGGCTCGGTGGATGAACCGGGGACGCGCCTGGATTTCGGCGCCGCGTTCCAGGTCCAATCCTTGCGCATCGAAGTGCTGGACATGAACCAGGACGAACCTGCCCACGTGCATGTCTGGGAGATCACGCTGCACGCGCCGTAAACCTCCTGCATTCATATTTGAATAATACTGCTGCCCCTTCTGATGTTGAGACAATAGTTCGGACAATGTCTTTCCAGGCGGTCATTGCGAGCGGTTTTTGCGAAGCAATCGCTCAATGTCGGAGATTGCCACGCCGCAAGAAGAACACTTGCGGCTCGCAATGACGGTCATTTACTAAAGATGTACGAACTTTCGTCCGAAGGTTAGGCCCCTTGGATTGACCTGCCGGCAGATCGGGTGTATATATGAGCGGAGTGCATCCACCGACGAGGGAGACCTGACACATGAAAGCCATCCTCATCCACCATCATGGTGGTCCAGAAGTCCTGGAATATGCAGATTTTCCCACTCCCGGGCCCGGACCAGGGGAGGTGTTGGTGCGCTTGGAAGCTGCAGCCCTCAACCGCCTGGACCTGTGGGTGCGGGAGGGCTGGCCCGGCCTCAAAGTGGCTTACCCGCACATCACCGGCGCCGACGGAGCAGGCGAGATCGCCGCGCTGGGAGAGGGGGTGAGCGGAATGTCCGTGGGGCGGCGCGTGGTGATCAACTCCAACCTGAGCTGCGGGGAGTGCGAATTCTGCATCGCCGGGCAGGACAACCGCTGTGTGAAGTGGGAGCTGCTGGGTGAGACCCGCCGCGGCACCTACGCCGAGTACGTGGTCATACCCGCCCGGAACGCTTACCCGATGCCGGAGGGTTTCGATGCCGGGCAGGCGGCTGCGGCTGCCCTGGCTTTCCATACCGCCTGGCATTCGCTGGTCACCCGCGCCGACCTGCGCCCCGGGGAGAGCGTGCTGGTGGTGGGTGCTTCCGGTGGGGTCACTACCGCCAGCATCCAGATCGCAAAGCTGGCAGGCGCCACGGTATACGCCGTCGGATCCAGCCCGGAAAAGCTGGAATTGGCCGCATCGCTAGGAGCGGATTACCTGATCGACCGCTCAAAGGAGGAGAATTGGTCGAAGGCGGTCTACCAGCTCACCGGCAGGCGCGGGGTCGATGTGGTGGTTGATAACGTCGGCACTACTTTCCCGCTCAGCTTCCGGGCGGCCTGCAAGGGTGGGCGCATCCTGACCGTGGGCAACACCGGCGGACCGAAGTTCGAGATTGACAACCGCTTCGTGTTCGGCAAACACCTGTCCCTGATCGGATCGACCATGGGCACACGCCAGGATTTCGCCGCCGTGATGGAGCTGATCTTTGCCGGCAAGCTCAGGCCGATCGTGGACCGGGTTTTCCCACTGGCGCAGGCGGCCCTGGCCCAGGAGCGCTTGCAGAGGGGCGAGCAGCGCGGCAAGATCGTTTTGGATATCCAGCCTTAGTGTTTGGGTTGAGATCGGTCGCTTGACACATGGCATCTGAGGAGCGTAAATCGCCCCCTACGGTTCGCCGATCGCGCCCTTTCAGCGTAACGCTTTTAACACTTGGGGTGTTATCTTTTGCAGGCATTCACCTGATCCGCTTTACGCATGCGCTTCAGCAGTGGGACTTTCTGGCTGGCCTGCTCACGGTATCGCCGCTGTACCTGGCACTCAGCGGCCTGGTATGGCTGGTGGTGGGGCTGGTCGTGGCGTGGGCCTTGTGGCTGGGGTGCCGTTGGGCGCCGCGGGCGGCTATTGCAGCCTGCCTGGCTTTCTCCCTCTATTACTGGCTGGATCGTCTGCTTCTCGCCGTCGGTAAGGCAGGTTATAATTGGCTTTTTTCGGCTCTGACCAACCTGTTCCTGCTGGTCATTGTGGGATGGATTCTATATAACCATAGAGCGAAAACCTTCTTTGGAGATGTGCATGACCGTTAATCCGAAGATCGAAGAACTGCGCAGGATAAAGGCAGAAGGACGCCTGGGCGGCGGCGCCGAGCGAATTGAAGCTCAGCACCAGCGCGGTCGCCTGACGGCCCGTGAGCGGATCGACCTGGTGATGGACAAGGGCTCTTTCCGTGAGATCGACGCCTTCGTCAGCCACCGCACCACCGATTTTGGCCTCGATAAGCAGGTATACACTGGCGACAGCGTCGTCACCGGCTGGGGTGCCATCGACGGGCGGCTGGTATATATCTTCTCCCAGGACTTCACCGTCTTTGGCGGCAGCCTGGGCGAAGTGCACGCCGAGAAGATCTGCAAGATCATGGATATGGCGATGAAGAACGGCGCGCCGGTGATCGGGCTGAATGATTCAGGCGGCGCCCGCATCCAGGAGGGGGTGGTCTCGCTGGGCGGTTATGCCGATATCTTCCTGCGCAACACCCTGGCTTCGGGGGTGATCCCCCAGATCAGCGTCATCATGGGACCCTGCGCCGGTGGGGCGGTCTACTCTCCCGCCTTGACCGATTTCATCATCATGGTGCGCAACTCGTCCTACATGTTCGTCACCGGTCCGGAGGTGGTCAAGACCGTCACCCATGAAGAGGTGACTTTCGAAGAGCTGGGCGGAGCAGCCGTGCACTCGGAAGTCTCCGGGGTCTGTCACATGGCAGTGGACAGCGAGCCCGATGCCCTGTACCTGATCCGCAAGCTGCTCTCTTACATACCGCAGAACAACATGGACGACGCGCCTTATGTCCCCAACAGCGATGATCCGCTGCGCATGGAGGAAGCCCTGGATACGCTCGTCCCCGATGATCCCGGCAAGCCGTATGACATCAAAGATGCCATCCACCTGATTGTGGACGACAACGAATTTCTCGAGATCCACGAAAACTACGCCGCCAATATGGTGGTGGGTTTTGCACGCCTGGGGGGCCACAGCATTGGCATTGTCGCCAACCAGCCCGCGGTGTTGGCGGGTGTGTTGGATATCAACTCCTCGGAGAAGGCGGCCCGTTTTGTGCGTTTCTGCGATGCTTTTAATATCCCGCTGCTGACCTTCGTGGATGTGCCCGGCTTCTTGCCTGGCACGGGTCAGGAGCACGGCGGCATCATCCGCTCCGGCGCCAAGCTGCTGTACGCCTTCTGCGAGGCCACTGTCCCCAAGCTGACCGTGGTGACCCGCAAGGCATACGGCGGCGCTTACGACGTGATGAGCAGCAAACACATCCGCGGCGACGTCAACCTGGCCTGGCCCTCGGCTGAGATCGCAGTGATGGGGCCGGATGGCGCCGTGAACATCATCTTCCGCAAAGATCTGGCCCAGGCGGAAGATACGGCGCAGAAAAAGAGCGAGCTGGTGAACGACTACCGCGAGAAATTTGCCAATCCCTACGTGGCGGCCTCGCGCGGCTATATCGACGATATCATCGAGCCGCGCGAGACGCGCATGCGCCTGATCAATGCCCTGGAGATGCTCTCCAATAAGCGCGATGCCAACCCGCCGAAGAAACATGGCTGTATCCCGTTATAAACCGATGAGAGAGCCCCAGGCTGCCAGCCGAGGATAGCGATGTCTTCGAGATTCCTGACGGTCAACGGTCACCAACTCTACATTGATGAGCGTGGGCTGCTGGGTGCGCCAGCAGTACCATCGCTGGCGCAGCCGGTAGTGGTGCTGCTGCATCACGGCTTGGGATCGACACACGCCTGGAGATCCCAATTCCCCGCTCTCACCCGGGCAGGCTACCGCACCCTCGCCTACGACCGGTGGGGATATGGGCGCTCAGCGCCGCGCTCCCAGCTCTCGATGCCCTATTTCGAGGAGGACCAGGCCGATCTGCTGACGATCCTGGACCAGATGCAGATCTGGCAGGCGGCTCTGGTGGGGCACAGCGATGGCGGCACGATCGCCCTGTATTTCGCCGCCCGCCACCCGGAGCGGGTGACTTGCCTGGTGATCCTGGCAGCGCACGCCTACGTAGACGAGTATGTGACCGCCGGCATGCCCTATGTCCTCCAGCAGTACCGGGAAGATGCCAGCTTCCGGAGCAAGCTGCAGCGGCGGCACGGCGGACAGACTGAAACCATGTTCATGGCCTGGTACAACGGATGGTATAAAGAGGCCAACCGGGACTGGGATATGCGTCCCGATCTGGGGCGAATTCGCTGCCCTACCCTGGTCATGCAGGGTGACGAAGATGAGCACGCCCCGCCGCAGCACGTTGTGGATATCGCCAGCGCCATTCCTGGCGCAGAGCTGCACCTGGTTCCCGGCGCGGGCCACATGCTCCAGCGCGAGCGGGCGCGTGAAGTCAACCGGCGGCTGCTGGGATTTCTCGGGCAGGTGGTCAGACAGGAGCTTACCGATGTTCAATAAGGTATTGATCGCTAACCGCGGTGAGATCGCCGTGCGCATCCTGCGCGCCTGCCGCGAGCTGGGCATGCAGACCGTGGCGGTCTTCTCCGATGCCGACCGCCAGGCGCTGCACGTGCGCTACGCGGACGAGGCCTACCTGCTGGGTCCAGCGCCGTCGCGCGACTCTTACCTGCGCGGCGACCGCATTATCGAGATCGCCCTCAAGAGCGGGGCCGGCGGCATCCATCCCGGCTACGGCTTTCTGGCTGAGCGGGCGGATTTTGCCCAGGCCTGCGTGGATGCTAGCCTGGCTTTTATCGGTCCCAAGCCGTCCGCCATTGCCGCGATGGGTGATAAAGCGATTGCGCGCAGCACCGTTACGCGTGCGGGCGTGCCGGTAGTACCGGGCACGGAGGGCGAGGGATCGCTCAGCGACAGCGAGCTGCTCGCCCTGGCTCCGGGAATCGGCTTTCCCCTGCTGGTAAAGGCTACCGCGGGCGGCGGCGGCAAGGGTATGCGCGAGGTGCGGTCTATCGAAGAGATGCCGTCCCTCCTGCAGGCTGCCCGCCGGGAGGCTGAAGCTTCTTTCGGAGATGGCAACGTCTACCTGGAGAAGCTGCTGGAGGGTGCCCGCCATATCGAGATCCAGATCCTGGCGGACAACCACGGCAACGTAATACACCTGGGCGAGCGGGAGTGCTCCCTGCAGCGCCGCCACCAGAAGCTGCTGGAAGAATCGCCCTCCCCCTTCATCGGCGATGACGATGAGCTGCGCCAGCGCATGGGGGCTGTAGCAGTGCGGGCTGCCCAGGCTGTTGGATATGTCAACGCCGGTACGATCGAATTCCTGGTGGATAAGGACAAGAACTTCTTTTTCCTGGAGATGAACACCCGTTTGCAGGTGGAGCACCCCGTCACCGAGATGGTGACCGGCGTGGATATTGTCAAAGAGCAAATCCGCATCGCCCGCGGCCGGCAGATGCGCTATTCCCAGGCTGACCTGCACATGAACGGCTGGGCAATCGAGTGCCGCATCAACGCCGAAGATCCATACAACAATTTCATGCCCTCCACCGGGCGCATCACGCACATCCTAGTCGCCACCGGCCCCGGCGTGCGCGTGGATACCGGCGTCTACCCGGGGTTCGAGATCTCTCCCTACTACGACTCGCTGATCTCGAAGCTGATCGTGTGGGGCGAGACGCGCGCCGAGGCTATCATGCGCATGCGCCGTACGCTGGAGGAATATAAGATCGTGGGCGTGCACACCAATATCCCCTTCCACCAGACCCTGATGGATTCGCACCGCTTTATGGGCGGGCAGTACGATACGCGCTTTGTCGAGGAGCGCTTCTCCATGGAGGCCGCCGAGGAGGGCAAGGTCGACCGTTCGCCCATCGCCGCCATCCTCGCTACCCTGGCAGCGCACCGCCAGACCAAACTCGCCGCTCAATTCATCAGCCGGGGTGAGCGCGATACCAGCAACTGGAAGTGGCTCAGCCGCTGGGAGCGGCTGCACCGCTAGCACGCCAGATGACGGGAGAACAATTGAGGCAGGCATGAGATATGTGACCAATATCGGCGAGCGCGAATACCTGATCGAGATCGTAGACGAGCGCCATATTATTCTGGATGGCGTAGCCTACGAGATAGATTTCGATGCTGTGGGTGACCAGCCGGTCTATTCGCTGCTGGTGGACGGGCACTCGTACGAAGCCTACGTCTATCCGGGCGAGGAAGGCTGGCAGGTGCTTCTGCACGGCACCCTCTACCCGGCCAGGGTGGAAGATGAGCGCGAGCGGCGCCTGCGCGCTGCCCTGGGCAGCCATGTCGCCGAGCGGGATGAATACCACCTGCATGCTCCTATGCCGGGACTGGTGGTCTCGATCCCGGTCAGGGAAGGCCAGCATGTCGAAAAAGGTGACGTGCTCCTGGTGCTCGAATCGATGAAGATGCAGAACGAGCTTAAATCGCCGCGCCCCGGGTCGGTTGCTCGTCTGCGCGTGAAGGTCGGCGATAGGGTCGAGCTGAGGCAGACCCTGCTGAGCGTTATCTGAAAGCTGAAAGGAGATTATGAAAGACCAGGAGATTGAAGTCAAATTCCATATTGCCGACTTGAGAGCCGTGGAAAATCGTCTGCAGTCCCTGGGTGCCCGGCTGACCCAGCCGCGCACCTACGAGATCAACTTGCGTTTCGATACCCCCGACCTCGCTCTGACCAGGTCTCTGCAGGTTCTGCGGCTGCGCCAGGATACCCAGGCGCGCCTGACCTATAAAGGCCCGGGACACGATCAGGAGGGTGTGCGCACCCGCCAGGAGCTGGAGTTCGTTATCAGCGATTTCAGCTCTGCTCGCAGCCTGCTTGAAGCCCTGGGGTATATTGTGAGCATGATGTACGAGAAGTATCGCGCCGTATACGACCTGGACGATGTGCATGTCACTCTGGACGAGATGCCTTTTGGGGCTTTCATCGAGATCGAAGGGCCTGAGCCTGCCAGCATCCAGGCGGCTGCCCGCCGTTTGGGCCTGGATTGGGAGAGGCGTGTACTCGAGAGCTACACCTCCCTTTTTGAGCAGCTGCGCGGGGTGACCGGCTTTGCATTCCGCGACCTGAGCTTTGCCAATTTCGAAACCCAGGCCGCGCCCCTGGATGCCATCGGCATCCGCCCCGCCGATGGAATATCATAACCAGCAGGCTGGTGGAGTGAAAATGACCAAAAACTACGATCTCTCCCATACCCCGCCCACCGAGATGCGCCGCCCGCATCTGGCCCAAGACGATGCCTGGATCCGAGCTTTCCTGGCCCGCGCTCAGGTGGGTCACGTTGCCACGCGCTGGGACGAGCAGCCCTTCATCACCCCGACCCTCTTCTGGTATGACCCTGAGCGGCACATCGTCTACTTCCACTCCAACATCACCGGGCGGGTGCGCGCCAATGCCGAACGCCACCCGCAGGTGTGCTTCGAGACCAGCGAGATGGGCAAACTGCTGCCTTCCAACGTGGCTATGGAGTTCGCCCAGCAGTTCGAGAGCGTCATCGCCTTTGGGCAGATACGCGTGGTGGAAGATCCGGATGAGCAGCGCCGCGCTCTGTATGGGCTGATCACCAAATACTTCCCAGGCATGGTCGCCGGACAGCATTACCGTCCCATCACAGACCAGGAGCTGCGGCCGACATCAGTGTATGCCATCCGCATCGACGGTTGGTCCGGCAAACGAAACTGGAAGGAGCGCGCCGACCAGAGCCCGGATTGGCCTGCACTAGACGAAGCCTGGTTCAAATGACCTTTTTGGCGCGATAATGAGAGGCGAACTTCGCCTGAATCTCCTTACACAGATAGCCGGGGGTGTTCATGGACGATCTGCTGCTTGGCCCGGTCGTGGGTGCTCTCTCACCCAACAGCGCTTTTCTTTGGGGGAGGGCTTCTGCTCCGGGGGTATTGTATGCCTGGCTGGGTTCCAAACCCGACCTGAGCGATGCCCGCCTGGCGGGTGAATCCCTGCCGCTGGCCCAGGAGAACGGCTTTGCCGGGGTGGCTCCGGTCTTTGGTCTTTCACCCAATACGCCTTACCGCTATGCTCTGACCCTCAGCCACCAACCGCCCCATCCAGAGCAGGCGCCTTTTCCACGCTTCACAACCTTCCCACCCGACCGCCAACCGGTTTCGTTTGCCTTTGCCTTCGGCTCCTGCTTCCGCCCGGAGAACGCAGACGGGGGGCAGATATTTCGCGCCATCGATCGCCTGCGGCAGAGTGAAAACCTGCGTTTCATCCTGCTGCTGGGCGACCAGATCTATGCCGACGCCTACGATAAGAACGGCATCGGCAAGATCGCCTGCGACTTGCAGGAATACCGGGCTGTGTATGCATACACCTGGTCGCGCCTGCCGCTGCGCCGTATGCTGATGAACCTGCCTGCCTTCATGACCCTCGATGACCACGAAGTAGATGACGACTGGCGCTGGCTGGATGACGACCGGCGCTGGGCATATATCCCCTGGTGGGACCAGTTCCAGCGCTGGTTTGCCGGGCGCCCTCCCCAGGAGCGGCATATTCCCCTCAAGCGCGTCCAGGATGCTCTGCAGGCTTACTGGGAGCACCAGGGCATGCACGCCCCACATTTCGTGCTGCCGCCTCAGGTTAACACCGCCGGTCAGTATGACCTGCCGTTGGATGATCCCGGTTCGTTGGCCTACACGTTCACCTTTGGTGCAGCCGCATTTTTTGTGCTGGATACGCGTACCATGCGCGTGCGCCGCATGACAAAACGCAGCATGCTTGGGGAAGGACAATGGGCAGCCCTGGAGGCCTGGTTGTTGCGTGTCAAAGACATCTACCCGGTCAAGTTCCTGGTTACTTCTTGCGCCTTGCTGTACCGCATGTGGGTGGATTTCCCGCGTGACCGCTGGTCTGGTTTTCCCCAGGAGCGCGACCGGCTCCTGCATTTCCTGGCTGCAAACGGTATTCAAAATGTCTATCTGTTGGCAGGAGACCTGCACTCCGCCCACGCTGTGCGGGCGGACCTGTATGGTCCCGAGGGCAGTTTGCTCCCGCTGTGGGAGTTCTGCTCCAGCCCTTTCGAGCAAAATCCAAATACCCGTTCGAGCCGCACCTACTGGCCTTTGCGCGGCGGGCCTATTCGCAGCCAGCATCTGGCGTTTACGATTGCGAGACACAATTTTGGAGTAGTGCGGGTGGATTACTCCGATCCGGCTCGCCCAGGGGTGCGCTTCCAGTTATTCGGTCGGGAGGGTGAGCTGTTGGGTGAAGCCGGCGCTTAGCTGCATTCCTGAGCCAGCGGTCTTCGTTAGCGAAGGAGATGATCAGCTCCGGCGGGCGTTCAAGATCAACTGCCAATCCAGGTACTCGGGGGTTTCGTTCTCCCGGATCAAAGTCCACAGCAGAGTCTGCAGCCGACCGGCGTCTCCGCTGGTCAGGTAGCGGGCTGCTCCGGAGCACGGCCCGGGATGGCGCAACCCCTGCATCTCCAGCACGCGTCCCACCTGGCGCGCGACTGCCGGCGCCGGGTCGATCACCCGTACTCCTGGTCCGGTGATTTCCTGGATCAGGGGGATGACAAACGGGTAGTGCGTGCAGCCCAATACCACCGTATCGATACCCCGCGCCAGCATCGGCTGCAGGGCAGCTTCTAAAATGCGGCGCGTTTCAGGTACGTACAGCTCACCGGCTTCGATCTGCGCTACCAGACCCGGGCAGGTGTCCTGCAGGACGGTTACCCCGCTGGCAAAGCGTTCCAGGACCGAGGCATACATTGCACCCTGGAAGGTAGCCGGCGTGGCCAATACACCTACCACACCACTCTGGGTGTGCTCGGCAGCCGGTTTGACCGCCGGCTCCATGCCCACGAAGGGCACCTCGGGACAGGCCTGGCGCAGGTAGTGCAGCGCCGCCGCCGAAGCTGTGTTGCATGCCACCACGATCAGCTTGGCTCCCTGGGCGCGCAGATAACGCGTGATCGCCACTGCAAAAGCGCGCACCTCCTCTAGCGGGCGCAGCCCGTAAGGCACATGCGCCTGATCTGCTAAAAAGATCACTGGCTCGTACGGCAGCTGCCAGCGGATCTCTCTCAGCACCGACAGCCCGCCGACGCCGGAGTCGAAGATGCCAATTGGAGAGGTTGGATCGTGCGGGTTCATGTGCTTACAATCATATCATCCATTTGGCCGGTGGCGGCGGGCGGCTGTCACCAGCTCCACGAACAGCGTCCGCATAGAGGTCAAGCTCTGAAGCCATTCCGGGTGCCACTGCACCGCCAGCCCAAATGGGTGGCCTGCCAGCTCGAACGCCTCGATCACTCCATCCGGAGCATGGGCGCTGGAGACCAGCCCCGGCGCCAGCAGGCGAATACCCTGGTGATGCATGCTGTTTACGTGCACACCCGCAGAACCCAGGATGCTGCGCAAACGCGTCCCTGCCTCCACGGTGACAGGATGCGCCAGGAAGTCTCGCTCGTGACCTGGAGAGCAGTCGTGTCTCAGCGCGCCGGGCAGCTGGTCGAGCAGGTCCTCATAGAGGCTTCCGCCGAGCGCTACGTTGATCACCTGCAGACCGCGGCAGATACCCAGGAAAGGCAGACCACGGCCTGCCGATCCCTGCAGCAGGGCGATCTCCACCCGGTCGCGCTGCTCGTCGATTGAATTTACCAGCGGGTGCATCTGCGAGCCATATCGCTCGGGGTGTACGTCCCCACCTCCCGAGAACAGCAGCCCATCCAACCGCTCCAGAAGCGCCTCCCGCGCCGCGTCCGGCAGCTCCAGCGGGATAAGCAGCGGCGCTCCGCCTGCCCAGGCCACTGCCCGGGCGTAGGCCTGGGTCGCGGCATATGCCGGAGCCCCTTCATCCCCGCTGCCGCGCGAGGTAGTGATGCCGATCAATGGTACCGACAAGGCGGACCTCCTTTGAGCTATATTTTAACGTGAAGTTGAGCAGCAGACGACAAAAAGCGCAGCTCTTGTTCAAGCTGCGCTGAATTGCCTTGGTTATTGTAGCCCGGACCGGCGGTCCGGGAACAGGACAGGACCCGATCTGAGTATATTAAGCGCTAAATTTTTGCTTGAGCCGCGATCTCTTGCCGGTGCGCTCGCGCAGGAAGTAAAGCTGGGCGCGGCGCACATGCGAGCGGCGCTCCACCAGGACCTTCTCCAGGCGCGGCGAGCGCGCCAGGAAAGTGCGCTCCACGCCGATGCCGTTGCTCGCCACGCGCCGAACGGTGAAATTGGCGTTGTTGCCGCTATTGCGCATGCGGATCACCGTGCCGCGGAATTCCTGGGTGCGTTCGGTGTTGCCTTCTTTGATGCGCAGAAAGACCCTTACCAGGTCGCCCGGGCGCAACTCGGGGACATTCTCGTTGACAGGTGCTTCAACTGCTTTGATCAATTCGCTCATCGTTAATCTTCCTTACTATCGTTCTATGATTGCAGAGTGTTTATCAATAGAAAGCCGCCCATGGCGGCGGGGATGGATTATAACATGCCCCTGCTGAATTGCAAAGGCGAATTTTCAGCTCGTTGTTGAGCAGTGCGAGGGTGATCCTGCCCACCATATCACAAAAAGAACGCTTGACCCTATTCCCACCCGGTGGTACAATCCCGCCGCACAATACATCAGCCCCCATCGTCTAGGGGACCAGGACGCAGCCCTTTCAAGGCTAAAACCAGGGTTCGAATCCCTGTGGGGGCACACGGAATTCGCGTGTGTTACATTGAAAAAGGGTACTATTTACGGTGGCCGTAAATAGTACCCTTTTTCAAATCCTATGCTCGATGTAGACTTAAATAGCCCTGCTCTTTATGACTTTAAAATGGCCAGCAGTTCCACTGTTTGAATAACCTCCATTGGCGATGGCTGGTAATCGCGCGTATTGCGGGTCAATAAATAATCCGCATGAACTTGGAGGGCGGACATCATTTGAACGGCATCTTCAAAATCTCGATAAGGTAAGTTCAGGGCTTGTTCAATCGTATTTTGATCAACAGGTGCGATTTTGAGAAACTGTAATAAGCTGGTCAGAGTAACGCGTGCTTGTTCATGTGATTTATCCTTGGCAATCAGGTAAAAAAGTGTGGTTACAGAATGAGCCGCCAACCACCCCTGAATGACGCCCGTTTCCGCATAGGCCAACAAGCGCGCCGAGAAATCATAGAAATCTTCGCGCTCCTGAAGCACGTCCAGGATAATGTTCAAATCGAACAACACCTGCAGATTATTTGCCGCCATATTTATCTTCCAGGTGTTGCTTGTAATCATCTACCGATACATCCGAGGACAGTATACCCGTTAACCGGCGCACGACAGGTGCATGGTCCAGTACCTCAGACTCGGTAGGTATGTGCTGCAGATAAGCTGAGATCAGCTCGGTCAGGGTTGTTTGGTGTGCCCGGGCATAGCGTTTTGCATTGGCGAGCAAGTGCCGCGGCACCCGAACGGTTAATTTGGTATCCATTAGTGCCTCCTTCTGCCGTATAGAATAGCATGTTACTGTACGGCTGTCAAGCACAGTCCAGCATTTAGGGGTATAAAAAACACAGCCTATCACAAATAAGGCATACTAACAAGCTCTACCCGCCGCAGCCCAATCACAGCCCTGCTTAGGCCGCGCCAGGTGGGGAAAACAACCCTAGCACGGCACTCCACTGTCCACCAACCGGCACCTTTCTTTGATCTTGATACTTTGCCCGATCAGCGCCGGCTACAAAATCCGGAACTGGTGTTGGGCAGCCTGCAAGGGTTGGTCTTTCTGGATGAAATCTAGCAATAGGTTCTAAGTATTCAGTCAAGATGAAAGTGATGGAAGTCATTCTGAGCCGAAGCGTAGCGGAGGCGAAGAATCTCTCGCTTTGGCATGAGAATAAGACCCTGCCAGGAAGACCGCCCAAATCGAGCGTATATGGAAGCGCACCACGAGAATAAGCATCACAAATCCGAGCAGGGAATATGCCAGCCAGGTATAGACCCAGTTCGGCAGCGAATCTCCGGGACGGAGGCGCGCCCAGAACATCAGCTCAGAATAGAACATGAGAATGTAGCCGGTGGCGAGGATGTTCGCCAGGTGCCTCAAAATGCGCAAGCTTTACCCCAAGATCATGCGTGCATCCAGCGCGCAGCAGCCCTCCCCGGCGTGGAACACGCGCAGCGGGTTGATATCCACCTCGCGCAGCTCAGGGAAATCGCACAATAACTGCGAGAGCCGCAGCAGCGCCTCGACCAGCGCCTCCAGGTCGGACGGCTTATGCCCGCGGGCCCCTTTCAGAATTGCCGATCCGCGCAGGCTCTCGACCATCTCCTCCGCCAGGCTGCGTGTAAGCGGTGCCACGCGCATCACCACCTCGCCCAGGATCTCTACGAAGATACCTCCCAGCCCCAGAAGCGCCACCGGGCCGAACTGCGCGTCCTGCTTGCCGCCCAGGATCAGTTCCCTGCCGCCGCTCACCATCGGCTGCACCAGGACGCCCTCCAGCTCCGCTTCGGGGTATACCTGGCGAATGTGCCCCATCATCTCCGCGTAAGCGGATGCCAGTGCCTGACCGTCGCGCAGGTTGAGCTGCACCCCACCCGCATCCGATTTGTGCGAGATCTGGCTTGCCATGACCTTGATGACCACCGGGTAACCCATCTCCGCCGCGGCCGCCTGCGCCTCCTCGACCGTGGCTGCCACGGCACTGCGCACAGCCGGGATGCCGTAATGCCCCAGCACCTGCAGTGCCTCGGAGAGCAGCAGGTCGCGCCCTTCGGTCTTGGCGTTCTCAATCAAGCGGCGGACCGCCTGCCGGTCGACATCGAATTCCGGGAGCGCTTCCTCCCGGCGGGCTTTCTGCACATCCGCGTAGTGCTGCTCGTTCATCTCCAGCGCCCGGATGGTCTCTACCACCTGCGTGAAGATCGGGAAGTGGTAGTTCTGTTTCAGGAAGGTCACCTCTTTTGCCGCGGTCGAGATATAGTAAGCCACCGGCTTGTTGTAGCGCTCCACCAGCCCAATAATGCGCTCCAGCAGGGTCCGGCTCGCCAGGTTCTCCGCCTCCGAGAGCGCCGTGTGCAGAAAGACAACCCCATCCACCCCATCCAGCTGCAGGGTGCGCTCGACGATCTCGGCGTACATGTTCAGGTCGAATAGATCGCCCAGATCCAGCGGGTTGGTCAGGCGGATAACCGATGCCCGGAAGTACTGCTCGATCTCGCGCAAGAACGTCTCAGGGAAGTGCGCCAGGTTGAAGCCCGAGAGCTCGCAGGCGTCCGCCGCAATCACCGCGTGCCCACC
>Ga0105095_10000400_pt1 | contig 20752 bp, 22 predicted proteins | sample PPLLak2March2015_2_FD_79180 | JGI IMG/M metagenome (GOLD analysis project Ga0105095, IMG submission 79180) | Freshwater sediment microbial communities from Prairie Pothole Lake near Jamestown, North Dakota, USA - PPLs Lake P8 Core (3) Depth... | ecosystem: Environmental > Aquatic > Freshwater >...
AAACGGCGATGCTTTTTTCTCTGTTCAAACTCAAAATGGAATTGAGTTTACACGCAACGGAAGATTCAAAATGTCACAAGATGGATTCCTTGTTAACGAACAGGGTCTTCCTGTTCTCGGGAAAAACGGTCCAATTAATTTTAACAGTGAACTGCTTAAAAAAGATCAGATATTCGTTGTTACAAAAGCAGGGGAGGTGAAAATCGGAGACTTTGTAGTTGATACTCTTCTCATCACCAGTCTTGATTCATCAAATAATTTTATAAGAAAAGACGGAACAAATTTTAATGCAGGTGAAGGTTACAATTTAACAGGGGACGGTGATTATGAAATACTTCAGGGTTACCTGGAAGAATCGAATGTTAATCCGATTGAAGAAATGACTGCAATGATAAAAATTCATAATGAATATGATTCTGCTTCAAAGATGGTAAATTTTTTAGATCAGTCTTTGGAAAAAGCAATTGAAATAGGGAAAGTTTATTAATAGTCTAAAGCCAAAGGAGAATTATTATGCCGACAAGAGCACTAAGAACCGCAGCTTCCGGAATGTATGCACAGCAGATAAACATTGAGGTAATATCAAACAATATTGCAAACGTTAATACAACCGGGTTTAAAAAGAATAAAGCTGAGTTCCAGGACTTAATGTACCAGGAAGTTCAGATTCATCCGCAAACAACTCCAACACCGGGAATTTATGAAAGCTCAACCAATAAAATTCAGATTGGAAATGGTGTTCAGACAGCGTCAACGCAAAAAATATTTTTACAAGGTGATATTGTTGCAACAAACAACCAGCTTGATGTAGCAATCCAGGGAGATGGTTTTTTCCAGGTAAGAAAGTCTGATGGAACTTTTGCTTATACAAGAGATGGTTCTTTCAAAATTAATGCTAATGGAAATATTGTTACATCAAGTGGGTTAATCCTTGAGCCGGAATTTTCAATTGATGAAAATGCCTTAGGCTTATCAATAAGCCGCGATGGTAATGTTGAAGTGACGGAAACCGGTGGTGAGAAATTTGTCCTCGGTAATATTGAAATGGTAAGATTTATAAATCCGGGCGGCTTGCAGCCTTTAGGCGATAATCTCTATGCAGAAACTGAGTCTTCAGGCGCACCTATTTTAGGAACTCCGGGTGAAAATGGTTTTGGCAATATTCACCAGGGATATCTCGAATCTTCAAATGTGGATATTGTTGAAGAAATGATTTCTATGATAACTGCACAAAGAGCCTATGAAATGAATTCCAAAACAGTAAAGACAGTTGAAGAAATGATGCAGACTGCCAACGAGCTTAAAAGAGGTTAAGGAATAATGCTTCATTCATTAATCATATCATTAATTTTTCTGATTACAGGTAATTCAGCAGATAAAAAAATTGATAACTACCTGAAAGAAAAATTATCAGGATATGATAAATATGAATTTGAGATAGTTAGAATTCCCGGAGAGGATTTTGAATTCATACATGAAGATAATGTAAAATTAACTGGCGGATTAAATTATCTCCCGGTAAAAGTAAAAAAGAAATATTCAGGTTATAAGCAAACTTATATTATAATCAGGTTAAAGCTTTACAAAAAAGTTTTTGTGCTTCAGGATGATATCCCTCAAAGGCAAGTAATTAATCCTGAAAAACTTGATATAAAGTTAGTTGAACTTACAAACCTGAAGGGAACTCCAATTGGATTCGCTAAAGATTTAAATGGATTTAGAACCAAAACTTTGCTTAAAGCCGGTACTGTTTTGTTCAAAGAATCTCTTGAATATGACCCCGTAATTAAAAATGGGGATTGGATATCTGCTTCATCAATTTCAGGAAAGGTAGTTGTTGAATTTAATGCTGAAGCAAAACAGGAAGGTATTATAGGAGAAATTATCAGGATTGTTAGTAAAGATAAGAAGCAGTTTAAAGCAAAAATAATAGATTCAAATAACGTAATTATTGTAGAGTAGTTTTATGTTGAAAAAAATTTTTATCTGTATATCACTTTTAGCCATTCAAGTTTTTGCACAGGATATGAGGCAAAACTCATTTCAGTCTTTATTCTCCGATCAGAAAGGAAATAAAGAGGGAGATGCAGTTACAATTCTTGTTGTGGAATCATCCTTAGCTACAAATCAATCTGAAACCTCTGCAGGAAAACAAAGTGATCTTGGTTTTGATCTTAACGGCTCTTTTAATAAAAGCCCTATTCCTAAAGTTGATATAAATATGGGCTCAAATAATGAGTTCAGCGGTTCGGGTTCAACTAAAACAAGCGGTACAATAAGAACAAAAATTAGTGCAACAATTGATTCAGTTTTATCAAACGGGAACCTTGTTATACGGGGAAGCAAAAAAATTGTTATAAACGGGGAAGAACAATTAATAAATATAAAAGGTATTGTAAGAACATCCGATATAATGGCGGATAATTCAGTGCTCTCATATAATATCTCCGAAGCAGAAATATCTTTTGAAGGAGCCGGGATGATAGATGATGCTCAGGAACCCGGTTGGCTTACAAAATTTTTCCACTGGATATTCTAAAATGAAAAAAATATTTACAATAATAATTTTGTTTCTTTTATCATCTCAGCTATTCAGCCAGAGAATAAAAGACATTGTTTATTTAACCGGCGAAAATTCCGAGCAGGTAATTGGTTACGGTTTGGTTGTTGGTCTTGCTGGAACAGGCGATAGTCAGCGTTCGTCATTTACAATTCAGTCTGTAACAAGTATGCTAAAGCGTTTTGGAATAACAGTTCCGCAAACAGATTTGCGAACAAAGAATGTTGCTGCTGTTATGGTTACTTCAATTTTAAATCCTTATTTAAAAGAAGGTGCAAGCTTTGATGTACTTGTCTCATCTCTTGGAGATGCTTCAAGTCTGCTTGGAGGAACTTTATTGATGACACCACTTTCAGCTATAGATGGACAGGTTTATGGTTTTGCACAAGGCTCCGTTTCAGTTGGTGGTTATGACATAAAAACTTCTACCGGAAGCCGGGTTGCAAAAAATCATTCTTTAGCCGGAAGAGTTCCCCGCGGTGGAGTATTGAAACTTCCTCTTCATACTAAAAGTTTATCAACCCAGGAAATTAGCTTGTTCTTAAATGCACCTGATATGACTTCAGCAAATAATGTTGCCAATGCAGTTAATTTACAGTTTGGCGATAACACTGCTCTTGCTGTCGATGCAGGTGAAGTTAAAGTAAAAATACCGTCAGAAAGACAAAACAATCTTGTAGGGTTTATTTCGGAACTTGAATCTCTTCCTGTGCAAGTTGACTATACAGCAAAAGTTATTTTGAATGAAAGAACAGGAACTGTAGTTGCAGGAAATAATGTAAGAATTCAGCCTGTTACAATTTCTCATGGAAATCTGAATATTACTATAAAATCGTTTCCTATAGTTTCTCAGCCAAATGCTTTCTCTAACGGAACAACTGAGGTAATTAATAATCTTGTTCCTTATGTATCTCAGGATTCTTCTAATGTAATTGCAATACAGGGTGCTTCAAATGTTCAGGAAGTTGCAGCAGCACTTAATTCTTTAAAAGTCTCTCCCAAAGATATTATTGCAATTTTTCAGGCTTTAAAGGAAGCTGGAGCATTAATAGCAGAAGTGATAATTATCTGATAAACATTATGGATCTTAAAGTAACAAACGAACAGAAACATTTTTCATCAACGCCGGAAATAGATTTTTCCAAAGGATTTATAGGAAATAAATCGGCTGGTGAAAATCTGAAGTTAAAAAAAGCAGCACAGGATTTTGAAAGTCTATTTACAGCTATGATGTTAAAAAGTATGTCTCAGACAACTGAAGGGTTATTTGGTGAAGAAAGTTTTGGCGGTGATTTCTACAATACAATTTTTGAAAATGAAATCGCTTCTGAAATTTCCAGAGGAAAAGGAATTGGCATTGCAGATTTCATTTATAAAAAATTAGAAAACAAGAACCTTCTGAAAAATTCTGATAATAAAATTAATGAGACTGAACAGATAAAAATAAAGACTGAGTTCAAAGATCTTCCTGTTATTAAACCAGGAAAAAATTCTTTAAAAAGATTAAGTAAATATGAACCTTACATAATTGAAGCTTCAGAGATATACGGGGTTGATAAAAACTTAATCAGGTCAGTTATTCTTACAGAATCAGCAGCAAATGAAAAAGCTTTATCAAAAGCAAAAGCAAAAGGCTTAATGCAGCTAATGGACGGCACTGCAAGAGAAATGGGTGTAAATAATGTGTGGGATCCGAGAGAAAATATTTTTGGCGGCACTAAATATTTAGCCCAAATGCTTCGACAATATAATGGAGATTTAAAGCTTTCTTTGGCTTCTTATAATGCCGGGCCGGGAAATGTAGCGAAATTCAACGGAATTCCGCCTTTTGAAGAAACACAAAATTATGTAGCAAGAGTGTTAGGTTATTTAAATCATTTAAACGGTTAAAAATATGAATATTGAAAAATTAACTAAGTCATTAGAAGAACAAGAGCAGAACCTCAAAAACTTTTTAGAATGTACGATGGAAAAACAAAGGTTTATTATAAGTAATGATATTGATGGTCTTCAGAAGATACTTATGATTGAAAGCCAATTATTGATTTCAATGGAAGACCAGAGTAAAAAAATAAGTGATATTATTGAGGAATTAAAAAAAGAGCATTCTCTTGATTTGGAAGAGAATACTGTTTCAGAATTTATTAATGCTGTAAAATTTAAAGCAGATACAAATATAAAAGTCGTTCATCTTTTACAGAATTCTATTAAAGATCTTATCTTTAAAGCTAGCGGCATTAGTTATCAAAATAAAATTTTAATTGAACATTCGAGAAGCTTTATAAGGGAAACAATTAATAGCCTCGTGGCTCTTAACAATAACCAATTATTAGACAGAAGAGTTTAAGATGTCAATAAGCAGAATATTTGATATTTCGAGAAGAAGTATGGCTGCATACCAGCGTGCAATGGATGCTACTGCTCATAATATAGCCAACTCCGCAAATCCAGAATACTCACGACAAAGAATTATTTTTAGTTCCGAGCCCCCGGAAATCCTGGGAGGATTTGTCTGGGGTTCAGGTGTTAAGATTGATCAGGTATTAAGAGTAAGAAACCAGTTGATTGATTCTCAAATTAGAGTTAATAATCAAAAATATTACGAGAATAATGAACGTTCTTCAGTTAATGGACAGGTTGAAGTTCTTTTCAGTGAACCATCAGATATGGGAATTTCAACAATAATGGAATCATTTTTTAGCTCCTGGAGTGAACTTGCAGTTACGCCAAATTCATCAGCATTAAGAAATGATGTTATACGTTCCGCAGAAAAATTAGCTTCCAAGGTTAGCAGTGTTTATGAAGGTCTTGATGCTATTAAAGGGGATCTTTTTAATAGTGCAAAAGCAAAAGTAAATGATTTAAATAACCTGTTAAAACAGGTTCAGTCCTTGAACACCCAGATTTGTGAAACATCAGCATTAGGTCATCCAGCTAATGATCTGCTTGACAGAAGAGATGCTGTTATTGATGAGCTGAGCAAGCTTGCAAACATATCTGTTTCTTATGATACAACTAATGCGGCTACTATTTCAGTTGGAGGTACGTTTGGTGCAGACAGATCGAACGTAGTTGAGTTTAAGCTTACTGAAGTAAATGGTCAGATGGTAGTTGCTACAAAAGATGGAAATATTCCTGCTAATATAAATAGCGGTGAGTTGTTTGCTATAACTGATACCTATTCAAACCAGATTCCCAAATACCAGGATAACTTAGATGCAATTATGAACAGTTTGGTAGATTCTGTAAATGATATTCATATGACCGGGTATTCAATAACTGATCCTCCTCAAACCGGCATTAAGTTTTTTGAAGGTTACGAAAACGGTGTATTGAAAATTAATAATGAGATTCTACAGGATCCAAATAATATTGCAATTTCAATTGATGGAACCGAAGGTAATGGAGACATTGCTGTATTAATTGCGGAACTGAACGGAAAGAAACTGCTTAATGGTTTAACTTTAGCCGAAAATTATTCCTCATTAGTAAGTGATATTGGTAATAATAAAGTTTCTGCAGATCAACTTGCAGAATCAAGCCAGCTTGTTATTCAACAGTTTGAAGCACAAAAGGCATCTCATTCAGGTGTATCAATTGATGAAGAGATGACAAATATGTTAAAGTTCCAGCGCTCTTATGATGCTTCTGCTAAAATGATACAAATTGCAGATGAAATGCTTCTAACAATTTTATCTTTGGTGAGATGATGCGTATATCTGATATTTTAATTAGTAATAATTATCTGAATCGTCTTAGCGGCACAAAAGCCAACATAGAAAGGCTAAGCAGACAGATTGCATCTGGTGTTAAAGTAAGCAAACCTTCAGATTCACCTTCCGGTACATCTAAGATTTTAAAATTTTACAATAAGCTTACCCAGTCTGAAGTTTACACAAATAACATTCATAACAGCCTTGCATCCTTGAAGGAAACTACATTTGCAATGGAGAATATTCAGTCTGAGGTTATTACAATTCTTACAAATATTACGGAACTTAATAATGCTGCCAATAATGAGGATTTAAATTCATTTGCAGATAAGATTGATCTCTCACTAAATGCAATTCTTAACTCAGCTAATTCTGAGTACGATGGGAAATATCTTTTTGGTGGAACTGATTTTTCTTCTGCACCTTATGGTTTCACAGAAGATCTTTCAGCAATAGAATTAAAAGTAGGTGATGTGTCCGGGATCCAAAGAGTAAAAATTTCACAGAATACTTTGCAAAAAATTAATATGACCGGTGCCGAAGTCTTTGGTACAATAGGGGAGGATGATATTTTTAATACACTAATTGAGATAAGAGATAATTTAAGATTAGGTATAAAACCGACTGAAGAACAGGAAACCATCATTAAAAATTTTAATAAAAAAGTCCTGGACAAAATTGCCGGAACAGGAAATATTATAAACCAGCTTACCGATGCAGAAGAACTTTTAAATAATCAAAAATTAAATATAGAAGAATTATTATCGAACGAGCAGGAAGTAGACGTAACTAAAGCAATAATGGAACTTCAGAGCCAGGATTATATCTTGCAGGTTACATACCAGCTTTCAGCAATGTTCCTTCCTAAATCAATCCTGGATTACTTATGAACCGTGTCCCGGGAGCCTTAATAGGCTTATCCCTTGGACTAATCTCTATCTTTGGTGCTTTCATTTTAGAAGGCGGTTCATTTAAAGCTTTATTTCTTATCCCTCCATTAATTATTGTTTTTGGAGGGACCTTTTCAGCAGTAATGATTGGTTTTGGTATGGAAAAATTCAGAGATTCACTGCGGCTTATAAAGCTTGCATACTTTCCGCCAAAATATAATCTCTCAGGACTTATAAATATTTTTATAGATTTTTCGATAATATCAAGGAAGGAAGGATTATTAGCTATTGAACGTTATACCAATAGAGTTGAATATCCCTTCCCTCAAAAATTAATTCATTATGCTGTTGATGGAACCGATCCTCAATCATTAGAAAACCTGGCTTTGCTTGAGATTAAAGCAATGGAGGAGAGGCATACATCCGGCATACAGATTTTTACAAAGATGGGAGGATACGCTCCCACAATGGGTATAATCGGCACTGTTATGGGTTTGATAATGACCTTAGCCAATGCCGGTGAAAACCCTAATTTATTAATACATAATATTGCATCAGCGTTTATTGCAACACTCTGGGGTATAGTAAGTGCAAATATTCTCTGGCTGCCAATCGGTGATAAATTAAGAAAATGTCACGCAGAAGAAAAATATATGATGGAGATGTCGCTGGAAGGGATACTGGCTTTGCAGAGCGGGGAAGTACCTTCAATTATGAAGGCAAGATTAATAAGCATGCTTCCTCAAAAAGAACAAAGAAAAATTCTCTTCGCTTAAAGACACGCGAAATAATTATTGAGCACGAATCCGAAAAAGATCGTTACTTAATAACCTATGCAGATGTAATTACACTGCTGCTTGGACTTTTTATTATCCTTTATGCTATCTCAAATATTGATTTGCTAAAATACGATAAAATGAAAAAGGCATTTGAAAGTTCCTTCGGAAGCAGCGGTAGAATTATTGGTATAAAGGATGAGATTTCAAATGTTACTCATACTCCGGTTAATGAATTAAGAGATCATCTTATGAAGCTGGTTAATGAAAACGGGTACGGTAATGTAATTAAACTTGAAGAGAATGAAAGAGGATTGACAATTCATATCCTTGAAGAAATATTATTCTATTCAGGAAAAGCTGATATTAATGGTTCTTCATTAGATCCTTTAAATAAGATTGCCGGTATTTTAAAAAATATTTCTAATGATATTAGAATTGAAGGGCATACAGATAATGTTCCTATAAATTCCTCAGCCTTTCAATCTAACTGGCATTTATCAGTAGCAAGAGCTTTGAACACTGCCTATTATCTTATTAATGAAGAAGGTCTCCATGCCGAAAGAGTTTCTATTGTAGGATATTCCGAATATAAACCAATTGCATCTAACGAAACTGCATCAGGCAGGGGGTTAAACAGAAGAGTAGATATTGTAATAATTAAAAATTAAAGGATTATGAAAATAAAAACAGAACAGTTCGGTGAAGTAGAATTTAAACCGGAAAATGTAATTAATTTTCCTTCCGGCTTACTTGGTTTTGAAAAAGAAAAAAAATTTCTTTTGATTAAAACCGATGATGATCTTTTTTACTGGCTTAATTCAACCGAAAACCCGGAGTTATGTTTCCCTCTTGTAGGAACAAGAGTTATTGATGAGTCTTTCCCTCTTGAAAAAGACTTTGAAGCTTTCGGAATTGTAATATTAAACCAGGATCCTCTTAAAATTACTGTTAACCTTAAAGCTCCTGTTTATATAAACCAGGATGAGAGGAAAGGATTCCAGAAAGTTTTAGAGAATGAAAAATATCTGGTAAACTATAAACTCTTTATAGAATAGGACAGAAAGATGCTGATTTTAACCAGAAAGACAAATGAAGAAATTATTATTAACTCGGAGATACGGGTAAAAGTTTTATCTATCTCCGATAATCAGATTAAGCTGGGAATTACTGCTCCACATGAAGTAGAAATTTTACGCGGAGAAATTTATGATAAAGTAAAAGAATCCGCGATTGATGCTTCTAAACAGAGCAGTCAAGACATTAAAAATTTGCCAAAACTAAAAATTAATAAATTGGGAAATAGTTTATGAGTAGCGAAAATAAAGCCTCAGTACTTATTGTAGATGATTCGGATATAATAAGGCACTTATTAAAAAGTTTCTTTTCAGCATATAATTTTGAGGTAATAACATGCCAGAATGGGCTTGAAGGGATCCAGAAAGCGATAGAGTATAAACCATGCCTGATATTTTTAGATCTTATGATGCCTAATTTCGATGGAATAAAAATGCTGCAGGTGATAAAAGTAATTGATGACCTTAAAAGCATTCCGGTTATTGTAATTAGCGGCAATACCAACAGGACAAATGTTCTTTCTGCTCTCGAAGCAGGGGCTGACAGGGTAATTTCCAAACCTTTACAGAAAGATGTAATAATAAAAAATATTAATGAACTTCTTGGCCATGACTTTCTTAAGAAGCAAAAGCAAACTAATTATTTTATAGAAGATGATAAGGAATTTATAAACCATTTCCGTAGAATCTTCCTGGACAACCTCCCTCAAAAAAAACAAAAAATACTGGAAGGCATTGAAACAAGAAATAAAGAGATATTAGAACCTGTTATTCATGAATTAAAAGGTACCGGCGGAACTATTGGTTACCCGTCTATTGGTCTTATATGTTTCGATATTGAGAAAGCTTTAGCATTACCAGCAGTAGACTGGTCATTTGTTAATCTTAAATGCCAGCAGATTTTTGCAGTAATAGGTAGTATTGAATGTCCAAAAATTAATTGTTGAAGCATAAAAATGTTTGTAATAATAGGAATTGCTGTCGTTATTATTTCTGTAATTACCGGCTTTCTCATTGCCGGAGGTAATTTAGTTTTACTCCTTCAATGGGCAGAATTTATTGTTATTGGTGGAGCCGCTTTAGGCAGCTTGCTTGTTTCTTCACCTCTTTCTTTATTAAAAAAGATTGCCGCTGAAATACCAAACATTATTAAAGGCTCAAGTTATACTAAAAGAGATTATATGGAATTGCTGAAATCTTTTAATGATCTTTTTCTTGTGGCACAAAGAGACGGATTGCTCGCAATTGAAAAGCATATTGAAAACCCGGATGAGAGCGAAATATTATCCCAGAATAAAAAATTTATAAGTAACGGATTTATTAAATCCCTTTTTTGCGATACTATGAAAGTTATGCTCTCCGGCGGAGTTCCTCCGCATGAACTTGAAAATTTAATTGAAACAGAAATTGAAACTTTTGAAATAGAATCAAAACCTATCAGCTCAACAGTATCAAAAGTAGGAGATTCTTTACCAGGTTTAGGAATTGTAGCGGCAGTGTTGGGAATAATTATTACAATGGGTTCTATTGATCAGGGAGCTGAAGCAGTTGGACATCATGTTGCTGCGGCTCTAGTTGGTACCTTCCTGGGTGTATTGCTGGCCTATGGATTTATAAACCCGCTTGCTGCAAGTATAGAGCATAGCATTGAAAACAAAATAAGATTTTTAGTAACGATAAAAAGCTGCATAGTTGCCTATGCAAAAGGCAATCCGCCAATTATTGCAGTAGAAATTGCACGAAGAACAATCTTCTCTGATGAAAGGCCTTCATTCACCGAGCTGGAAAATTTTGTAAGAGGCAAGAGTGATTAATCCTGATGGCAATCCTATTATTATTAAAAAGAAGAAGCACGATCATGGTCATCATGGCGGTGCCTGGAAAGTTGCTTATGCCGATTTTGTAACTGCAATGATGGCTCTTTTTATAGTTCTTTGGGTCTTAGGCCAGGATGATGCAATTAAAGAATCTATAGCCAGATATTTTAAAGATCCGATTGGTTTTTCCGATAAGGGAAAAAATGTACTTGAAGGTAATTCATCAGAATTGTTAAATATTGATCTTGAGAAACAATTACAGCAAAGAGAAACTGAGAAACAGGAATTAAAAAAAATGGGTGAGCAGATTTTAAGTGAGCTTTCTGATGACCCTGATTTTACTGATATTACTGACCAGATTAAAATTGAAATTGTTGATGAAGGCTTGAAAATTGAAATCGTTGACTCGGCTGATGATATCTTTTTTGAAATTGGCACTGCACAATTAAAACCGGAAGCAGCAAAGTTATTACAAAAAATAGGTGATTATCTCTCCAAACTGCCAAATAAAATTGTAATAGAGGGGCATACTGATTCAAGGCAGTATAATACAATTAAAGATGCAGGTTATACAAATTTTGAATTAAGTGCGGACAGGGCTAACTCGGCAAGAAGGGCGCTTCTCCTTAGTCTTATTAATGTTAACCAGATTGATGAAATACGGGGGCATGCAGACAGAAAACTCAGAGATAAAAGTGATCCATTCAATATTGTAAACAGAAGAATAAGTATAATTGTTAAATTTTTAAAGTGAATTAAGTGGAAATAAAAATTATTGTTGTTGAAGATGATGGGTTCTCCCAGGAATTTTATAGTTATCTCTTAAAGAGAGAGGGATACATTCCAATTATTATAGAGGACGGAGATTTACTTTTAACCACCCTCGAAAAGGAAATTGTTTCATTAATTATTATGGATATTAATCTAAAGAATACCTACTTTAAAGGAGAAAAGGTAGATGGTGTTTTTCTTTCCAGGTTAATAAAGGAAAATAAAAAATATTCCGGAATACCTGTATTATTAGTTACTGCTTATTCAATTAGCACCGATGGACCGAAATTTTTTGTTGAAAGCCTGGCTGATGATTATATTACAAAACCTATATTAGATTTTAAAGATTTGATTAAAAAGATAAAAAATTTAATCGGGAATTATGGAAAAGAATAAAATCCTGGTTGTTGAAGATGAGAAAGATACCCGCTTCATTCTTGATAAGCTGTTAACCAAAAATAATTATGAGGTTGTTACTTCTGTTAATGGTGAAGAAGCTCTGAAGGTATTAAAGGATTTTAATCCCCAGGTTATACTTGCTGATTGGACTATGCCTGTAATGGATGGGATCGAGTTATGTAGATCATTAAAGATGAGGAGAAATATAAATCAATTTATTTTATCATATTAACTGCAAGAGCTTCATTAAAAGACAGGGTTACTGGTCTGGATGTTGGTGCCGATGATTTCCTGGTTAAACCTGTTGAAAACCAGGAATTGCTCGCAAGGATAAGATCAGGAATACGAATCCATAATCTGCAAAATGAGCTAAAGAATATAGAGCATAATAAAGCTATTCTTGAAATGGCTTGCACAATCGGGCATAAAATAAACAATCCTTTAAGCAGCCTTCTCATCTCTATAAAAAATGTTGAAGATGAAATATCTGATAAAAACAAATTTAATGAAGATTTTTCTGTAATTTACCAATCTATTGAAAAGATAAAATTACTGGTTAACAATCTAATCAAACTTGAAAACCCCGACCTGATAGATTACACATCCGAACAAAAAATGCTTAATCTGGATAAATAAAGCATCTATAAATTCTCTCTTTTTTTTCGATTATAATAAAGGAGAATTTTATGCTGGATAAAATAAAAAACCTTAATCTTAACTTAAGTAGTCCCAAGCCGGAGACTTATGGGGCACTTTTTAATAAAAAAAAACAGGGAAAGAATTATAAACAATCAAATAGTGACAGCTTAAGCCGTTCTGATGCTTTACAATTTCTTTCTGAAAAAAACTGGCAGATACTTGAAATATTTTTCCCATCAGAAAAAAAAATATCTGTTTCATTCCTGGTTTCTGAGATAGAGTTTAATACCTTGATAGATTTCAATGAATTGAATAAGATATCTGAAATATCATATAAAATCAGTTCTGAAAAAGAAATAAATAATGAAAGAAAAAGACTTACAGCTTTTATCTCAACAAGTATTTGGGAAAATAATCAATCCGATCAAATCATAAATAATGAACTTAAAGGCTTGAAGTTGTTATTAAAAAGATTATTTGATCTCAACGTTTCTAATATATTAAGCGCAGAAGATAGTACTGTATTAAATAATATTTTTGATGATATAAATGAAGCAGTGGATAGTAATCTAAATTATATAAACAATTGCTTATTTGAATTCATCTCTAAATTAACAGGTGCTAAAATTAATATTTCTCCTGAAGTTGGGGATAAGCAAATCTCTCTTATAAAAATAAAAGTTGAAACACTATCGGAATTATAAAAGAAAAGATCATTTTGTTTTCGTGGAGAAATTCTTTGCCCTCTGATCATAGGATACTATTCACTCTTATAACATTTGTCTTTATTTTATCATAACATCAACTTTGTCTGATAAAAATCTTTCGTTGAGATTGCGTAGAAATAAACTCCGCTTATAAGATTACTGTCATCAAATCTAATCTCCTAACTTCCTGCAGTCCTGTATCCATCTATTAGTTTAGCAATTTCCTGCCAATGGCTTTCATTCTCTTAATAGATAATATCAATTCTTTAAGTGAGCAAGATTTGACCTTATTGCAAAACCATTAGCTTTTTTCCTTCTTTAGTATTAGTTTCGGTATCATTTCCCGTAAAGAATAATAAAATTAGGTTATGAGCACAGAAGAATCTGTCCCTCAGACTCAACTGCTTGAAGAAAACCAACGGTTAAGAGCAGCAGTTGAAGAACTCTCAGCTTTAAATGAAATAGCTACGGCTATAACTTCAACGCAAACCTTAGAACAGATTGTTGATCTTATAGTTAGAAAATGCGTTAAGCATATAAAGGTTGAGCAAGGAGCTGTAATGCTTCTAAATGAAAAAGATCAGAATAAACCTTTCCATACAATGATCCGTAAACAGGATTCATTATCAAATATTCTTCCTTTCAGGATGGATGCACAATTAACCGGATGGATGTTAAAGAACAGGAACCCTTTAATCATAAATGACCTTACAAGCGACTCCAGGTTTAAATTTATGGTTGATATAAATTTTCCAATTCGTTCTTTGCTCAGTGTTCCAATGTTGGTTAAGGGAAAAATGATTGGCTTACTTACGGTCTTTAATAAGAAATCCGAAGCAGGTTTTACTATAAGTGATCAAAGATTATTGGGTATTATTGCTGCACAATCAGCACACGTAATTGAAAATGCAAGACTCTACCAGGAAGAGCAGTCACTGCTTCGCCTCCAGGAAGAGATGAGACTTGCATACGAAATACAGGTTGATCTGCTTCCAAAATCGCAGCCAGTTTTACCAGGCTACCAGATTGCCGGTAAAAGTATTCCTTCAAAAGATGTTGGCGGTGATTATTTTGATTTTATTCCGAGCGGAGATAACCGTTTAACTTTTTGTTTAGGTGATATTTCTGGTAAAGGTATCCCTGCAGCTCTGCTAATGGCAAATCTGCAGGCAACACTCAGGGGACAAACCTTACTTGGCAATGATTGTAAAAGCTGTGTTTCATTTGCTAATGAAATGCTTTTTCATAACACAGCTCCAAATAAATTTGCAACTTTGTTTTATGGTAAAATTGACAGTTCAAAAAATGAATTAAGCTATTGTAACGGTGGACATAACAATCCATTCTATTTTTCCCGCGATAATAAACTTACACCTCTCGATAAAGGAGGTTTAATTGTCGGTATTATGCCGGCTGTTCCTTATGAAGAAGAAACAATTCCATTCCATCCCGGTGAATTGCTAGTAATTTATTCCGATGGTATAACAGAAGCTATGAATAATACTGAAGAAGAATTTGGTGAGAAAAGACTTATTGATCTCATTCTTCAAAACCGGAATGAATCTCCTTTAAACCTAATTGAAATAATTATTAAAAAAATACAGGAATTTTCCGGTAATCAATCTCAGATGGATGATATTACTTTAGTAATTATTAAACGAAACGAATAATCTTATCTGTTACAAAGGAAAAATTCGTAATTCTATTTTACTTGATTACGATAACAAGTAAATCAAGTTTGTTAAGCAAATTACATTGGTAGAATTCTGCACAGTTTTTTATGATTTGAAAGGAGGGAAATAATATGTTTATGCGTCTTTTTCAGGTAAAGCTTAATCCCGTATATATAGAACAGTTTAAAGATTTTTATGAGACGTCAGTCTTTCCCCAGCTTCAGAAAATGCCGGGATGCATTTTTGCAGGTCTAATTAAAAGTGGTCCTGATAATAATGAATACATCTCACTAACTTTTTGGGAAAGTTTAAAGAACGCTGAAGACTTTGAAAACTCTGAAGTTTTTAAAGAATTGATTACTAAGGAAAAACATTTTTTTTCTGAAAGTAATGAGTGGAAAGTTCAGTTGTCTGATAAAATGGAGCTTGAATATGCCCCTGTTGCTGAAGAACCTGTTGTTAAAAAGTATTCTGTTCAATTACAAAAAGAAAAAGATGATAAGCCGAAATTTCAAGGCTCTCAAATGTATTTAAGAATCGTATCTATGAAAATTCAGGAGAATAAATTGGATGAATTCAGGAAGGTTTATTTAGAAAAAGTAATACCTGCTCTGAAAGAAACTGAAGGGTGCAGACATGTTTTTCTTTCAGAAAGTGTTAGTGAAAAGGATGAGTTTATTTCAGTTACAATTTGGGATAGTAAAAAATATGCAGATAATTATGAAACCAGCGGAAAATTTGAAGAACTGGTAGGAGAGATTAAACATACTTTTTCACAATTCTATCTCTGGAAGATGGAACTCGAAAAAGAATATAGTGCAAAGATTAAAACAACAGATGATATGAAAATAGAAAGTTATAATGTAGTAACAGGAAAAAGTTTTATCTGAGACTGCCGTCAAAAGTTAGAAAAATAAAATTTTATTTAAGAATATATAGATGATAGGGCAAACAATATCTCACTACAGAATTAAAGAAAAACTCGGTCAGGGTGGGATGGGGCTTGTTTATAAAGCCGATGACCTGAAACTTGAACGCGAAGTAGCAATTAAATTTTTACCTGCTCATCTTGCTTCCGAGGAAGAGAACAGGGAAAGATTGATCCGTGAGGCAAAATCTGCATCTGCATTGAACCATCCTAATGTTTGTATTATCCATTCAATTGAAGAAATAAAAAAGGATGATAAGGAACCGGTCAGATTTATTGTTATGGAATATGTTTCCGGAACAACTCTCAGGAAGAAGAATGAAGAAGGTCCTCAAAAAATTAATGATGCAATATTGTATGGGATCCAGATTGCGGAAGCACTGAAGGAAGCACATAGCAAAGATATAGCTCATTTAGATATTAAGTCTGACAACATAATGATCAATTCTCAAAACCAGGTTAAAGTTATGGATTTCGGTTTGGCAAAATTAAGAAATGCCGATTCAGAGCCACATTATGAAGGGACTTATGGTACGGCTGCGTACATGTCTCCCGAACAGGCTTTGGGAAAACCTGCTGGTTTCAAGTCTGATATATGGTCTTTTGGGATTGTGTTTTATGAAATGCTTACAGGTAAACTTCCATTCGTTCACAATTATGAAGAAGCAATTATATATTCAATTCTTAATGAAGACCCGGTTCCCCCTTCATCTGTAAGAAGTGATATAACACCGGCACTTGAAAAAATTATTTTGACTTGTCTTGAGAAAGAAGAAGCAGACAGGTACCCGGATTTTAATTTGCTGTTGACCGAACTAAAAAAAATAAAAGAAGGAATAGATTCATTAAGCATCAGAGAAACTTATGAGAAGGAACAAAAGGGAACAAAAAAAGAGACTGAGCAAAAGCAGGCTACAATTGTTTTCATGAAGATCAATGAATATTCGGAGATGCTGGAAAAAGTTGGACACGAAAATTTTGTTGTTATACTTGAAAAATGTTATGAGATAGTTAACAAAGTAACTCTGAAGTACGGAGGTACAGTTAATAAAACACACGTTAGTGATATTGTTTTGTACTTTGGCTTGCCCTTTACGATTGAAAATTCAGCTCAAAAGGCTTTAAATGCCGCAATAGAAATTTCAGAATCATTTTCAGAAGTAATTAAAGTAAACAACTTACCTATTAATCCTGAACTGAAAATTGGAATTAATACTGGAATAGTTATAGCCGGGAGTATTTCTTCCGGAGCAAAAATGGAATACACCGTAATTGGAGATACCGTTGAGATTGCGTCAAAACTTTTGGAATTATCCTCTGCAGGACAAATACTTGTTGGCCCGGTAACTTACAGATACACAAAAAATAATTTTGAATTAAAACCTGTAAAGACGGTTTCAGTAAAAGGGAAAAGGGATCCTATACAGGTTTATAGTTTAGAATCTAACAAAATAAAAACAAATAAGAGTCTTGAAGTTGGAAGACTTATTCATTCCGAAATGGTTGGAAGAATTAACGAACTTGAGAAGATAGAATTTTTATTACAGAAAGCAATAAAAGGTGAAGGATCAATTGTAAGTATTATTGCAGATGCAGGAATCGGAAAATCAAGATTACTTAGTGAGTTTAAAAAGAAAGACATTCTTCAGCAAGCATTATTATTAGAAGGAAAAGCTCTTTCAACAACAAGGAATGTAAGCTTCCATCCTGTTATTGAAATTCTCAGACAATGGGCACAGATAAATGAAAACGATAATGAAAAAGAAGCATTTTCCAAGCTTGAAAATTCTGTGCAACATTTGTTTAATGATGAAGCAAATGAAATTATTCCTTTTATTGCCCAACTAATGGGGTTTCAGCTCAGCGGAGAATATGCAAAAAGAGTCAATGATGTTTCAGTTGATACATTGAATAAAATGATTCAAAGAAGTATGAAGCTTCTGATTTTAAAAGGTTCAGAAGTAAAACCTGTAGTATTTATCATTGAAGATCTTCATTGGGCTGATCAATCATCATTAGAGTTATTGCAATCTCTTTTAAGATTAGCAGAAAATAATAAAATATTATTTATCAGTACACTAAGGCCAAATTACCAGGAAACTGGTGACCGGATCATTTCTTCCATTCGTGAGAAATATTCTGCTTTTTATAGTGAGATAAATCTTGAACCACTTAACAGTAAAGATTGTGAGATCCTTCTTCACAATCTTCTTAGAACAGATATTCCGGTTCGATTGAAAAATTCTGTTTCAAAAAGTACTGAGGGAAATCCATTTTTCATTGAAGAAGTAGTCAGGTCATTAATTGATGATAATATAATTGAAATAAAGAATAACCAGTTTCATATTTCACAGACTGTTGGGGAGATTGAAATTCCCGGAACTATAAAAGATGTTCTTCTTTCAAGAATTGATAAGCTTGATGAACCGGCAAAAAACCTGCTGAAGATTGCTTCAGTGATTGGCCGTTATTTTCTGTATGAGATATTAAAAAACGTTGCAAAAGGAATTGAAGATATAGATACACTAATTAAATCTTTGGAAAAATTAGAATTAATAAAGGAGAATAACGCAACGGCAGAGCGTGAATTTTTATTTAAGCATGCTCTTGTGCAGGAAGCTGTTTATGAAACATTATTACAAAAAAATAAACAGGAGCTTCATCTTAAAGTTGCAAATGCAATTGAAGATTTATATTCCGGTAAGATCCAGGATTTTTATGAAACACTTGCTCATCATTACAGCCTTGCTAATGATAAAGACAAAGCGGAAGAATATTTAATAAAAGCTGGCGAGAGAACTCTAAAAACCGCAGCCTCTTATGAAGCTCTGAATTATTTTCAGGAAGCACTGAAACTGTACCTTCAGAAATATGGTAATGCTGCTGATAAAGAAAAAATATTTATGCTTGAAAAAAATATTGGTTTTTCATTTTACAACAGGGGATATTTTAAAGATGCTGTTGAACATTTTAATAAAGCATTGGAAACAAGAGGCATTAATGTACAGAGGAATAAACTGAATGAATTGTTCAGATTTGGTTTTAATTTTTTCATGATTATAAAGAGTCTATATCTAAATCCGCAAAAGAAAAATCCGCCATCTGATAAAGAATATATCTTATTCGATATTTTATTTAAAAATGTTACAGCTTATGCAAACTATGATGGTAAAAAAATGTTTTTGGAATTGCTTAACCTGGTAAGAATGAAGATGGATTATAAACTTAGTGGGGAAGACGGATGGGGAACTTATTCCCTAACCAGTTCACTCTTTTCTTACAGCGGTATTTCATTTTCACTCAGCAATAAATTTATTAAGAAAGCAAATGATTATGCAAAATTATATGGGATAGATAATATATACCACACAGGTTATGATGAAACATTAAATAATTGTCTTACAGGTAACTGGAAAAATTTTTCAAAGATAAATGAAAGACTATTAGAAGTAAAACTCAGATCAGGTGAATTAATTTATACGATATACCAGATAAGCTGGGCTTTATATATTACTATTTGCCGCGGTAATTATAATTATGCAGAATATCTCATAACAAAAGGTGATGAAATTAGTGAAGCATATGATTTTGATTATGGAAAGCTTTATATGCTCTCAATGAAAGCTGATCTGGAATTAAACAGGAGAGATTTATCTAAAGCAATAAGATTGTTCACAGAGTCAGTTGATCTGGCGGAAAAATTAGGTTTAAATTCATGGATTTTAGGTTTATCGGGGAAAAGAGCAAAAGCTTACACTTTACTTGATGAATTTCAGTCTGCAAAAGAATCCTTGGATAAAGCTGAGAAGGCTCTTAAAGAAGCTGATACTCTCACACCAATGCTTCTTTCATATTATACTGCTTATAAGTTATTTTATTTTGTTCGATTGTATGAGAGTAAAGTAAATGATAATTCAAAAGCAGGAAATGAAATTGCTTTGCTTGAAAAGGAAATAGAGAAGAGCAAAAAAACCGCTGTAAAAGTCGCAAATAAAGTTGCCGAAATTAAACCCGAAGTTGACAGGTACATTGGCACTTATTATTGGATTAAAAATAAACCCGATAAAGCTGTTAAATACATGAATCAGAGTATTGAATTTGCAAAACATCTTGATGCACTTCCTGAACTAGGAAGATCATACTTAAAGATGGGAAAAATATTATTACAAACACAAACCATTTCCTGGAAGATGAATGTTGGCGAATGTTTTTCGGAAGCTCAAAAAATATTTGAATATCTGAACCTTGTATGGGATTTAGATGAGCTTAACAGACTTAGAGATCAATCAGTTAGTACAATAGCTTATAATTATTCTCATATTTAAAAATAATGTTGGAGTCAAAAAAATGGATAACTTAATTCCAAAAGATGAAAATGGATTTTATCATCCTTCAAATGAACAGGAAATAAAAGATTTAATCCTTTATGCCAAAAAGGAAGGGAAAAAAATCCGTGTAAGAGGCTCTGCTCATTCTGTTAAAGCGGCTATTTATGCAAAAGGCGATAATGGAATTAATATCATGCTGGATAAGATAAGAGAAGTCCATATTGATAAAGAAAAAATGCAGGTCACAGTTCAGGCTGGATGCCATTTAGGTAGAGATCCTTATGATCCTTCAGGAACATCAAATTTAATTAACAGCCTTTTCTATCAGCTTGATCAGGCTGGTTTAGCTGTTCCGGATATGGGCGGGATAATTCACCAAACCGTAGGAGGATTTCTGTCAACAGGTTCTGCAGGTGGTTCGGTAATTCATGCTTTCGATGATCAACTTATTAAGCTAAGACTTATTGATGGCAAT
>Ga0105095_10000403_pt1 | contig 20717 bp, 16 predicted proteins | sample PPLLak2March2015_2_FD_79180 | JGI IMG/M metagenome (GOLD analysis project Ga0105095, IMG submission 79180) | Freshwater sediment microbial communities from Prairie Pothole Lake near Jamestown, North Dakota, USA - PPLs Lake P8 Core (3) Depth... | ecosystem: Environmental > Aquatic > Freshwater >...
CTCGCGGATGTATCCCTCGACCTGGGCGCGTACCTGTGGCTCGGGGAGACCGTGCTCCCGGCAGTGCGCGCGGATGGCGGCGTGGACCGTGTCGTCGAGCAGCAGCTCATCGCGGATGACGCTGCGCCGGACCAGCTTGTAGCGGTCCACGCGCACCCTGAACCGGTGAACGGCCCGCAGCACGGCGCGGCGGAACCAGGCGCGGATGGCCTCGCGGGTGCGGCGGACGGCCCAGAGGGTGATGGCCCCGGCGAGGAGGACAGCGGCGGTGCCGAGGAGGGTCCAGGCGAGGGTGGACACGGGGGATAGAGTGGGGTGTGCGGGGGCTGGAGGCAAGCAGGGAACTCACTACGGGAGGACGTGAGAACGAGAGGACGTGAGCGTCGATGCCGCGAACTCACGTCCTCACGTGCTCACGTCCTCAGGTTCGTCCCTGTCAGAGCACCGGCTCGACGATCTCCCCGGTCTTCTCGTACTGGTACGCCATCTGCTTGAGCCGCGCGATGCGCCGGGCCATGGGCGGATGCGTCCCCAGCAGGTCGGCTACGAAGCCCTCCTTGCTGGTGATGCGGCGGCCGAGCGGGTCGGCAATGCAGAGATGCGCCGTGCCGTGCTTGATGGCCTTGGTGGGCGCGGCGGCATGTTCGATCTTCTCGAGCGCCGAGGCGAGTGCGCCGGGATTGCGACTGAACTGCGCGCCCGTGGCGTCCGCGAGGTACTCGCGCTTGCGGCTCACGGCGAGCGCCAGCATCCGTGAGATGAGGGGCGCCAGCAGCACGGTGATCAGCCAGACGACGATCAGAACGAGGACGAGCGCGCCGCCGCCCCCCTTCTTGCCGCCGCCCGACCGTCCGCGCCCGCCGCCGAACCGCATGCCCCGCATCGTGATGTCGGAGATGATGGCGACGACGCCCACCAGGGCGGCGAGCAGGGTCATCAGGCGGACGTCCAGGTTGCGGACGTGCGCCATCTCGTGCGCCACAACGCCCTGAAGCTCGTCACGGCTCAGGGTCTCGAGCAGGCCGCGGGTGACCGCGACGTGCGCGGTCTTCTGATCACGGCCGGTGGCGAACGCGTTGGGGTCGTCGTCGGGGACGATCCAGACCTTCGGCTTGGGAAGCCCCGAGGCGATGGCCATCTCCTCGACGACGTTGACGAGCTGGCGCTCCTTGTCGGTGGAGGCGGTGACCAGCTCCCACGCGCCGGCGGCGCTCAGGACCTGCTTGGCGCCGCTCTTCCATGCGTAGCCCGTCATGCCGACGCCCAGCAGGGTGGCCGCGATCCCCACGAACGGGAACGCGTGCCGGTACTGCCCGGGTTCGGCGCCGGAGGTCCGGAGATACAGAATCCAGTCGGCGCCGAACCCGATCCAGGCGAAGAACAGAATGAACACGGCGACCAGGATCGCCGAGCGGCGCCGGTTCTGGCGCTGCTGTTCGAAGAGACTGGTGCCGCTCACGCCTTCGGCTTCATGGAGAGGTCAACGACGGGGACCTCGCGCTCCTTCGGCTCCTCGATCTCGTACAGCTCCACGACCTCGGCCTTGGCGAGGCCGGCCAGGAGACTCCACGGGAACTGCTGCTGCTTCACGTTGTAGTCCGTGGCGGTGTCGTTGTAGAGCTGGCGGGCGAACGCGACGCGGTTCTCCGTCGACGTCAGCTCTTCCTGTAGCTGCCCGATGTTGCCCGTCGCCTTGAGGTCCGGGTACCGCTCCACCACCACGTTGAGGCGCGACAGCGCGGCGCCGAGTGCCGCCTCGGCCCCCGCCAGCGCCGGGATGCCGCCCGTGGGCGAGGCCTCGGCCTGGAGCTTCACGGCCTGGTTGCGCGCCTGGATCACAGCCTCGAGCGTGTCCTTCTCGAAGTCCATGGCCCCCTTCACGGCGTTCACCAGGTTCGGGATCAGGTCGTGCCGCCGCTTGAGCTGGACGTCGATCTGCTTCCAGGCATTCAGCGTCTGCCCCTTGAGCGCGATCAGGCTGTTGTACCCGCCGATGGCGAAGACCACGACGACGATCAGAAGTATCAGCAAGAACCACGACATGGCCGGCTCCCGGCTGGAGTGCGCGAGCGGTCGCGATAGGCGCCCGCCCGTGAGACGTGATGACGTGAAAAGTGGGGATTCCGCCCGCTGCCGCAAGCGGCGCGACGGCGCTACTCGGCCTTGCGGCGCTCCCGCAGGCGCTCGACCGCCTGCCGGACTTCGTCCACGATCGTGCCGGAGGGCAGGGTGGCCAGCGGGTGTCCGGCGCGGAGGTGCAGCTCGAGGCCGCTCTCCACCGCCACCCGGCGCCACGTCTCGCCGCCGGCCGGCCGGGGCGGGGCCGTCTCCACATGGAACGCGCGCCCGGCGTCGGCCACGCCCAGCTCCCGGGGATGCGGCAGGCGATCGCCGAGCGTGGCGGCGATCCGGCGCTCGAGCACGTCGCCCGTGGCCTGGTCGAGTTCGGCGCGGATGGTGGCGAGCGCGGCCCCCTCCATCTGCCGGAGCTTGATGGACAGCAGTTGCAGGAGGTGCCGGTAGGAATAGGTCGCCGACGGTCCGCGGCCGTCCGGGGCGTGCAGCAGGCCCCGGGTGACGTAGAACCGCACCGCGCGCTCCGAAACGTCGGGCCGGGCGGTGGCCCCGACCGGACGGACCCGCGTGCGCTCGAGGATCGCCGTCGTCGTGGCGGCGAGATCCCGCAGGTTCCAGGGCGCCAGGTGCCGGAACTCGCGCAGCGCGAGCAGGGGATCGGCGTTCACGCGGGCAGTATGTCCGCCGGAGTGGCCACTCGGCAAGGGCCGGGGGGCCATGCGGGATCCCGGTACGGCCCGCGACGAATCGGTGACGGCGCCTGCGCCCACATGCCGTACCGTGGGTCATGCGACGTGGCGTCTCGCTCGTGGAGCTCGTGGTGGTGGTCGCCATCATCGGCACGGTCACCGGCCTCCTCCTGCCCCGTTGGGGCGGATTCCGGGACCGGACGGCGGTGAGCCGGGCGACGAGCGAGGTGGCGAGCTTCTATCACCAGGCGCGCTATGGTGCCATCCTCCGGGCGCAGACCGTGCGCATCGAGTTCGGCAACGCAACCCTGCGGGCCGTCTACGAGGGGGTACAGGACTCGACGTTTCTGCTTCGGCCGGGCCCGGCTCGCTACGACGTGGTGCTCGAGGGCTCGCGGACCGTGATCCGGATCGGCCCCAATGGGATCGGCTACGGGGCTGCGAACACCACACTGGTGCTGCGCCGCGGTGAGGTCGCGGATACCCTGACGACGTCGCGACTTGGGCGACTGAAGCGCTGGTAGAAACGGCGGGATAGCGGGATGAAACACCATCCCGCTATCCCGCCCCCATCCCGCCTATCCCGCTATCTCTGGATGTTACTCCGGTACGTCGTCAGCCAGCTGCCGTGGTGCTCGTAGCCCGGCCGCGCGGCCGCCATTTCCGCGTCGAAGTTCTGGAGGTAGGCCTGCTCGGCCCGTCGCGCCGCCACCGAGTCGCCGGAGGCCCGGGCGGCGTCCGCGTGGAGCATGGTGGCGAACAGGTGTGTGGGGGTGGCCGCGGCGATCGTGTCGGCTTGGGCGGCCGCGGCGGCCGGGTTGCCGGCCGCGAGCTGGATCAGGCCAATGTGGAACCGGGCGTCGTCGTCCAACGTGTCGAGCATGCCGTACGCCTGGAGCGCCATCGTGGCGAACAGCACGGCGGTGTCACGCACCCCCGCTTCGTTTGCCTGCATGACCCGGTTGAACAGCCGGTCCGCGGCGTCCCGCGGCGTCATCTGGGACAGGTCCACCGGGCCGTTGGACGGGGCGGCTGGTGGCGCGGCGGCCGGCGGCGGCGCCCCGGGCCGGAGCCGGATCACCCCGAGAATCACGATGAGGATCAGGACGGCCCCCCCCACCAGAAACCACGGAATCCCCGCCTGCGCGCCCGCGGCACTTCCGCCCCGCGCCATCGCGGGGGCCCCGCAGGCGTGACAGAACTTGGCCGTGGCGTTCAGCGGGGCACCGCACTTGGCGCACGCCGCCGCACCGAGCGCGGTGCCGCAGTTGCTGCAGAACTTGCCGCTCGCGTTGGTGCCGCATTTGGGGCACTTCATCTGGGCTCCGAGGGGTCAGTCGGGGGCGTAATGTAGCGGGATGGGCGGGATGATAGAGCCGCGGGATGAGCGGGATGGGCGGGATCCCCCCGGATCCCACCCCCCAATCCCGCCCCATCCCGCCTAACCCGCCCCATCCCGCCGCCCGTTGTCGTTCTCCCCCCGCAGCGTTAACGTAGCCCTCATGTCCGGCGAGCCCCGCAAGAGCAAGCGCTTCGATCCGTCCCTGAGCGAGATCCAGGCGCGCCAGATGGGCGAGCTGCAGCGGGGGGACAGCCGCTGGGACGTGCTGATCGAGTTTGCCCGCGACGACGAGATCGGCGCCCTGCGTGGCCGGATCCATTTCGTTTCCGGCGCGGTGCACCGGGTTTCCGGCTGGATCTTCCTCGAATGGTCCGCCAAGGACATCGAGGCGCGGTTCGGCGAGTTCTCCGCCCAGGAACTCTGGAACCTGCTGGATTCGCTGACCTGATCCCCTACTCCACCCACCATCCCCGCGGGATAGGCGGGATGAAGCGGGATGGAGCATTCATCCCGCTATCCCGCTTGTCCCGCTGCGGTCACATCCCCCCGCCCTGTAGTCGGATTCGTGCAACATGTGCACGATTTCGACGACGCCACGTCAAGATTCAGGCGATTTCCGGCCTGACTCCTCCAATTTCCGAGCATGGTGCATGCAATTTGCTTGACACCGCGACAAGCCCCGGATACCTTGCGCCGTCCTATTCCGGGTCCCCCACGCAGCGAGGAATGCCGCCGTGCCGCCCAAGCACCGCACCACCGTTCCCAATGGCAAACCGTCGCTCCAGGGTCGCGTGATCGACACCCGGGGCGCGAGCAGGTCGGACATCCTGAAGCTCTGCAAGGAGGTGCAGGTCGATTTCCTGCGCCTCCAGTTCACGGACGTCACGGGCGTCAACAAGAACGTCGAGGTCCCGCAGTCGCAGTTCGAAAAGGCGCTGTCGGGCGAGGTGATGTTCGACGGGTCGTCCATCGAGGGCTTCGTCCGGATCGAGGAGAGCGACATGCTCCTCAAGCCGGATCTCGACACGTTCAAGATCCTGCCCTATGAGGACGAAGGTGGGCGTGTCGGCCGGCTGATCAGCGACATCTACCTGCCCGACGGATCGGCCTTTGCCGGGTGTCCGCGCCTCACGCTCAAGAAGCAGATCGACCGCGCCAAGAAGATGGGCTTCCAGATGATGGCCGGCTGCGAGGCCGAGTTCTTCATCTTCATGCTGGACGAGAACGGCGAGCCCACCCTGCGGACGCACGACACGGGCGGCTACTTCGACCTCGCCCCGGTGGACAAGGCCGAGCCGATCCGCCGCCTGATCATCGAAGACCTCGTGCACATGGGCTTCGAGGTCGAGGCGGGGCACCACGAAGTGGCCGTGGGGCAGCATGAGATCGACTTCCGCTACGCCGATGCGCTCGACACGGCGGACAACATCGCGACGTTCCGGTTCATCGTCCGCAACGTGGCGTACCGGAACGGCTTCCTGGCCACGTTCATGCCGAAGCCGATCTTCGGCCAGAACGGCTCGGGCATGCACACGCACCAGTCGCTGTTCAAGGGCGGCAAGAACGCATTCTACGACGAGAAGGCCGAGTGGCAGATCTCCAAGGTCGGCTTGAGTTACATCGCCGGCCTGCTGGACCACGCCCGCGGGTTCTGCGCCATCACCAATCCGTTGGTCAACAGCTACAAGCGGCTGGTGCCCGGCTACGAAGCGCCCACCAACGTGGCGTGGAGCATGCGGAACCGGTCGCCGCTCATCCGGATCCCGGACCGTCGCGGCCAGGGCACGCGCTGCGAGCTGCGCATGCCGGACCCGGCCGCCAACTCGTATCTCGCGCTCGCCGTGATGCTCGCGGCCGGGCTCGACGGCGTGGAGCGCAAGCTCACGCCGCCCGATCCGGTCAACAAGAACATCTTCACGATGAGCGAGCGGGAGAAGCGCCGCTATCGCATCACCGAGCTGCCACGCGACCTGCACGAGGCGCTCGACACGTTCGAGAAGGACGCGCTGATCAACGAAGCACTCGGCGCCCACATCGTGGAGCGGTTCGTCGAGGCCAAGCGGCAGGAGTGGCTCGAGTACTCGGCGCAGGTGCATCAGTGGGAAGTGGAGCGGTATCTGGGCAAGTACTAGGCGGGAAGAAACGGCGGGATAGACAGCGGGATGGGGCGGGATAGGCGGGATGAAGCCCCATCCCGCTTCATCCCGCCTGTTCATCCCGCCGTCGATCCCGCCCATCCCCGCCGCCCTCCCCGGTTTACGCCCGCCCGTCTACCTTCCCCGCCATGCGAATCGCGATCATCGGCGCCGGCCGGGTGGGCATGGCGCTCGGGCACGGGTGGGTGCGGGCCGGACACGACGTCGTGTTCGGCGTGCGGAATCCCGCCGGGAGGGAAGTCCTGGTGGGACGCGTGGCGGCCATGCCGGACGCGGTGCGGGGCGCGGAGGTGGTCGTGGTGGCCACCCCCTGGAACGCCGCGGAGGAGGCGCTCCGGAGCGCGGGGACGCTCACGGGCAAGGTCGTCGTGGACTGCACCAACCCCATCCTCCCCGGGCTCGCGGGGCTCGCGGTGGGCACGAGCGAATCGGCGGCGGAACGGCTCGCCGCCATGGTGCCCGACGCGCGCCTCGTCAAGGCGTTCAACACGACGGGGTCGGCGAACATGGCCAGCCCATCGTACGGGGGGCAACGACTCACCATGTTCCTCTGCGGCGACGACCCGACCGCCAGGCACACCGTGGCCGAGCTGGCCGGGGATCTGGGGATGGACCCGGTGGACGCGGGAGCGCTCGTGGCGGCGCGGTACCTCGAACCCCTGGCCATGCTGTGGATCCACCTGGCCTACCAGCAGGGCCTCGGGCCGGATTTCGCGCTGCAGCTCGTGCGCCGCTGACCCGCCCGCGCGCGCCCGTGTCCGCCCGCCCTTCCCGATTTCGGCCGCTGGTCGGAGCGGCGTTCCTCTGGAGCGCGATCCATCCCGTCACCGCGTCGGCCCAGGGGCCCGTCATCGACTCCGTGGCGGTCGAGACGTACGACATCTTCCTGCCGGAGGAAGTCGAGGGGAACGTGTTCGCGGCGCTGATGAACGCGCTGCACTGGAAGACCCAGCCGTCGGTGGTGCGCAAGGAACTGCTGTTCAAGGCGGGGCAGCCGCTCGACGCGCGCCGGCTGCAGGAGACCGAGCGGAACCTGCGGCGGCGCGGGATCTTCCGGCGGGTGCTGATCGACACCGTCCGGGTGGACGACAAGCTCGTGGCGCGTGTGGTCACGTCCGACGGCTGGACCACGAACGTGGACGTGGGGTTCAGCTCCACGGGCAGCACCGTCTCGTGGCGCGCGGGCGCCGTCGAGCAGAACGTGTTCGGCACCGGCCATGCGTTCGGCGTGATCTACCGGCACGAGCCCGACCGGAACGCCCTCAGACTGCTGACCCAGATCAACCGGCCGTTCGGCACCCGCGCCCTCCTCGCGGGGTTCTACGACAACCTGAGCGACGGCTGGGCCACCGCGTGGTCGGGCGGTGTGCCGTTCATGGCGCTGGAGCACCGGGTGGGGGTCGAGCTGCCGGGCGAGGCCGCCAGCCGCCGGATCATCCAGTGGCGCGACGGCGACACGCTCGCGGTGCGGTGGCGGCGCGCGTTCGTCCAGCGCGCGGCCGTGGGCTGGGCGCCGATCGCGAGCCCCGGCGGCTACCTGCGCCTGGGCTTCCTGGGCCAGATCCGCCAGGAGCAGTACCTCGCGATCGGCGACACGGGGCTCGCCGTGCCCGACAGCGTGTCGGGGGCCTTCGGCGTCTACGCCGATTTCCTGCACCCGCGGTTTCTCGAGGTGACCCACTACAACGGGTTCGCACGCGAAGAGGATGTGGACATCGGGGTGCGCGGCACGCTCCAGGTCTGGATCGCGCCGCGCGGGTTCGGCTACCGCGAGGGCGGCGTGGCGCCGCTCGTCGAGATCCAGGCCGGCATGGGGGTGCCCCAGGTGTTCGCGCGGCTTCGGGCACGCGCCCACGGCCTGCTCACCGCGAGCGGCGTGGACTCGGGTCTGGTCTGGGGCGGCCTCACGGTCGCGTCGCGGGTCATCCCGAAGCACGCGACCGTGCTGCACGTGGAAGCCGGTGCCCAGCGCAATCCGGCGCCGGGCGCGGAATTCGACATCGGACACGGGATGGGGCCACGCGGGTTCGAGCCGCATGCCTTCACCGGCACGCGCACCGCGTGGGGCGTGCTCGAGCACCGCGTGTTCCTGTTCGACGCCTTGTTCAACCTGATCGGCCTGGGCGTCGCCGGCTTCGTGGACTACGGGGGCGCGTGGTATCCGGACGAGTCACCGCGCGTCGGGGGCAACGTGGGGCTCGGCCTCCGGATGGGCGGCACGGCGTCCACGGGCCCAAACGTCGGACGGCTGGATGTGGCGTACCGGTTCGGTGACGGTTGGTCGGGGAGACGGTGGGTGGTGAGCCTGGGGCAGGCGTATGAGTTCTGACCGTTCGCCGTTTGCCGTTTGCCGTTAGCCGTGACACCAACGCGTCGCGCGGCGTTGAGCGCCCTTTGGCCCCACGAGCGAACGGCGAACGGCCAACGGCTAACCGCTAACGTCACCAGGCCACTCGCACCGCCGTCCCCGACACGCTCACCATGAGCATCCCGCCCCCCTGGCCCACCTGGATGGTCTCGTAGTCGAGGTCCACGCCCACCACGGCGTTGGCACCGCGCGCCTCCGCGTCCGCGGTCATTTCCTGGATGGCGATGTCACGCGCCTTGCGCAGCTCCCCCTCGTAGGCGGCGGACCGGCCGCCGACGATGTCGCGGATGCCCGCGAAGAGGTCCTTGAAGATGTTGGCGCCGAGGATGGCCTCACCGGTCACCAGACCGATGTACTCGGTGATCTCGTAGCCTTCGATCGTGGGCGTCGTCGTGGTCAGCATGCGGGCTCCGCTGGTGGAGGCGTCCTGCAATAGTAGGGCGGTGGGTCCGGATCGGGGAGGCCGTCGTGCTGTCCCCGGCCCCGCGCCAGGGACATATTCCCGTGCTCATGTTCGCGATCGGACTTCCACTCACCCTGCCCATCACCAACCCGGTGCTGATCTTCGCGCTGGCGATGGTGATCTTCCTCGTGGCGCCGCTCGTCTTCGAGCGGCTCCGGGTGCCGGGGATCATCGGGCTGATTCTCGCCGGCCTCGCGGTGGGTCCGCACGGCTTCCGCCTCCTCGAGCGCGGCCCGGTCATCGACCTGCTCGGCACGGTCGGCCTGGTCTACCTGATGTTCCTGGCGGGCGTCGAGCTGGATCTCCAGGAGTTCCGCCGCCGCCGGGGCCGCAGCGCCCTGTTTGGCGCGCTCACCTTCGCGCTGCCCCTCGCCGGCGCGCTGGCCGCCTCCCTGCTCATGGGGTATCCACCCCGCACGGCGGTGCTGCTGGGCGCCATCTTCGCGACGCAGACGCTGGTGGCGTATCCGCTGGTGCTGCGGTACGGCATCCTGCGCAACGAAGCCGTGACGGTCACGGTGGGCGCCACGATCATCACCGACGTCGCGGTCCTGCTGGTCCTCGCCGTGATCGCGGCGTCGAGCGCCGGCACGCTCGACCTCGGTTTCTGGGTAGGCCTGCTGGGGCCGCTGGGGATCGTGGTGGCCGCGGTCCTGATCGGGTTGCCGGCGGCGACGCGCTGGTTCTTCCGCCGGACGGAGACCGGGGGTGCCGCGGAGTACGTCTTCGTGCTCGCCGCGCTGTTCCTGTCGGCATTCGCGGCCGAACTCGCCGGCGTCGAGCCGATCATCGGCGCCTTCCTGGCCGGCCTCGCCCTCAACCCGCTGATCCCCGACACGTCGCTGCTGGCGAACCGTGTCCGGTTCGTTGGCGAAGCGATCTTCATCCCGTTCTTCCTGCTGTCGGTCGGGATGCTGGTGGACCTCGGCGTGTTCACGAGCACGCTGCGCGCGTGGATGGTGATGGGTGTCCTGCTGACGCTCGCGATCGCGCTGAAATGGGTCGCCGCCCAGACGGCCCGGCGGATCTTCCGCTACACCGAGGACGAGGGCCGGCTCATGTTTGGCCTCTCGGTGTCGCACGCGGCGGCCACCATGGCCGTGACGCTCGTGGGGTATCGGATCGGCCTGTTCGACGACCTCATTCTCAACGTCGTGGTCCTGATCATCCTGGTGACCTGCCTGATCGGCCCGGCGGTGGTGGCGCGGGCCGGGCGGCAGGTGGCGCTGCACGAGGAGCGGAGGCCCTACGAGCCCTCCCACGCGCCGCAGCGCGTGCTCGTGCCGCTGTCGAACCCCGTGACGGCTCCCGCGCTCATGGACCTGGCGCTGCTGGTCCGCGAACCCGGCACCGACCAGCCGATCTATGTGCTCACGGTCGTACCCGAGGAAGGGGGCGCCGCCGACGAGTACGTGGCCAACGCCGAGCGAATGTTGAGCAAGGCGGTGGCGTACGCCGCGGGCGCGGGCGTCAACGTGCAGGCGGTCACCCGGGTGGATCAGAACTTCGCGCGAGGCCTGCGGCGCGGCATGGTGGAGACGCGGACGAGCACGGCAATCACCGGGTGGGACGGGCGGTCGTCACGGCACTGGGTGTTCGGGAGCGTGCTCGACCGGCTGCTCGAGCAGAGCACGCAGCAAATCGTGGTGGCGAAGCTCGGACATCCCCTGGCCACCACCCGGCGGCTCGTGGTGATGATCCCGCGCGGCGCGGACCACGCGAGCGGCTTCGACCCCGCGGCCGAGCTGGTGAAGCGCATCGCGGGCAGGCTGGGCGCCTCCCTGCATCTCCTCACCGTGGCGAGCGCGGTGGAGCCGTACACGGCGCGGCTCACCCAGATGAAACCGACGGTGCCGATCGCCGGTCGGATGGTGGACGGCTGGTCCGAGGCGCTGGCGGTACTGCGGACGGAGCTGCGACGGGAGGATCTGGTGGTGGTGATGGCCGCCCGCCCGGACACGGTCGGGTGGCATTCGGCCCTCCAGCAGCTTCCGGCCCGGCTCGCGACGCTCGTGCCTGAGAGCTTCCTGGTCGTCTATGCCGCGGAGCAGCAGGAGGTAACCGGGCAGCAGCCCGAAGGCGATCTGCCGCGCGGGTTGATCCGCTCCCGGGTCATGGCCGGCCTGCCCGGCCGCGCCGCCCACACGGCGCTCGACGCGCTCGTCGAACGGCAGTATCCGCGCGACAAGGGCCGCCGCCGCGACATCCTGCGCGCGCTGCTGCACAGCCCGCGGGGCGCGGTGCTCGAGATCCGGCCGGGGGTCGTGGTCGCGCATGCGCGCCTGGACCTCCTGAAAGAGCCGGAGCTGTACCTCGGCCGCAGCCTCGAAGGCGTTTCGTTTGCCGGCGCCGCGGGCCCGGCCACCCTCGTCTTCCTCCTGCTGAGCCCGTCGGACCAGCCGGGCGAGCACCTTGCGGTGCTCGCCGACATCGCGCGGCTCATGAGCGATCCGAATCGGGTCGGGCGCCTGCGGGAAGCGGGCACCGAAGACGCGATGGTGGAGGCGCTGTGGATGGGCCAGAGCGCGGCGCGGCCGTCCGCCTAGGCCGGCTTGGCCGTTTCGCCGTGGGCTGCTATTCTCCGCGCATGACGTTCGCGCTCCGTGGCGCCGTGGTGGCCCTGATCGTGGCGGGTTGCGCCCCGCAGGCGGCGGCTCCACCGGCGCCCGCCTACGACGCCGCCACCGGCCTCGCGACCTTCGACGCGGCGTGGCGCATCATCCACGAGACCCACTTCGATACGACGTTCAACGGCGTGAACTGGGTGGCGCTCAAGGACGAGCTGCGGCCGCGCGCGGAGGCCGCCGCCTCGACGGCCGCCCTGCGCGACGTGATCGACGAGATGCTCGATCGCCTGCGGCAGTCCCACTTCTCGCTCATCCCGAAGGAATTCGCCGACACGCTCGTTCCCAAGCAGAGCGACGACGTGGTCACCGGCGACGTGGGGCTGGACGTGCGACTGATCGAGGACGCGCTGGTGGTGATCCAGGTGGAGCCCGGGAGCCCGGCCGACTCGGCCGGCATCCGTCCGGGGTGGGTGGTGGAGGCCGTGGACGGCGACTCGGTGACACCGTTCCTCGCGCGGATCCGCGAGCAGAAGCTCCGCTACCCCGACGGCTTCCTGATCTGGTCGGCCATGCTGAGCCGGATGGGCGGGGAAGTGGGAACGCCCGTGACCATCGCACTGCGGGACGCACGGGACGTGCCCCGGGAACGCACCCTGGTCCGGCGCCTCGCGCCCAGCGAGCCGGTCAAGTTCGGCAACCTGCCCACGTTCTTCTCGCGGGTGTCTCGGTCCGAGCACCGCACCGCCGGCGGGCGGCAGGTGGGGCGCATCTGGTTCAACTTCTGGATGCCGCCGCTGATCCGGCAGGTGGACGCGGCCGTGGACGCGTTTCGCAGCCTGGACGGCATCGTCGTGGATCTGCGCGGCAACCGCGGGGGTGCCGGGGGCATGGTGCTCGGGGTCGCCGGCCACTTCCTGACCGAACGCGTCTCGCTCGGAGACTTCCGGTACCGCACGAACACGCTCCACATGCGCGCGAACCCCCGGTTCGTGAGTCAGGCGAACGAGCGGGTGGCCCCATTCGGCGGGCCGGTGGCCGTGCTGGTGGACGAGACGAGCGCCAGCGCTTCCGAGGTCTTTGCCGGCGGCATGCAGGCCATCGGCCGCGTGCGGGTATTCGGCTCGACCTCGCTCGGCGGGGTGCTGCCGGCCGTCACGGACCGGCTCCCCAACGGCGACGTGCTGTATCATGCCATTGCCGACTTCGCGACTCCCGATGGGACCGTACTCGAGGGTCGCGGGGTAATCCCGGACGAGCCCGTGCGGCCAACCCGCGCGGACCTCCTCGCTGGCCGCGATCCGGTGCTGGACGCGGCCCTCGCGTGGATCGACACCTACACCAAGGAATGAGGAATCTGGTCATGCACCGGTCATTGTCATTGCTGCTGGGCGGCGCGCTGCTGATCGCGCCGGTCACCCCCGCCGCCTCGCAGGGGCCCCTGCCGTCGGGGCGCGAGGTCATCAATCGGTTCATCGAGGCCATGGGCGGGCAGGCCGCCATCCGGGCGCAGGGCGGGCGCCACATGATGGGCTCGTTCTCGATTCCCTCGCAGGGCATCGGCGGCGCGCTCGACGTGTACGCCCAGCCGCCCAACAAGATGCTCGTCCGTGTGACGCTCCAGGGCATCGGCGAGATCAGGACCGGCTACGACGGCACGACGGCGTGGGCGATGAACCCCATGGTGGGCCCGCAGGTGCTGGACAGCATCCAGCTCAAGCAGATCCAGCAGCAGGCCGACTTCTATTCGGCCCTGTATCCCGAGACGCAGATCGCGTCCCTCGAGACCGTCGGCGCGGAGACCTTCGAAGGGGTCGAGTGCTACAACGTGAAGGTGACGACCACGTGGGGCGAGACGTACAACGAGTACTTCGACAAGACGACCGGCCTCCAGCTTGGCTCCAAGCGCAAGCAGGAGAGCCCGATGGGGGCGGTCGAGATCGTGGCGGTGAGCTCCGACTGGAAGGTCATCGAAGGCGTCAAGGTGCCGTTCAAGTCGGTGCAGCGCACGATGGGCATCGAGCAGGTGATCACCGTGGACAGCGTGAGCGTGCTGGCGGTGCCTGATTCGATGTTCGCGCTGCCGCCGGAGATCCAGGCGCTGCTGAAGAAGTAGCGCGGACGCCGCACAGGTCTCCAGCGGTCGCTCCGTCCGCTGCAGTGAGCGCGCGCGGCGGGTTGGCGGGGCGGGCACTGCCTCACTGACGCGTCCTCCGCGACCGCCGTTCGACCCGAGCGACCTATGGCCGCCGGCGCAGCTCCAGCTCGGTGAACCAGAAGTCGTCGTTGGGGACGTCGATCGTCAGGTGATCGGCGTCCCCATTGGCGTTCAGGACGAACTGCACCAGCCCGTCGCCGAACCAGGGGAACTCGCGGCGCCAGTGCACGCGGAACACGTCGCGGTGCCAGTGCGCGAGGTCGCCCACCAGGTCCCCGGCCGGCAGCAGGCGGAGCACCAGGCGGTCCTCCTCGAGCGCCACCGTCGCGTCGCCGTAGAGCGGTCCGCCGTAGGTGCCCACGTACGCGTCGAGCGGCAGCGACGGCGCGGTGTTCGCGAGGCGGGTGCTGTCCCACTCGGCCCAGCGCCGTTCCGCGGTGGAGGGGCCGACCCGATCCAGGTAGTCGCGGCTCCAGTCCTTCGCGGGAGCGCCCAGATAGGCGTCCGCGATCCGCCAGGCGAGCGCGCTCTGGACGTCCGTCATGGCGTTGGTGAGGATCACGACGCCGAGGCGCTCCTCCGGCACGAGCAGCACCTGGGAGTACATGCCGTCGTAAGCGCCGCCGTGCATCACCAGCTTGCGGCCCAGGTAGTCGCGCAGGCTCCAGCCCAGGCCATAGCCGATGAAATGCGTGGACGGCCATCGCTCCTGCGAGCCGGCGCTCACGGCGCTCGAGATGTGCGGGGTCCACATCACCCGTGACTGCGCCTCGCTGAACAGCCGCCGTCCGTTCGCCTCGCCGCGGCCCAGCTGGAGCGTGAGCCATTTGGCCATGTCGTGCGCGCTGGACACGATGGCGCCGGCCGACCCCATGGCGTCCCAGGGCTCCCACGGGAATGGGCGGACGGTGTCGGCCTTCTCGCCGTGCGGAGTGGCGACGTTCGCGCGACCCGCGAGCCGGGCCACGGACGTCACGGTCTCCGTCATGCCGAGCGGCTCGAGGATGCGCGCGCGCACGAACGCATCCCACGGCATGCCGCTCGCCACCCGGATCACCTCGCCCGCCGTGATGAACATCAGGTTGTTGTAGCGATAGCTCTCGCGGAACCCGCCGGCCGGCTCCAGGTGCCGCAGGCGGCGGACCACCTCCTCGGCCGAGTACGACGTGCCGTACCACAGCAGGTCGCCGCTGAACGTGCCGAAGCCACCGCGGTGGGACAGCAGGTCGCGCACCCGCATCTCGCGCGTCACCCAGGGGTCGCGCACCTCGAACCAGGGCAGCACATCGGTGACGCGCGTGTCCCACCGCAGTTTGCCGTCGTCCACGAGCATCGCGATCGCCGCACTCGTGAACGCCTTGGTGTTCGAGGCGATGGCGAACAGCGTGTGTTCGTCCACGGTCCCGCCCTCGAACCGGTGCCGGGTGCCGTAGCCCTTCTCGAACACGATCTGGCCGTCCTTCACGATGGCGACCGCAAGGCCGGGCACCCGCCAGTCGGCGCGGGCCTGGGCGATGTACGTGTCGAGCGCGCGGAGGTCGGGGGCACGCTGGGCGACGAGTGGGGCGGCCGAAGCAAGGACGAGCGCCGCGGCGATCGGGATACGGGGATGGCGCCGGGGAGCGATCGGGAGGCAACGCATCGGGGACTCGCGGTGAATCGGATGACGGGAACGGTGCATCACGGGACCGCGGCGCGCTACCGGAGCGTCCGTGGCGCACCCCTCGCCGCCGGCGGCCTCGGGTCGCATCTTACGGCCCGTGGCCTGATTCCCACCCATCATCACCGGAGTGCTGCATGCGCGTCCTCACCACGCTCATCCTGCTCGCCGGAGCGAGCGTCTCGACCGTCGCGGCGCAGCCCCGTGGCGTGCTGCCGCAGGACTACTATCGCATGACGTTCGTGAGCGACGTCCAGGTCTCGCCGACGGGCGACTACCTCGCGTTCACGGTGCAGACCGTGGTCGAGGAGAAGAACCGCCGGCATCAGGAAGTCTGGCTCCAGCGTCTCGAGCGGGGCCGCCCGTCGGGCGCCCCGTTCCGGTTCACGGACCCCACCGAGGAGTCGTCGGGCCCGCGCTGGTCGCCTGACGGTACGGTGCTCGCCTTCTCGTCGCGGCGGGGTGACGACCGCAACAGCGTCTGGTTCGCGCGTGTGACCGCGCCGGGTGGCGAGGCGTACCACATCACGGGGGTCGAGGGTTCGCCGGTGTGGTCGCCGGACGGGCAATGGATCGCGTACACGCGGACGGCCGGCGACGACGACGCGCGCCCCGGAGGGGAGAGGGGCAGAGGGGCGGAGGGGCAGCGGGAGGGGTGGACTGCCCCCAACGCGATCACGCATACGCTCGACGCCAAGCGGTTCGACGGGCGGGTGATCACCGCGATGCGCTACAAGCGGGATGGCGTGCTGACGCTCCTGCCGGATCCGTCCATTCGCAGCAAGCGTCAGCTGTTCGTGGTGCCGGCCGCAGGCGGCGAGGCCAGGCAGATCACGAACCTCCCGTTCGACGTGGGTGGTGGCTTCGGCGGCGGCGGGATGGCGTGGTCCGCGGATGGCCGGACGATCTACTTCACGGGGGACCCCGAGCAGGACAACGAGTACAACGACGAGAGCACCGGGCAGATCTATGCCGTGGCTCGTGACGGCGGCGAGCCGCGGGTGCTCACGACGAATCCGGGTTCCGAGTCGAATCCCGCGATCTCGCCCGACGGTCGCTGGCTGGCGTACAGCTACACCGCCGCGCGCGGCACGCAGCCGGAGATCATGCTCGTGGCCCTCGGCGCGGACGGCGGATTCGCCGGCGCGCCACGGAACCTGACGGCGGACTGGGACCTCATCCCGAGCGACCCCGCGTGGACGCCGGATGGCCGCGCGCTGCGGTGGGAGACCGGAATCGGCGGCAACGCCCACCTGTTCGAAGTCCCGGCGCGCGGCGGCGCGGTCCGGCAGGTGACGACGGGTGACCGGCAGATCCGCGGCGTGTCGTGGAGCGGCGACGGGCGCCTGCTCGGGTACACATCGACTGACGCCGTCACACCGGCGGAGGTGTTCGTGGCGGGAAGTGACGGCCGGGATGAAACGCGGGCGACCTCGTTCAACGACGCCTGGCTCGCGGAGACCATCCGCATGCCGGCGGAGCGGCTCACCTGGCGGGTGGCGGACGGGACCGAGATCGAGGGCTGGGTGGTGAAGCCCGTGGGCTTCGAGCCGGGAAAGCAGTATCCCATGGTGCTCAAGATCCACGGCGGCCCGTACGGCGCGTACGGCAACACGTTCTTCCAGACGTTCCACGTGCTGTCGGCGGCGGGCATGTTCGTGCTGTACCCGAACCCGCGCGGTTCGACGGGTTATGGGCACGCGTACCAGTGGGCCACGCAGGGCGCCTGGGGCGAGGTGGACTCCGAGGACTACCTGGGTGGTGTGGACGCCGCGCTCGCGAAGTATCCGGAGATCGACGGATCGCGCCTTGGCGTCTCAGGGGGGAGTTACGGCGGCTACATGACCAACTGGCTCACGGCCACCCACAGCGACCGGTGGGCGGCGGCCGTGACCAGCCGCTCGATCACCAACTGGGAGAGCTGGTACGGCGACTCGGACGCGCAGGGACTCACCGAGTACGCGTTCTCCGGCACGCCGTGGGAGCAGCGCGAGCGGTACCGCCGCCTGTCGCCGATCTCGTACGTGGAGAACGTCAAGGCGCCCACGCTGATCATCCACAGCGAGAACGACTACCGCACGCCCATCGGCGACGGCGAGCAGTGGTTCATGGCGCTGAAGAAGCGGCAGGTGCCGGTGGAGATGGTGCGCTACCCGCGCTCGTCACATGGCCTGTCGCGCACCGGGGAGCCCTGGCTGCTCGTGGACCGGCTCGAGCGGATCCGCACGTGGCTCCAGCACTGGCTGGTCGAGCAGTCGGTGAAGGCCAGCTCGGAAGCGTCGCGCGGGGGAGGGGACTAGTCGCTTCCGGCCACCACCAGCGTCGCCAGCAGGGCCCGCAGCGCGTCGCCCGGCATGGCGGCCTTGGCGGTGACCAGCAGGTTGCCGAAGCTCGCGGTGCCCGTGGTGAGCGGATAGGTCTGGCTCGCCGGGATGATCCGGAGCGCCGTGACCCGGGGCGTGCCGGGCACCGGGGCGCCCGCGCGCGTTTCCGTGAGCACGATGCGCAGGCCCGACGCGGTGAGCTGCGCCACGCGCACGCGCGGCCGGCCCCCGCTCTCGGGAACCGACACGCTCTCCACGTAGAGCCCCGGGATCACGGCGAGCGGGATCCCGAGCGTGCCCGCGGCGCTCGCGAGGTCCGACGAGACCCAGCCGCCGGCGGCCAGCTCTTCGTCGGCCTCGACGGGAGCGACGGCAACCACGGGAGCGGCGGGAGGCGCGGCGGGCGGGGGTGCCGGCTCCAGCGAGAATTCCGCCTGCGCCGTGGCCCCGGCCTGGACCACCACGTCGCGGCTCGCGGCGGGGCGGTCGGCGGCCGAGGCCGCGAGCGAAACGCCGCCGGGCGGCACGTCCGTGATCACGAACACGCCGGCGGCATCGGTCAGAGCCGAGAGCGACGTGCCGGCCACCGCGATGCGCACGCCCGCGAGCGGTGCCCCCGTCGCGGCATCGCGCACGACGCCGCGGACGCTGCCGACCGCGGGGGCCGCGGGAACGGGTGCCGGAGCCACGGTGGCGGGCCGGCGCTCCGGCGGCGGGGCCGGCCGTGTCGCGGGCGCGCGCACCTCCGGCGTGGCGGCACGCTGGTCCGGTGCCGCGTCCTGCCGCACCGGCGGAGAGACGGGCACGGCGGCGGCGACCTCCTCGCGCGGCGGTGCCGTGGGTTCCGCGGGCGCCGCCTGAGCGGGCGGCGTCACCGCGGCGGGTTCCACGCCACGGCCGGACTGGAGCAGCGGGGCCGTGACCCAGCCCAAACCCACCGCCGCCAGAATCACCGCCACGGCCGCGATGACGCGCAGCCGCAGAGAAGACCCGGCGCGCGCGGGGACCGCGACGGCCGGCTTCACCTGGGGAGCCGGACGCTCGACTGGCGCCGGGACGGGAGCGGCGGTCGCCACCTGCGGCTCCGCGGGCGTCGTCACGGGCGGCGCGCTCACCTGTGCCGCGGGGGCAGCTGCCGGCGCCGCCGCCGCGGGCGGTTCAGCTGCCGGCTGCGTTCCGGGCTTCGGGAGTTGCGGCAGTGCAGTCCACGAGGTGCGCAGCAAGTCGTCCGCCTCGCCCGGGCTCAGCAGCCACTGGAGGTCCTTCGACCGCTTGCCGGGGCGTTGCTCCCCGGGACGAGGATTGCGCGTGACCGCGCCGGGCACCGGGCGCCTGGTGCCGTCGGTGATCAGGTCACCCGCCGTGGGCGCCGGCGGCTCGGGAGCAGGAGCGGCAGGCGCGGCAGGCGCCGCAGGAGCGGCAGGTGCGGCAGGTGCGGCAGAAGCGGCAGGTGCGGCAGGCGCCGCAGGAGCGGCAGGGACCGCATCCGGCGCCCGCTCCTCAGATGCTGCCGGGCGTGCGCTACGATCCAGCCGCCGGCGGGGACGGGCCGAACGCGTGGCATCGGGCGCGTGGACGCCGCGCGGCCCGGTCGTGCGCCGGGTCGCCGCCGGATCGCGCACCAGCGCGATTGCGGGGGCGCCAGCCCCGAGCCGCCGGTCCACCACTCGCCGATCCCCGCCGCGCCGGTCACCGCCGCCGCGCCGGTCCACCCCCGGCCGCTCCCACTCGGCCGACCGCACGCGACGGCGCTCGCTGTGGCGGCGCTCGCCGGAACGGCGCTCTTCGCCGGAGCGGCGCTCCTCGTGCCGGCGGTCCGCCTTCGCCTGGAACTTGGAAGGCGTGACAGGAGTGGGAGGGGCCGGTGCAGCAGGAGGCGCAGGGGCGGCAGGAGCGGCCGACGCGGCAGGGGGCGTCATCATGGTGCTGCTGCGCCGCACGTGAATCGTCTTCAGCCGCTCGGTGCAGCTCACGCAGTCGGCGATGTGCCGCGCCGCTGCCCGCCGCTGCTCCGGATCCGCGAACTCGGCCTCGCGCACCACGTACGCCAGCAGCTCCCGGTAGTCGAGATGCCGCGTGATGGTCCGTCGCTCCACCACCTGGGCGAACCCCGCGGCGATCAGCCCGAACAGGGCCTTGCCGACGTCGAACTCCGACATGCCCGACAGCTCGATGATGCCGGTCACGTCCCGGGAGCCGTCGATCAGCGGGAGGAGGTGCTTCTGGTCGTCGTCGAGCGTCACGTCCGTGGCGTTGAGATGCTCGCGGTCGAGCCGGTACACGAGGTCGAACGACGAGATCTTCTTCTGGATGACGCTCCACTCATCCACCCGCCGGGCTCCCTCGAGCAGCAGCCCCTCGGGGTCGACCGAGACCAGCAGCGTCTGATGCTTCGGGCGGATGCTGCTCTGGAACGTGAACGAGCCCGTCCGCCACGTGAACATGAAGTAGACGGCTTCCTCCACCTGCCGCCCCATGAACCGCAGCAGCTCACCGTGCTGGACCTGGCCGGATTCGAGGAGGATGTCCGAGACCCGCTTGTTGACCCGCTGGTGCGTCGCGATGGCGTCGCTCAGCTGCTGCTGGGTGATGCGGCCCGTGCGGACCAGCATGTCGCCGACGCGGTCCCGCCGGCTCGCCACGAAGGCGTAGCACACCCGCCCGGCATCCAGATAGATCTCACCGTTGAGGGTCCCCTCGGTGAGCGTGAGGCAGCCCGTCTTGCGGCCCAGCGCCAGCAGCTGGACCACGTCGGGAAGTGAGGCCTCGTCGAGGCTGCCCTGGATTGCCACCCGCGCCGTACCTCCCAAAACGTCCGTCCCGCCAGCCGCCCCGGCGGATGGCCCACCGTGAACTATACCCCCCGGCACCGGAGCGAAGGAGTTCACCGTTCCCATGTCGGGTCAGCCCCCAACCC
>Ga0105095_10000404_pt1 | contig 20663 bp, 13 predicted proteins | sample PPLLak2March2015_2_FD_79180 | JGI IMG/M metagenome (GOLD analysis project Ga0105095, IMG submission 79180) | Freshwater sediment microbial communities from Prairie Pothole Lake near Jamestown, North Dakota, USA - PPLs Lake P8 Core (3) Depth... | ecosystem: Environmental > Aquatic > Freshwater >...
AATGTACGGCCTTGCAAGCATCGTAGGTTCCGCGCCATATGATCGGATTGAAAACAACTTTATCTCCAGTTTTAAACTTCCTTGCTTCCTTTCCCGTCATTTCCACATGACCGGCAAATTTATGTTTCGGAATTAAAGGCAGTCTGGTTCTTGGATGAAATTCCCCCCTGAAAATGTGCTGATCTGTTCCACAAATGGTAGCGTATGTTACTTTAATAAGTACATCAGATCTACCTGTTTCAGGATTCTGAACCTCCTGCCAGTCGACGGAATTATAATGATTGATTACTGCTGCTTTCATGACTTTTATTAACTCTAAATATTTTAAACCTTATTTAGTCTTTCCCATTATTCCAATCTTTAGTTATACCTGAAAATCAACGTTCCACGGCTCTCTAAATGGATCTTCCCATTCATCAGCCAGTTTTTATCCCCGCATAGAAGCTTTAATTTTTTATTATCCAGTCCTTCTATATCCAGACTGGCTTCTTCATTTTTCCCATTAACTAAGGCAATCAGAAAATCATTCCCGTTCTGAAGGACTTTCATAAAAACTCCCGGTGTATGTTCGGTAAAAACGAAACCGTTACCAGTTTGCCTGCTCAGTTCTTTTTTAAGAAATGATGCCAGTGGCTTATTATCATTGCGCCAGGCGCCTAAACCAATCAATCCGGGTATCCATAAAACTTCTCCCCCACGAAAGTTATTTCTCACTGCAATAACTCTGTCTCCAGCCCTCCCTTCCACTGTTCCTGTCTCATTAAGGATCTCTGTCTCCCACATATGCACAGGTAAACGGTCATCCAGATCATTCAAACTGTAAAAGAAAATGTTATCCTCCAACCGGATCTCCTTAATCTTCCCTCCCACCAGATCTTTTAACGGGAATTCCTCCAGTGGCAAATTATTTTCATGCTCATCAAAATATCCTGTCAGCCCCGTGATTATTAATTTATTTTTATTCTGAATAAACGTTTTAAGCCTGGAAACCAGTTTTGCTGGAATGCATGTCATGTTTGGCAGAATAGCCACATGTGACTTGCCTTCTGGCCCGTCCCAGTCAAAATCATCAGCCAGTTTTATTTCCGGAGACAGCCCAAGTTCGGAAAGCGTTTCATATAAAGCCAGGGCACAAAGCATATGCGCATTAGCCATTCTTCCCGGAATATCCCTGAAATGATCATGACGTGATTGCAATAGCATTGTCTCAGGACTCAGAATAATGGTAACGGGGGATACCACAGGATGGGCACCGGACATCAGGTCCTTATTTTCATTTAGTATTGCAATGATCTCCGAAACCTCCTCAAGACGTTCAGAAGGATTTCCCTGGTAATCCAGCATTGACCATTCACCGGCTTCATTTCCTGTTTTCCGTGCATTCAGGCACCAGAATATGATCTTTTCAGCTCCTGATCCAATACCTGTCCATACCCATTGACTGATATCTTTTGGTGAGGGATACATCGGCCGCCTGCTGCTGAAAATATTATTTCCTCCCTGGAGTTCTGAGATCCAGAAAGGTTTTGGCGCTATAGCACCCCTGATGATCTGGCAGGTGGCTGATACTCCCAGTGCATACTGATCCCTTTCAAGTAACCCGAAATGCCAGGATGGATGAATAGATGCTCCAAGCGTGTCGAGGAAATTTCTCCATGCAGGAAGATCATATTGAGGAAGAATATCGAAGACTGCATGAGGGTTTACATGGATGGGATGAACCTGGTCAGATTTTCTTATCTGCTCAGCTATCCAGTTTAAGTACCACGTCAGATGATCTCTCCAGAAATTATGCCAGTCATGGTATGGCCGCGGATAATAAAAACCCGGCAGACCATCCCATGATGGATGATATTCTATCTCATTAAAAGAATTAAAACCAGTTTTCCAGTTTTGATTTAAGGAATCTATTTTATTATATCTGTCTTCAAGCCATATTCTAAATCGTTCTAGTGCCAGGTTATTGCTTTTGGGAGATTGGCCCGGTTCATTCTGTAGCCACCAGTATTCAAGCGATTTATGTGATCTGTAATGTTCAACCGTTTTTTTGATATAAGTTTCTGCCAGCGACATTTGTTTCTTATCAGTCAAAATTTCTTCACCCTGATCAAGGTACCAGAATTCTTTTCCATAATGGGAAGGACCATGATTGGCCGTAAGTGTAGCCTGAATTCTTACACCATATTTTTCCGCCGCAGTAAAAGCCTGATCGTATAATGAATAATCCCACACTCCAGGCTTCATTTCAATATAATTCCACATCATGAACAGCCGGGCACATGGCATTCTGTAATCAGCAAGTATTTTGAACCAGTGATCAATATCTTCACTTCTCTGTCCCGGCTCAATCCAGACCTGGGCTCCAATCTCAGGGATGTTCAAAGACTTTGACATTATCATATTGCAACCTGTAACTTGAATTTGTCAGTTCAATATTACTAATATACAATATAGCTTCTCATATTGAATAAATTTTTGATTATAATTTTATTTGGAGCAGGGCTGTGTCACTGCGAAATTTAAATTTTGTATCCTAATTTATTTCGATTCCTTCTGATTTATCAGTCCACATTACTATGGTCATTTCAGACTCACCCCCGATTGGAGCAGGGCTGTGTCACTGCGAAATTTAAATGTTGAGATACCAGCAATTCCTGAAGTGGTAACAACAAGTTTGTTATAGTATGAAATCTTTGAATTGCAGTATTAATCAGCGCATTCCATTTAAATTGAGCAGTGATACAGCCCCATCCAGGGGGTGAGACATAATGAAATTAATAAACGGGAGTAATAATCAGCGTTTCCATTTAAATTGAGTTATGATACAGCCCTGTCCATGGGGGGTGAGTAACCATGAAATATATTTAAGTATTTTTACCTATTAAATCTGTCTCAATTCTTATTTACGGACTATCATGAGCCGCTATATACGACAACTGATCAGCCAGGGAGAAAGCCAGACACTTGACTTCAAATTCGAGATCAGTGATGCTTCAAAAATTGCACGAAGCCTGGTTGCTTTTTCGAATACATACGGGGGAAAATTACTTATCGGGGTCAAAGATAATGGCCGCATCGCCGGTATTCATTCTGAAGAAGAATATTATATGATCGAAGCCGCGGCTCAGTTATACTGTAAACCTGAAGTCCCCTTCACTTTCCGCAGGTGGGATATTGAAGGAAAGACAGTACTGGAAGTAGATATCCCAAAAGGCAAAATAAAACCATTTCTTGCAAAAACAACAGATGGCAAATGGATGGCATATATAAGAGTTAATGACCAGAACCTTTTAGCTAACAGAGTTTTACTAAGGGTCTGGGAAATGGAAAAAACCAGTAAAGGAACCTGGATTAAATATGGCGATGCAGAAAAGAAGATTCTCGAGTATCTTAATAATAATCCAAAAATAACTCTTTCAAAATTTTCAAGAATTGCCAAAATACCGTTGCGGCTGGCTGAAGAAATAATTGTTAATCTGATCCTCCCTGGTATTCTGGAAATGGAGTTTACTGAAAAATCAGTGTATTACCATCTTAAAAAAAAGGATCAGTAAAATCCTGCTGAACTCCAGATAGTTAATAATGGTATAAAAAAGGTATCTCAGTAGAATTTTGCGGAACTCAGGATAGATTCAAAAATAGCCCTTCCGTCAGTATTGCCAAGTTCATCATCAGCAGCCCTTTCAGGGTGCGGCATCATTCCATAAACATTCTTATTCTCATTGCAAACACCGGCTATATTTTCAATTGTACCGTTTGGATTAGCCTCCTCTGTAATGATCCCGCTAGTGTCACAATACCTGAAAAGTATCTGATCATTCTGGCGCATCCCTTTTAATGTTTCCTCATCTGCATAGTACCTGCCTTCACCATGTGCAATGGGGATCTTATAGGGCCTGTTTTTGTCTAAAAGTGCAGTGATAACAGTATTGTTATTATCAGGCTTGATAAATACATTTTTACAGATGAATTTCTGGTTGCTGTTATGAAGCAAAGCTCCCGGAAGCAATCCAGCCTCGCATAAGATCTGAAAACCATTGCAGACTCCGAAAACAAATCCACCATTGTTTGCAAAATCTATCACATATTCCATGATCGGAGAATACCTGGCAATAGCACCGGAGCGCAGGTAATCACCATATGAGAATCCTCCTGGAAGAACAATTGCACGCACGCCCTGAAGATCAGTATCCTTGTGCCATAATTCCACAACGTTCTGCTCCATAATATTCCTGAGCACATAAATCATATCATGGTCGCAGTTTGAGCCCGGGAAAATTACTACTCCGATTTTCATCTCATTACTTTGAGTTTCAAAGATAGAAAAATTGTTCCTTGATTGATCTCATGCCTGCAGCAGGTTCATCATTATATATTATTTTTATACTAAATTTATTGATACAAGATACCCGGTATATAAATCCAGCCAGCCTGCCCGATCAGCAATGAAAGAAATAAATGAAAGTGAGATAGAAGTATTTGTCGATAAAATCAGAAAAATCTCAGATTATGATTTCTCAGGATATTCTGATAAATCATTGAAAAGGAGGCTTGCCAAAATATTATTCGATAACAGTCTGGATTTTCTGACATTCCTTCACAAAATTGAGCATGATAAGACTTTCCTTGAAAAAATCGTGAAAGATATTACGGTGAATACTACTGAATTATTCCGCGATCCTCCTGTCTGGAACTATATTCGTTATGAGATCCTTCCCATGTTCAGGAATAAGGACCAGGTAAATATCTGGCATGCTGGTTGTTCGACAGGACAAGAGGTATATTCAATGCTTATCATTTTAAACGAACTCAACTTGCTTGATAAATCTGACCTTTATGCCACTGATCTTAATTCAGATGTATTGGAACATGCCAGGTCAGGAATTTACGACTATCATTTCAACCTCAATTATCTGGATAATTTTGATAAAGTAATCAGACAAGGCCGGAGCGGGGAGAACATTGATGTGGATTATTCAAAATATTTTATTATAGATGAGAAAAGGGACTTAATAAAAATGCACTCTTTTCTGACGCAGAAACCTGTTTTCAAAAAAACAGATCTGGTCAGGGAAATTAATCCATTTCCGGTAAAATTTGATCTTATCGTATGCAGGAATGTGATCATTTATTTTAATTATGAACTGCAAAACAAAGTATTTAAATTATTCTTTGATAATCTTCATGCCGGCGGATGCCTGATTCTGGGGATACATGAAACAATGTTCGGGCCCTTTTCATCATATTTTGAAAAAAAATCTCAGGGATATTTCAAAAAATAAGTTAAGTTTATTTCTGAAAGATTTGTAAAGCAATCGTAATATGCTCAGGAAAGACAGATACCGGTTAATTGCCATTTTATCTTTCATTGTTCTTGTCATTACCCTGGGTATTCTCTTTATTAAGCTCTGGAATAATTTCAGCCTGAATCCGGATATAAATATTGATAATATAGTATACCTGTACCTGCTGATAATCATGGCAGCCGCTGTTTCCCTGTTTCTTATCAGCATGTTCCAGTTTTATGAAATTCAATCTGCTGAAATGGATTTGCCTGATATTCTCCTGAATGATAATCCGCCAAATGACAGTATGCAAGTTCCTGATCAATCAGGCAATTTATTTTTTTCTCCGGATATCGATGTCGATGAAATGGCTGTATATATTATTCCAAAAATAGATCTCAAAGAACGGATCGAGGATTATACTGAAAAAATACTTCAAAACCTTGCGAAGCAATTTAGTCTTGTTCTGGGTGTATTTTATGTGAAAAATGAAAATACTTCTGAATTTTATCCTGTCAGTACATACGCATGGGCGTCTGAAAGTCCTCCCGCTACTTTTAAATTAGGTGAGGGATTGCCTGGACAGGTGGCCAAAAACAGGGTCCATATGAAAGTGAACAGTATTCCGGATGGTTATATTAAAGTCCAGTCGGGCCTTGGATCCGGTTCACCTCAGAACCTGATGATTTTACCTCTTCTTCTTAATAAGGAAACAATTGGTATTATTGAGATAGCATCATTCACGGAATTTGATAAAGTAACCGAATGGACTATTAAAAACCTGTCTAAAATTATAGCAAACAGCATCGTTACAAAATTAAAGGCAAATCAAGTTAAGTGAGAATGTCAAAGAGAACGAGGCATCCGGGTATTTCAATTATCCCTGAACATGCTCAGGCAATTATTTATGCTTTTGGTGTCGGTCTGATCTTTATTATTGCCGCTCTGCTTATCATTATTATTCATGAAAAACTTGAAATAACTATTGCAAATATCCTTAAAGTGCATGCTTTAAATCCGGTCATATTCTTTCTGTATTCTATGCCGGTCTTCTTTGCCATTGCAGTTTATTTCGTACTTAAAATTAGGGAACACGATCTATCTGTTTTCGAGGAAGAAATAGCAAAAAAAGATGTTGCTAATAATAGAAATGCCTCATTTGCCAAAGAAATAGGTAAGGGAAATTACCATATTAATATTGAACCTGAAGGGGACAGTGATATTCTTGGGAAATCATTGCTTGTAATGCGGGAAAACCTGCTTGCAAATCAAACCAGGGAAACAGAGCAGAAATGGATATCTGAAGGGAAAAATATGGTTTCCAATATACTCAGGATATGCAATAAGCTGGAGGATCTCGGTGACTCAGTTCTTGAACACCTTGTTGAGTACATTGATGCTATTCAGGGAGCAATATATCTCTACAATGGAGATGATAAAAAGCTTGTCAACTTATCGACATATGCTTACAGCAGTAAAAAGATCCTTCAGAAGGAATACAAAATCGGTTATGGCCTTATCGGACAGTGTGCATATGAGAGAGAATATATTTACCGGACCGAAATTCCAGATGATTATTTTACCATTTCTTCTGGCGTCCTTGGTGATAGAAAGCCGTCATCTTTACTGCTGGTTCCACTTATCTCTGAAGAACAGCTTCAGGGTGTAATTGAATTAGCATCGTTCAGGGATACAATACCGCCTCTGACAATTACACTGGTTAAAGAATTAGCAGATATCATTGCACGTACTATATATAATCTTCGCATAAATCAAAGAACGGAACTTCTCCTTGAGGAATCTCAGAAAATGACCCTTGAGCTCAGGGAAAATGAAGAAAAACTAAGACAGAATGCTCATGTCATGGAGTTAACCCAGGAAGAGTTGAGGAAGGCAAATATTGAGCTGGAAACAAAAATAACTGAGGTTGAAAATGCTCAGAAACTTCTGCACAGGATGCTGGAAAATGCCTCTGAGATAATATCTATTTTTAACAAAGACAGCCAGATGGTATATATAAGCCCATCTGTTGTAAATATTCTTGGTTATACTCAGGAAGAAATGATCCATGGCAAGAATATTGAAAGGCTTTCTCAGCATGGTCAGGCCAGTCTCATTTCCCTGTTGGACCAGGTTAAGGAAAATCCGGAAATTTCTCCAACTATCCGTGTCACTTTTGCTAGAAAAGACGGGGATATTGTTTTTCTTGAAACTTCTGCCAGGAACCGTATAGAAGATCCTGCCATCAATGGTATAATATTGAATTCTCGTGATATAACTGAGAAATACCGGGCAGAAAAAGAGGAAAGAATGAGGACCCGTATGCAGGCATTATCCGAAAATAGTCTTGACCTGATCATCCGGCTTAACCTTGAAGGAAGATTCTATTATGTTAATCCGGTGGCTGAAGATTATACGGGTATCAGGTCCAATGATATGATCAACAAATCTTTTTCAGAAATAAATCTCCCTGAATCACTCCACACGTATTTCACCGAAATCATAACTGAGAAAAGGAATAATCCTCAGAAAAGCAACAACCTGCTGACCATCCCGATTTTGATGGGAGAGAAACAGACAATACGTTTTATGAGTATTGATTCTATACCTGAATTTACTGATCATGAACTTGAGACAATCCTGTTTGTGGGTCATGATATCACTGAAGCTAAACGGATCGAACAGGAGTTACAGATCAAGAATAAAAAAATAGAAGACAGCATTAATTATGCCCAGCGAATTCAAAGCAGTATACTTCCAGGAATACAGCAGATTCAACATTATTTTACCAGGTCATTTATTTACTATAAGCCAAGGGATGTCATCAGTGGTGACTTTCCATGGTTCTTTCCACAATCAGATGCCGTTTTCCTGGCAGCCGTAGATTGCACAGGGCATGGTGTTCCGGGGGCTCTTCTGTCTTTTATTGGTTATTTTCTGTTAAATAATCTTGTCGATCGTGAAAAGGATAATACGGCCAGTGAGATCTGTGACCTGCTCCACCAGGGTGTAAGGTATACACTGAAACAAAATACTGAATATGCTGATGCCAGGGATGGCATGGACATTGCTTTTCTTAAAATAACAACTGTTAAAAAAGAGATTCAATTTTGCGGAGCCCACCGGCCTTTATATTTTATGAGGAATGGAAAGCTTACTGAATATAAAGGTGACAGGAAAGCCATTGGCGGGATCCCTAACAGGCAAAGACCTGAATCACCTTTTACCAATCATGTAATCAAATATAAACGTGGCGATAAGATATTTTTCTTTACCGATGGATTGGCTGATCAGCTTGGAGGACCGGAAATTAAAAAATACTCCCCTGCAAGGATTCGGGATATCATTACAGGCAATCCTGATTTTACGATGACCCGGTATATGAATTATTTCATGAAAGACTTTGAGCAATGGAAGGGGAAATTCAAACAAACTGACGATGTACTTATTATTGGTATTGAATTCTGAAAAGGTCAAATTTTACTAATTTAGCTAATAAGATAGATGCGTTAAATGCCGGTCGCTAATTTCAATAACACTGCTGATTTTTTTGAATTTGTTTATGGTTTTTACAAAACCATAAAAGCAAATGATATATGTCTTGTTTATGAAGGGAAGATCACCCATCAGATCACCAAATCTTTTATTTCCCTGGCTGAAGCACAAATGGCCGAAGATAAGGAAGCCGTAAGAGTCCAAAGGATTATTCTTCACGTAATGGTGGAATGCCTGCAGAATGTCAGCCGGCATGCCGATGATCATGATCCGGGAGATAATATTTATTCAGGAAAAGGAATTTTTATGATAAGCAAAAATTCCTTTGATTATTTTTTTACTACCGGTAATACTGTCTTAAATGAAAAAATTCCGGCTCTTATAGAAATGATTAATAAGATTAATAAATTGGACAATCCAATGCTTAAAGATTTTTATTTAAAACAAATGCGAGAAGGGAGGCTTTCTGATAAAGGAGGTGCAGGGCTTGGTTTTATTGATATAAGAAGAAAAACTGGAAGAAAGATAGAGTACTATTTTTTACCGGTTTCTGAAAAAATATCATTCTTTATGCTTACTACCAGCGTTTCAAGAACTACTTAATACCAACATTATGGAAATTCTCCACATTTTAGCCACTGAAGATATTCCGGAAATTATTCTGGATAAGGAAAAAGAGGTGTTTGAAATTTCCGGCAGGTCTCTTCCTGAAGATATAAACAGTTTCTACCAGCCTGTGATTAACTGGATTCAGGGATATATTAGAACTCCTAATCCAGTAACGATTTTTAAATTCAGGTTTTCGTACTTCAATACCGCCTCCTCTAAGATTATTCTTGATATTCTTACAATGTTTGAAGTGATGAATGAAGAAGGACACAATGTGGTTATCAGGTGGTATTATCAGAAAGATGATGAAGACATGCTTGAAGCCGGGGAAGAATTTGCTGAAATGGTTGAAGTGCCTTTTGAACTGGTAACCTTATAAAGGACATGAGTGAAGAGATCCTTAAAGCCTTTATGCAACTGTTTGCACTTATTGCAAAGCAGGATGGTGGTGTTGAAGATGAAGAAAAAAAATTTGTCCATGATTTTTTGGTACAACAGATCGCAATTGCTAAAGTAAAAGATTATTATACTCTCTTTGAAGAGTATGCCGATCTTTCAGAACAGCCAACAGATCTCCCCCAGAATAAAGAAATAAAACTAACCTCAGTAGTCGATTCTGTAAAGATCCTTGCCATTTGCAAAAAAATCAACAAAACACTGAACCAGACTCAGAAGGTTATAGTTCTTTTAAGGCTTTTTGAGCTGGTTAATTCGGATAAAAAATTCACGAATCAGCGTATGGATATAATCACCACAGTCGCTGATGTTTTTAAAATCCCAACTGGTGAAAAAAACGATATTGAATATTTTGTTACGGATGCCTCCTCACATGAATTGATTGATAAAAACATTCTGATTATCAATGATAACGGGAGGGCTCCCTTGAATTCGCGTTATCTGCCGACTGAAAAACTTGATGGTGACATCCTTATTCTTTCTATTCCAAGTGTCGGCTTGTATTTCATGAAATATACCGGTAATGAGGATATTTTTTTGAATGGCCTGATTGTCAGTAACCGGAGGATCTATCTTTTAGCAAGCGGAAGTGCAATCAGGCTTCCTAAAGGAAAACCTGTCTATTACAGTGACCTTGTTTCCCATTTCCTTCTCGATAAAACACCGACACGAATTTCCTATGAAGTGCAAAATATTACTTACATTTTCTCTGATGGTGTGCCGGGTATCAGGGAAATTAGCTTTTCAGAAAACCAGGGTAAACTGGTGGGCATAATGGGCGCCAGTGGATCCGGGAAAACGACCTTGCTTAATATTTTATCTGGACTTATAACGCCAAAATCCGGAAGTATTTTTATTAACGGCATTAATCTTTACGAACAAAAAGACAAGCTTCATGGAATTATTGGATTCATACCACAGGACGACCTGCTTATTGAAGAACTTACTGTTTATCAAAACCTCTATTATAATGCAAAGCTCTGTTTCCGCGATATGACGGATACTGCCATTAATGATCTCGTAATCAGAACCCTGGCCAGCCTGGGCCTGACAGAAATTAAGGATCTTAAAGTTGGCTCTGCACTAAATAAATTGATATCAGGAGGCCAAAGAAAAAGACTTAATATATCTCTTGAACTGATCAGGGAACCCTCAATTCTTTTTGTTGACGAACCTACCTCTGGCCTGTCGTCAAGAGATTCTGAAAATGTTATGGATCTGCTGCTGGAGTTGGCTCTGAAGGGAAAGCTGATTTTTGTTGTTATCCACCAGCCTTCTTCTGAGATCTTTAAAATGTTCGATAAGATAACCATCCTTGATATTGGTGGTTATATGATCTACAATGGAAATCCGGTAGAAGCGGTGATGTATTTCAAGAGAATGGACTCACAGATCAATAGTGAAATTGCAGAATGCCCTTCATGCGGAAATGTGAATCCGGAACTGATTTTTAATATTATAGAATCAAAGGTAATTGATGAATTTGGAAACTATACTGCTGACAGGAAAGTATCTCCTGAGACCTGGAGCAAATTATTTGAGCAGGAAAAAGCCGCTGTTAAAACGTTACCGGCTGCGGAAGCCCCACAAAAGAATTTTCATATCCCGGGATGGCTTTCACAATTCAGGATTTTTACTATTCGTGATTTTCTGTCCAAAATCAGTAACCGCCAGTATTTGTTGCTGACTTTACTCGAAGCCCCTGTGCTTGGATTCATACTCTCTTATATTATCAGGTATATTGCAGATCCCACATCATCAGTTTATATTTTCAGGGAAAATGAAAATATCCCGATTTATATTTTCATGAGTCTGATTGTCGCTCTGTTTCTGGGCCTGACTGTGAGTGCAGAAGAGATCTTCAGAGACAGGAAAATACTGAAAAGGGAGGCATTCCTTAATCTCAGCAAATCATCCTACCTTATGTCCAAGATTTTTATTCTGTTTTTTATATCGGCAGTTCAGGCATTATTTTTTGTACTTATCGCCAACACAATTCTTGGCATAAGAGGAATGACATTTGCATACTGGTTTGCTTTATTTACAACATCAGCCTGTGCCAATCTTATCGGACTAAATGTTTCGGCTTCATTTAATTCCGCCATAACCATTTATATCATCATTCCATTGATAATGATACCGATGATGGTACTCAGCGGTGCGATGTTCAGTTTTGATAAGCTGAACCGAACCGTCAGCAGTGTTGGAAAAGTTCCATGGATCGCCGAGATCATGCCGACCAAATGGTCATATGAAGCACTCTTGGTTCATCAGTTTAAGTCTAACAGATTTCAGCGTCAATTTTATAATATCAAAAAAGAAGAAAGTATTGCCGACTTCAAGCAGGTTTATCTCCTTCCTGAATTAAATAATCGTCTTAATCTTATTATTGATGAATTCCAATCCTCCGGCCAGGTCAAAAATACGGCAAATGACCTGAAACTGATAAAAAACGAGCTTATCAAAGAAAATGTCCTGGTTCCCGAAATCTTTTTTGAAAAAATTGACGACCTGGTCCCGGAAAAAGTAAGTCCTGAATTATTTGACCAGCTAAAGCTTCATCTTGCAAAGCTGGATGACCACTATTCCCGCCAATTTGTTATGGCAACAACACAACGAGAGAATATGATTCGATACTATATGGAAGAGAAACCGGGATTATATGACTGGAATAAGAACACTTATCATAACGAAAGTGTTGAGGAGCATGTAAGAAAAGTATTTGAAAAAAATGAAATGGTTGAAAATCATAATGAGCTGGTTCAACAGATAGACCCGATATATAAAGATCCTTTCCCGGAAAGCTGGCTGAGTTTCAGTGCACATTTCTTTGCTCCGCGGAAGTATTTCCTTGGGTCTTATATTGACACATATTGGTTCAATATGGGATTTATCTGGTTTCTGACTTTGATATTTTATATTACCCTCTATTTTGACCTCCTGAAAAAGCTGATAGGATTGCCGGGGCTATACCGCAAATTTATTTAAATGAATTTAATTTCCGCATTAAAATAAATTTGCGGTACAGCCCCGGCCTTGTGGGAAAATATGATTGATAACATTTTTAAACCTCTTATATAACTGCATATTATTATTATTTTTGTTACTAATTAATATCAGAATATCTATGGTAAGAAAAACCATTATTTATTTCCTTTCTATGTTGTTTCTTTTTTCCTGTCAGACAAGGAAAGGGAAAGAGTCAGGGGCTGAATTCGAAGTACCTGATTCAATAATAACAGCAGAAGCATTGACTATTTCCGATGAAGCTCTGGAGGAAATCGTGCAAAATGTGTCCTCTCCTGTTGAAATGGCTGCACTGATTAAAGAACTGGGTGTTCCTTTCTCAACAAAATATCTGGCAACGACAGATTATGTTGATAAATACAATACCAGTTTTAAAATGGCCTATAGCCTTGGAGTATTTGGCGCGGACCTTGGTTATCTTAATATTTATGATAAAAGCACACAGGTGGTTAATTACCTTGCAGCGATAAATAAGCTCGCCGATGGCATTAAAGTTGGTCAGTTTTTCGATTTTGAAACCCTTCAAAGGCTTACCACAAGCAGGGAAAGTATCGACTCGCTGATGTTTATATCAGTGAATAGTTTTAATAATATGGATTCATATCTCAGGGAAAATGCCCGCGGTCATCTCAGTGCACTTATGATTGCCGGAACCTGGGTAGAAGGTTTATATCTTGTCACCCAGGTTGCAAATGAAAAGAACAATCCTCAACTTTCAGAAAGGATTGGTGAGCAAAAGGTCAACCTTAACAATATTATGCTCATTTTAGATAATTACAAAGAACATGTGCAGGTAGCGGAAGTGATCGAATCCCTGAATGTATTAAAGGAAGAATTTGACAAGGTTGAGATTACATATGAATTAGGTGAACCGGAATCTGTTGAAGAAGGCGGGATGATAATGATAATTCAGAATGAAAAGAGTATTGTAAATATTTCAGATGTGCAGTTGAACAAAATTATCAGCAAAACAAAACAAATCAGAAACAAGTTAATATCACTCTGATATGAAACGCATAATTTTAATAATATTCACAACATTAATTACTTTTCCGGTTTTCTCTCAATTCGGACCTGGTTTTATCGAACAATGTGCTACAAATTCAGGAAAAGATGCAACCTATTTAAAGGATTTTCAGGTTGTTTTGAATGCCGCACAAACGGAACAGCTTACACCCATCGCCAGATACCCGCTTGTTCTAAGCAAGAATAATATCTACAGATTCTCTTTATGTACACCGGAAGATTCTCCGGGTAAGGCAATCCTACAGCTTTATGATAGTAACAAACTGATTTTCAGTTCATATAATAAAGATACGGGTGAAGAATACAATCCCTTTAATTTCTTATGTCAGAAAACAGGGATTTATCATGTATTTATTTACTTCCTGGAAGGAAAGCAGGGATATACTGTAGGGATCTTATCTTACGTCAGTAAGTAGAGTGTTAGCCTTTCAGCCCATAATTACGGCAAGAATCAGCAAGCTGATAAAGAAAGTGAACTGGATCTCTCCAAGCCAGTCCCGTTTAAGTGAGTAGAAATAGAAGGTAAGTATATAGGAGACTGGAATTGCCAGAAAATAGATTAATCCGGCTGATTGATTATAGAAAACAGAAATAATAATCAGAGTTATAATAAATATCCAGAAAAAGATCCTGTAGTACATTCTTGCATATATCTTCAGTCCCTGGTAAATCCTGATCATCTGAAAACTTGCAATGCCTACCAGAAACATAACAAATGCAAGAAAAATTATACTGTAAAGATTCAGGAAGCTTACTCCCCGGGTGATCCTGAAATTGGCTGTTATTTTACTGAAGTAATCCGGGATATTTCTATCCAGCAGGTACAAGATTAATGCAAGGAAAATATAAGGCAGGATAAATCCTATTACAGATAATATCCATTCTCTCCAGTTTGTAGTCCTTAGTATTGCTAAAGCTACCCAGACGACAAACATAAACAGCGCAGCACGTGCATAAAACATACTTCCAAGTGATATTAGCAACGCCGCTTCAAAATATTTGTAGGATAGATCTTCCTCTTTATTGGAATCGAATATTTTCTCAATTGCGGGTATAAAACAACTTACGGCAAAGAGTGCCGGATTTAGATCCTGAAGGAGTACCAGTCCGGAGCAAATAAATCCAAACAATAGAGACGGTAAATAAGTTCTTGATTTAACCAGTATAAATTTTGTACTTATCCTTGATAACCACAATGCATTGGTAATGAGTAAAAGTAAAGCGATAATTTTCCGGATAATATTGAAGCCGGCAGTCTGAGTATTTATAAAATGCCAGAAAGGCATTTCATTAAGGTCATAATTCAATTTAAAGTCTGATGGATCGACAAATGATTTTATCCAAAGCAATCCTGTGAGCACAGGAATAATTATGATTAGTGCGGGTTGATTCCCTTTAAATAGTTTTAGCAGCATCTTAAAAGATCAGATTTTGGATTCATCCTAAAGGTCAAAGCCGATATCCCTGCGGCAGGTTTTTCCTTCAAAATCAATAATATCAGCATTCCTGTAAGTTCGCGCCAGGGCTTCCATCATATCTGTTCCATAAGAGGTAACGGCAAATACTCTGCCCCCGCTTGTTATTATCTTTCCATCGGAAACTGAAGTTCCTGAATGGAATATAATACTGTTTTTTATTTTTTCCAGGTTCCTGATTTCCTTACCCTTCTCATAACTTCCCGGATATCCTCCTGAGGCAAGGACTACCGTGGTGACTACCCTTGGATCAATCTCCAGTTTCATTTTTTTTAGTTTTTTCTTTGTCACGGCCCGGAAACAATCGAGAAGATCGCTTTTCACCCTTGGAATTACTACCTCGGATTCCGGGTCACCCATCCTGACATTATATTCCACCACATAAGGATTTCCGATTATGTTCATCAGACCGAAATACAGAAAACCTTTATAATCAATTTTCTCATTTTTCAGGCTTTTGATAGTAGGCTTGATAATCTTTTCCTCAACCTTCTTTATAAATAGCTTATCGGCAAATGGTACCGGTGAGACTGCTCCCATTCCTCCGGTATTCGGACCTGTGTCACCATCTCCAATTCGTTTATAATCTTTCGCTTCAGGGAACATAAGGTATGATTCTCCGTCAGTCAGTATAAAAACCGATACTTCGATACCGGCAAGAAACTCTTCAATTACAACATTTTTACTTGCATCGCCGAATTTCCCCTGAAGCATTTCTTTTAATTGCTTTCCCGCCTCCTGTAATGTTTCACAGATCAAAACTCCTTTCCCGGCGGCTAATCCGTCAGCCTTAAGCACAAACGGGGCTTCCATGGTGCGAAGGAAATCCAGTCCCTGTTCATAATCCTCCAGGGTGACATTCTGAAATTTTGCTGTGGGAATATTGTTTCGGATCATGAATTCTTTGGCAAATTTCTTACTCCCCTCCAGCATTGCCCCCTGTCCTGACGGGCCGATCACAGGTATTTTCCTCAACGCCCTGTTTTCCCTGAAATAATCTGTGATTCCGGCTACAAGAGGTGCTTCCGGTCCCACGACAATCATATCAATTTTCTGGCGGACAGCAAATTCCCCGATAGCGTTGAAATCCAATACGTCGATATTCACATTTGTTCCAAGCTCTTTTGTGCCGGCATTACCCGGAGCGATGAACAATTCTGTCAGTAGAGGGCTCTGGGCGATTTTCCAGGCCAGTGTATGTTCACGGCCACCGGAGCCGAGGATTAGTACTTTCATGGGATATGAATTTGCTTCGTAAACTTAATTATTTCTTAGCTATCTCAGGATTCTTTACAGGATAAAAATTCTTTGATTTAAGATTAATGATTACAGATAAGCGAAAACTATAATAAAAAAGGCTTCCGTTGGAAGCCTTTTTTATTATAACACTTTAGATATTATTCGAGCAAGATCTTTGTCTGCACCGGCAGTCCGTTCACCCTCATAAAGTAGGTTCCTTTGGCCTGTTGTGACATATCAATAACCTCAACAAACCTCGGCTCGCCATTATTTTGCAGATCTTTCTTCCAGACAACCTGTCCAAGCAGGTTCACGATCTCAAGATTAATATCCTTATGATCCCTTGCTTCAATCTCAACAGTAAGTTTACCGGTTGTTGGATTTGGGTAGAGGGAGATGCCTGATTCAGCGAATAAGGACTCAACACTAAGACAACATAATACAGGGAATTCTGTCTTATCTGCCGAATCTATACATAAATTCTTATCGGTTACGAATACCTCATATTCTCCCCCCTGAAGTTCTATAAATTCTCCTGTTATACTAGTATCATTAATGTTTTCATTACCACCAGTCAGGCAATAAAGATATGGTTCTATACCTCCTGAAGCAGAAATAGTAATCGTACCTCTTAGCGAGGTCGAATTCCAGGTAGTATCAACATCTACTATTATAAGAGCAGGGGGTTCGACAATTGTGAGTGGGGTTCCGTATTTCAAACACTCATTTGCATCTTTGAAAACAGTAATGTACGGACCTGCAGATAAACCCGAAAACAAAGTATCAGTCTGCCAGTTTGCTCCATTATCAACAGAGTAAGAAATTTGCTGTTTACCATCTGCTTTAAGTACAATTGTTCCGTCATTAAGCCCAAAGCAACTGATATCTGTTGCATACTGCCGAAGTATTACAACAGGCACACTCTGATCCTCAATCTCATAAGGATCAGATACTACCGAACAATCAGCAGCATCCGTGACAGTGACATTATAAGTACCAGCACATTTGTTTATTATATCTTCTGTGGTTTCACCATCCGGGTACCATAGCCACCCATATGGAGGTGTTCCTCCGCTGGTAGTAATATTTATCTCTCCGTCGCAGGAGTCAGTACAAAGGATATGTTTAATGACATCCAGATTCACAATAATTGGTGGATTTTCTGGTATTGTTACTGTTCCAACAGCCCAGCATTGTTTAACATCTTCAACTGTTACTTCATAGTCCTGAGGCGGCATATTATCAATAAAATCCCCCGTTTTACCTGAAGGCTCCCATGTATAATTATACCCACCATTCCCACCTGAAGCGTGAATCCATGCAGCACCATCATCCCTTCCAGGACAGCTTGGTTTTATACTGTCCTGCAGAATCAGGATTGGATCTGGCTGACCGACTTTAAATGTATCAAGCTTAACACAGCCGACGTTATCCGTAACTTTAACATTATAATCCCCGGCAAACAGATCCCCTATGTCCTGGGTTGTTAGTCCATCACCTGGATCCCATCCGCTTTCAAGCCAGTAATAATTATATGGTGATAAACCACCATCCACTGTAATGTCAATCGCTCCGTCATTTAATCCATAACAACTTACAGAATCAGAGAAACCGGTGATTTCAATTTCGGTATTCAGATGAAGGATATAATAATCTTTAGTTTTTACACAGCCATTTGCATCAGTAATAGTATCAATATAATGGCCGAAAGGAATATTTGTAAGATCTTCTGTTGTAGCCCCAGTTGGCGACCATTGGTGAGAATAGGGGGGAGTTCCACCGGATACTGTAAGATTTATTGTACCTGTAGATTCACCGAAACAAATTACATCGGTAGGAATCCCTGAGGCGAATAATTGGTTTGGTTGTGTAACCTCTATATCGACCAGAGTATCTTTATCACCAATGAAATCTGTTACAATTACATCATAGGTTCCTGCGACAAGGTTAAAAGCAGCTGAATCATTATGTCCAACATCAGGAGTCCAGTTATAAGTATATGGTTCCTGTCCTCCGAAAGCAGAAAGAATAATGCTTCCATCACTACCTCCATTACAGGTAACATCATTAACATCAACAACTAAAAGGTTTACCTGGCAGGAATCGATAATGCTTACTTGCCCTGATGTCACAGAACACCCGTTGTCATCAGTAATTTTAACGGAATATTTACCTTTAGCCAGTGAACCGATACTGTCTGTTATTCCTCCATTTGACCAAAGATAATTGTAACCGGGTGTACCTCCGGAAGCAGATACCTCTGCACTCCCGTTTGAAGCACTGCATGGTGAGACATTCCATGTTTTCAGTTCGTCAATGACCAGTTTTTCTGGTTGAGTAACCTCGAAAGTAGAATCCAGGATACATCCGTTAGCATCTGTTAATCTCATATTATATATTCCTGCCTGGAGATTATTCTGATCCTGTTCGGTTGGATCCAGTCCGGCACCTCCTGACCACAGATAGGTAAATGGTTGCACCCCTCCACTCGGCGATGTATTTATGCTACCATTGCTTCCGTTATGACATGTTACATTATTGATGAAACGGTTAATCCGAAGTGCATCAAATTCTGAAACTTCAATAGTATCTTTTTCAATATTTGCAGGGATATCAGAATCTGTCAGGGTAACAATATAGGTCCCGGCAGTTAATGAATCTGCAACAGGTGTCAGATTAGTTTCATGTTCCCATGACCAGTTATAAGGCGGGACTCCAAATTCACCCCTGACACGAATATATCCATCATTTCCCCCATTACATGTTACATCTGTAACTTCTTCGCGAACAATTGTCAATGGATACTGATACTTACCGAAAAATCCGTCGTATGTGCCTGAAGTATTGGAAAGTGTTGTATCCGGATCGCTTTGCAGGCCAAAATATAATGTAGCTGAATTGAAATAACCCACTATATAAGTATTTCCTATATTATCAAATACTACTCCTTTACCGATATCTTCACCTGCTCCATATGTCTCCCCCTGATTAATATAATTCCCTGCCAGGTCCAGCTTGATAAAGCCAGTATTAGTAGTTCCCGTATTACTTAAATTGCCGGCAACCTGGAGATAATTACCACTGATATCCATGCCGAATGCATCATCATTACCTGGATATCCCTGATGGTATACCCATAACAACCTTCCTTCCCTGTTATATTTGGCAATATAAAGATCCTGTAAGCCGACACCACATATCTCTGAAGATTGTAATGTAGCAGTACTGTCAAATTTAGCACATGCATGGAATTTGCCTGCAATGTATACATTGCCATTTTGATCTGAACCTGCCGAATTCACATGATCAAATCCGATCCCTCCACCCCTTCGGGACCAAATATAATTCAGATTATCATCAACTTTTATTACCAGTGCATCCGCACTGGTGGTGGAAGTTCCGGTTATTGACTCTGTTGGTGAAAACGAGAGTGTTCCGAAAAGATCACCCGTAATTAAGTAACCAGTACGGCTGGAACCAATTACAGATAGATTCACCTGTTTGAGACTTGTATTGTCATAATCTCCATAAAATCTTTTAATATCATGGAACTGGAGGTTATCAAATCCACCTGACAGGTCAAAACGAGCAATAAAGAAATCCTTTGTTCCCAAATTAGGAATTGTATCATCTTCCACCCCATTATTATATACCAAATGTGTTTTAAACTGTCCGACAGCTAGAATATTATTATTGAAATTATCCAGTGAAATATCCTGTAAACGTTGTTGATTAGATCCCCAGAAAACCCTTTTCGCACCCAGGAAAGAACCATTATCCTTATCATAACGAGCAATAAACGAATCGTATTGAAGGTTTTCGTTTGTTAAGCTATCGGTTGAAGTAAAGAAAACAGAATAATTGTTAAGAGCGGCCCCATTGCTCCAGGCACCACCCACATATAAATCTTCACCAACTAATACAAGACCGGCAATATCATCAATTCCACCGGAACCAATAGATTTTGCCCATCTGAAATTTCCTGTTGCATTAAAACTGCAAATAAAAATATCATAATTCCCTCTGTTAGTTAAAGTTTCTGTTCCGATAG
>Ga0105095_10000405_pt1 | contig 20660 bp, 16 predicted proteins | sample PPLLak2March2015_2_FD_79180 | JGI IMG/M metagenome (GOLD analysis project Ga0105095, IMG submission 79180) | Freshwater sediment microbial communities from Prairie Pothole Lake near Jamestown, North Dakota, USA - PPLs Lake P8 Core (3) Depth... | ecosystem: Environmental > Aquatic > Freshwater >...
CATTTCTCCGCCGGCTTGAAAACGACCTTGTTTCCGCAGAGGAGGCTCGCCGCGGCGGCCATCACCGGGAGGGAAAAGGGGAAGTTCGCGGGGCCGACGAGGCCGACGGTCCCAAGGGGTTCAAAGACGATGGTGTTCGCTTTCGTCCAGAAGCCCGGCCGCAGGCAGCGGAACCCTCGAGGCTTGAGCCGTCGCGGGTAGCTCGTTTCAAAATACCTGAGCATCTCCAGAGTCGCCGTGACCTCCTGGCTCAGGACCTCAGTCACCGGCTTTCCCGACTCTTCGGCGACGGTCCGAGCGATCTCTTCCTGGAAGTGAGCAATGGTCATCCTCAAGCGCACGATGAGCTTCCGCCTGTCCGCTAACGACAGGCTTTCCCACATCCTTCCCTGTCCCTCTCTCCGGAATTCGGCCTCAGCTCTCATCGCTCTTCACCTTCACCAAAGATCGTGTCGCGCGAAAAAATATCCTCAAATGTCTCCCGCCTCCGGATCAGACGTGGCTCGCCGTTATCGACCATGACGATGGCCGGCCGCGGCCCGGCGAAATTGTTGCTGAGCGAGGTGAAATAGGCGCCTGTATCCATCACAGCCAGGACGTCCCCCGACGCGAGCTGAGGAAGTCGACGTTCGGCAGCTACAAAATCCAGCGGCGTCGGAAGGCTTCCGTAGAGGTTGTATCTTCGGCCGGCCGGGCCGTCGGCCTTGTTGGCTACAAAGATAGAGTGGTACTCGCTGAGCAGGAGATGGGACAAGCTCATTGCCCCCCCATCGCAGATGGCGGCCAGGCGGCCTTTTTTTCGCTCCACGACCGATTTGACCCCCAGGAGGAGGAGTTGTGAAGAGGCGCTCAGGGCCCGACCCGGCTCGACGAAAATTTCGGGGCAAGGCGTTCGCTTTTCGCGGCAATAGCTTCCCAAGGTTCCTGCGCACGCCTGCGCGACTTCCCCCAGGAGCAGGGTCTGAGGCTTGAACTGCGGAGGCCGCTGCGGCTTATTCCAGGCGAAGAGGCGGATTGCTTCCCAGAGGTCGATTTCTTTTAAGGTGGAGATGTTGTATCCGCCGCCTATGTCCAGGACGTCGGGAACGAGGCCCTGGCGGCGGGCGTCCTCGAGGAAAGGCAAGGTATTCCGCAAGGCTTCACGATAGGGGCCGGCTGTCCGAATGCCCGAGCCGATGTGAAAATGCAGACCCCGAAAACGGAAGACCGGTTTCCGGGCAATCGTTTGCAGCGCCTGCTGCCATTCCTCGCTCCCGAGGACGAAGCCGATGGGGCTCTTGGCCGTCCCGGTGGATACGGTGAAGCTGAAGACGCGCGCCCGAAGCCCCGGATTGATCCTCAGCCCCACGTTGACCTTTTTCCCCAGGTCCAGCCCGATTCTCTCGAGCGTCAGAAGGTCCGCGAATCTTTGCACGGTGATCATGTCCGCGCCGTTTTCGACTGACAGACGCAGCAGGGCTTCCGACTTCGCGCCGCCGTTGACGATGATTCTCTCTCCCCCGAGACTCAGCCGCCTGGCGAGCCGGAACTCAAGCTCGGAGATGACTTCGGCGCCGACACCCGCCCCGGCCATGACCCCCAGGACCTCCGGGACGGGATTCGTTTTGTAGGAAAAAAAGACGCGGGCCTGGAGACCGGCCGGCGTGAAGACTCCGCTGATCGAGCGGACGGCTTCCTCCAGGATCCGCCTGTTGACCACGAAGAGGGGCGTTCCGAACTCCCGGGCCAGGTCGGTGAGACGGCACCCGTCCCAGTACAATTCATTCCTTTGACGTTCCAGCGCCCAGTTCTTCAAGTTGCTCATTTCTTGATCCTCATCCTCCACCCAAAGACAAGCCCCGCGGCCAAGAGGAGGAGGCTGCCATAGACCAGGCTTCCCCCGAGGGGGGCCAGGACCGAATGGTCGCTGAAGGCGGCGGCCATGCTGACTTGCGAGGGAAAATAGGCCGGCAGGTGCCGAATGATGAACTTGTTCTGGGCCTCGGCGTAGTAGATGGGATTCTGGAGCCAGCCGATATCGATGTTGGCCAGGAGGACGATGAACAGAATGCCCTCGAGCTCCCGCCTGAAAATGGCCCCGACCATCAGTCCGTAGCAGCCGTAGACAAAGCCGGCCAGCATGAATCCCAGGAGGACGAGGGGCAGGCGCCGGGGCTGGAAAAAAAGAAGCAAGAGGAGCGAGATATAGACGCCGATGCCGACGATCAAGCCGACCAATGTGAGGAATTTCGAAGACAGGAGCTCGGAGGTCGTGTACCCGCAGAGAATGAGCCGCCGGTTGGCGGGCGCATGTTTCTGGGTGAGGTTGAGGGCCAGAAAGGAGGTGAGCAGCCCCACGGCGGCCAGGCCCATGAAGACGAGCGCCTCCTGGCGCTGGCTGACCCGGATGAACATCTCCTCGGAAACCGAGGCGAGTTTGAAGAAGATTTCCTTGTGGGTCGTCGTGAGGAGGATGATGGCGTAGAAGAGGGTCGGGATGACAAAGAAGAGGATGACGGCAATCCGGCTGCGAAGAAGTTCCCGGACGGACATCCGCCACGCGGCCACGATATGGCTCAAGCGCATTGCAGAACCCCCTCCCGGAGCTCGTAGACGGTGTCGAACTTGCTCCGATCGTAAATGAAATGGGAGACGACGAGGAAGCAGGCCCCGGCCGCCTTGAGTTCCGCCGCGTAGTTCCAAAAGTGAAGGTAGGTCTCCCAGTCGAAGCCGGAATACGGTTCGTCGAGGATGAGGAGGCCGGGCTCATGGAGGACGGCGAGGCTCAGGTTTAGTTTTTGCCTTGTCCCGCCGCTCAGATTGGACACGAGGGCATCCCGGTAGGGCGCGAAGCTAAAACGGGAAAGGAGGAAACTCTCTCGGCCGTGCCAGCCGTCGGCCCCGGGCCCCTGTCGGAGGCCGTAGGCGGCGGCGAAATAGGCAAAGTTCTCATGCACGGTTAGTGTTTCGAAGACCAGCATCTCCTGCGGGCAATAGCCGACTTTCTCCCGGACGACGATCTCGCCCGCCGAGGGAGAAAGCAGACCGACGATCGTCTTGAGGAGCGTCGTCTTACCCGAGCCGTTTTCTCCGACAATGCCCACCATTTCCCCCCGTCTCAGGCTGAAGTTAATATCCTTGAGGACACACCTCTTGCCGAAAGACTTGGCGAGGTTCCTGACTTCCACGACATTTACCATGGCAGAGTTCCTTTCCGCAGGACATCAACCATCACAAAGAGCGCCGCCAGAAAAAGGGCCACGCCGGGCAGGATGGTCCTGAGCATGTGTTTCAGGGCCGTCCGCGGCTCGACCCTTACGTCGGCCAGGCGGGGATAGACAATACCCGCTGCCCACCAGGCGACAAAGGCCCAGACGATCCCGAAGACGACGTCGAGGATGATGTGCTGCTTGGTGAAGAGGGTTGAGACGGTGATCAGCACGGCTCCTGCCGGGATCAGGGATCGCGTTGGCCTCTTCAGACCTTGCTTTCGGCAAACGAGGAAAACGATCCAGGAGAAGGCCACATGAAGGCTGGGCAGCTTATTGGCGCCCGGCTTGAAGTCGAAATCCTGCTCCCAACGGAGGATGAGGTCCGAGAGCGAGCTGCCCAATTCGGGCCGGGGGTAGGAAATGGGAAGAGCGAAATAGACGATGTAGGCAGTGAGGTTGGCCAAGATGATCGCCAAAATGGCCCGGTTGAATCGATGCCAGTCCTTGAGCAGAAACAGGGGCAGGAAAGGAAAGAAATAGCAGAGCACGTAAGGCCAGACGAAGACGGACGCAACAGGGATCATTCTGTCGAAGCCGAGGGTCAGGTCGCTGGTGGGCAGTGTCGCGGCGTACTTTCCCACCGTTTCGAAGACGAGAATCCAGGTGAGATAAAAGAGGAGGCTCGTCTTGAAGTAGAAGCGCTTCTCTGCCGCGGCCGTCATCACCATGAGCCGACCTTCCGCCAATGGAAACCGGAAACGAAAAAGATAATTCCCGCAAGGACCAGGACGTATGGGACGAGGGGCAGGACGCGGCCTATGGCCGCCAGGCTCAGGGGCAAAGGAGAAGCGGAACCTGGTAACGGTCGGATCCCGAACAGGAGAACGAGGCCGACGGCGAACATGATGGCGCAGCCAAGATGTCCTTCATTCAGGCAACGAAGGATTTTGCCGTCGCGATCGCGGTAGGATTCGATGAAGAGCCGGACCGTGGGATAGAATAAGAAGACGAACGCCGTCAGGAATCCCGCGGACATCCGAAAGGCAGGCAGGATGTTGACCAGGGCGAAGATCACAAGTCCTTCGAGCGCGGAGTAAAACGGCGTCGGATGCCTCAGGGTCGGGCTCAGGCCGCGCAGGCGGTTGACCTTGGCCTCGGCGTTACGGTAGACGACCCCGCGGCCGGCCGATTCTTTGCCCCAGCAGCAGCCATAGGTCAGGCAGCCTATCCTTCCCAGGGCATAGGCGATGAACATCCCCCGGACGACGACATCCAGGACCATCAGCCCGTCGTAACGGAAGATGCGGGTGAAAGCCGCAGCGGCGACGACCAGTCCGAAGAGCGCTCCGTAGGAGACAAAACCCACCAGCCGGAAGCCCCACAGGGGTTGGCGGAGCATCTCCTTCCAGCGCTTCAGCCACCAGAACGCATGGGCGAAGAAGGTCCCCGACAGAGCGCTGCCGGTGAGGAAAATGACGATTTCATTCGGGCTGACCCCCTGGAGCAGGAAAAGCGTCGAGATGTGGAGCATGAAGATGAACGACCCGATGGCCACAAAGAGTCCGTAGGTTACCAGGATGAGGTTGCCACGGCGAAAGAAAATGGTGAAATCCGCTAGGCGTGAGAGCCTGCCGCAGAGGCGGCGGATCCACGGATCGAGCGCCTTCGTGACGGCCCGGCCGACCCTGTGGGGGAAGAACATGGGCGTCGACTTCCGGTATTCGGCGTAGGCCTGCCCGAAGCGGTTCAGCAGGACGGGCTCCTCGTAGAAAAGGGCATAGCCCACCCAGCCGCAAATGAGGAGCGGCGTGCTGAACGTCAGGGACCAGAAGGAGCCGATAAGCACGGCGGCCCCCATGAAGAGCACCGTATAGCCGACGTAGATCGGATGCCGGAAAAAGCGATAGATGCCGCTCGAAACGAATTTTTGGGGCGGAAGGTGGGATATGGGCAGGCCCTTCCCCCTGGTCCACAGGTGTTTGATGCTCAGCACGGCAAGCGCCAGCCCGATGCCGGTCAGGACTCCGCCGATCGTTCGCGAAACGGGAGAAGGCGTCCAGGGGATGGGCAGCAGGGCGTCCATCCGCAGGCCGATGGAAAAAAGGAACGCGGGCAGGACGACCCAGAAGACAATGATGTAGACGGCAATCGTCAGGGCGATGGAAAGGTGGGATTTCCAGTCGCTCGTGCTGTTCATGGTCTCACCTCCTCGGGCCAATGCCAAGAGACGCGTTCATGGAGAGCTGTTCCCGAAATCGTTTTTCCGTTGAACTCCAGGCTGGCTGGGGAAACCATCTTTTTCTCCTGCGGGTCTCCGGTCAGCCGCTCAAGAAGCCGGCGGGAAAATTTCGACTTGAACCGTTCTGCGGTAACCACCGGGCTTTCTTCGATGACTTTCGGGCGAGTCAGGAGAAGTCCGAAGGCCCCTCCTCGGCTGAGGGATGTTAGGGCGTCATGGGGATCGGCCTGGAGAGTGAAGCTTTGCTCATCGAAGGCGGACTGCTGCCTCGATTCTGAATCCGGCCGTGTCTCTGTCAAGAGAAGGTTACGGATGAATTCACCTTGTCTTGTTTTGATCTGGTTGAAGACGACGGTCTGCTCCGCGAAGTGAGCTCTTCCCCACTGGAGCTCGGCCAGGGGAAGCCGCCAGGCCGAGATGTCAGTCTCGACCACGTCGAGGTAACCGTCTCCGGCGATATGCCTCTTGTTGCCGTCGACGGTAATGACACCTTCGACCCGCGCGGACGGCACGGGGACGTGCCACCGAAGTTCCTTGGGGATTCGGCCCTCCTGTGTGAGGAGGACGCCTCTCTCCGTGGGCCACCACGGTCCGAGGCGCGGCGCATAGGCCAGGTCCAAGGTCAGGTTGTTGAATTCCATGCGGGCCTCAACCCCGCTCTCCCCGAAGAAGAAGCCGTGCCGGCCCAGCTTCAGGCTGCCAGAGGCATCGGCGGCAGCGAACTGAGTTTTTTCGATGGCCCGGATTTCTTGGCCCTCCCCCCTGAGGAGATGGGCGGAGGCAATCCCCTGGGCGAGGCCGGCGATGCGGGCCGTGATGAAGTAGAAATAGAGGGCATCGCCTTCCGGACTGACAAGGTCGAAATACCATTTTTTAAGATAAAACGGGATCATCGCTTGTCCCTCCGTTTGCGTTTCTTCTCGGCGACCATCGCGGGGCCTCCTTGATCCGAGGACAAGGTAGTCCCCAGGCGTCATCGAGTTGTCAGGGAGGGGTTAAGAGTTTGTCAAGCTTCTGTTAAATGGGGGGGACAGGGGAGAGGCGGCCTGGGGAATGCGGCCGAACGAAGAAATCACAGGGCCTGGTAGAACGTCCTGTTGTTGACGACCTGAGCCGTAATGAGCTTCTTGCCTAAGAGCGCATCCAGGAGAACGTACATTTCGTTGATGTTCTTGCCCAGGGTGACCGAAAGGTCCTCGACGGTCATCGGCCTCCTTCTGAGGGTGGCCAGAAAATAGTCGATATCTCGCCGGCTGAGGGTGATCCACGGCCCGGCCTCGGCTTTTCTGGAAATGAGTTGGACGGGTAGCGGGGCGAGGAATCGGGCGATCTGACGCAGCCGTTCGGGGGACGCCGGTTGGATGCCCGCAAAGGCCGGGGGCCGGTCGAGCGTGTTCAGATGAACCCGGTCGAGGCTGATCTTTTCGAGAGTCTCCTTGAACAACGCGAGTTCGACCTCGTCGTCGTTGATGCCCGGGATGATGAAGACCTCAACCCACAGGATGCCCGAGTACATTTTGGATAAGGTGATGAGCCCGTCGATGACCTTCTGGTTGCTCAGGCCGCTGGCCGGCTGGTTGATCTTCTCGAACGTCTCTTGCCGGACCGCATCGAGCGAGGGCAGGACAAAGTCGAAAGCCAGGCAGCTTTGCCGCACCTCCTCGAGATAAAAAAGGGACCCATTGGTCAGGAGGGCCGTCTTGTACTGAGGATAGCGGCTCTGGATGTGGCGAAACAACTCGGGCAGAGCCGTATTGAGGGTCGGTTCGCCGCTGCCGGCGAAGGTGATGACATCCAGGGAGGGCGCGCCGCTCAGGAAGGTGTCGATTTCCCGGAGGATCGCCCGAGCGGGAACATATTCCTTTCTTTCGAGGGTATGGGCGGTCGTTTTCCCGCATTCGCAATAGAGACAATTCAGGCAGCAGGTTTTGAAGGGAATGAGGTCGATGCCCAACGATTTCCCCAAACGCCGCGAAGGGACGGGGCCGAAAATATGCTTGAAGGGCTCCTTTGGCATTCACCTCACTCCAGTTATGGACGACCTGTTCCGATAGAATAAGTATCTCCGCCCCCCAAAGAAGTCAAGGGTGAGGGACCTGGCGTCGCTTGACTCCGGAGGCCGCTTTCTAAAGAATAGGGGGCGTTATAGTTTTTGCCGAAAGGACCGCGCATGAAAAGACCGATGAACCGGCGGGATTTCCTGAAGCAGACCGCCAAAACAGCTGCCCTGGCCGGCCTCGGCGGATGCGGGCCGCTCCTCCAGGGTTGTTCTGCCAATAAAACTTATGACCTCATCATTACCGGCGCCCTCGTTTTTGACGGGCTGGGGGGGCCTTCCTTCGAGGCGGATATCGGCATTTCAGCCGACACGATCCAAGCCGTCGCCAAAGCAAGAAAAAGCCGGGGGAAGCAGGTCATTGAAGGTAAGGGGCTGGCCGTATCTCCCGGGTTTATCGACGTCCACGACCACACGGATGTCAGCCTGCTCATCAACCCCAAGGCGGAAAGCGTCATCCATCAGGGCATCACGACTCTCGTGAGCGGGAACTGCGGCGGGTCCGCTTTCCCGGTGCCCGATTCCGTCTTCGAGGAGGAAAGGGAAAACGCGAAAACCCTTTACGGCCTCGACCTCAATTGGAGGGACATGGCCGGGTTTTTCGGCCGGCTCGAGGAAAAGGGCCTGGCCCTTAACTACTCGACCCTCGTCGGGCACGGGTCTGTACGGGGCGCGGCTATGGGGTTCAATGACCGTCCGCCCTCTCCCGAAGAGCTCGAAAAGATGAAGAGCCTGGTCGAGGAGCATATGCGGGGCGGCGCCTTCGGGCTTTCCTCCGGCCTGGAGTATACCCCCGGGAGCTTTGCCCGGCCCGAGGAGCTTACCGAGCTCTGCCGCGTCGTCGCCAGGTTCAACGGAACATACGCCACCCACATGAGAGACGAGGACGAGGGGATCCTCGAATCCCTGGATGAATGCCTCGGCGCAGCCAGGGATTCGGGTGTGCGGCTGCAGATCGCCCATCTCAAGGTCGGTGGCCACCGCAACTGGAATAAGGTCGACGCGGCCCTGGCCAAGATCGACGAGGCCAGACGACAGGGCGTTGATGTCTTCTGCGACCGTTATCCCTATATCGCCGGCTCCACGGGCCTGAGCAGCTATTTCCCTCTCTGGGCAAGGGAGGGCACGACCGAGGATTTCCTCCGCCGGCTCCAGGACCCGGCACTCGATGCCAGGCTGCGCGCTCATCTGGGCACCCACGAGGACCGGCTGGGCTCCTGGGAAAAAGTGCTCATTTCGTCCGTCGTTCTGGAGAGGAACAGACACATCCAAGGGAAGAATGTCCTGGAAGCGGCCCGTGAGATGGGGAAAGAGCCCTACGAATTCATGAGGGATCTCCTCGTCGAAGAAAAGTCCATGGTCGGCATGATCTCTTTCTACGGCAACGAGGACGTCTTGAAAAAGATCCTGGCCCATCCGCTAGTCGGCATCGGCTGCGATGGTTCGGCCGTCGCTCCCTATGGCATTCTGAGCGCCGGCAAGCCTCACCCCAGGAACTACGGGACGTTTCCGCGGGCGCTGGGCAAGTACGTCCGGGAGGAGAAGCTCGTGCCTCTCGAGAAGATGATCAACAAGATGACGGCGATTCCGGCTTCCCGGTTCGGGTTCCAGAGAAGGGGGAGCATCCAGCCCGGGCATTATGCCGACCTGGTTGTTTTTGACCCCGATAAGGTCGCCGACCGGGCGACATGGGTCGATCCCCACCAGTATCCCGTCGGAGTGGAATACGTGATCGTCAACGGCCAGGTTGTCGTCGAGCATGGTGAACACACCGGCCGGCTTCCGGGAAAGATCGTCAGGAAATAGGCAAAGGAGAGCCAGATGGCTTCCGTCATCACCCTGAATGCCGTCGATTATATGGTTATCGCCGGCTACATCCTGGTCATGATCCTGGTCGGCTACTCGCTCAAGAAGTACATAAAGACCGGAGAGGACTTCTTCCTCTCAGGCCGCTCTCTGCCAAGCTGGATCACGGGCCTGGCCTTCCTTTCGGCCAACCTGGGAGCCCTCGAGGTGATCGGCATGGTGGCCAACTCGGCCAAGTACGGCATTGCCACCGTCCACTTCTACTGGGTGGGGGCCATCCCGGCTATGGTCTTCCTGGGGATCTTCATGATGCCCTTCTACTACGGCAGCCGGGTCAAGACCGTGCCCGAGTACCTCAAGCTCCGCTACAACGAGGCGACCCGCGGCCTCAATGCCATCTCGTTTGCCATCATGACCGTCCTGATGAGCGGCATCAGCCTCTACGCCATGGCGCTTCTCTTCAAGCTCATGCTCGGTTGGTCGCTCACCGGGAGCGTCTTCTTCGCCGCCATCGTGGTACTCCTCTATGTTTTCTGGGGAGGACTCTCCTCGTCGATCTACAACGAGGTCATCCAGTTCTTCCTCATCTGGCTTGGCCTCCTCCCGATTGTCTTCCTCGGGTTGAAGGATGTGGGCGGCTTTGCCGGTTTTGCGGCCAAACTTAAGGAGCCCCTCCTGCATTCCGTGAAATACCTGGGCACGAGCAACAACCCCCTCGGGGTCGATTGGTTTGGAGTGGTCATGGGCCTCGGCTTCGTCCTGTCCTTCGGCTATTGGACGACCGATTTCCTCGTCGTCCAGCGCGCCCTGGCCTCAAAGAACATCAACGCCGCCCGGATGACGCCCATCATCGCCTCCTTCCCCAAGATGCTCGTCCCGATCATCGTCGTCATCCCCGGCCTGGTCGCGCTGCTCATCCTGCCGGAGTTCAGCCAGGCCAGTCTTCCTTCGACCGAGTACAACTCTGCGCTCATCCTCCTCATGAAGCACTACCTGCCCAACGGGATTCTGGGGCTGGCCATCACGGCCCTGCTGGCGAGCTTCATGTCGGGGATGGCCGGGAACGTCACGGCCTTCAACACGATCTGGACCTACGATATCTACGGAAGCTACATTAAAAAAGGGAAGCCCGACTCCCATTATTTGAGAATGGGAAAATACGCCACTGTCTTCGGTGTCCTGATCAGCGTGGGAACGGCCTACATCGTCAAATCGTTTCCCAATCTGATGGACTATATGCAGCTCATCTTCTCTTTCTTCAACGCGCCGCTGTTCGCTACCTTCCTCCTCGGGATGTTCTGGGCGGGCGCAACGGCTTGGGGAGGGTTCTTCGGCCTTCTTGTCGGAATCCTGACGGCCGCCGGTCATTACATCCTGTACAAGGCCGGCGTCCTTCACTACGCGAGCGATATGGCGGCCAATTTCTACCAGGCCTGGTGGGCCTGGCTGGTCGACTTCGTGGTGACGATCGGGGTCAGCCTTTTTACCAAGAAACGGGACACGGCAGAGCTCAAAGGACTTGTGTTCGGGCTGACGCCCAGGACCAAGGCCGCGGCGCGGTGGCTCGCCCGGCCGGAAGTCTGGGGGTCGCTGGCCATCATCATCGCCGTCATCCTGAACATCATCTTCTGGTGATCGGACCGCTGAGGGTCAAGGAGTGAACGATGAACGAGAAGATCGAAACAAAGGGAGAGCATACAGGACAGGGCAGGGAGCATCTCTTGGACCTCAAGCTTCCGATCGGCTGGCTGCTCAGTGCTTACGGGCTCCTGCTCGGGGTCTATGGCCTGGTAACGAAAAAAGAGATGTACCAGAAGTCCCTCGGTCTGAACCTCAACCTGGTCTGGGGGGTTCTGATGTTGCTCATCGGAGCGGGCTTCCTTCTCGCCGCCTTCTTGAAAAAGGGCAAGGAGAGGGCCAGGCCCCAGTGAGAAGTAACGGCTCATGAAAACTGCTTTCCGATGCGCGGGCCTGCTGATCGCCCTTTTGTCCTTAGTAGTCTGGTGCGGTGCCGATTCGGACAAAATTCAGTATCATCCGGCGCGTCAAACGCAATCCATACTCGAGGAAAGGGTGGGTGCCGATGCCGCGGCCGGCCCGATCTTCTGTCAAAGAGACCGGATTTGCGGCTCTGAAGTCCTTCCCCTTTTCTATAGGGGCCGCGGTCTTCGTCCCGCCTGGATCAAGGATGACCTGGACCTCTCGGACTCCGCCTCGCTGCTTCTCGCCCTCCGCCGGGTCGAAGAAGACGGACTCAACCCCGAGAACTATCATCTCTCTGCGCTTAGGGTTCTGATTTCCGAGGTTTCCCGGGAAAAAAAGAAGAGGGATTCGGCCGTCTCGGCGGAAACCTTGGCCGACCTGGAAATGCTCCTTACTGACGCTTTCCTCCTCTGCGCGTCTCATCTCGTTCATGGCCAGGTCAATCCGGAAACCATTCAATCAGAGTGGTTTATCAAGGGGCGCTATGAGGACTTGGCCGCCGTCCTGGAGAAGGGCCTCCAAACAGGAGATGTCGGCGCCGCCTTGGATTCTTTGAAGCCTACCCACTCCGTCTACCGGAACTTGAAAGCGGCGCTCGCGCAGATCCGGACCGAGGTCTATGCCGGGGCGCGGCCCGACTTCCGCCCGGGCCCTAAACTCAAGGCGGGCGACAAGGGCCCACACGTTATCGCTCTCCGGGACTGGCTGAAGGCCTCAGGTGACCTTTCGGCCACAGGAGATAACGGAGGTGACCTGTTCGACCCGGCGCTTGAACAGGCGGTGAAAAAATTCCAGCGGCGGCATGGGTTGGAAGTTGATGGTGTCGTCGATGCGGAGACCATGGCGGCTCTGGCCGTTTCGCCCGAGTACAGGATGAGACAAGTCCAGGCGAACTTGGAACGCTGGCGCTGGATCCCCCCAGACCTGGGCGACAGGTATATCTTGGTCAATATCGCGGATTTCAGCGTCCATATCCTCGAGGGGGAGAACGAGGTCATGTCCATGGCGGCAGTGGTCGGGCGGCCCTATCGCCGGACTCCCGACTTCAGCGGACGGATGACCCATCTCGAGGTCAATCCGTACTGGAACATCCCGCCCCGCCTTGCCCGCGAGGACATACTCCCTAAAATCAAGAAAGATCCGGGCTACCTTAAGGCCCAGAACATCCGGGTTTTCCGGGACTGGAGCGCCGGCGCCCTCGAGATAGACCTGGCTTCCGTCGACTGGTCGCAGGTGGAAGCCGCAAGCCTCGCCTATAAGTTCCAGCAAATGCCCGGACCGCAGAATGCACTCGGCCAGATCAAGTTCGTGTTTCCGAACAAGTTCGATGTTTACCTCCATGACACCCCGGCCAAGGATCTCTTCAAGAAGGCCGTCCGCGACTTCAGCTCAGGGTGCATCCGCATCGAAAGGCCATTAGCACTGGCTGATTACCTGCTCAAAGATGACCCGGAATGGGACGAGTCGAAGCTTCGGCAAACGATCCAAAGCGGAGCCACGCGGATCATTCCGCTGAAATACCCCCTCAATGTTCACGTGCTGTACTGGACCGCCTGGATGGACGGCGAGGGCCGCATCCATTTCCGCAAGGATATATATGGGCGGGACGCCACCCTCTACGCGGCCCTGAGACAGAAGCCTGACGAGGCAGGAATATAGGGATTGATAGAAGGCTTACCAGCAGCGGACGCGCCCGACGTCCACATGGACGAAATCCGGCTTCGGATAGTAACCCACGCCGCCCGCCTTAAGCGCGAGGGCCGCCTGCCGGAGGTCGGAGAGAGAGCAGCCCGGGACCCGGATGTCGACGGCCTGGCCGGTCATGTGCAGGCTGGCCGCAGCCACCCCTCCGCTCGTGCGACGCAGATAGTCGTTGGTCTGTTTCGACCGGTATCCCGAAATGATATGGAACGGCCGGTTGCACCTGATTTCCCGGGCAAGACGCTCAAGCAGGTCAAGCAGCCGGACATCGATCTCCCGGACGTCGCCCGTCCGGTGATCTCGAAGAATATGATTGATCCTCTGGAGAGCCGAGGGAATCAGCTGCCCCGAACAGCAGTATGTTTCGGACAGGGCTTCCCCGGTGTGAGCGTTGTAAAAGGTAAGGCATTTCGATTCGGATAGGGGGTCCGGGGAGCAGAAAAGAACGGACCGGGCCAGGGTCGGCACGGCAACAACCGCGGCCGCCAGCTTGATAAAGGCTCTTCGGGTGGTCAATCGATTCCTCGAGGGGGCGCGGTTTGGATCTTCATGGGTGTTCCGGTTTTGTGCCCGCCATTATACCAGGTCCTGCGCCGGCTGACAACCTTCCTGCCCGGATAGCGTTCAGCCTCAGACTTTTTCGGCCTGGTAGTCCCGCCCCAGGTGCCAGACAAGTCGGGCAACATCTCCGGCCCTGTTCCTGATAAAGCTGACGCGTCCGCCAAACAAGCGGTCAAGGAACTGGCCTCCGGAGAGCGGGATCAGGGCGGAAATATACCCCGGCCCCCAATTCAGCCAGAGGTGCCCGTCTTTCCATTCCACGGCCAGAGTTGCACCTGGCCGGATGAAATCCTCTCCGCCCTTGTACCGGCCGAGATAGGGTGAAGCCCAGCTCTCATCCACAAGGGCTGAATCGAGTGGAGAAAAAGGTTCGTAAGGCTCCCCGAAAAGGATTGCCGTCAGGTCGTCGATCAATAGGCTTGCTGTGCCCGCATAGTTATTCCCCAGGACTATGACGCAGGCATCATCGTCGATATAGCGCTGGAGCTCACATTGGAACCCGGGGCTCCGGCCATTGATCCTGACGACGCGGCGGTTAAGCCTCCGGCCGATAAACCAGCCGTAGCCTGTTCCTTCCACATGATCGGTGAAAATGCTGTCGAGGGCGGGCTTCTTCAGGATCTTTTCGGTGGTGAGCGCCCGGTCCCATTTGTAGAGATCTTCGACCGTCGAGTAAAGCGAACCATTTCCTGTCTTGGCCGACCAATCGAGATAAGGCGCATTCTCGAGGTTCGAGATGCCTGCCGGGACGTAGCCTGAGGCCCTGTTCTTAAGCAAGGCGGTGGCGTTTCCATCATGCCCGGAGGAGGTCATCCCCAAGGGTTCGAAGATGTTCCGCGCCAGGAATTCGCCGTAACTCTGTCCGGACAGCGTTTCTATGATGTAGGCCAGAAGATTGTAGTTCGAGTTGCTGTAGCTGTAGCGCTCGCCGGGCGCCATGATCAGCGATCTGTCCTTGAACATGTCGACGAGCGATTTCGGCGTCTGAGGGAACCGGGATTTCTGATCATAATCTGGAAAATCATTGACATTCGGAATGCCGGACGTGTGGACGAGGAGATGGTGGACGGTGAGTCTGTCGCCGTTGGGGTAGCCGGAGATAAGCTTCTCCACTGGATCCGCGGGCGAAAGCAGCCCGCGCTCGGCGAGGATCATGATGGCGGCTGCCGTAAAGGTCTTGGAGACCGAGGCGATGTGGAATTTTGTCTGGGGCGAGTTGGGCACATCGAGTTCAAAGTTGGCCATTCCATAGCCCTTGCTCACCAGGACCTGCCCGTTGCGCGCCAGCAGGACGGAGCCGCTGAAGTTATGGGTCCTGACATACGGCTCGATGTACTGATCAACGAGAGCAGCCAGGTCCTTTTGGCCCGTGTCGGCCAAGGCCCAGGACTCCGGACGAAAGAGGCAGAGAAGAACCAGGAAAGCATGGATCGCCAGTCTGCTTTTCAGCATCTTACTTTTCCTTGGCTCATTTCCGGAGCTTCGGACATTGCCATTTCTATTATTATATACGGCGAGCCCCGCAAAAGGTGCCAGAAATCGTCCCGACCGGAACGCGTCGATTGGCGGACTGCGGCGTCCGCTGAACTTCTTGAGGTCGGTTACCGTATAATGGATACTAAGCCTGGCTGATGAGTCCCTTTAATCGTCTGTGAGGAGCGCCCATGAAAAACAAGGCTGCTTATCTGCTGGTCCTGCTGTGTCTTTTGGCTAACCTGGCCGCGGCGGGGCTCCCGCAGCTTATCCCCCGCGAGATTTTTATCAAGCCGCAGAATCTCAAGCTCAACCCGCAGCTCGACCCGGCCGGACGGCGGTTGGCGTATGTCGGGATCACGGAGAAGGGCGTCCCCAATATCTTTGTCCGGACGCTCGGAAAAACGGATGATACTCAGGTCACCTTCGATGCCCGCCAGGGGATCTTCGAGTACTCCTGGGCCTTTGACAATCATCATCTGCTTTATCTCCAGGACAGCGACGGCGACGAGAATTTCCATCTCTATTCAGTGGACCTGGAGAGCCGGGTCGTCCGCGACCTCACCCCCTTTAAAGGTCTGAAGGCCCAGAATCTCCTGACCTGCGGGAGGCGTCCCAGGGAAGTCCTGATCGGGCTCAACCTCCGGGACCGGACCATTTTTGACATGTACCGGGTCGACCTCCTGACTGGAGCTGTCACCCCGGACACCCAGAATCCGGGGGATGTCCGCTGGTGGCTGCCGGACTGGGACCTTGTGATCCGGGCGGCGGTCTCGATCAGCCCCGAGGACAGCAGCATGGAGCTCAGAACCCGCCCGGCTGCCGACAAGCCCTGGAAAGCCATCCTCACCTGGCCCTTTGGCGAGAGCGGCGTCGTCGAGGGCTATGGCAGCGAACTGGCCATCGCCTTCGCTCCCGACGGAAAGTCGCTCTACGTTCAGTCGGCCCTTCATTCCGATACGACCCAGCTCCTCAGGGTCGATGCCGAAACGGGGAAGGAGCTGGAGGTCATAGCCCACAATCCCAAGGCCAACCTGTGGAATGTCATGAGCATGACCCTATATGATTTTGCCCAGGTCCTTTTCGACCCCAAGTCCGGACGGGTCCAAGCGGTCGCCTTCAACTATCTGATCCCGGAGTGGAAGGTCCTCGACCCGGGCATCCGGAAGGATCTTGAGGACCTGGCGAAGATGAAGCTAGGCGTCCCTCTGGTCTCAGGCCGAACCCCGGACGACCGGAAGTGGATCATTCAGTTCGTCTCGGACGTGTGTCCGCCGGTCTACTACCTCTACGATCGTGATGCGGCCGCGGCCCGGCCTCTATTTGAAGGCGAGTCCGATCTGGGCAGGTACCGGTTCTCTCCTCAGGAGCCGGTGGTTATCATGGCTCGGGACGGTGTGGAAGTGCCCTGCTACCTGACTCTGCCTCAGGGCGTTCCTCCAAAGAGCCTGCCCCTTGTCCTGTTCGTCCACGGCGGCCCCTGGGCGCGCGACGACTGGGGCTTTAACCAGGGCGTTCAGTGGCTGGCCAACCGCGGCTGCGCCGTTCTCCAGGTCAACTACCGCGGCTCGACGGGCTATGGAAAGAGGTACCTGAATGCAGGGAACGGCCAGTGGGGTGTGGGGTCCATGCAGCATGACCTGACGGACGCCGTGAAGGAGATGATCAAGCGCGGTGTCGCCGACCCCAAGCGCGTCGCCATCATGGGTGGCTCCTACGGCGGTTACGCCACCCTTGCCGGCGTCACCTTCACTCCCGAACTCTATGCTTGCGCAGTGGCCATGAGCGGCTTCGCCAACCTCAAGACGAGCTTCGAGACTTTCCCCAGTTTCTGGCTTCCCCTTAAAAAGAGGTGGATCCGGCGGGTTGGGGATGTCGAACGTGACGAGGAGCTGAACGCCCGGATATCGCCTCTCTTCCATATTGACAAGATCCGGGCACCCCTTCTCATCGCCCACGGTCAGAACGACCCCCGGGTCAAGATCTCCGAGCCGGAGCAGATCGTCAAAGCCATGCGTGCCAAAGGGATCCCGGTGACCTTCGTCGTCTACCCAGACGAGGGCCACGGCGTCGGCCGGCCGGAGAACCAGCTTGACCTCTTCGGCCGCATCGAAGAGTTCCTGGGGAATAACCTGGGCGTCCGGTTTGAGCCCTGGAAGAAAGTCGAGGGCTCCTCGGCTGAAGTCCGCTAGGCGGCGTCAGGCTCGACCTGCCAAAGGATCAGTGATGCAAAGGCGGGAGTTTCTCTCGATCGGAGCGGCGGCGCTCTTGTCCGGCCTCAAGGCCCCATGGGATCGGCGGAGAGGACTTCAGCAGAAGGGCAGACTCAGTATTTCTGTTGACCCGCGGGTCGAGCTCTACGCGGTGGTCCTCTACTTTAGTGATTTTAAAGGGCTTAGAAACGAACAGGGGGTCGTTGAAGCCCGCGTCATCACCGAGTTGGATTTCCTCTACCGAAGGGAGGTCGACCGGAGGTTTTCGGAGTTCAAAGGGCATCAGATAGTAAAGGCTTATAGTGAGATGGCCACGAACGGGCTCTTCCGGTTCAGCCATCCGCCCAGCGTCATGCTCCATCTCTCAAACCCCCCTCTTTTGGAGGAAAAGATCCCGATCGATGACTTCTTGATCAGGATGGCCGGGAGCAGAGCGAAGCTCGACGAGTTCCTGCAGGGAATGCGGCTATTCGCCAGGGAAGCGGACTTCATGGATTTCTTCAGGTCCCATGAACCCGTATATGCTCAGCTGGCTTCGGGTTACAGGAAGAACATGGAGTGGGATTATGTGAAGGATCTGGAGGACTATTACGGCTATGGACAGGATGCCTATCATCTCGTCCTTGCTCCCCTGTTTCATCCCGGCGGTTTCGGCCCGAGGATAAAAACTCCGGAAGGGTCCTACCAGGCTTACGCGGTTATCGGTCCGAAAGGAGTTGCGGAGGACCAGCCGAATTTCGGTTCCGGAGACTCCATGCGCCGGCTCTGCTGGCACGAATTCAGCCATTCCTTCGTCAACCATCTCACGGACATGCATCTGGGCCAATTGCGAGGACCGGTCGGGACGCTGGAGAGTCGGAAGTTACCTGCTCAAGTGCTCGGGCAGATCAGGAGGTCGGGCCTGTGGGATGTCCACCTCGCCGACCAAACGAGTGAGTACGTTGTTCGAGCCGTGACGACGCGGCTGACGGCTATCAGGCTCGACCAGGAAAAGGCGGACCAGGCGCTGGAGCTTGAGAAGAATGCGGGATTCCCTCACTTGGGGGCGATCTGCGCATGTCTGGAACAGTACGAGAAGCAACGAGACAAGTATCCAACCATCAAAGAATACTTTCCTCAGATCGTGGCCGAGTTTGAAAAGCTCGCCGGGCCGGATTTCTAGCGCTCGGCCGCCGATTTGACACCATTTCTTGCCGGGGAGTATGATTCCTAGCACTCGCCGCGGAGGAGATTTTCCGGCGAGAGCGGTAGTCGTAATTGCACTCAAGCCTGGAGATAGCTCGGGAGGAATCCAGATGAAGAAGGAATTCAGGGCGATTTTTTTAGGCCTGGCTTTCCTTGCTGCTGCCTCTTTCCTTTTCTCGGGGACACCGCAGGGAACCATGGCCCTCACAGTGTCTACGGAGCAGCCGAACGCCCATTATTATCACGTCGTCTTCAGATGCGAGGGGTTGAAAGGCGAGACGCAAGATTTCAAGATGCCGGTTTGGACGCCGGGCTTTTATCAGATCATGGACTATTCCAGGAATGTCCTGAACTTCCGCGCCGAGGACGGCAGGGGAAATCCCCTGGAGTGGACGAAAACCGCGAAGAATACCTGGCGGGTTAGTTCCGCTAGGTCGGCCTCCATTAAAGTGAGCTATGACGTCTACGCCTTCACCCGTTTTGTCGCCGAGAGCTACCTGGACGATAAGATGGGATTCATCTCGCCGACCGGTGTCTTCATGCACATCGCCGGCCGGATCCAGCAGCCGGTGACCGTCACCGTCAAACCCTGCCAAGACTGGACGCAAATTTCGACCGGCCTGGACTCGGTCGAAGGAAAGCCAAACATCTTCATCGCACCTGACTTTGATGTTCTTTACGACTCACCGATTCTCCTCGGCAATCAGGAGATCCTGACCTTCGAAGTCCAGGGGATTCCCCATATCTTCGCCGTCGACGACCTCGGTGCATTCGACCGGGAGAAATTCGTGGCCGACCACAAGAGAATGGTCGATGCGGCCACGACTCTCATCGGGGAAATCCCCTATCGGCGCTACGCCTTCCTGGTGATCGGCCCGGGCGGAGGCGGCCTCGAGCATGTCAACTCCACGGCGCTGACCATCAACCCGACGGGCTTGAATGATCCGGCTGGATATAAGAGATGGCTGAGGTTCGTGACCCACGAATTTTTTCATCTTTATAATGTCAAGCGGATCCGGCCGGTGGCCCTGGGTCCGTTCGACTATGACAAGGAAAACTATACCCGTATGCTCTGGGTTTCCGAGGGATTCACGTCCTACTACGAGGACTTGATCCTCAAACGCGCTGGCCTGATCACCCGGGAGGACGTTTTCGAGGCCGCCCGATCGAACATCGCGAACTATGAGAATATCCCTGGGCATCGCTTTCAGTCGGCGGCCGAGTCGAGCTTCGACACCTGGCTGCATTCTTTCGGTCGGGGAGACAACGCGGCCAACACGACGATTTCCTATTATGACAAGGGGGCGGCGCTGGGGATGCTCCTGGACTTCAAGATCCGGGCGGAGACGGAAAACCGGAGGTCTCTGGACGACGTGATGCGCGCTCTCTATCAAGAGTACTATAAAGAGAAGAAGAGAGGCTTCGCGGACGGTGAATTCCGGACGGTCTGCGAGCGGATAGCGGGGTGCCCGCTGAACGAGATCTTTGACGCCTATGTTTCAACGACCAAGGACATCGACTACGCCAAGTATCTGGCTTACGCCGGGTTGGATATCGATCTGCAGCTCCAAGAGGAGGCCGCCCCACATTTTGGAGCTTCAACCCGGGAGCGAGATGGGAAGCTGATCGTCTCCAACGTAGAATGGGCCTCTCCAACCATGCATGCCGGCCTCAGCGCAGAGGACGAGATCATCGCTATCGACGGTGTCCGGGTCAATGCCCGAACGATGGAGGGGATATTGAGGCAAAAAAAGCCTGCCGATAAGATCCGCGTCCTGATTTCCCGTGGAGATGCTGTCCGCGAGATCGAGGTCGTCTTAGGAAAAAGGCAGGACCGGAGCTTCACCATCAAACCGGTCGCCAGCCCAACTCCCCTCCAAGCCCAAATCCTCAAGAGCTGGCTGGGCGAGTGAAGCTGCTCCCGTTGCTTTAGCGATAAAACCGAGTCCTGAGGGAATCGGCGAGCGTTTGAGCCTGAACAAAGGCCCGCAGGCCGAGCGCGTTGGAATATGAGTTCAGAAAGGACCGGGCAAGTGACGTTTGCTTCTGGTAGAGCTCCAGGGCCGTCTTTTCGACCGCTTCCTGAATAGCGAATTCATCGTCCTCGAAGTCTCTCCAATAGCCGGCCACTTGATCGATGGCTTTCCTTTTGTCTTTTTCGGCCTTTCCTTCCTCGGCATAGTAACGATCGACGAGATTCTCCAGGGAGTTGAACACCCAGAACGCATTATCGCGATCATAGGCTTCCGACA
>Ga0105095_10000406_pt1 | contig 20655 bp, 16 predicted proteins | sample PPLLak2March2015_2_FD_79180 | JGI IMG/M metagenome (GOLD analysis project Ga0105095, IMG submission 79180) | Freshwater sediment microbial communities from Prairie Pothole Lake near Jamestown, North Dakota, USA - PPLs Lake P8 Core (3) Depth... | ecosystem: Environmental > Aquatic > Freshwater >...
ACATAGCCAGCCTTGTTGTTCGATGGCATCTGCCCGTCGGCTATTGAGAAAGCAATGGCTCTGATATGGTCGGCTATTACTCTCAAAGCAACGTCCCAGTTATCATTGACACCGTATTTCTTCCCGGTAATTTCCGAAACCTGGTTTATAATCGATTGAAAGATATCTGTGTCATAATTTGATTTTTTCCCCTGGACCACCATACAAAGCCTTTCAAATCCCATACCTGTGTCAACATGCCTTGAGGGAAGCTGTTCGAGGGTCCCGTTTGAAAGTCTGTTATACTGGATGAAAACCAGGTTCCATATCTCAATTACCCTCGGGTGTCCCTTGTTTACAAGCTCGCGTCCGGGGATCTTTTCCCTTTCCTGATCATCCCTGATATCAACATGGATCTCGGAGCAGGGTCCGCAGGGCCCGGTTTCGCCCATCTCCCAGAAGTTATCCTTTTTCGATCCTTCGAGGATCCTTCCGGCCGGATCCTTATAACATCCCTTCCAGCATTCCAGGGCTTCATTGTCGTGCGGAACATTCTCTTCAGCGGAACCTTCAAAAATTGTGGAATAGAGCCTCTCCTCCGGTATGCCGAGCTTCTTAACCAGGAATTCCCATGCCCACCCGATGGCTTCTTTTTTGAAATAATCGCCAAATGACCAGTTCCCGAGCATTTCAAACATTGTATGATGGTAGGTATCGTGACCCACTTCTTCAAGATCGTTATGCTTGCCTGAAACCCGTAGGCATTTCTGCGAATTTGCGATTCTTCTGCTCACAGGAAGCTGGTTCCCCAAAAAAATATCCTTGAACTGATTCATGCCGGCGTTAGTGAACATAAGAGTAGGATCATTCTTTATAACCATCGGAGCAGAAGGGACTATGAGGTGCTCTTTCGACCGGAAAAAGTCAAAAAACAACTTTCTGAGCTCGTAAGATTTTAATGTAAATAACATATTTTTGCACAATAAGTGACTCAAAATTTAGTTTGTAAAATTAGTTTAATTGTTTAGATTTGTCAATCTCAGCATAAAAAACCAGAGCAGGTGATGTTCACCCATAAATATTTTCTTGATCCGTCAGATCTCCAGTATAAACAAGTAAGGCTGCCATGGAAGAGCAAGCTCATCCGTTTTGCCTTGTGGACCATGGCTGCCGTTGCAATTACAATTGTTTATGCATCTTTTTTTAACCGCTCGGTCGGTTCCCCCAAAGAACATGCACTGAACCGGGAAATCGAAAACCTGAAGCTTAAGTACTCAATTATGGAAATGAGTATCGATAACGCACTTAAATCCCTTGATGATCTTGAGCTTTCCGACGGAAACCGTTACCGGCCCGTTCTCGATATGGATTCCATCCCCGGCTCGATGAGGAATATGGGAACAGGAGGTATTAACAGGTATGAGGAACTCGATGGTTTTGACAATACGGCGCTGATGCTGATGGACCGGAAAAAGGTAGAGGAGATAAAGAACAGGGCCACGATACAACTCGGATCATTTAAAGCGATTGAAGATCAGAAGAATGAGTGGAAGCGCGAAATGGAATATCTGCCCATGATAAGCCCCGTCAATGTTATTTACAGGCTCGGCGACGGGATGAAATTCAGGGAAAAGCACCCGGTGCTTGGGACACCGCAATGGCATTACGGGCAGGATTTCAGCACACCACACGGAACAGAGGTCTTCGCGACTGGTTCGGGAAAAGTTATTGAAGCAGGATGGAACGGCGGTCTGGGAAATTGTATTGTTGTTGACCATGGATATGGTTATCGTTCGACTTACGGCCATCTGAGCAATATCAAGGTGACAGTGGGTTTAAATATTAAGCGGGGCGATTTGATAGGACTAAGCGGCAGTACAGGTACATCAACAGGTCCACATCTTCACTACCAGATCGATCTTTTTGGCCAGCACAAGAATCCTCTCTATTATTTCAACAATGATCTTACTGAAGATGAGTATTTTGATATGATTCAAACTCTCACTTCACAATCCAAATTCAGATAGGAACCAATCGGGGCTTCACTTAGCCTGCCGCCTGATCCAAATAATCAGGCTGATTTCATTTGTACAATGAAATATTTATCTTTGCTGTATAATGAAGCATTCGAAGTACAAATTCAATCCCGAATCACTAAGCTTTGACAAGATTCGCATGGGAGCAAGATCAATATTGCTCAGATTCCTCGCCTTTTTAATCGGATCTTTTATTGTTGCCGTTGTACTTAACTTTCTGTTCGGATTGTTTTTTGATACCCCAAAGGAAAAAGCCCTGAAAAGGGAAATTGAACAACTGTCTCTTCAGTATGATCTGATACACAGGGAAATGAGCAATCTTGAGAAAGTTATTGAACACCTTCAGGAAACAGATGATAATCTTTACAGGACTATTTTTGGCGCGGAGCCTGTTCTTACAACCCAGCGTCAGTCCGGAATCGGAGGTGTAAGCCGGTTCAGCGATCTGGAGGGATTCAATAATTCAAAACTTGTAATAGAAACTGCAAAAAAGCTTGATGCAATAAGGAAGAAAGTATATGTCCAGTCAAAATCGTTCGATGAGCTTATTTTACTTGCCACGGAAAAGGAAGAAATGCTCAGGTCAATACCGGCAATCATGCCCATTTCAATCAGGGACCTGACAAGGATTGCTTCAGGATTCGGATTAAGGATCCATCCATATTATAAAATAAGCAAATTCCATGCGGGCATGGATTTTACCGCACCCCTCGGTACGGAGATATATTCAACAGGCGACGGTACGATTGAATCGGTCTCGTCGGGCAAAAGAGGAATGGGTAACTATATCATTGTCAATCACGGGTTCGGCTACACATCAACCTATGCTCATCTCGAAAGTTTCAATGTCAGGCAGGGGCAGAAGGTTCACAGGGGAGACGTTATCGGGTTTGTCAGCAATACAGGGATGTCCATTGCGCAGCATCTTCACTACGAAATCAAGCTCAACGGTGAGAATGTCGATCCGGTAAACTATTTCTTTAATGACCTTTCACCAGCCGAATATGAAACCATGATCGAGATTGCCTCCAAAACGGGCCAGTCATTTGACTAACATTAAATACAACATGCCTTATAAGGAAAAGAAAATTGAGAAGCTCTATTACTCTATAGGGGAGGTCTCGGGAATTCTTGATGTACCGGTTTCCACGGTCAGGTTCTGGGAAAATGAGTTCGACATACTGAAGCCTATGAAAAACAAGAAGGGCAACAGAATGTTTACCGCGACGGATGTGAAAAACCTGATGATTATTCACCGTCTTCTGAAGGAAGAAGGAATGACAATGGCCGGAGTAAAGAAAAAGCTTACCGGGAAATGGGATGAAGCTGATCATATTTTTGAGATCAACGAATCGCTAAAAAAAATAAAGAGCCTTCTCATCGAGTTGAGAGACAATATTTAGCATGAAACTTTCAGAACTTTGTTCATATCTGGATACAGCTGTTCCACTCTCTTTCCAGGAGGGATATGATAACTCCGGACTTCAGGTTGGACAACCCGACATGGAAGTCGCTTCTGCTCTGCTGACACTTGATGTTACAGAGAATGTAATTGATGAAGCCATTCAGAAAGGATGTGGTCTTGTAATTTCCCATCATCCTTTAATATTCAATGGGATAAAGAAGATAACAGACCGGTATCCTGCCGGCAGGATACTTTTAAAGGCAATCAGGAATGATGTTGCTGTCTACTCCTCTCATACAAATCTGGATATGATGAATGACGGAGTTAGCAGGAGAATGGCCCGGAAGCTCGGATTGCGGAACGTAACTGTCCTCCAGCCATTGAAAGAGAGGCTGATAAAACTAGTGACCTTTATCCCGGAGGATCATCTTGACAAGGTAAGGGAAGCTGTTTTCAATGCCGGGGCAGGATTTATTGGAAATTATGACCGTTGCGGATTCACTGTTTCAGGGACGGGAAGCTTCAGGGCAGGAGAGGGGACAAATCCCTTTACCGGTGAGAAGGGAGAAGTGCACCTTGAAAAAGAGGCCAGATTTGAAACGGTGTTCTTTTCTCATCTCAGGCAAAAGATTATAGATGCTCTTCTCGAAACTCATCCCTATGAGGAAGTTGCATACGATCTTTATCCGCTTGAGAATGACAATATCGATTACGGACTTGGCTGTATCGGTGAACTTGACGAACCCTTAAGCGAAAAAGGCTTCCTTGATCTTGTTTCGTCAGTGTTTGCTGCACATGGAACACGTTATTCAGCACTTACAGGCAGGATGATCGGCAAGGTTGCCCTCTGCGGTGGAGCCGGGGCATCACTGCTGAACAGGGCTGTCGCGGTAAAAGCAGATGCGTTTGTTACCGGCGACATTAAATATCATACCTGGTTTGAAGCAGATAATAGGATATTGCTTGCAGATTGCGGTCATTTCGAAACTGAAAAATTTTCAACAGAAATTTTATACGATCTAATTATTAAAAAATTCCCTAAATTTGCACTCCGGTTTTCAGAAACAAATACCAATCCGATAAATTACCTGCAAAATGGAAAAAACAAAAACACACGAAGCTGAGATATCTGTAGAGGAGAGGCTTAGGGCGCTGTACGGACTTCAACTTGTGGATTCAGAAATAGATAAGATAAAGACTCTGAGGGGAGAACTGCCGCTTGAGGTTCAGGACCTTGAGGATGAGATAGCAGGTCTCGAGACCAGGCTGGGCAATCTCAGGGAAGAGGTTGTGAGCCTCGAAAAAGCAGTGTCAAAAAAGAACATTGAAATATCTGAGGCAGAATCACTTATCAAAAAATATGAAGATCAGCAGAAGAATGTAAGGAATAACCGGGAATTTGATTCACTTTCAAAGGAGATTGAATACCAGAATCTTGAAATTGAGCTTTACAACAAGAAAATAAAGGAGTTTTCCGTCCTGATAGAGGAGAAGAAGCTCGTCATTACTGAATCGGAAGCAACGGTTGCCGACCGCCGGTCGGACCTTGAAAACAAGAAGACCGAACTCGATGAGATAATATCAGACACGCAGAAGGAAGAGGAGGGGTTATACAAGAAGTCTGAAAAGATCCAGTCAGTGATTGAGGAGAGGCTTCTGACCGCCTATAAGAGAATAAGGTCAAATGCAAGGAACGGATTGGCAGTGGTCCCGGTTCAACGCGATGCTTGCGGCGGCTGCTTTAACCAGATACCTCCCCAGAGACAGCTTGACATCAGGTCGCGGAAGAAAATTATAGTATGCGAATACTGTGGCCGGATCCTTGTTGATGATGAGATTATTAATGAGAGTCATCTATAGGATATTGTTAACAATGAAATTAGGGCCACCTCACAAGGGTGGCTTTTTGTTTCTTAACTTTGTATTTATCAATCACACTGCAGAAATATGACCACAGCTGATTTTAAAAGAATGATCTCTGAGGGTATTCCGGAAATTCTACCTGATCCCAAACCATATGATCATAGCCTGAATCATGCTCCAAAAAGAAAGGAGATTCTGACCCCCCGGGAAAAAACTCTTGCCATAAAGAATGCGCTACGTTATTTCCCTCCCCGTTTTCATGGGATACTTGCAGGCGAATTTGCAGGTGAGCTTCACGATACAGGGAGGATATATATGTACAGGTTCCGTCCGGATTATGAGATAAAAGCCCGTCATATTGATGATTTTCCCCACAATTCAGTTCATGCAGCTGCAATAATGCTGATGATCTCAAACAACCTCGATGAGCAGGTAGCCCAGCACCCGCATGAACTGATCACCTACGGTGGCAACGGGGCCGTGTTTCAGAACTGGGCCCAGTACCGGCTGACAATGAAATATCTGTCGGAGATGACTGATGAACAAACCCTGGTAGTAAATTCGGGTCATCCGCTCGGCCTTTTCCCATCGCATAAGGATGCCCCGAGACTTGTTGTGACCAACGGCATGGTAATACCCAATTATTCTTCCCAGGATCACTGGGAGAAATTCAATGCGCTGGGCGTTTCGCAATACGGACAAATGACTGCAGGTTCGTATATGTATATCGGTCCGCAGGGAATAGTCCATGGCACAACAATAACAATACTCAATGCATGCCGCAGGATTGAAAGGGATAAAGGACATGACGGGCTGAAATTGTTCGTTTCATCAGGACTAGGGGGAATGTCAGGGGCTCAGCCCAAAGCCGCCCGGATTGCAGGAGTAATATCGGTGATTGCCGAGATGAATCCAAAGGTTGTCGGAACCAGGTTTTCGCAGGGCTGGGTTGATGAGGTGATCCCGGATATAAATAGGCTGATATCCAGGGTTGGCGAAGCTAAAAATGATAAAAGGGCAGTTTCAATTGCATTCAGCGGAAATATTGTGGATGTATGGGAACATTTAGCCGATAATAATATAAAGGTGGATATAGGATCGGACCAGACAAGCCTTCATAATCCATGGGCAGGCGGTTATTACCCGGCGGGAATCTCGTTCGACGAATCAAACCGGATGATCTCCTCTGATCCCGAACGGTTCAAAGAGCTTGTCAGGAAATCGTTAAGACGGCAGGTTACCGCTATTAACAGGCATTCTGCAATGGGTACCTATTTCTTTGATTACGGGAATGCATTTCTTCTCGAGGCATCAAGGGCAGGAGCCGATATTCTGAATTCTGAGGGTGATTTCAGGTATCCGTCATATGTTGAAGATATAATGGGCCCGATGTACTTTGATTATGGTTTTGGCCCTTTCAGATGGGTTTGCTGTTCAAATGATCCGTCAGATCTGGAAAAAACAGACAGGATTGCATCTGAAACACTTGAAAGAATAATGATGCATGCCCCTCAGGAGATAAAGCTGCAAATGTCTGACAACATACTCTGGATAAATGAAGCTGCAAAGAACAGGCTGGTTGTGGGTTCGCAGGCCAGGATCCTTTACGCCGATGCCGAAGGAAGGACGGCTATAGCAGGGGCATTCAATTCCGCGATCGGGAGGGGAATTATTTCCGCTCCTGTTGTTATCGGGAGGGATCACCATGATGTCTCGGGTACTGACTCACCATTCAGGGAGACTTCGAATATAAGAGATGGTTCAAAATTCACTGCCGACATGGCAGTACAGAATGTAATAGGCGATTCATTCCGAGGCGCTACATGGGTTTCATTGCATAATGGCGGCGGAGTAGGATGGGGAGAGGTTATTAACGGTGGTTTCGGAATGGTTCTTGACGGATCGGAAGAAGCGGAAAAAAAGTTAAGGATGATGCTTCACTGGGATGTCAACAATGGTATCGCCAGAAGAAGCTGGGCCAGGAATGAGGGTGCGATGTTCACATTGGAAAGGGAAATGAAGAGGACCCCGGGACTGAAAGTTACGGTGCCTTATATCGCTGATGACAAGCTTATTGAAGAAGCTTTGAAAACTAACACAGAAATCCTCTGAGGTTCACAGAAATCCACCGGGATCACCTGTTGTTTGGCTCTGTGTGCCTCTGTGTCTTCTCTGTGCTCTCTGTGTAAGTTTTTTATTTCTTTGTAATCAGAACAACCACCAGAGCTACAATCCCTTCTTCGCGGCCGGTGAAGCCAAGCTTTTCAGTTGTAGTGGCTTTTATTGAAATGTCTTCAGGTGTAGTTTTGAGTATGGCTGAAATGACGTACCTCATATCAGGTGTAAACGGAGCAATTTTGGGTTTTTCAAGGCATACTGTACAGTCGATATTTACAACACTGAATCCTTTTTCGCTGATCAATCCAAAAGTCCTTTCAAGAAGTATCTTGCTATCTATCTTCCTGAAACCTGGATCGGAATCCGGGAACTGAAAGCCGATATCTCTTAGTCCAGCAGCCCCGAGAAGGGCATCACAGACAGCATGAAGCAAAACATCCCCGTCAGAATATGCAACGCAACCCCGTTCAGAGGGGATTCTTACACCTCCGAGCCATAAATCAAGACCTGGTTCAAGACGATGAAAATCAATGCCCTGGCCTATCCTGGTATTCATTCTGCTTAATTCTCGTTATTCTGTAATGCATTAATGTCGAATGCAAGCGAGAAACGGAGTGTTCTTGCGAGAGGATGATTTGAGACAGTGGGCATCAGGTATGAGAAATCGATAGTGAAACCCTTGAATTTGAAACCTGCGCCGGCAGTGAAATATTTCCTGTTGCCTTTGCTTTCATTTTCATGGAAGTATCCGGCCCTCAGGGCAAACTGGTTATTATACCAGTATTCGAGGCCAATGGAAGAGGTAATTTCACGGATCTCTTCCTTAAAACCATCAGGTGCATCATAGAATGACTGGAAAATGGCAACAGGGACCGAGACATCCGGGTCCTTCCCGTCAATTATCTCCATATCGTTGTTATAGACGGGAGGAGTTGGTACGAGAAGCTTGTTGAAATCAATTGCCAGTGAAAGTTTATTGAACTCATCGAGTTTAATTGTACCAGATCCTCCAAGCCGCATGTTCATAGGTATGAAATCAGAAGTCTGTCCGTCGGAATAGCTCATTTTTGATCCGATATTTGAGAAATTCAATCCGAAGGCCAGTTCCCCTTCTTTGCTGAACATTGTAACATCCCTGGTGTAATATCCCGAGATGTCAGCGGCAAAAGATATCCCGGGCCTTGTGGCTTCATTACCTGAGTATGATCCGCCTGTGAGGTTGGAATAAATGAATCTGAATGCTATCCCGCCAGAGAAGTGTTCGGCAAAAATTCTTGAATAACCCAAATCAAAACCCAACTCATTCGGTTTGAAATCGCGTTCATGATCTCCAAATTCATTGGTGAAAGGAACAACGCCAAGTGAGGAATATAAAAGGCTTGCACTTGCTACCTGCTTATCGTCGATCCTGTAAAAGCCTGTCAGATATGCAATATTTATATCGGGAACAAGATTTCTTAACCATGGTGAATATGAGATTCCCACACCTGCTTTACCCTCCATAAAAGCATATTTTGCCGGATTCCAGTGCTGACTGTAAACGTCGGGGGTTGTAGCAACGCCGACGTCACCCATTGCTCCTGACCTGGAATCGGGAGCTATCGTAAGGAACGGAACCACTGTTTGAATTGCGTTCAGTTCCTGTGAATAGAGCCCGGTGGATCCGGCAAAAAGCAATAAGAATAATATAACTGGAGTAATTTTTCTCTTCATACTGATTTACCTCTTTTTAGATTTTGCAAATATAAAACAAATATTTCGGTGACTTATTGTGTACCTGTTAATAAATGATCATTCTGCCTGAAATAGTGGAGGTTTCACCATTCCCAGCAGTTATTTTGACCATATATGGATAGACTCCCTTTCCTGCCCTCTCTCCTCCGGATGTTATGCCATCCCATTCAACCGGAGCAAGCTGGTACCCGGTGGCAACTATAGAGGTATTTAATATCCTGATCAATGCACCGTTTATATTGAAAATTGTTATGGTTACATCAAGCATTTCATCGGGCCTGTTATGTTCGGCACTGATCCTGGTTTCCCTGAAAAAGGGATTTGGATAATTCAGAAGGTTTTTGACGATGAATCCCTCACAGGTCTCAATAAAAAAGGAAATTGTCTTTTCATTTGAATTATTGTAGTTATCCCAGGCTTTTAAAGTGATGGTGTGACTTCCCGGATCAAGTCCTGAAAGATTGTAGGTTATGCTTCCCTTGCTGTAGCTGCCGAAGTCGTTTTCAAAATAATTGTTGAGGATAACTGAACTTGTACGGTCCCCGTCGACCCAGCATGCAATATCATGACCGATTCCGGTTCCGGCGCTATTTACCCCTCCGTTATCGCTGATCAATGCAAGGAGTCTTGGATTGGGGCCGGTTATGCCTCCGCTCCGGAAAAGTGTATCATTGAGGTACAGGTTAATGACTGGTCCTATTGTGTCATGATTGTCAACGTTGCTGAATCCTCCGGTAACCAACCCTGAGAAACTGCCGTTAATATCCCCTGATTCATCGAAGGCATAATAACTGATTTTCCCATTACCCGGCGAATAATCTATATCCCTTGGAACTATGAATGTGAACCTGAATCTGCCGTTTTCTGCCCTTGTATTTCCTCTGAAAAGAACAGTATTCTGTATCTCAAAATCCATATTTTGTCCCCCATCGTTTGCCAGGGTTCTGATTTGTGAAGGCTTTCCGAAAACCAGCGGGGAAACAATACCGTTGAAATCAGTTGCCTGATTCCCCGAGTTGTCTTCAATGTGACCGGCTATAGTAATCACCGACAATGCCTTAAGAGTGTCGGTGTTTTCTCCGGCAGGCACATTGTTAATCGAGTCTGTTACAACATTACCATGCCATGGCCAGGAGAGTCTCACTGCCGGATCGCCCAGCAGAAGGAAATTCCGCTTATTGGTGTTGTCTCCCGACATGTTTTTGGCTATCCTGATTATATCGCCCAGACGCAGTGCATTTCCTTCAGGATCGCGGCTAAATGCAGCCTGAAAAATATTTCTGTTAAGAGTGTAATTCGGCGCTGAATAAACAAGCCTTGTTGTCGACATAAGTGCAATTGCCCCGCCTTCCTGGCAGAGCAGGATCTTTTCGCCGGATGAGTGTTTACCTGTTATCTCGCCTGTTGCACCGTTTTTTGTGATATCATCAAACCTGCTGAATTCACAGGTCGCAGTAATAAAAAGGGGAAGCTTTTCAAGGTTTTGCCACATGTCAATATCATCCGGAGTGATCACTCTCTCATGTGCAAGGCTGGTCTCATTCCCATGCCCTATGTAATTGAAGACAAGAGTTCCTGAATTTATCCTGTCGTTTATTGCCCTGGTAACGTCAGGATAAAACTGGCCCGTCGGAGTCGTTACCTGATTAAATGCATCAAAATAGATCTTGTCAATGTTCGCCCATGGTGCATAATCCCCAACAATGCCTGAAAGACCTTCGGCATCAGACATATGAGTATTGCCGTCTTCATCATCTGAGGCGATGCATACAACATTTTTCCAGTCTCCATGGTTTGATGAACTCAGGTAGTTTTCAATTTTTGAAACAACAATTCGTGCTTCTGAGGTATCCGACACAGGGATCCTGCCTATACCAAGATCCTCTGTGCCTGATTCTTCTCCTTCCCCCTCATCAAGGAGACCGAAAAAGTCATCGGAGGTAAACGAGGAGACAATTATGTTCGAATTCCGCGTCTGCCAGGTCGGCACATAATTCGTATTGCCCGGAGGTGGTGTTCTGTTATCAAATGATCCGTCACCGAACAAAAGGAGATACCTGAGAGGATGAGTAGTGCCTTTCTGACCAGCATACTTCATTCTCAGGAAATTCCTGATCCCCACAACATCCGGAATTCCCCCGGAAAACTCATTGTAGATCTCACCGGGTGTGGTTACAAGTGAAATAAGGCCGCTGTTCGACCGGTGTACCTCAGCCAGCCATTCTGCATATTGACGGAACAGGGGATGGGCGACAATTATCATATCTGCCGGTGCTGAGGAGTGAAGATCCTGATTTACCAGTACCGCCGGCTTAATTACAGGTGTCGGGGCACTGCCTGGAAGAAAGGCTATTAAAGTTCTCAGGGAGTCGGTAGCCCGCTTGAAAATCATATTTTCACCTGAAATGTCATACCGGACCGTTTCAGTAACAAAAGGATCAGTCACGTCCCAGATCTGAGTTCCGGCAGCAGAGCTTTTTACCGAGAACTCTGTAACATTGCCAATGCCGACCGATCTTGAGTCGGTGTATTGCTCAAAATTGCCATCGAAATTATTCTGCTTCCGGGCATGAAGTGTAACATAATCGATCCATCCTTTTGCTGATATTTCGCCGCCATTAATAAAAGAAATTTTATATACGGGTTCCGGTGATAGTGGTAATGCTTCGCCTTTTATCTGCGAAGCCTGGGCATAAGTCCCGGTGCTGGATGCCAGGTTAACTCCGGCCACCGGAACAGTATTGAGAACAGATCCATTTTCGCTTATTCTGAAAGACGTTGAAAAAGAGGCTCTTGCAAGAACCTTTACTGTGTATCTTATCTTTTCTGCGGGGACAAGATCCTTAAATCCAGGATTCACTTCAGTATCTTTGGAATAGCTTGCAGGCTGGTACCACTCCCTTCCGGAATGGATAATGTTTTCAGATTCCACCTCATGAACATGCAATGCGTCAGAAGAGGATGAATTGAAATTTGCATGTACCGAAGGTTCATCGGCCGGACCGATCCTTTTGCCCTGTGCAGGTCCCGATGTGATGAAATAAAAAGCAGTGTCGGAATAATTATGTCTCACATGGCTGAAATCTCCGGTTATATTATCATAAATCCATCTGCTTGTCCCTTTTCCATAAAACAGGAGATAGTCACCTTCATTAAAAACTCCGTCATTGCCGGTAAAGGTATAAATGGCAATTTCCCTGAGGTCGTCAGGAAGGGGGCCGAGGTTATAGTATGAAAGTTGTCCCAGGTTGTTGCCGAAAATCATGGGATTTGAAGGATAATCGAGTCCAAGTTGTTTCAGCTCTGAATAGTCAATCCTGTAAATGTTATCTTCCGTTATGGCGATTTTAAACCATTTTCCAGTGGAGAGAACCGACGATGGCGCATAATCCTGCGTGATCCCGCTGAGATCCGGGTTCAGGAGGGAAAGTATAGACGCAAAGCATGCTATTTGAACCGGTTTCAACATTATTCAGGGCAAAGATAGAAATGTAGTTCAGGTTTTTAGTTTATTTTGCGTGCTTAAATTGATTTTGAATGAAATTTTGAACATGGGCGCTCCGTTGATATTAAAGTTTCAGGTAATATGAAAAACAAGCCGGGGCTGATTGGTATCCTCTTACTTATTATTTCTGATGCATTATTTTGCCAGGAGGCTGATTATGGACCAGGTTACCAGACAATGATCGTTAAAAATCCCGCGTTTGCCGGAAGCAGTATCGATGGCACTCTGCGGCTTTCATATCTTAATTTCTATCCCGGGAACAATTATAATTTCCACTCGGTTTTTCTTTCATACGATTCTTACTTTGAAATCCTGCACGGTGGAGCCGGTTTCTTTCTGTCAAATGACTATACCGGAGGAATTATGAATGATTTAAGAGGAGGCTTTTCATATTCATATTTTTTGCAGGCAGGCAAGGATCTGTATATTAATGCCGGGCTCTCCGCTTCGTTTTTCAATCGAGGATTTAATTTCAGCGGTGCTCTCTTCCCCGATCAGATTGATCCTATGGGCGGTGTTTCGCTGCCAACTGCCGAATTGTTATCAAATGAGAACAGAATGGTGTTTGATGCGGGAACAGGCTTTTTGTTTATTTATAAAAATTTGTCAGGGGGATTTGCGCTGACCCATCTTACCCAGCCCGATCTTGACGGAAGAGGATTATCAGATGGAAAGCTTAAGCGAAAATACCTGGTTCACATGATGGCAGATTTTGATCTTAAACAAGGAAGAGGCATTAAAATCCTTCCCCTTGTCTCAGTTGAGTTCCAGGGAAAATACCTGTCTGCCGGAGCAGGAATTGTATTTGAAAGCAATGATCTCTCATTCAATACTTTGATATTAGCGGATAACCATAAGAAAATTGATGTTCAGGCAGGTTTTTCCCTAAGGAGAGAAAAGCTTGGTTTGTACTATAATTATCGTTTTAATCTGAAATCGGACAATTCATTAATACCATTTTCCGTTATGCATCAGACAGGCCTTACTTTCAGTTTGAACAATGTTGAAAAAAGAAGTAAAGTCAGGACAATAAATGTGCCATATATGTAGTTATATTTGTTGTCCAAAAAAACTTTTCGAAAAAAAGCAAAATTTTTAATTCATAAATGCCATTAAAATTAAGGAGTTATGTATAGATTCAGAACCTTGTCGGTTATTTTTATTGCTGCACTGATTCTCTTTTCATGCAAGGGCAGCAAAAAAGGGGATAGCGTTTCATCCACTACCGGGTGGAGATATAATGACCCTGACAATGGAGGATTTGAGGTTGCATTGGGTGCGGAACAAAAAACAGGTCCGGGCCTTGTTATGATTGAAGGAGGTCGTTTTACAATGGGCCGTGTAGAGCAGGATGTGATGTTTGACTGGAACAATATTCCAAGGACAGTCACAGTCTCCTCGTTTTACATGGATGAGACGGAGGTGAGAAACGTTGATTATCGTGAATACCTGTTCTGGATAAAAAGGGTTTACAAGGATTACCCCGAAGTTTTCAGAAGGGCTTTGCCTGACACACTTGTTTGGAGAAGTCCGATGGGCTTCAATGATCCGTATGTCCAGTACTATTTCAGACACCCGTCATATAATAACTATCCCGTTGTTGGTGTAAGCTGGGTCAAGGCAAATGATTATTGTCTCTGGAGAACAGACAGGGTAAACGAACAGCTGCTAATTGACGAAGGTGAACTGAATCCCGATCCGAACCAGCTTAATGAGAAGAACTTTAACACAGATGCCTATCTTGCAGGGCAGTATGAGGGAGTTGTTAATCAGCTTCGCGAAAGTCTTAATCCCAACCAGACTGAAAGGCGGACAAATTTTGAGGACGGATTGCTTTTGCCTGCTTACAGGCTTCCGACTGAAGCAGAATGGGAATTTGCTGCATATGCTCTCCGGGGCAATACATTCGAAGAACGGGTTTATGAAAGAAGGATCTATCCGTGGGATGGGCATAATGTAAGGAATGCAGCAAAAAAATCGCGTGGTGAAATGATGGCCAACTTTGTCCGCGGCAGGGGAGATTTGATGGGAGTTGCAGGAAGTCTGAATGATAACGGGAGCATAACAACCGATGTTAAATCTTACTGGCCAAATGATTATGGTCTTTACTGCATGGCAGGCAACGTTAATGAATGGGTTCAGGATGTATACCGGCCCCTTTCCTCGCAGGATGTTGACGGTTTCAATCCATACAGGGGCAACGTTTTCACCGATCTCAAGAGAGATGCAAACGGACAGATTGTAAGCAAAGACAAGCTCGGACGTCTTATTATCGATACAGTTAAGGATACTGATGTTGCAAACAGGTATAATTATCAGAAGGGTGATTACAGGAATTACAGGGATGGTGATATTTCATCTTCTATTGTAAGCGGATCCGACTGGAATGTTGATGACATGAAGCAGGGCTCTTCAAGAATGTATGTCCAGGAAGAAAAGGATTACTTTACACTTATTAATGATAATGCAAGAGTATACAAGGGCGGATCATGGAGGGACAGGGCTTACTGGCTCAATCCTTCCACAAGAAGATTTCTTGATCAGGAAAGCTGCCGTGATGATATCGGATTCAGGTGTGCAATGATCAGGGTAGGAAGCCCTTCAGGATTTTAGGGTAATAGAATAATTTTATCTATCTTGCCTCATTATGCATCCATAATGAGGCATTTTTTTTAAAACATGAAAACAGAACAGCTTTACAGGATATTCAGGGAAGAATCGACAGGGATATCAACAGATACCCGTACCCTGAAAAAAGGCCAGTTATTCTTTGCACTCTGGGGCCAGAATTTCAATGGAAACAAGTATGCCGCCGAGGCAATTGACAAAGGCGCTTCGTATGCCGTGATTGATGATCCGGTATACGAGACCGAAAAAACGGTCCTGGTTGACGATTGTCTTATCGAACTTGAAGGTCTGGCCCTGTATCACCGAAAAATGTTAAAAGTGCCGGTTCTGGCGATTTCCGGCACCAATGGGAAGACGACCACAAAGGAACTCATTGCTGCCATAATGTCAACAAAGCTTAAGGTCCACTATACCCAGGGTAACCTCAACAATGAGATCGGATTGCCGCTTACGATACTGTCGGCCCCGGAGGATACGGAAATGATGATCCTGGAGATGGGGGCCAACCACCTTGGAGAGATCAGGGCGTTGTGCAATGTTGCCAGGCCCGATTATGGAATAATAACAAACGTGGGAACTGCTCATCTTGAAGGTTTCGGCTCATTCGAAGGGGTTCTGAAGGCTAAAACCGAGCTTTATGAACATCTCAGGAAAGTAAATGGTGTTGCCATTTACGACGATAAGAATCCATTCCTTACCGAGAAAATATATAAATTGGTTAACAGGGGTGTCCCTTATTCAAATCCGACCGGCGTTGAACTGTCAGTTGAAGCCTTGCCTTCAGAGATGAATCTGGCAGTAAGGGTTAAATATCAGCACAGGACCCATGATATACAGACTGGCCTTTTCGGTGCATATAACCTTGAGAATGTTAAGGCAGCAATAGCTACCGGATTGTTTCTCGGCGTGGAAATAGGGGAAATAGCAGAAGCCATTGGCAAATACCAGCCGGGAAATAACAGGTCGCAGGTAAAGACAACTCAGAACAACACCCTTGTGTGCGACTCCTATAATGCAAATCCGACAAGCATGATGGCTGCCGTGAAGTCATTTTTTGAACTCAAAACCAGCAGGAAGGTCCTGATTCTTGGTGACATGCTTGAGCTTGGTGATAAAAGCGAGGAGGAACATCAGAAGCTTCTTAAGGCGATCAGACCGCTCAAACCTGAAAAGGTTTTACTTGTCGGGACAACTTTTAAAAAGGTTTCGGATGGTTCTGATATAATATCATTTGACAATGTTGAAAAGCTAAGGAATTATCTTAAGGCTGAACCCCTGAGGGGCACTTTTATTCTGATAAAGGGTTCGAGAGGTATGACTCTTGAAAAGATATATGATCTCCTTTAGTTTTCCTGAGTTTTAACAGTTCCCTGGTCCGGATCAAATCTAATATTGACAAAAAGCACCTCCGGTCTGCTGCCCGATCTTACACTCGGGCCCCAGAGACCGAATCCTGAAGATACTATGTAGTGCGTTCTGCCTCTTCTTTTATAACCATAACTCAATTCATACAATTTTGAAGTTATGTGGTTCAAAGGCCACATCTGCCCATTGTGAGTATGTCCTGAAAGCTGAAGATCAATACCGTTCTTTTCAGCCTCACCCAGATCAATTGGCTGATGGTCAAGTAGTATCAGCGGTTTTGAATGATCGGCCCCGCTTAAAACTTCGGATAACGGTTTTCGGTCCCTGCCATAAAATCTTTTTGAATCCCTGTCGAGCCTGCCGATAAGCTGGATCCCTCCCTCTATTGTCACAATCTCATCCTTCAGAATTCTTATTCCCTTGCTTTCAATATACGGTATGGTGCGACCTGCACCCCCTATGAATTCATGATTCCCGGTAATTGCATATAGTCCGTCGCTGCATTTCGGACATGTGAAATACTGCAAAAGGTCGCCCCGCAATACAGGACCAATCTCACCATCCACAATATCCCCCAGAAGGAGGACAACATCAGGTTCAAGCTTCTTTAGAATTTCTGAGAGCTTTTTAATACTTCTCTTTTTGATAATGCTCCCCAGGTGTATATCTGATACGGCACCGATCCTGAGCTCTTTCAAATCGCCTGCAGCCTTATTGACGATGATATTATAGCTTGTCACTTTCGGAACTATTGCGTTCAGAAAACCGCCTCCAATAAGTATGAAAGAGAAGATTAGAGTTATTATGTATGACCATTTTTTAAAAATCAGGATATTCTGGCTGTCTATAACTCCAACCAACCGGAGAAACAACGAAATTACGTCTGAAAGAAAAAGGAAGATAAATCCATAAAGCATGAAAGCCATCCAGAATCCTCCGACGACATTCAGAATATCAGATAATACCGAGGAATGCCTGGATTCAAGTATTTTTCCCAATACAAATGTTGAAGCAAGAATAATAAAGATTAACAGGTACCAGATTTTATTATTCTGGAAGGCCGGTATGGCGGTATAACCCCTGGAATAAATGTAAATGTTTGCCAGAGAGTAAATTGTAAGAACAACACCAAAAAAGACAATTAACTGGTAAGTTTTCATTAAATCGGTTTCAGATGTTAAGACTGCTAAAGGTTTTCTGCCCTTTGATATAAAACCTGAAAACAATGCTCTTGTTCACCATAAGACCTTCGCTTTTATTAATTGTCAGGTTCTTCACCGATCTCCTCCCGGTCTTAAGGGATTTCAGGTTCTTGTAGTAATCAATGTGGGCTTTCCAGACAGATTTGGCATTTCCGGGTCTGCCTCTGAAAATGAATACGATTGCAGCCACTCCGTCGAGGATTTTCCTTATAAAGATGGTCCTGTGCAGATTTTTGTCGGGGAGATTTTTATAAAGAAGATACAGGTTGTTGCGGAAGTTCAGGTAAGTTTTAAGTTTTGAATTATAAGGAAGTGCCCCTCCTCCGGCATGATATACGGTCGATCCGGGAATAAATGAAACCCTGTATCCCGAGAGGTGGAATCGCCAGCACAGATCAACCTCCTCCATGTGGGCAAAAAAATTACCGTCGAATCCGCCACATTTTTCCCAGGCTTCCGACCTGATCATCATGCATGCACCGGACGACCAGAATATATCTGTTTCGTTATCATACTGTCCATTATCTTTTTCGACATGTTCAAAAATACGGCCCCTGCAGAATGTATATCCGAATTTATCGATAAAACCTCCTGCAGCGCCTGCATATTCAAAATGATCCCTGTTCAGGAATGATCTGATCTTTGGCTGGCAAGCTGCCACATCCGGATTCTGATCAAGATGCTTTATCATAGGATCAAGCCAGCCTTCGGTGACCTCCGCATCAGAGTTCAGAAGGACGAAATATCTGGCATCTATCTGTTTCAGGGCCAGATTATATCCCCCTGCAAAGCCATGGTTGCTATCGAACCTGATTGTCCTGACATCCCTAAAGTTCTGTGAAACCCATTCAGCCGATCCATCTGTCGAACCATTGTCCGCAAGGTATAATTCTGTATCAGATCTCTTTGAAAACCTGACAGCTGTCTCCAGAAATTTCTGCAGCCAGCCAATACCATTCCAGTTAAGGATTACAACGGCAGTTTTAATCATTTGATGGCTCCTTTTGATATTTCCATCTGCGGTGGGTCCAGAGCCAGTGCTCCGGTTTTTGAATGATCGTTTTCTCAAGCCGTTTAACATGAGTGTCGGTTACTTTGTATTTTGGCAGGTCTTTCGTACTTTCAAATAAGAGTTCAATGGTAAGGTTGTAAAATCCGCGTTTTACCTTCTGAATATCAAAGAATACAACCGGCATGTCGTATTTCGTAGCAATCTTCTCCAGTCCAAGGAAAACAGGAGTCTCCTGGTTCAGAAAATCAGTGTAATATTCGATAAGGGTTCTGGCAGGGGTCTGGTCGGTAATGAAGCCGTACAATCCTCTGGTATTTTTGTTCCTGTTTTCTATTATTTTCCTGACAATCATTTGCATGGGAGCCAATTCTCCATTATTTCGTGTCCTGATTTCATTAATGAATCTATTGAGCATTTTATTCTGCAATGGCTTGTATACTCCAACGCAATTATACTTTGTATAAAGCGGTAAACATGTTGATAGCCATTCCCAGTTGCAGTAATGGCTGTAAACTACAGCAACATCACGGCCTGCATTATATAAATCTTCAATTAATCCGGGATTTGTCACCTTCATTCTTTTTTTGAGTTGTTCGTTGCTCATATGAGTAAGCTTCAGGGACTCAATAAATAGATCAGCCAGGTGCCTGTAAAATTTTTTTTCTATTATGGCAATCTCTTTTGCGGATTTATTCGGAAAAGATTTTGCGAGATTTTTCGCAACGATTTTTCTTCTGTACGACGGGAAAAAGTATAAAAAAAAGAACAAAACATCGGAGAATACATACAGTATCCTGAGAGGCAATAGTGTAATTACCCAGTTTATCCCGTATAAAATATAGTATCCGGCGGTCCCCATCCGGTTATCCTGTTTTAGTCTTCATGAATTTGCCGACAATTTCAATCAATTCATTATAAATAAGTGCGTTGGAAGCAACTGTTTCGTCGCCTGACACCCCTGCCATATTCCCTGAAAAATCGCTGAATCTGCCCCCGGCTTCCCTTACAATCAGCATACCTGCTGCAACATCCCATGGCTTCAGGTCATATTCAAAAAAGAGGTCAAATCTGCCGCAGGCCACATATGCCAGATCGATCGAGGCTGATCCCAGTCTCCTGAGGCCGTGTGTATTTTTTACAAGGTAGGTAAGCAGGTTCATATAAGGATCGAGCCTGTCAAAGAGATTATAAGGAAAACCTGTTGCTGCAAGGGCTCCTGATAAATCTGGAGTCCGTGATACCCGGATCCTTTTTCCATTGAGCCAGGCTCCTCCGTTTTTCCATGCTGTGAAGGTCTCGTAACCTCCGGCTTCATGTACCACCCCGGCTATAACCTCATTCCCATCCATCAATCCGATACTGACAGCATAGGGATGCACGCCGTGCAGAAAATTTGTTGTTCCATCGAGGGGATCGATAACCCAATTGTATCTCTCTCCTTTTTTCGCTGATGTCCCCTCTTCGGCAACGAATCCTGCTTCGGGGATCAGGGGTGCAAGCTTTTCAATCAGCATCTTCTCCGATCCCTTGTCGACATAAGTCACGAAGTTGTTCAATCCTTTCGTTTCCGTATCATCAATATTAAAATCTACCGATTCATTTTTTATAAATTCGCCGGCCATTCTGGCAGCGGTTTCAATTTCGGCACATAATGCTTTAAGATCTGTCATGTTTCAGTCAATTATTTCGGCAGTCAATCTGCCTGATCCGGAAATGCCTGTAAGTCTGGCCTTTTTTATTTTTCCTGCCAGACTCTTTTCCCATGGATATTCTGTTTTGAGGTAGTTCCCCGTGAATCCGGTAATCAT
>Ga0105095_10000407_pt1 | contig 20641 bp, 15 predicted proteins | sample PPLLak2March2015_2_FD_79180 | JGI IMG/M metagenome (GOLD analysis project Ga0105095, IMG submission 79180) | Freshwater sediment microbial communities from Prairie Pothole Lake near Jamestown, North Dakota, USA - PPLs Lake P8 Core (3) Depth... | ecosystem: Environmental > Aquatic > Freshwater >...
CCCATCAGGTAGCGCGGCTTTTCTTCAGGTAAGAGTGGGTCAACGACCTCCAGCATGGCATTCATTTCTTCTTTCGTCTCGCCCACGCTCAAACCACCGATGGCTGTGCCGGGTAAATCTAGATTGGAGATAAATTCTGCCGATGCCTGGCGTAGATCGGGGAAGATGCCCCCCTGGACAATTCCAAATAAAGCCTGGTCCGGGCGTTGCTTGGCCTGGATGCAGCGTTCAACCCAGGCATGGGTGCGCGCCATGGCGCGCTCATTGTAAGCTCGATCATACGGCGGCGCACACTCATCAAAAGCCATGATGATATCGGCCCCCAGGTTCTCCTGGATGGCAATGGATTTCTCGGGTGTCAGACGGCGCATTGATCCGTCGATATGACTCTTGAATGTCACGCCATCTTCATCTATCTTTCGGTTTTCGGCCAGAGAGAATACCTGGAAACCGCCTGAGTCGGTGAGTATGGGGCGATCCCAGTGCATAAAGCGGTGTAAACCGCCCATTTCAGCGACCAGCTCGTCCCCAGGGCGCAGGTACAGGTGGTAAGTATTTGCCAGCACCAGGCTGGCGCCCAGTTCATTCAGTTGCGCAGGCGTAATGGCTTTGACACTTGCCTGGGTGCCCACCGGAGCAAAAACCGGGGTCAGCAGCTCGCCATGCGGCGTGTAAAAGATACCGGCCCGGGCGCGCCCCTGGCGGGCCTGGAGTTCAAATTTAAACATCTGGTTCAAGTTTGTGTTCCTGTGATCAATTTGGCAGCCGGCTGGATGCGCCAAAGGCTGATTATACCTGCTAAATGACTCAGAAATTTGAGCATATAGGGATGATATAATTGTCAGACCTTTGTATGTGGGGTCCTCCAAATAATTCTATGAACTACACCCACCCAATAAAACCAGGAGAGAGATATATGCAGCCGACCGTCAAGCTCGGGCCAAAAGCACGCGCCTTCATTGAACGGGATTCAGCCGTTGTTTCCCCGTCTTACCCGCGGGGCTATCCTTTTGTGATGGATCACGGGCGAGGTACACAAGTCTGGGATGTGGATGGGAACCGTTTTCTGGATTTTGCCGCCGGGATTGCGGTGGTTGCCACCGGGCATAGCCATCCGCAAGTGGTGAAGGCGATCCAGGAGCAGGCGGAAAAGTTCATTCACATCTCCTCTGATTTCTACCACGAAAAATGGATCGAGCTGGCTGAAAAGATTAATGCCATTGCCCCGATGTCGGGTGAGGTAGTCTCTTTTATGACCAATTCTGGCACCGAAGCTGTGGAAGCCGCCATTAAACTGGCTCGCTACCACACCCGCCGGACTGAGTTCATCGGTTTTCTGGGTGCGTTTCATGGGCGCACCATCGGCTCGGTTACCTTCACCGCCAGCAAACCGGGCTACCACCGCAATTTCTACCCCCTGATGAATGGGGTTTATCATGTTCCCTTTCCAGATCCCTATCGCCCAATTTTACAGTCTTTGCCGGGCGAAGCTTATGGGGAGACGGTGGTTCGCTACCTGGAAGAGCAGATCTTTGGGCACCTGGTCCCGGCCGATAACGTCGCCGGGATATTGATTGAGCCCATCCAGGGCGAGGGCGGCTATATCTTGCCCGAAGCGTCATTCTTCCCCAAACTGCGCCAATTGTGTGATAAATATGGCATCTTGCTGATTGCCGACGAAGTCCAATCGGGCGTGGGGCGCACCGGTAAATGGTGGGCAATTGAGCATTTTGGCGCCGAGCCGGATATCGTCTGTTCCGCCAAGGGCATTGCCTCGGGTATGCCCCTGGGGGTGATGTTTGCCCGCAAAGAGGTTATGAGCTGGCCGCGTGGCTCGCATGGCAACACCTATGGCGGTAACCCCATCTCCTGCGCCGCTGCCCTGGCAACCCTGGATCTGGTTGAGAATGGCTATATGCAAAATGCAGCCGAGGTAGGCGCCTATGCCATGCAGGGTTTGCAGCAAATCCAGCAACGCCACCCCTGCCTGGGAGAAGTGCGCGGCGAAGGCTTGATGATCGGGCTTGACTTTGTAAAAGACCCTCAGACCCGCACGCCGGATGGGGCGCTACGCGATCGCGTGGTGGATTTGGCTTTTGAACATGGCTTACTCTTGCTGGGCTGTGGTCCGAGCGTGATCCGCCTGGCTCCGCCGCTGTGTGTTACACGTGACGAAGTAGATGAGGCTTTCGAAGTGCTCGAGTACGTGATCGGTGTTTGTGAGAAAGGGGCAGAACCGGTTGCTGCCTGATTTTCGCGTCCGCCAGCGCGACTACCTGCTCGAGATCAGCCGGGCCATCACCCAGGAACTGGATCTGGATAAGCTCCTGGAGCGCATTCTCACCATTTCGGTAGAGATGCTGGCTGGTCAGGCTGGCTTTATCGCCTTGCGCGCCAGCCCCAGCGGCTGGTCGTTGGGTGCCAGTTTTGGTGTTCCACCGGCTCTATTGCGCTATTTTGAACCACTGCTGGCGGAGATTCCCGAGCATGAAGACTCCGCCAGTACTGAGCTGGCCGAGATCAACCGCTTATTGCAAACCATGACCCGCGCCACCAGTTTTGGCCTGCTCACCGGCGTGGCACTGCCGCTATTTGCCCATAAACGCGTGATCGGGTTAATCTTCATTTTTCGCAATTACGCCGGCAGCTTCTCGGTCAACGACCGGGCATTATTACAGAGTTTTGCCGACCAAGCTGCCATCGCCGTGCAAAATGCCCAGCTTTATACGCAGCTCAGTCTGGAAAAGCGCCGCCTGGATGCACTGGTAAATTCCGCCGCCGATGGTATTTTGATCATGAAATATGACCGCACCGTCGAGCAGTGCAATTCGGCATTCGCGCGCATGGTGAACCGGGACGCGGATGCGCTGCTCGGGATGCCTCATTCAGAAGTGGTGCGTTTGAATAATGTGCGCGATGGTCTGACCCTGGAGCAAGCTGAAGCCAGCGGTTGGCCGCTTACCCCGCATGCATCTCTGTATGTGGAAGGTGATCTGCAACGTTTCAACGGCCACAACATACCCGTGGGTGTAACGTATGCTCCACTGCTCGATGCGGAAGGTCATCTAACCAATATCATTGCCACCGCTCGCGATATCACGCGTTTTCGGGAGGCGGAGGAGCTGAAAAGCACCTTTATCTCGGTCGTTAGCCACGAGCTAAAGACCCCCATTGCGCTGATTAAAGGTTACGTCAGCACCCTGCGGCGGGAAGATACGCACTGGGAGCGCGAAATTGTCAATGATAGCCTGGCAGTCATCGAAGAGGAAGCAGATCGCCTGACCGGCTTGATCGAAAATTTACTGGATGCCTCTCGTCTTCAGGCTGGCGCTTTGTCCATCAATCGCTCCGATGTAGCCCTGGATGTTCTGGCTGTGCGCATAGCAGAGCGATTTCGCACCCAGACCACGCAGCATTCGATCCAGGTAGAGTTTCCGCCGAGTTTTCCGATCATCCTGGGGGACGAGGAGCGTCTGAGCCAGGTGCTCGAAAACCTGCTGTCGAACGCCATCAAGTATTCGCCTGGTGGGGGCGAGATCCGCATCCGGGGTGAAGTCCGCCCCGAACGGGTAATCGTGTGTGTTAGCGATCAGGGGCCGGGTATCCCTGCCCAGGATATTCCCCATATCTTTGACCGTTTTTACCGCGCCTCAGAAACCTCGCGCACCACCAAGGGCGCTGGATTGGGGCTTTACCTAGCGCGCGCCGTCGTGGAAGCACATGGCGGGCGTATCTGGGTGGACCCGGTGCCCGGCGCCGGGGCACGCATCTGTTTTTCCTTACCTCGTGATGAAAGCCTGAGCGCTCAGCGCTAAATTTAAACCGGCTTTTACCTTTTTTGGAGTACCTTATGCCAGCTACACGTGTCAGTTGTCCGAATTGCCGCCAACCTGTTACTGCGGATATTCAGCAGGTTTTTGATCTGAACCAGGATCCGGATGCCAAGCAGCGTTTGTTGAGTGGGGCGGTGAACGTGATCCAATGCCCTAACTGCCGCTACCAGGGCAGTATTGCCACACCGATCCTCTATCATGACCCGGAAAAAGAAATTTTCATGACCTATGTCCCGCCGGAAATGGCTCTGCCATTGCCTGAGCAGGAGCGCTTGATTGGCTCCTTGATGAACCAGGTGATCAATAACCTGCCTCAGGAGAAGCGCAAGGGCTATCTGCTGCGCCCTCAGACCGCCCTGACTTTCCAGGGCATGATTGAGCGTATCCTTGAAGCAGATGGGATCACCAAGGAAATGCTGGACAATCAACAGAAACGCCTGGCATTGCTGCAGCGCCTGATGAGCGCCTCCTCCCCGGAAGTGTTGGCTGAGATCGCCAAACAAGAAGATCAGATGATCGATCAAGAATTTTTCACCATCCTGGCGCGCCTGGTTGAAGTTTCCGCGGCGAGTGGGGATGAGCCGAGCGCCCGCCGCCTGGCAGAGCTACAGCGCCAGTTAGTGCCGCTGACCTCTTATGGGCAGGTCATGCAGGAGCAGGCCAAAGAAATCGACGCTGCCATGCAAGATCTGCGCGCGGCCGGCAACGAGCTGACGCGCGAGAAACTTTTACAGTTGGTGATCGATGCGCCCAACGAAACCCGCCTGGGCGCCCTGGTGAGTATGGCGCGCGCTGGCTTAGATTATCAATTCTTCCAGCTACTCAGCGAGAAAATTGAAAGTGCATCTGAAGCTGACCGCCCGCGGCTGAATAGGCTGCGCGAGCACCTGCTGGAGATTACGCGTGAGATCGACCGCCAGGTGGCCGGGCGCATGCAAGCCGCCTCCCAGCTTCTCGAAACCATCCTGAAGGCCCCCAATTTGGAAGAAGCTTTAATGGAGAATCTGGGCGCAGTCGATGATTTCTTCCTGCAGGAGATTAATCGCAACCTGGACGCGGCTCGCAAAGCAGGCGACCTGGAGCGTTCTGCTAAATTGCAGAAAATTATCACCGCCCTGCAAAACCTGGAAGAGTCGCCACCGGAAGTGGCGTTTATCGAAGAGCTGCTGCAAGCACCCGATGAGCCTGCCCGACAGCAGCTACTCGAAGCGCGGGCTGAGGAAGTTAACCCGGATTTCTTGAATCTTTTGATGAACTTCGCCGGGCAGATGGAAGAGCAGCAGCCCGAGATGGCTGGTCAGCTTATGGCGCTCTACCGCCAGGCATTGCGCTTTTCGATGCAGCGCAATATGAGCAGTTAAAGCCGTTTGAATAGCGAACCAGAAAGCCTCCAGCGCAATCACTGGAGGCTTTAATTATTTCCATTCATACATTTCATATCGGATAATAGGTATTTAACACCCATTATCCGATATGAAATGCGGTCTTTCAAGCCGGTAATGCTCTCTGTAGGAGAAACTATTCGTTAGGGGTTCTCTAAGCGTAAGCCGTGGCCGCGCACCGTGACGATATAGTTATGGCTTGGGTTCAGGCTGTGCAGACGCTCACGCAGGCGGCGCACCAGCGCATCCAGCGCTTGCATGGAGACATCCAGAGCCTGTGATTCTCCCCATACGGCACCGGTCAGCGCCTCGCGACTCACGACATTCTCTGGGTTATCGTAGAGGATTTCCAATAAGGTAAACTGAGAAACCGAGAGCGGGGGCAGCACTTCTTGAGTGCCGATCCAAACGCGCCGCGAACGTTTTTCAAGGCGCAGCCGACCGTGGCCTTCGATAATACCTTCCTTACTAAAACCTGAAAACGCTTGTCCAGGTAAAGGGTATTCCAATTCGTCTATTTCGAGTGGCAAGGTGGCGTCGGAACTTAAATAGACAAACTGCTGGGCCAGAGCGATCTGGATGACATCCCCATCCTGCAATACCTGTGTGGTTGTAAGAGGCTGCCCGTTATAGTGGGTGCCGTTTTTGCTGCCCAGATCTTCGATTAGAATTCCCTTAGGCGAGGGGACCAGCCGGGCATGCTGGCGCGAGACCTGGCGATCGGCAATCACAATTTCACACATTGGATCACGTCCCACGATGGTGGGTCCGCGTAGCGCCCAGCGCTGCCCGTTGAGCGGGCCGGTATGCGCTACCAGAACAGGTGCATCCTCGCTGTTGTTTTTCATCTTCTCTCTCTCCAAGGTATAATTATAACAACGCCGTATGAAATCGCCCTGTCTATTCCTGTTGCCCGTGGCGCATGTGCGCAACGCGGCTCCAGGCTGGTTTGATGTATGCCAACCCCACTGAAACCCGGTGAAGTCCTGCGTGGGCGCTACCGGGTAACCCGCGTGATCGGGCAGGGGGGGATGGGCAGCATTTACCTCGCAGATGATCAGCGTCTGGAAGGACGTCAGTGCGCGCTAAAAGAGGTCGAGCACGATCGCACCCTGCCGGCTGATTTGCTCAAACAGGCTCGTGATCAGTTCCAGCGCGAGGCCACTGTTCTGGCTCGCCTGGATCACCCCAACCTGCCCAAAGTTTCAGACTTCTTCTCCATTGGTGGGCGTGATTACCTGGTGATGGATTTTGTACCTGGTAAAGATCTGCGCACACTGATGAACGATGCCCGCCGGCGAGGTGAGCATCTTGCAGAGCGCCAGGTTTTGGGCTGGGCCAGCCAGCTGGCAGATGCCCTAACCTATATGCACAGCCAGAACCCACCGATCCTGCATCGAGATATCAAACCCAGCAATCTGAAGGTTACACCCAGCGGCTTGCTCAAGCTGGTCGATTTTGGCCTGGTAAAGATATTAGCATCGGATGAAGTTACCATTACGGTCTTGCAGGGCAGGGGAACCGCGCTCTATACTCCCCTGGAACAATACGGCGGAGATACAGGTCACACCGACGCTCGCTCGGATGTGTATGCCTTTGGAGCTACCATCTATCATTTGCTGGCCAATCACTCCCCGGCTGAGGCGCGCGAGCGCTTTTTACATCCCGAAGCCCTGGTCTCTTTACGCCAATATAACCCGGATGTCAGCCTGCGCACGGAGCGTGCTGTCTTGTGGGCGATGAGTTTGCACCCGGATGAGCGACCCCAGGACATCGAAGCTTTCCGTCAGGCACTGTTGGGCAACTGGGATCCGGTCACCCGACCGCGTGCCCCATTGCCATCCCCATCTCTGGCTGACATGCTGAATATGCCATCCGAACGCGCCTTGCTGTTCATTTCCGCAGGCCTGGTGCTCTTGAGCCTGGTGGTTACGCTGCTGCGTTAATTCCTGCTTACCCCTGAGCTTGATAATCCCAAATTATCGTTATCCTGTGATGCTCTCTTGAGACGAGTGGCTGCTGATGACGCGCCATAACCAGGTGATCAATAAGCCGGCCGTCGCGCCCAGTAGTGTGGTCAGAATTACCCCACGCGCCACTGAGCGTTCCAGCATGGTCTCACTGCCTGGGAGCTGTAGTGCGATATAGGAATACGCCGCCAGCCCGCAGATAAACGCCAGGAACCCACCGCGCACCCCCCAGCGCACCTGCCCGGCAAATGATGCCAGGCTGTAGAATGCAAACCCAATTCCGGCTGTGACCAGCAGAGCCATGAGCCAATCTGTTATCCCTGGGATCAAAGGTGGGGGCGAGAGTGTTTCGCTTCCGGGGGGCGGCGCGTCGGTCGGCGTGGGAGTTTCAGTGGGTGTAGGGGTCGCAGTCTGGGTGGGTGTTTGGGTTGGAACTATGCCATTCGCGTTAGGAATCTCGACTTGCAGTATATTCGATTGCGTGGCAGTCCCGCTTTCAACGTGTACGCTCAGTACACCAGATTGGGAGATTGTGAGCGCCAAACGAGCAATGCCTTGCACCGTGAAAATTGTCTGGCGGGTTTCGCCACCTTGATTAAAGATGAAATCGACGGGTGTGCCATCAGGAACCGGGTTGCCATTGTAATCGAGGATGATCCCCGTCCGCAAAGGCAGTGTATCGCCAATGGCGAACTCAGGCAGGGGAGATGGCTCAGGCGTCTGGGTAAGCTGGGTCACATCCGTCTGAGGCAAATCCAGCAGCACCTGCAGGGTCTGAGCAGGGTCAGGGAACAAAGCCGAATTTAGATCATATATCCCTGGAACTGTGATTGGCAAGGCTCCCGTGGCACGCATCTCGCGGAAAAGCAGGTAGCTCGCCATATCGATAAAGGCAGGCGCTTTGCTGTACAGGGCATAGTAAGCGGTCAGTTTGGTGATATTGGTGGTATCCAGGTAGAACGGAGCGTTGAAAGCAAAGACGATTAACCTTTTCTGTTGGAATAAGTCGGGGCGCTCAACGAGAAATTGGCTGAGGACCTGATAAGCAGGATACTGGGGCGAATTATCCTGCAAAGAGAACACGATCCAATGGGCGCGACTCAGATCTACTTCAAGCTGAGTGGTTCGAGGTTCGCCTCCCAGCATGATCTGCAAGTCGTCAATGGAATGTGAAGCTAGGTAGGCTGGTGTGATTTGTCCAGCGCCAGCAGAGCCAAAGCGACGAACAATCACTTGTTCGAGGGCATCCACTGCCAGCGTATCAATTTGTGGGCAATCTGTGCACTGTTGGGCGGGGCGCGTATCCGTGATAAACACCATGCGGTCATTCTGGTTGGGCGCATCCGGCAGCAAGTCGTCTAATTCTTCAGGCGAGGGGCTGATCAGGGTAGCGGCTTCGCGGGCCACATCAAAGACCACAGCGCTGCCCTTCCCAGCATTCGCCACGCCATTCGCTGGCGCTAGGGTCAAATTCAAGGTGAAATCGCCGTACAGTTTATATTTCAGGGTCAGGATGTCGAGAACGGATTCATCCACACGCTGGGCAAAAGCTGGATCCTCGCGGTATTTTTGGGTGAAGAAATCCAATGTCTGCACAGTGGCTTCCGTCGCCTCAGGCAGCTCAGTAGAGGAGAAATCAGCGATATAGAGCAAGTCATTGCCGGCCAGAAACGCGTTGAGAGCCACACGCCGGGCATCAAAAGTCTGGTTGGTTAGCTCGTAAAAGCGGCGTACCGCCTGGCTGCCAAGATTGTCGCTAATCATGAGCCCACCATTTGAACGCCAGGCCGAGATGGGTGGGAGCTGCATCAGCAAGTTGAACGCCTGTGGATCAAAGCTGACCGGGCGAGTGGTCGCCCGAATATTGCCCTGGAAGCCCTGGTAACGGATATGGGAGACCACCAGGGCATCCACTGTTGTTTCTGTTGAGGGAGCATTACCAGTAACACTATAAAATGGCGCTAGCTCAAAGCCTTTTAGCTGTTCCAGGGATTTGCGGACTGTGGCAACTTCTTCCTCAGGCAGACGATCGGAGCTACCATGCCCAGGGAAGTGCGTGGCTGCTACAGCAACCTTCCCGTCGCTGCTTGCATGGATCCCCGAGATATAGGCTTTGCCCATTTCGGAGACCCAAAATGGATCGCCGCCAAAAGTACGCGTCCCCAGATTATTTTTACCTTCAGCATAGGTATTTTCGAGGACGTCCAGCGCGGGGCCGATCAGCAGGTTAATCCCCAGGCTTTGTAGTTCAGCGCCAACGATTTTCCCGACCTCGCCTGCCAGGGCGGGATTCCAGGTTGCTCCAATCGCCATTAAGTTGGGTAGCTGTGTGACCCCACTCAGGAGCTGGTCGTAAGGGTAACCGTCGCCTTCTTGAGGCAGACCAATCAACATCGGCACAAAAGGCGGGGTGTAAGTGGCATTGGTCGTTGGGTCAAGACGGCTCTGTTGGGATGCCGCCCATTGATTCGATTGTAACTGGCGAGTGAGGGTCAGGGTCTGGTTCACCACATCCCCGCTCGCCTCAAAATTATCATTCTCTGCCAGCAGTACCACACCGCCCACATAGTGCTGGCTGATCAGGTTGTAGATCTCGGAATCTGGTCCAGCTTCACTGCCATTAAAGGCGACCAGGAAAAGCTGGCCAACGCGCTGCTCGGGCTGCATGCGCTCCAGGATGGCGGCGGCTTGTTCTGCCGGGTCGCGTGTTTGGGCGCTGGAGGCAGCTTGAGCGTTCAGGAGCGGTACGCATACTGAAAGGAGCATGCTGAATAGAGCCAGGCAGGCAGATAACCGGGTGAGGGTGAGGCGCCAGGAAGCAAGTCTAGCACGGGGTGGTTTCAGGTTGGAATACTGGTGCAATCAGACCGCCTTGGTTGGCTCAGAATGCATCTCCGAGCGGATAATGGTGTGTAATAGTTCGCGACGCGACGCGCCACTCAGCCCCTCCAGGCTGCGAATGTTGAGTGGATCGATCTCCTCATAGAGCAGGCCTAATTCCTCTGCACTGGGAGGCGGCGTTTCGTGCAGGTCCGGATGGATTTCTAATTCAAACCCGGTGCGAGCTTGCAGGCGGGTGAGTTCAACCCCAGGGTGGATACTGACCAGGCGCATACGTCCGTGGGCAAAGTCAAACACGCCCAGATCGGAGACCAGGAAGAGCGGCCCGGCGCCATGTGTGCGAGCGGGATTGTGGCCTAAACCGGATAGAAAATCAAGTTGAGGCACGAAAGTCACCCGTGAATGACGCGGTACATACAGATAAATGTTACTGATGAAAGTGGTCACGTCTGGAATGCCGCCCGTGCCAGGCAAACGCAGGCGTGGCTGGCGATAGTTTTGACCGAAGGCGATATTATTGAAATTGCCTGCCGGATCGATCTGAGCAGGACGGAAAAATTCTTTGGGCCGTAATGTGGGTAAGACATCTGCGGCTGCACGCACAAAGCCCACATTGGTGAGCGAATTGTCCAGCCACAGACTCTCTACACGTAGTAAGCCTAATGGAGCTGGTCGGCGGCACATCCCTTGTCCAATGGCTGATGCAAAATATAAATTCGGTGCATGGGTGGCGCGCGCCAGCAGATAGGCCGCTGTGACCAGTGGGGTTCCAATGCCCTGGGCGACTGCCTCGCCATCCTCGATCAGGCGCGCCATGCACACAACCATCAAATCATCTGCAGTGTAATTCATGCTCTGAACCAGCTTATCAACCGTTCTTACTACCTTTTATTTGGTTATGACTTTCCATAATTAAGCAGCGCCTGGTGGACTTCACTTTGAATATTACCACCACTTAACACTACAACCGCCGGACGAGCGCTCACACGGTTTTCCAGCACAGCCGCCAGCGCCACAGCCGCCGAGCCCTCTATTCGTTCACGATAACGTTCCCAGGCATATACGATGGCGCGCTGGATCTCAATTTCCTCAACCAGGACGATCTCATCTACGAAACTGCGCACCAGTGGAATCGTCAGCGACTGGGCTTCCACCGGTCCGGATAACCCGTCTGCCAGGCTTTCCAGTTCTACGACACCCTCCTGGGCGCCGCGTGTAAATAAGGCATGCATGTAAGGCGAGGCAGTCGATTGTACCCCAACCAGGCGAGGTTTGCGACTGGGTGGTGTTGTTTCGCCGGACTGGCTTGTAGCGCCTGATGATGGAAAGAAGGCTTCGATAGCAGCGCCTATGCCGGCAATCAGCCCGCCTCCACCGACCGGGACCACCCAGGTTGACTCTGGCAGCGTGGCAAGCTCTTGCAACAACTCCAGCCCCAGCGTGCCTTGCCCGGCTATTACCTGACCATCATTATACGGAGAAACCCAAATAGCCTCGTGTTGGGCCGCGTAGGCGATTCCCGCTTTTTCGGCTTCTCCATACCCACCCGCTACCAGGTGCACTTCGGCGCCCATGGCGCGCATCGCTTCCAGTTTGGTTGGTACGGCATGATCGGAGGCGAAAATGGTGGCATGCGCTCCCACTAACTGCGCGGCTAATGCTACCCCCTGCCCGTGGTTGCCTGCCGAAGCAGCCACCAGACCCCGTTGAACCTCCCAGGGTTGCAAAATTAGCACCTTGTTCAAAGCTCCACGCGCCTTGAACGAGCCAGTTACCTGGTGATTTTCCCATTTCAAGAACAGGTCATTATTCGGATCATAGGATAACGGCGTGGCGCGAATGTGCGGAGCAATCCGTTCAGCAGCTTCTTCCAACCAGGTATATGGGATCATCGCAGGTTCTCGCTTCAGGTACGCCGGGTAGCCAATACTTGCAGCGCTAAGGGTGGGTCATCGGTGAAAATGCCATCTACTTTGTAGCCAAATAGTTGTTTCATTTGCGCCTCCTGGTTGACGGTCCAGACATGGACCCGCTGCCCGCGCCGGTGGGCTGATTCTACAAGCTGTTGGGTAACATCGCTGGCTTCTGGATGCAAAGCCTGGTAGCCAACCAGACGCCCAATTCCAGAGCGCGCCCAGGCGCCTGATTTACCTGGCAGCGCCAGCAGACCGATGGGGCATTCCGGAAGCAGGCGGCGAATGCGCACGAGGGCAAGCGGATTGAAAGATGAGAACATGACTGCCCCCTCCAGGTTATGTTGACGAACCAGGGCTGCTACTTTTTCTGGCAGCTCATCCAGGGGGGTGGCGTAGTTGGTCAATTCGACATTGATAAAGATGCGCTTGCCAACGCTGGCAAAGACCTCATCCAGAGAGGGGATGCGCTCGCTAGCAAATCCACTATCAAAAAAGCTGCCTGCATCCAGTTGCTTGAGCTGCTCCAGGTTCAAGTCGCGCACCCTGCCTTTGCCCTGAGTAGTGCGATCCACACTCTGATCATGAATCACGACAACCTGACTATCTGAGCTCAGCTTGGCATCCAGCTCAATGGCGGGGGCGCCCTGGCGCACTGCCAGCTCGAATGCTGCCAGTGTGTTTTCTGGGGCGTAGTTGCTGGCGCCGCGATGTGCAAAAATGGTGGGGGGAGGTAAGTTCTCGAACATTATAGATCCACAAAATAAGACTCGGCTGCCCGGTCAATGATTTCTTTGCTCATCACGGGCTCAAGATTTAGATAACGCGTAATATCCAGCATTTGTTCACATAGATCACGCGGGTGATTAGCACGTAGTTTGCGCCCGCGCTTGATGTACCATTCTTGAAGCAGGTAAGCCAGACCTTGTTCATCAAAACCGATGTCATACCGTGCGGTGGCGCGCCGGAAAATTTCCCGATAAGACTCAAAGGTTGGGTCGCTGATTTCAATTTTGTGCCGTAACCGGCGCAGGAAGGCCTCATCGACCAGGTCCTTGGGGGGTAGATTGGTGGAAAAGATCACCAGCACATCAAAAGGAATTTCCAGCTTGCGTCCGGTGTGCAGGGCCAGGTAATCAATGCGGCTTTCCAGCGGCACAATCCAGCGGTTTAGCAGATCGCGCGGCCGCACCAGCTGGCGTCCGAAATCGTCGATCAGCAAAATGCCGCCATTCGCCTTTACCTGAAAGGGCGCTTCATAGTACTTATTCACATCATCAAATACCAGATCAAGCCCGGCCAGGGTTAACTCACCCCCCGTGGCAACGAACGGTCGCTGAATTTTCACCCAACGTGGGTCACGGCGCGCACCAGGTCGTAGAGAGCTCGTGCTGCGTGTTTCCTCGACCTCAGGCTCTTTCGCCAGGCGGTGATTGACCGTATCGTACAACTTTACCACCTGACCATCTATATAGATGGCATAAGGAATCCACATGCTTTCCCTCAGGATGATATTGCCGATGGCTTTAGCCATGCTTGTCTTGCCATTGCCGGGTGGGCCATAAAAGAACACCGAAGTACCGGAATTCACCGCCGGCCCAATGTGTTGGATTAATTTTTCAGGCAAGACCAGATCAGCAAGCGCTTGTTTGAGCTGGCTGGAGGTAATCATGGTGCGTTTGCGGCTTTGACGCCGAATGGAATCGCTGTACACACTCAGTGGGACAGGCGCTGGCCCAGCATATTGGCTGCGTTCCAGGGCTTCACGCGCCCGCTCAATGCCCAGTCCCGTAATGGCATACTGGTAGGAACCTTCACCTAACCCAATCTGTTGGGCAGAGCGTACTTCGATGTATTTCTCGCGCTTTAAAGACTCCAATAACAGGTCAACTACCCCATTGAATGGCAGGGAAATCTCGTCGGCGACTTTAAAACCAGTGAGATAACCCTGAAAATAGATTATTTTCAATGCCAGATCTTGCAGCCATAGCTGGGATAGTCCGGTGTCATCTATGCGGGTCACTGGCGGTGGCTGGAAAGTCCGGCCTGTATGAACGGGAGTAGAGAGTTCATTGCTCATGGCGCGCTCGGTTTCCATCATTTGCATCCCTAGGAAAGAAGATTATTCGGCAGTCGTATACACCAAAGAAAATTATAGCATGTGGAATGATCGCCATGATTCTATTCCAAAAATACCAAATTAGGCTACAATTGCATATCTTAAGTCAGAGGGTGAAATTGACGTAATGAATATTTCTGTGGTTATTCCTGTGTATAACGAAATCAAGACCATTGATGAGATCCTGCGCCGAGTGAAGAACACCAATTTAGCAGCGGAGATTGTTGTGGTGGATGATGGCTCGATGGATGGTACGCGTGCGCTCTTGGAGAAATATGCAGGTGATGAGCTGGTGAAGGTGATCTTGCATGAACGCAACCAGGGCAAAGGCGCTGCGGTGGTGACCGGGATAAAAGCTGCAACCGGAGATGTGATCATTATCCAGGATGCTGACCTGGAATATGATCCGCGTGAATATCCCAATCTGCTCCGCCCGCTTGAAGAGGGACTGGCTGATGTGGTGTATGGCTCGCGTTTCCTGGGCGCCCCGCGCCGGGCAACCATGTACTGGCATATGGTGGCCAATAAATTGCTCACCTTCCTGACCAATATCCTGTATAACAATATCCTGACCGATATGGAAACTGGCTACAAGGTCTTTCGCAGCCATATCATGGATGGGATTACCATACACGCCCGAAGTTTTAATTTTGAGCCGGAATTCACCGCCAAGATCTTGAAGCGTAAAGTTCGGATTTATGAAGTGCCGATTACTTTTAACCCGCGCGATTATTCTGAAGGCAAGAAAATCCAGCTAAAAGATGCCTTTGAAGCTGTCTGGACGCTGGTGAAATATCGCTTTGTTGATTGATAGAAGGGCCAACCATTTAATCAGGCGTACCAGCCGGCTTAATGTCGCGGACATTCAATTGCAGGTTGGTGCGCCCATTAAATTCATTCAATTCGAAATTGTAAGCCAAATCCACATGGGTTGGCATAATCTCTGCCCAGCGTGCCTGGCGAAATGCGACCGCGTCGTAGGTAATCCGTCCATCGCTCACCGTCAGGCGCAGGTGGTTATTCTCTTTCCCGATAACCTTGTAGCGCTCCACTTTTAGGCCGCGTGAGACGTATAAAGCTTGCGGATTGCCATATCCGGTAGGTTGTAGCCCCTGTTGGAAGGCAATAATTTCGGGATGTAAATCACGCAGGGGGATTTCAAGATCAGCCACCAAAGCAGGGCGTAGATCCAGTCCGCTCAGCACAGTTTCGGCATGCGCTTGCAAGCGTTCCAGCAATTTCGGTAGATTCTCGTTGCAAACGGTGAAGCCAGCTGCAGCAGCATGCCCACCGTGGTGCTCCATCAGATCGGCGCAGGCGTCCAGCGCGTCGGTGATGTGGTACTGGGGAATAGAGCGGCAGGAGGCGCGCGTGGTTTCTTCTCCTATTTGCCCCACGATCGAAGGCCGGTACCACTGCTCAGTAAGGCGAGATGCTGCCAGGCCCACGATGCCCGGGTTGTAATCAGGGTGGATCGCGACCAGCAGGAAAGGATCAATTTTATCTTTGAATGCCAGAACCTCGGCTTGTTCCTGGATCTGGCGCGTCTGCTGCTGCCGTTCGCGGTTCTGGTTGTCTAACTGCTGAGCCAGCAAGCCGCAGGTTTGTATGTCCTGCTCCAGGAGTAGCTCCAGCGCTGCCATGGCCGATTCCAGCCGTCCGGCTGCATTCAGGCGCGGGCCCAGGCCATAACCAATATCCATGGCTGTAATGCCCCCTGGTTGGATTCCGGCAGCGCCCATCAGCGAGCGCAATCCCTGGCGTTGACCACGCTGCAGTTCGCGTAAACCGCTGCGCACCAGGGCGCGGTTTTCTCCGGTCAGAGGAGCCAGGTCGGCCACTGTGCCAAGCGCTACCAGGTCCAGCATGGCTTGCATTTCCCCGGCAAGTAAAGGCCCACCCAGGCCGTCTTCGCCACGCAAGGCGCAGCCTAATTTATATGCCAGGCCTACTCCCGCAAGATCCTTGTAGGGATATTCGTCGCCCGGCTGCTTCGGGTTGATGATCGCACGCGCAACGGGCAGCTCACTGTGTGGATGGTGGTGATCGCTGATGATCAGGTCCATGCCCATGTGTTGGGTAAATTCTGCTTCTGGCAGGGAACGAATCCCACAATCCACTGTGATTACCAGTTTCACCCCCCATTCCTTCAAGAGCTCCAACGCTTCGCGGTTGAGTCCGTACCCTTCCTCAAACCGATTTGGGATATAAGGAATAATCTTGCTGCCGCCTAAACCTCTCAACACCTGGGTTAGCAATGCTGTGGCAGTTACTCCATCCACATCGTAGTCGCCATAAACAGCAATCGTTTGCTCCGTCTGTAAGGCATAGCGGATGCGCTCCACAGCCTGTGGGATGCCGAGCATATTTTCTGGCTCACTGTGAGGAGGGGGAGCTGCATCCAGGTAACGCTGGGCAGTCTCGGCTGTGGCATGGCCGCGGTTGAAGAGCAGTTGTTGCAGGACCGGCGGATATTGAGCCAGATTTTGTGCAGCTATGGAGGTGAGGGGTTGTGAGATCTGCCAGCGTTTACTTAAAGGTAGGGTCATAGTGTTTTGGTCGTGTCGATCGGTTTTTGGGAATAGGATGCGGCGTCCAGCTCGCGCGCCAGGATCAGGGCGCCAGTCAAACCAACTTCGTCGCCCAGGGTAGCTGTGACCAGAGTCAGTCCATCCAGATAATATTCAGAAAGGGCATACTTTTTCAGCGCCTGGCGCAAGGGGCCGAGCAGATACTCACCACTGCGGGTTACACCCCCTCCGAGCACGATTGCCGCCGGGTTGAAAATATGCAGGTAATTTGCCAGGGCCAACCCGATCCAATGCCCGGCGTTCTCCAGGGCGCGAATAGCCAGTTTGTCTCCGGTGTTGGCTGCCTCACCGACTAATTTAGCCGTCAGTGGTTGTCCGGCAGGCAGGCAGCTGGCTTCCCCGGATTTTATCTGCGCCTCGGTCCATCTGGCAATGGCCGGGCCTGCTGCAACTGCCTCCAGATGACCATATTGACCACACGGGCAAAGTGGACCATCTGGCAGCACGGTCACATGCCCCAGCTCAGTGGCCAATCCACGTTCGCCCAGCACCAGCCGGTCACCGAGGATCACCCCGGCACCGATGCCTGTGCTGATCGTCATGTAGATCAGATTGTGAAAACCTTGCCCTGCGCCATATTTCCACTCGGCCAGGGCAGCCAGGTTGGCATCATTACCCACTTCAACAGGTACGCCGAAGTGCTCTTCGATGATTTGGCGCAATGGTAGATTGGTAAAACCTTTTACATTCGGCGCAGTCAGGATCGTACCTGAGAAGGGATCCAGGGGCCCCGGGGCAGACACGCCAATCCCCAGCAATTGATCGTTGGTTGGATATATTGTAGTTATTAAATCTAACAAACGCGCTAAAGGCATTTCTCCAGCGCTATGTGTGGGGATGCGCTCCAGTTTTTCTGGTTGTAGTGTGCCAGTCGGGTAAAGCCCGGCGCGTATTTGTGTACCGCCTAAATCGACGGCGATATGAAAGCTCATAGGTGGAAGTATAGCATACGGCATTGGTCTGCTGTGCGGCGATCCTGAGCGGACTGGTTGGTGCTGTCAGGTGCTGGTTGACGACTCGTCTAAAGGCTGCTATGATCAGCGCGTATGAAAAATGCTCCTTCTGGCTGGTTTCATCGCATGCTTGGGGGACTGGTAAATATGCTCCGCTGGCTGGTCCCGGGTTTAGGGATCAAGCGTTGGTATCTTTTCACTTTTCTGGGAATCACCCTGCTGGCGGTCGGTTTTGGTGTGGTGATCCTCGAAGTCTACCGCACTACTCCCGATGATGCGTGGTGGTTAAATCTGCTCTCGACAGCTTCCCTGCGTTTCCTGGCGCGCCCATTGCGCGCATTGATCTTCGGCAGCCTTGGGGTGGGCATGATCATGTTTGGGATTTGGCAGCTGAACCGCTCCATGCTCTCGCCCTTTCTATCTCCAGGCCGCTCAGTGCTGGACACATTGCGCAATCACCGCCAGCGCGGGCGCGGCCCGCGCATTGTAGCCATCGGTGGCGGGCATGGCCTGGCAACTCTTCTGCGGGGTCTCAAGCAGCATTCACACAATATCACGGCTGTCGTCTCAGTGGCAGATGATGGCGGCTCCTCAGGCCGCCTGCGGCGCGATCTGGGCATACCCCCTCCAGGGGATATCCGCAACTGCCTGGCTGCCCTCTCCAATGATGAAGCCTTGCTCACCCAGCTCTTCCAGTACCGCTTCCCGACTCAGTCTGGCGGACTGGAAGGACACTCCTTTGGCAATCTTTTCATCAGCGCTCTAGCAGAAATCACCGGCAGCTTTGAAGAAGCCGTAGCCGAGTCAGGGCGCGTCCTGGCGATCTCGGGTCGCGTCTTACCATCCAGCCTGCATAATGTGTGCCTGGTAGCGGATGTCATGATGCCCACGACTGCAAAAGAGGTGCGTGTCGAAGGCGAAAGCCACATTCCCGAAAGCCCTGGTAAGGTGATGCGCGTCTGGCTGGAGCCAAGCAATCCCCCTGCTTTTCCCGAAGTTATTCAGGCCATTCTGGCTGCGGATATGATCGTCATCGGTCCTGGCAGCCTGTATACCAGCGTGCTGCCCAATCTGCTGGTGCCTGATATCATGGAGGCGGTGCGCGCCAGTCGCGCATTTAAAGCCTACGTGTGTAATGTGGCTACCCAACCCGGTGAAACCGATGGTTACTCTTGCCGCGACCATCTCCGGGCGCTTGAAAGTCATGTGGGCAGTGGCTTCTTTGAGATCATCATCAGTAACGACCACTGTGAGGGACGACTACCCGGTGGTGTAGATTGGGTGCGCATTGATGAAGGCCTGGAGCAGGAATATCCTATCCATGCCGCAGATTTGGGTGATGAGCTTCACCCGGCCCGGCACGATGCGCGCAAACTGGCTGCAATCCTGATGGAATTGCTTGAAGAGCGCACCGGACCTTTGGTAGAATAGGGGATTGGGCAGGTATTCATCTGCTCTGAAATTCACTGTACAAGCCACCAGGTTGGTAGCTTACATATACGACAGATCTCTGTTTCAGGAGGAAGATCATGACTGTAAAAGTTGGCATCAATGGTTTTGGCCGTATTGGACGGCAAGTACTCAAGGCGATCCGGGACAATCACCCCGACACACTCGAAGTTGTAGCCTTCAACGATATCGGTGATTTGCCTACCATGGCCCATCTACTGAAGTATGACTCCAATTATGGCCGCTTTGACGGCAGTATTGCCGTTGAAGGCGATGCGCTGCTCATCGATGGTAAAGAAGTTAAAGCTTTCAAAGAGACCGACCCCGCTAATATCCCCTGGGGTGACCTGGGCGTGGATATCGTCGTTGAGAGCACGGGCATCTTCACCATCAAGGATGATGGCGTAAACAAAAAAGGCAAAACAGTCAAAGGCGCCAGTAACCATATCAAGAGTGGTGCCAAGAAAGTAATCATTTCGTCACCTGCTCAGGGCGAAGACCTGACCATCGTATTGGGCGTCAACGATGACAAATACGACCCCAAGAACCACCACGTGGTTTCAAACGCCTCCTGCACCACCAATGGCCTGGCTCCGGCGGTCAAAGTTGCCCATGACGCTTTCGGCATTGCGCGCGGCTTCATGGTAACCGTACATTCTTACACCAACGACCAGAAGATCCTCGATCTGCCCCACAGTGACCTACGCCGGGCGCGTGCCGCAGCCATGAACATCATTCCCACCTCCACCGGGGCTGCACGTGCGCTCAAGCTGGTAATCCCAGATATGGATGGCAAGTTGGATGGTTATTCGCTGCGCGTGCCCACTTCCACGGTCTCTGTGATTGACCTGACCGTTGAGCTGGTCAACTCCACCACCACCGAAGAGCTGCGCCAGGCGTTCCGCGACGCCGCAGCTGGTCCTCTGAAGGGCATCCTGGCGGCAGTGGACGAACCCCTGGTCAGCATTGATTTCAAGGGCGACCCGCACAGCTCCTCTGTGGATATGGAATTCACTCAGGTGCTGGGTAAAGGCAAGAATAACTTTGCCAAGATCATCGCCTGGTATGACAATGAATGGGGTTACTCGGTGCGCACTGCGGACCTGGCGGCTCTGATGGCGAAATACCTATAGTCGATTGGTTGCATGGAGCGTGGTGATGGGTGAACCCTGATGGGTGAACCTTGAGGGGTTAGCCCAGAACCACGCTCTATTGCACGGAGGCCTCCCCATGTTCAATAAAAAAACCATCCGTGATATCGACCCCCAGGGCAAGCGTGTGCTGGTGCGGGTCGATTTCAACGTACCGATTAAAGACGGCGTGGTCACTGATGACACCCGCATCCAGGCTGCCTTGCCTACCCTGAATTATCTGCTGGAAAAAGGCGCAGCTCTGATCTTGTTTTCGCACCTCGGCCGCCCAAAAGATGGCCCTGACCCAAAATATTCGATGCGGCCGGTGGCTGAGCATTTGAGTAAAGTGCTGGGCAAACCGGTTGCTTTTGCGACAGAGGCCGCAGGACCGGTGGCTGAAGCGGCTGCCGCCCAGCTCAAACCGGGCGATGTGCTGGTGCTGGAGAATACCCGTTTC
>Ga0105095_10000409_pt1 | contig 20590 bp, 15 predicted proteins | sample PPLLak2March2015_2_FD_79180 | JGI IMG/M metagenome (GOLD analysis project Ga0105095, IMG submission 79180) | Freshwater sediment microbial communities from Prairie Pothole Lake near Jamestown, North Dakota, USA - PPLs Lake P8 Core (3) Depth... | ecosystem: Environmental > Aquatic > Freshwater >...
CTTCCCTCTCCCTTGCGCTTGCGCTTGCCGATAATGTTAACCGCCAGGTGGAAGCCGACCAGAATTTCTTCTTCCTCGACGAAGGATTCGGTTCGCTCGACAGGGAGTCTCTCGAAACAGTGTTTGAGACACTGAAATCGCTGCGGAAGGAAAACCGGATAGTAGGTGTGATCTCTCACGTTGAGGAAATGCAGCAGGAAATTGACGCCCATCTTCTGGTGACTCTCGATGAGGAGAACGGAAGCAGTATAGAATGTAGTGTATAGATAAACCCGCAGTCCAATTTTGGGGTTCGACAAAGTCAGATCCATGCTGGCTACCGGTGAAATAAATATGTATTATAATACGTATTATAATACGTATTATAATACATATTTCCTAGAATCTCCTTCGCACTTGAATGTATATCCTGTTATAGACATCCTGCGATTCGAAAGAGAATTCATAATTGACTCCCAGGGTGAGTTTTTCAAGTACCTGCAGGTAAAGATCAGCCTCGCCGGTATGGCTGATAATATCGGGCGTGGTTTCAGGAAGGGTGTAATCAACAAAATGATATCCAATTCCTGCCTGCACCTTTCCATCTGAGAAATCGCGCGAAAATCTCAAGCCGGCAATCTTACCGGTCATATGTGCCGACTCAAGGTAAGTGGCTGAAATCGTTGCAGAAATATTTAAAACAGGAACACGGCTATAAGTAAAATAACCATGGATATTCGCTGACGGACGCGGATCGCTCTTCAAAAAACGGTAGCCCGACTGTAATCCGAACATCATGTTATTTGCCGTCCGCCAGTTCGCATTCAGCCTGAAACCCTGCCTCAGCTCGTTCTCAAGAATTCGGTCGGTGAAGGTTTTATATGTTTCATGATATATCACATTTTTCCGGGCATCATACGAACCGGACAGTGAAAATCCTTTTGCGACATTAACCCTCAGCGACAGGTAGGCGCCGGTAAGATCTAAAGTGCTTTTTGGCACATCATTCTCAAGCTTATAAAGGTCGATCTCAAAGGAGCCTGAATAATAAAGATTTTTTACCGGCGAACCGGAATGCTGAAAATAGAGGAATCTCCTGTCTGTCGCCGATTTATTCATCTGCTGGACGAAAGCGATCGAGCTCCCCGTGAATGAACGTTCCGATTTTGTGTCAAGTGACACGAAACCACCATATTGGATCAGGTCTGTATTGAGACCGTAAGTTGCATAATCGGGCCGTGTACCGGCCAGAATCCCGAAGGTGAATCCCCTGATGGATTTCTCAAGCTGAATTCCGTCCATCGCTCCCATGTTTGCGATCCTGGGATTTATCCTCCGTCCCAGGAAAAAGCCCGTTGTTTTATTAAGGTCATATCTGATGCCCAGGTTGTAGATTTTAAGGGCATTGAAAATGCTGCTGTCAACCTCCGCCCATTCGCCGGCTTTATGCCTGAACGAAATATTACCGGTAAACGAAAACTTCGATCCCGCAATATTCCGGGCATCGAGCAAAAGAGAGTATCTGAACCTCTGTGAATTGCCGCCGGTGGTATTTGATATATCGGTATATGAACTGACCGAGACACTCCCCCTGATACTTTGCTTCTGTCCGGTTTCTGAGGATGCTGCCTTTGCAGTATCGGCTGTTATTTCAGCTGTTACCGGTTCTTTTACAGCAGGTACGGCAGCTTTATCGACAGCTGTTTCCTTCTCCCTGCCGTTCCTTGCAATAATAAGACGGTCGACCGGCAGGTCAATATCGGTTATTTTTGTGCAAACGCAGGAAATTGACGACAGGCTTTTCACCACCAAAGCAGGCAGCAGCTTTCCTTCCGATGAAATGAAGAGTGTATCTCCCTCATTGATACCTGCAGTTGACCTGAATTTGACATAGATGTTCTGTGAACTGATAAAAGAAACTTTGCCAGAAGGGTTTTCATTGCCGCCCTGACCTTTCAGCATCGTACTTATTGTGATCAGAAAGAATATCAATAATAAATGTTTCATAACTGATTCTAATCAGCGTCTCCCCTGGGGTGACAATTTAAGCAGGCAGAACTCTCGTATGAGTAACCATTCTCTCCGTCGTGTTCATTATCCATAGCGGCTTTATTATGCTCGTGGCATGTAATGCAGCTGAATTGGGAATAATTTGAAGGATTTGCATGACATTGGGCACAGGTTGTCCATTCTCCCTTGTGCCGTCCTGAATATATCGGGAACGACAGCGCATCATGCTGGGTATATGAGGCCGGCTGCCAGTCAGGATTTGTTGTATGGCACTGGGAGCACTGGGTTGAGAAATTAAGGCTTGTGTGGCTGGGATTCGTTGTCCCGTTGTAGTCGTCCTGATGACATGCAAAGCATTCTGTGGGTGTTGAGCTGTAATTTCCCCCTGTATGACAATCAGCGCATACAGGAATGGCATGTCCCAGGGTCAGGGGAAAGAAGCCATGATTGAATCCGGCTCCCTCCCATTGAAAAGCATTAATTTTATGGCATCCCGTACAATCTTCCGGAAATCCTGCTTCAGGGTGGTTTGGTGTGGTTGTTGCCTGATAATCCTGCCTGTGGCAGTCGATGCATTCCACGCCCTGTACATCGAACCTCACCATGCTTTCCGACTTGTGACAACTGTAACAGTCAGCAGTCCGATGCGCACCCAGGAGGGGGAACCGGCTCACCTGATGAAGTTCAGTGATATTTGGAACAAGCCACGATACGGGAGTATGACACCTTGCACAATCAGAACCGGTTGTGGCCTGATGAACATCAGTATGACATTCAATGCATTCTGCCTTTGCCTCTGCAAAAATCAGGGTGGGGTGACAGAGCCTGCATTCTGCCGAAGCATGCTGCCCGTTGAGTGGCAGCCTTGTTGCGTTATGATCAAAGGAGTAGATCTCCCTGTCAAGCTTCCATCCTTCAGGACTGTGACAGACATTGCAGCTTATCTTAAAGTCCGATCCATGCGGATGCCCTGTCATCCAGCCGAAGAAAAGGACACTGCATAGCAATACTAATGACAGGACTCGCATTTGAATTCTTTTATCCTGTAATTTACATAAAAAACAGATCCCTCCTTTTGAGGTTTGTGACATTTTGCACAGGGTACATTCAGATGTTCTCCCTCAAGTCTGAAAGCGCTTTTGTCGTGATCAAACCCCGTGGCTTTCCAGTCTTGCGTGGTATGGCACCGTGTGCAATCAGTAACACCGTTGACAGTGAACTGACCGTAATGATTGTCGGTATGGCAGGCGCTACACTCGCCCGGCAATCCTATAAATTTCTGGTGAACGATCCCTTTCGGATCTTTTCTGAAGTGACACTCACTGCAACTTTGCCCGTGATGAGCTCCGGTTAAAGCGAAACCTGTCTTTGAATGGTCAAAAGCAACATCGCTCCATCGGGTCTCCTTATGGCACGACTGACAGTTTCCTCCTGGATAATATTTCAGCTGAATAACCCCCTCGTGTATATCATTGTGGCAATCCCTGCAATTTATCCCGATGCCCCTGAAACTCCATTTTTCCTGTTTCCTGTGGCATTCAGAACAGGCGGTTGCCTCGTGAGACCCGTTCAGCGGAAAACTTCCCAGGTTATGCTGTTCAATATTGTAAGAGAATGTATTAAATCCGCTGACGGAATGGCATTGAATGCAATCGGGCGATACCCCGTTCTTTTTAAACTGTCCCTGGTGGTAGTCGGGATGACAGTCAGTGCAGCGATCATGTGTCAGGGGATCGGTGAGCTTTGTTTTATGACAGGCATTGCATGTTACATTTATGTGTTTTCCTTCAAGCCTGAAGTTTGTTTTGTTGTGATCAAAATTATTTACGGTTTTCACTGTCAGAAAGGATTCTTCAGTATGACATTGCCTGCAATTCGGTCCGAATTTATTCTGGTGCGGATCCTTGTGGCAGCTTGCACAGCTTGTGTACACTACACCCCGGAATTCCTGGAATTTTTTTCCGTTTACAAGTTCAACTTTATGACAGGAAATACATTCAACACTCTTATGTTTTCCTTCCAGCCTGAATCTTGCATTCGAATGATCAAATTTTGTTGCAGGCCTGAATGCATCAGGACTATGACAAATCATGCATGCAGCGGGGAGAGTCTGCCGGTGATAATCCTCGTGACATGTCAGGCATTCAGGATTCAATCCAAGATAAGTCGATTTTTTTGATCTGATCAAAGGATCGGTAATTCGGCCGGCAATATGACACGCCCTGCAACCTTGTTGCGAATGAGGCGCCGACAGCGGATAACCGGTAACGGAATGATCAAATTTTGTTTCGTCGAGCCGGACAAGCTTAAAACTTTTACCGTTATGCTCGGTATGACAGGTGAAGCATTCCTTTCCTTTTACCTCCGCCGATGCATGATAACCTTTTTGGGCAGTTATCCTCTGCCGGATTTCACTGTGGCAGAAAAGGCATTTTTCACCTGAGATCCTGTTCCCCAGGACATGGCATTTGGTACAGTTGGTGAGTCCCTCAAGGCTTGAATGGGGCTCAGACAGGTCGCCTGGTGAAAGTTGCGAAAAGGCAATCCCTCCCGAGAGAGTCAGTGAAAGTGTAAATGCGATATTTAACAATTTGTTTTTCACTTTTGCCTTATGCCTTTTATCTTTTGTCTTTTGTCTTTTATCTTTTGTCTTTTATCTTTTGTCTTTTATCTTTTGTCTTTTATCTTTTGTCTTTCTTAATGCTTCATAACCGTCTCCCCAAACTTCTTCGTAATCATTATACCTGCCTTCTCAAGGAATTGCACAGGGAGTTCGCCGCCCGCAAAAATATATACAAGATCGTTGGGCAGACTGACCGGATCGCTGCTTTTCCCGGTTGAAAGTATCACGCTGTCATCCTCAATCGACAGAACATTTGAATTGAGCATTACCTTCATCTTTCCATCAGCTGTGGCTTTATCAAGCAGATCTTTGTTCCGGGGCTTGATACGGCTGAAGGCTTCACCCCTGTAGGAGAGGGTTACATGATTCCCGCCGGCAAGAAGAAGTGCAGACTCGATCGCTGAATCACCTCCTCCGACAACAACAATGTTCTTCCCCAATACTTTTTCAGGTTCAAGGAGCCTGTAAGCCACTTTTTCCTTTGCCTCGCCCTGAACATTAAGTTTCCTGGGTGTACCTCTCCTGCCAATTGCCAGGAGGATGGCAGCAGCCGTGTAATATTCCTCCCTGGCACTCTTCACGCTGAAAATCCCCTCGCTTGATTCAATTGACTCGACCCTGCAATTCTCTGTTATTTCGATGTTATTTTTACCAAGTACCGTCTGCCACAGGTCCAGAAGCTCTGCCTTGCTTGTCTGATAAAGTTTTATCTTCCCATAAAGAGGCAGGTCCATAGGAGAAGTCATTACAATTTTCTGCCTTGGGAAGGAATAAACCGTTCCTCCGATGGTATCCTGTTCCAGGAGAAGAAATTTCAGTCCGTGTTTTTTTGCTGTCAGCGCACCTGTAATCCCTGCAGGTCCTGCTCCTATAATGATCAGGTCGTACGATGCCTTGTGGTCTTTCCTGAGTGATCGGGCAATATTGTCAACAGCCTGCCTGCCCTGTTCGACTGCATTTTTAATAAGCCCCATGCCGCCGAGTTCACCGGCAATAAATATTCCGGGGACATTGGTTTCGAAATTACGGCTTACATGAGGCAGTTCCACACCCCTTTTTTCGGTCCCTATCCTCAGGCTGATCGCTTCGGTGGGGCATGCATGAAAGCAAGCGCCGTGACCGATACAGCGTGAAGCATTTATAAGCGTCGCTTTGCCGTTCCTTATTCCAAGTATATCCTTCTCAGGGCATGCAGCAACGCAGGCTCCCGTTCCGATACATGTGTTGACATCAACGAAAGGATGCAGCGAAACAGGCTCATTAAGGCCTTCCTCCCTTGCCTTCCTGATCTTCTCCTCAACAATTCCCGAGGCTTTGTTTTTTCTTCGCACATAAATAGCAATGATGCCGACGCATAGAAAGATCACGATTGAGTAGACAATTATTTTTTCTATTACCGATTCCATAATTAAAATATCCATCTGTAGCCAAACAGAACAGTTACCCCGACATGAATGAGCATTATTATAAGCATCACAATAGCGAAAGGCAGATGAACGACATGCCAGTATCCGAATAACCTTTGCATGGTATCGAGTCTTTTGATGGTCCGGTTAATCTGGTCTTCATCTCTCAGGGCTTCTCCCCTCTCGTTTTTCATTTCTCTTATCTCGTTTACAGTCAGAACCCTGCCTTCAATCGATCTTGGTATCCTTATATAGATGAATCTTCCTGCGATGCCGCTCAGAAAAACTGCTGTCATGCTCCAGAAACTGACGGCTACGAGTCCCCCAAATTTAAAAGCAGTGTGAAAAAGTATAAGCACCGGGCCAAGGGTGCAGAGGAAAATATGGAACTCGAGCCAGTGCTTTAACAAGCCAGTCCTGGACAGCGATCGTGACCTTTTTCTGATCATATAGCTTGCAACGCCGGTTATTATTGCCAGGGACCCTGCAATCCCCAGTCCATGGCCCAGGATGCCGCTCGATCTGAGATCATTGTGATCAGGATGTACAACTCTTCCCTCGACTCCCGAGCGGTAATATGACAATCCGTTATGGATCAGCAGGAACAATACAACCAATACTATGGTCGCGAGTATTCCAAGATAGATCCTGTGGCTTGCGGTAGACATGTCAGATGGTTATAGACTGATGTAGTCAGGATTCTTTACTTTAACGTAAACTTAGAACTTTTTGTCTATGATTCGAAGGTTTATTATGAAAAACATATCTTTTTTTTGCAAACACTCCGGCCGATGTACCAGTAAACCTATATACATCGCATGATCGCTATGCTCATGGAGTTCCCCGGAAAGGTACCCGGTCATATAAAAAAGTGAGATCTGATTCAGGCAGCAGGCCGGCCTGAACAGGGTTATATCGGGCACCAGGATCCCGAAGCGACAGGGGATTTGAAGTCGATCCTGAAAGGTTGAACCTCCCTGACTTCATCCATTTCTATAAGAACAATATATCTTTTGCCAGCCCATTTGTAAAACAATTTGTCGGGCAGGCATAGCTTGTGCTGGTTTCTTATAACCAATGCAAATGATTCCTCATACGTCATCCGGCAGGAATTATAAACCGATGATACCCTGCCCTTTGCTTTTATTTCGGCTGGTCGACTGTCGTTAACGAAGTAAAGCACATCACCTTTACTTACAATTCCATAAGGCGTGCATTTTACATTCGCCCCGTGGACTATCATCGATTTGTCACCGTTGATAAGTTTTTCTATTTCGTTTTCACCTGAATCGAGTGTAACTAAATGATCCATCACCGTTTAATTTTAGTGCTCTCCGGTTCAATCGTCGGTCAGCAAAACCATCCAGCAATTCCTCAGGAATAATAACGATACATCCCTGTACGTTTATTAATAAAGACCGGCGGGAAGTAAAAATGCTGCAAAAATTAGTAAAAAAAAAGGATTTCCATTAAATTCGTAGGTATCAGATTAGTCAGTCACAATACAATAAAAAGTACAACCTAATAAAGCATCATGCAAAACTTCATCAGACTTACATACCTGGTCATTACTATCGCAGGTATTACTTATTCATGCAAAAACGATGAGGTTCCGGTTCTGACCACATCAGCCGTTACAAATATCTCAGGAACCACAGCCACGGGAGGAGGAACTATTATCCGGGGCGATCTGGAGATGATTTCTGTGCAGGGCATCTGCTGGAGCAAGGGGAATAATCCTACCACGGAAGGTTTCAGGACTATTGTACCGGCCGGTTCGGATACATTCACGAGCAATATGTATGAACTTGATCCTTCCACAACCTATTTTGTCCGAGCGTATGCCATAAACTACGCCGGGATCGGCTACGGGGAGGTTGTTTCCTTTACAACCCTGAATTAATCCTGCCGGCTGTAAAAAACAACATATGCAGTGAAAAAAATCATCCATTTATCGGATATACATGTCGGCCACGAGGAGTGCGCTGTTAAATTCCGGTCACTTATCGACAACATTTCGTTCCTTAAACAACCTGCTTTTAATTATGTTGTTCTCATCACCGGCGACATTGTCGATAATGCCTACCACAGTGAACAGACGGATGAAGCCGTTGACGCCATCGAACAGCTTGAAGAGCGCGGATACAAGGTCCTTGCTGTTCCCGGCAATCATGACTATGGAACCGGTACCATGGGAGATGAGAGATTTGTGGAACTGTTTAAGGTAAGGTATTATAAGACCCTGGAAATTTCCTATCCTAAACTTGATATTATCGATGAAATTGCATTTATCGGGCTCGATTCAACGGCCGAAGAGCTCCATTGGCTCGACCGCTTCCTCTCCGAAGGTGAATTGGGAGAGGGGCAGTTATTACGCCTGGAGAAAATGTTAGGTACTCCTGAAGTTTCCGGCCGGAAGAAGGTTGTTTATCTTCACCATCACCCCTTTGATTTTAAGGTCGGGATGCACCTGAGGGACAGTGACAGTTTAAAAAAAGTAATTGAAAACAGGGTCGATATGCTTTTATTCGGGCATTATCACGTTGACTCTGCCAGTGCCGGTAAAATATATCATGGAGCATGGGGCATCAGTCGATGTTACAATGCAGGTTCATCGACTCATAAAAACGGCAATGTCGGGTTTCAACGGATTATCGATTTATCAAATGCAGATCCAAGGATGGATTACGATGGCAATTTTATATAAATTTCTCCTTCCTCCTCTCTAACCGGTCCAAATCCGACTCACTGTGTCTTCGAAGCAAGGTTTTCAATTTTGTTAAAGGAGGTGAGCAATCCCCGGATCACGGAGGAACTGAATCCCTGGTGCTCCATCTCATTCAGTCCCGAAATCGTGATACCCTGTGGAGTAGTCACCTTGTCGATCTCCATTTCAGGATGGCTGCTGGTTTCGACCAAAAGGCGGGCTGCACCTTTTACGGTCTGTGCGGCAATCCGCTGCGACATTTCCGAATCAAATCCTATTTCGATCCCTCCCTGCGACATAGCGCGCATAAACCTCAGTGCGAAGGCAATGCCGCAGGCTCCGGCTACTGTAGCGGCACCCATAAGCTCTTCGGGAATAATCAGTGTCTGGCCCATTTTGTTGAAAACCGACACGATCATCTCCTCAATCCCGGGATCAGTATTGCGGAACGTGATGCAGGTCATTGATTCACAGATCTCAAGTGCTATATTCGGCATGATCCGGACTATAGGGACCGGGCCCAGCTCTGATTCAATTTCCTTCAGTGAGACTCCCGTTATCGTGGATACAACTATTTGGCCCGGCGTTATGTCTTTCTTGATTTCGTCGGCGAGGGAGGCGAATTGCTGAGGCTTAACCGACATTACAATAATTTTTGCAAGTTTCACTGCCTGGCTGTTATCCGGGCTGACACGGAACCCGAGTTTTTTTAGATGTGCAATCCGTGCGTCCCGTTTTTCGGTTATCAGTAATTCGTCTGCGGTGAACTGCTTTGAGGCGATCAGTCCCTTTGCAAGGGAGGTGCCGATGTTTCCGCCGCCGAGGATGGCGATATTAAATTCTTTCATATTCGATATTTAGAATTCAGCAAGATAAAAAAAAATCCAGCCTTAATATTTACTTTAAAGCAGTATATGGCAAAGATTGTTTAATTTGTCGAAGGAATTCCGGGTCGGATCATAACCTGACAGGGAAATGATGCTCTTTGCCATTGAGTATGCCAGGTCGGCGGGAGCAAAAGCCGTTGACCTTACATCTAAGCCATCGAGGATTGCTGCTAACCAGCTTTACCGGAAAACAGGGTTTCTTCTCCGTGAAACAAATGTTTACAGGTATCTGTTGAAATTAAATGCTGAAATTTTATTGCCAATCTCTACGACTAACCAAAAACCAGGAAAATGAAAACCGTATCATTTAAAACCGCCGCCAGAGGTTCCAGCTTTTTCCCGGCGCTAATTATGACGAATGCAATTCTTTTAATATGCTCAACGGCTGCCGGTCAGAGCGTTAACGAGCTGAATCTGGAGGATTACAGGCCGGAATCGATATACAGGATACCTGTCACAAATGTAACAAGGGCTAAGTATCCGGCAATCGATATGCATACCCATGACTATGGCCGGAATGATGAAGGGATTGTACGCTGGATAAAGGCGATGGATGCCTGCGGAATTGAGAAGGCAGTTGTCTTCACGGGCGCAACGGGCGCCAGGTTCGATACGCTTGTAAAGATCTACTCAAAATATGGAAACCGCTTTGAATTATGGTGCGGATTTGACTATACCGGATACGATCAGCCCGGTTACGGCCCTGCCGCCGTGAAGGAACTTGAAAGATGCGTAAAGAGCGGAGCAAAGGGTGTCGGTGAGGTGATGTTCAAGGGAAAGGGGATTGCTCCCTCATCAAAGGGAAGATCGATCATGCTTCCCGATGATCCGCGCCTGGACCCTCTTTTTGAAAAATGTGCCGATCTCAGAATTCCTGTAAACCTTCACATATCGGAAGACAAATGGATGTATGAGAAGATGGATTCAACAAACGACGGCCTGATGAATGCGTCATCCTGGGAGGTGAAAATGGAAAATGGCGCCAAAACGCACGAGGAAATGATCGGCAGGCTTGAAAACACTTTAAAGAAACATCCGCGGACCACCTTCATTGCGGCCCATCTTGCCAATTGCTGCGCTGATCTTACTGTGCTCGGAAATTTCTTCGACAGGTACCCGAACCTTTTTGCCGATATCTCGGCACGGTTTGGAGAAATCGCGCCTATCCCAAAATTCGTCCGTGATTTCATAGAGAAGTACCAGGAAAGGATAGTTTATGGCACCGATATGTCTTTTAATGAGAAAATGTACAGGGTAACTTTCAGGATACTGGAAACGGGTGATGAACATTTTTATGAAATTGATATGTTCAATTATCACTGGCCACTATATGGGCTTGCACTGAATGACAAAACTCTAAAGAAGGTTTACAGGGACAATGCAATAAATATAATGAACAGAATCCCTTAAAGCACGGTATATATAATAACACACCTGCTTCTGCCGTTGCATTTCATGGGATGCTAAATATTCGTTTTGTAACAATAATCCCGCAACTTTCGTCATACGCTTACCCGATAAAGCAAGTCAGATTGCATTTATCTTTCGATTCTTGATTTTTACATGTATTTTTAATACCTGAATAGATGGTCCAGGCAGCACAGAAAATCAGCGAAAGGATGAAAACCCGGAAGGATCTGACACTTTGCCAATGCCTCATACCGGGATTTCCGATAAGTCATTTAATAATTAAACCATGACCAAACGAAATACAACCAGGTTACTTGTCTGCATCACCCTGCTATCCCTGACCCTTGCCGGTTGTAAAAGCCGCAGCAGCAGGGAAACAGGGCCAGACAGGAGTGAGCCTCCACAATCTGAAAAAACACCTGTTGAAAATGAACCGGTTCCTGTTCTGGATAAAGTGATTTTTTTTATTGAGAACTCGGGGAGCATGTTCGGATACGTGAACCGTGCAAATGAATTCAAGAATTCACTGGTTGGCCTGGCCTATCTTCCTGAATTTGACAGGGCCGGTAAAAGCTTTTACTTCATTAACGGAACGTCCGATCCTCTAAAGAAATCAAGCATCCAGATAAAGTATGAAGGGAATGATCCTGATGTTTTCAAGAATAAGCTTAATCAGCAATCATTCAATGTCGGGGATGTAAGATTCAGCGACCTCAACAAGATGTTCGAAATTGCGCTCGATTCCGCCATCGGAGATCAGATCTCGGTTCTTGTCTCTGACTGCCTCTATGATGTCGGACAGGAAGCCGATCCGCTGACCGCTCTGAAAATTGAGATCCAGAAAACCCAGCAATCATTCCGGAACCGCCTTGAAAGTGAAAATATCCAAACTCTGATAATAAAGGCAGGCTCACGGTTTGAAGGCCTTTATCACTATGCTTCGAAAAAAGGTTCGAAAAGAATTGAAAATGAAGAGCGGCCGTTTTACATAATATTTTTCGGAAAAACCCGGTTGCTGAACAAGGTGCTTACTGAACAATCGATAGCCAGCAAAGTTGAGGGCCCGTTCGAAACTGCCCGGTTTTTCATGAACGATGACACGGATATACCATATATGATAGTTCCCTCCGTGGGTGTCAGGGGTGAATTCAAACTTGATTATAAGGACAAGTATAAATTAGCAAATGCCAAACCATTAATGAATGAATTCCAGTTTACAATTGCTGCCGACTTTAGTTCGTTGCCGTTTTCAGACAGCTATCTGACGTCAACCGAAAATTACGACTGTCCTTATTCAAACTTTGATGTTCTCAGGGTGGAAAAAATAACAAAAAAGATCCCGGGAGCAGAAGGGACACACCTTATTACCGTTTTTACGGATAAGAATCCCGTCGGAAACCTTGAAATTATCCTGAAAAACGTAACTCCCGGCTGGGTCATGGAAACTGACTCCGACAATGAGGATATAATTGACAACACCCACACTTTCGGTTTTAAGCAACTAATTGATGCCATAGGTGAGGCATACGAGTATGAAAACAGCGGCAAGAATCCTGCAACTTTCAAGATACTAATATCAAAATAGCCTGATTATGAATGAACTATTTGGAACTCTTTATGACACGGTTTTCGGAATATTCGACAATAAATTCTTCCTCATCTTCCAGCACCTCTACGAAAACGGCGGTTACATAAAGCTCGGACTCACATTTGTTCTGATCCCGTTGGTCTGCTGGATCCTGTTCTACTACCTCTGGAAATATCCCTACGGCAAGCTGTGGCATTGGATTATCTGGCTTGTAGTCACGGTACTGATCGTACTTGGAGTAACCTACGGAATTGCCGATGCCGCGATCTTTGGTTCTGACAACCAGGCCTTGAATGAGGCGCTTGCGGATGCAGAAACAGGCTATGAAAATTACGCATCTGCACTGCCTTTCAGGTACGCAATGGCCAACAGTCTGCTCGCGGCCATCTTAAGCTTTATCTACAGCCTGATAATGAAACAGTTCAGCAAAGTGCAAATTCATTTACCCTTTTAAAGCGATAGTCATGTCAAGGAAGTTATATATTTTCGCCATCGGAGGAACCGGATCCAGAGTTCTGAAAGCGTTAACAATGCTCTTTGCCTCAGGAGTAAGGATCGGGAATGATTTTGATATTGTGATCCCCGTCATAATCGATCCTGACACCGGTAACGGCGATCTGAACCGCACAAAGGATATCCTGCGCCTTTACCAGGAAATAAGGAACCAGGTCGATCAGCCCGAGGATTTTTTTGCCCAGGAGATCAGGACAATAAATGAAATATCAGTAAGTACGCCGGTTGTGAACCCGGAATACTTCCAGTTCAAGCTGAAGGACACCGATACCAATACCTTTAATCAATATATCGGATTCGACAGTTTAAGCGAGGATATAGAAGAGAAGGATGATAAAAACTTTGTCAGGCTGCTCTATTCTGCACAAAACCTCCGGTCGAATCTGGATGTCGGATTCAAAGGCAATCCGAACATGGGATCGATAATTCTGAACCAGTTTACCAATTCAGAGGATTTTAAAAAGTTTGGCCAGACATTTGGCGACGATGATGCAATTTTCATAGTCAATTCGATTTTTGGAGGGACCGGTGCAGCCGGATTCCCACTGCTGCTGAAGAATTTCAGAGGCAACAGGAACATCCCGAAACATGCTAAAATAAGTGTCGCACCCATAGGCGGTATAACATACCTGCCATATTTCTCCCTCACCAAAAATGAGGAGATCAATGCAGAATCGTTCGAGGAAAAGGCCAAGATCGCCATTGATTACTATAACCGTACAATAATTTCCCTTAATCAGATAAATACACTCTACTTTATTGGGAACAGGGGAAACACAAACCAGGAAGAATATGCCGTTGGCGGACAGGAGCAAAGGAATAAAGCCCATTTCCTGGAGCTGGCAGGAGCGCTGGCAGTCCTTGATTTCTGCAAAAACATTAATACAATTAGTCAGACAACCCGGATAAAGGAATTTGGCATTGAGCATGACACACTGAATATTTCATTTGCCGACCTGAATATTGAAAATGCCAAACTATTATCCCCTCCCCTGACTAAATTCATGCTATATACCGAATACCTGAACAAGGGATTATCAAGATCATTGGGTACCTCCCGCTGGACAAAAAGCAATATTAAGCTTGCCCGCGGGAACAAGCAATCTCTCCTTGACAGGAATTACTTCAACAGTGCAGAGTACAATACCCAGATCCGGTCGTTTAACAATTATTTTGGGGAATGGATAAAGGAAATGAAGGATAACAAGCCTGTTTTCAGTCCATTTGAGGAGATTACCGCCGACAATGCACTTGAAATTATAAAAGGCCAGACCCCAAAGGGAGATAAAAGCTTCAGGGCGCTTGATATTCAGAACTGTTTGCTTACAGATAATATTTCCATCCGCAATAAGGAGAAAAAGCATACCATGCTGATAAAAATGTTCGGCCGGTCGACGGAGAAAGTGTTAACAAAAAGAAATCTTCTAATCAGGTAAACTCATGGCAAAAGTATTCAGACTTCACGAGGGACAGGATGGAACAGGATGGTTCGTCAGCAGCCCGATATCAAAGAACCAGCTTGTGACAATTAAAACGGAAGGCAAGGACGTGGCAACATCAATACCGAGTCCGTTTGCAAGGATCGATCTGGTTAAATCGGCTTTCCGGTGGGTCGCCGATAACGGAATATCGGGATCTACCGCACAGCACAAACTGGTTTCGGATTCGCTCGATGTAGCCCAGTTGTTCTTCATTTATCCCAAGCATAAGGACAAGATCAGGATAGTGTCATGGAATCCCGCTGGCCGCTTTGAACAGCTTGCAAACGACAACAATATAAAACACGCAACATTTTCCGAAACACTGAATGTGTTCTGGAACCAGGACAGTAATGTTTATAATTTCAGCAAGGTAAAGAGGCTTTATTTTCTTCTTAATCATTCAAACCAGGTAATCGGGGGCACTTCACCGGCAACACTTTTCTTTGCGGCTCCCGACGGAAGGATTGCAGCCTCAGGTCTTAATATCACATGCGGCCACGATGTATTGTTCGACGATGAATTTGCCGCTCTTTCAGAAAGGGATGATAAGGCTTTCATCGAATATATGTTTATTCTGTCGAAACAGCCGGGGTTTGCCGACCACTTCCCTGAAGTATACTCATATCTTACCGAAGTATTTAAAAATCTTGATGCTGACCTGAAGGCAAGGATTGCCGGCCAGTCAGCATCTTCCATCCTGGCTTACCCGCCATGTCCCGTACTTGACAATGAAATGAATACGTGCGAGGTATTGGGGATCCCGCTGGGAATCAAAATGGGAGACCCGGATGAAATTGAAAGGGAAAGTGACTTTGTAATCCAATCCGAGCTGCCGGTTACAGGTTTGAAACCATTGGTCCTGCCGCATGACAGGTTTGTCAGCACTTGGGCCTATGCAACAAAGGATGTACTCTGGAACCCGAACAATGTGATCCCCTATAAAAACACTGATGAGGCTTCAGGTTCAAGGCTTCCCGTACAGGGCGACCGCTATCCGTGGCTTACCGTGGGCAACTTTCTTGAGGACAAGATCATAGAAATGCCCTACACGATCGACAGCAGGAAGTTTGAAACATGCGGGGCAACCAGACACCTGCTGCCGCTGACGCCGGCATTCTTCGGGTTTTTCAGGGCGGAGAACGTATCGAAATATCTCAGGCTGTCAGAACTGGCCGGTGGAGGTATCGAGGCTAAACTCAATATCCCTGTGAGGAGAGGATCTGTCACCCTCAAAAAGACCTATCACCGGGAGGATATCGTCCAGATGGAGATACATCTCGCAATAATACCATTCATACGCACTCAGTCTATTGACCTCGATTATACGCTCGGATTGCAGGATAAAAGATTTGACAGGAAATCGGAACTGCTTGTTGAGTGTTTTGAAAAAGGTAAAAAGGTCGATGTCAGCTCACCCGTTGTCAGGAAACAGGGAGAAGGCAACACAATTAGAAGCACCTATTTCAAAACCAGGTCTTTTGATGCTGTCAGGGCCGGCACTTATTCCAATCCGGGATTTGTCGTCCCTCTGATGCAGGATTGCAAGGCAAGCCAGCAGGTTTCATTTGCAGTTGATTTCGGCACAACAAACACACACATAGAATATAAATATGGAGTGAATGCTGAAAAGGCACTCGACGTCGCATCCGATTTGCCGATGTGGCAGTCGCTTATTGACAGAAAAAAGGGAGAAACAAAGGATATAGCCGACGACAACAACTTTGAACGTGAGATATTCCCCTACCAGTTTGGCAACGGCACCACATATAAATTCCCGTTCAGGACAGCGCTGACATATAACCAGTCAATAAATTTCAACGAACACATTGATGTATTCACCCATACAAACAATTTCTTTCTCTTTGAAAAACTTTTCTATTCAACCTACCTGCAATTGCAGACCAAGCTGAAATGGAGCAATTATTCAAAGCTTGAAGACAAAATACTGGTCGAAAGCTACATCGAGTGCCTGATATACATGGTTTTGTATAAGACTCTCCTTGTAAACGGAGATCCGAAAAAAACGAAAATAACCTGGTTTTACCCCGTGAGTATGGACGCCTTCGAACAGGGAATATTCTTTGATGTCTGGCAGAATGCTTATAAGAAGATCTTCAGATCGGAAAACAAGGACAACATTAATGCAGTACCTGAAAGTGTTGCCCCCTATCTTCACTACCGCACTGCATATCCGGGATTAAGCCTTTCGGTTGATATCGGGGGAGGGTCATCAGATATTGCTGTTTTCAAGAATGCCAGCAATTCGCCCGAATTTATTTCTTCGTTCAAGTTTGCCGGCAATGCAATTTTTGGCGACGGCTTCCCTTATGGAGCATTTGCGAATTCCTCCGATAATAATGGTTTTGTAAAAGCCTACAGTAAAAGCATTGAAAGCACTCTGCAAAAGGGTTCCCAACGGGAGCAGATCCTTCTGGATATCCTTGAAAGCAGAAAAGATTCTGCAGATTTCAGCAGCTTTCTATTCTCACTCGAAAATGAGAAAGACATAAAATTCAACTACACTGATTATCTGAAACAGGACAGGAAACTAAAATTACCGATTTTGATTTTTTACGGGGCGATAATTTATTATTCGGCAAATCTTCTCCTGAAACAGGGAACCACTGAAATTCCAAAGAACATACTGTTCAGCGGGACTGCTTCAAAAACAATTAAGATCATTGATACCCAGGCCGGAAATCCAAATATCGCCAACCTTTTCAAATTTTTCTTTAAGCAGATCATGGGTTTGGAAAGCGGACATTTAAATATTGCACTGTCAGAAAATCCGAAGGAGATAACATGCAAAGGGGTATTAAGCGCCAACCTGGAAGGCGATCTGATTGATTCTCCTGTTGTTTTCTGGATTGGAGGAAGTGAAAATTCCGTATGGAGCAAAGCCCTTAACAAGACAACGGATATCGCCATCACGCCCTACTACCGCGACCTGGAAGCCGCAGATAATAAAACTCTCATTGAAAATTCTGTAAATAAATTCTTTACGCTGCTTGATGACTATTTTAAGGGAGTTAACCTGGAAGGGAATTTCGGGATCGACAATGCAGCTTACCTTAAGTTCAGGCAAATGCGTTCGTTGAATATCAAGGATTTCCTGGAACAGGGACTGAAAGCATTTTATAAATCTCCCGAAAAACACATTGAAGAGACCCTGTTCTTTTATCCGCTGATAGGAATCCTGAACAAGCTGGCATTTGAACTTGCAAATATGGATAGTCAATGAAAGGCCTGTCGAAATATTTCATTATCCTGACACTCCTGGTTGCGGCTCCAAATGAGCTTTTCTGCCAGCCAGACCTGAAGGATTCGACAGAAGCTTACAATTACTGGGTACAAAGGGGTGTAACGGAGATAATTTATTCAATGATGGAAGATTTCCCGAAAAGGCTCACGGATGCGGAACTGGCAGGCAAAGAACTATACTTTGAAAAGTTTATAGACGGTATTGACAAAAGGAGCATTTCAGGAATTGTGAAGACATTCGGTGAGATTGAGGAATTCCTGAACGGTAATTCGTACGGGAATACCGCAAGGAATATTTTCCTTCCGTTAAAAACCGCTTTTGAACAGCGGAAACCGTTTGATGATCAGTTTTTTACTCTAATAAGCAAATATGAAAGTTCCGTAAACTTTGACAGGAAGAAAACTGAACTGCTTGACGGCTACAAAAGATCATTGGAGGATCTGGCCCGGGTTGTGCAAAGAGTAGCAGAACCAGGTACTATCCAGGCAGTTGCTCCTTTTGAACCACCTGAAGAAAAGTCAGTTTCCGTTTGGGTGTGGATTGTTGCCGGATTTTTAGCCGGACTTGCCGGAGGCGCTGCTCTAATTTATTACTATTCAAGGTCAAGGATATATTCGATCCTTAAAATTGAGAAGAAAAAATACCTCAGTGATCTGAAAAAGGATCAGGGCCAGGATATTATCTCGCGGAAATACTTCAGCTATGTAGGATTGGTTGCGCTTTTAAAAGACAGCAAAGACAGGAAGTCGGAAGCCCTGGAGAAGAGAAGGGAGGAATTGGTCAGACTGGAAGATCAGAATGAGATTTTAAGAAATGAAACAGCGCAGAAGGATAAGATCATCGCAAGTCTGAAATCAGCTGCGGAGTACCGGGCGTCCGACAGGGCGCATTCAGAAGGGCAGCCGGGCAAGTCGTTCGGAATACCAGTTAACAAAATGGAGATCTATTTTACAATCCCGGAAAGTGACGGAAGCTTCAAAACTTCAAATGCCAGGGATGGTCAGGATGCCGGTTGCTTCTACAAAATCGAGCCTGACAGGAGTGGTCAGAAGGGAAGGCTTTCATTTATCTCAGGTGAATATGATCTGAGAGCCCTCGATAATATTGATTATTATTTAAATCCTGTTTGTGAGATTCAAAACATCGCTGACAGGACCTTCGCCCGCAAGATTTTAATGACCGATACAGGCTCTGTGATAAAGAGAGGTGACTATTGGAAAATAGAGGATAACAATAAGATAAAAATTAAACTAGTTTCATAATGTCAGGTTATCAACCGGGAATTGATTCCACAATCGTTGTCCCGGCAATCGACCAGGGATTCAGCATTTGGTTTACCATTGAGATCCTGGTGATTGCCGGTGTCATTATTTATCAGTTTTATATTTCGCGGAGGATATATAATAACATCAGGGAGTTAAAAGATATTTTCAGTGATCGCTTAAGCGTCATTAGCGGTTATATTGAAAAATCAAACCTGAATAAAAAAGAGAAGACAACCGACGACATTGTATTTATTGATCCGGAAAAGGCAAATGCCTCCGCCGGGTTGTTCTCTGACAGGAACATGGTAAAAATATCAATAACGAAGACTTATGGAATCGGTATCATTCAAAGGATCAGGGAGGCCATTAATCTATATCTTCTGAATAATTACGGGGCTGCCGTAAATTTTTCAATAATTAAGGACATTATTGACCGGGAAGTTGATATCAAGGATGAAGAAATATCAAATTCGATACCCACCCCATTGTATTTCGGACTGGCGGCAACAATGATCGGAATAATATTTGGTCTCTTTTCAATGCCTGAGTCGACTGGCCAGCATTTCAGCGAAGGAATCGATGCCCTCATCAACGGAGTAAAGCTTGCAATGTTCGGAAGTCTGACCGGGCTTGCCTGCACAACTATCCTGTCGTCCGTTTTCTATAAAAATGCCAAGAAGAAGATCTCTGGCGACAGGAATGAACAGATCTCATACCTGCAGGCAACGTTATTGCCCGAGCTTGTAAAAGCTGAAGATACAGGTGTATCGGGGCTGAAGGCAAGCCTTGACAGGTTTGCCAGGGTGGCAACAGATATATCTGATAATGTACTTGTTGCTGCAAGAAAAACCGGGGAGAACATTCTTTTGCAGCAGGAAGTTGTTGAAAAAGTGGCAAACCTGGATGTCCTGAAAATTTCAAAAACTAACCTTGAGTTATTCAATCGCCTTGAGAGCAACATGATCTCTTTCAATAAATTTTCCGAATATGTGGCATTGATGAGCCGGATTTCGGATAACCTGAAAGATTTTGCATCGCGCACCTCGAATATTGACAGTGTTGTTCAACAAATTGACTCATCGCTTCAGGAAAACAAAAGACTGTCGCAGTTCCTTACATCGCATTTTGAAAAAATTGAAATGGCAGGACTTGCCTCTCTGAAAGCAGTCGATATCTCCGATTCCCACTTTAAGGAAGCAATTGAAAAGCTGAAGGAGGAAACTGAAAATACCCTTAATCAGGCTTTCAGGGCTGTCAATGAATCTGCATCGCATTTCTCGGAAGCGATAGAAAAGCTGAAGGAAGAGGTCGATAAACGGATCTCGCGCCTGAACCAGGAGGCGGCTGATAACGAATCCAGAATAACAGACATCTACAATGAAATAGGTGCAAAATTGACGGCTGTTACCTCACAGCATATCAGCCAGCTTCAGGCAGCCTATTCAAATGCGCTCCCACA
>Ga0105095_10000411_pt1 | contig 20570 bp, 14 predicted proteins | sample PPLLak2March2015_2_FD_79180 | JGI IMG/M metagenome (GOLD analysis project Ga0105095, IMG submission 79180) | Freshwater sediment microbial communities from Prairie Pothole Lake near Jamestown, North Dakota, USA - PPLs Lake P8 Core (3) Depth... | ecosystem: Environmental > Aquatic > Freshwater >...
ATCGGCGTCATATTCGTGGATCCCGACGTCCGGGGCGCTTCCAACCATTCGCTGTTGATAGCCGGAGACCGTCGAGTACGTGGCGGCGATGAAGACTCCCCGGTTCGCACCGACTGTGACGTTCTCCGTGGTATACAGGATATTGTTGTCATAGTCGACGTGTCGCAATTCGGCGCGCACACCGTCAACACTTATGCTGTCGCCCCTGTCGTACGGGCTGTCGCCCCATGCATAATGAAAATAACTCGCGTCGCTCACCTGGATCACATCCGAGCCGTTTGTGGGCTGCACAGTCGCCGTAAGGGGGACGGCCCGATCGATACACGGGGAGAGCTCAGAAAGGGTGAAATCACGACGCTCCTGGACCCCTATCGAGTCCCTCCACATCGGTGAGCCCTCAAAGTTTGATGGCGCCCAGACGATCGGCATCCGGTACTTGAGTTGTTCAAGCGTGAGCCACGAATTGGTCGGCCCTGTGGTGCCCCAGAATGCGACGACTCCTCCTGTCGTGCCGCTCCAGACGAGATTGCAGCGGAACGTGTCGCTCACCGTGCTAAACGTCTTTCCCCGGTCTATCCACGAAATGGGATAGCTGCCTTCCCGCGTGTTCGGATATGCAATGATGTTGTTCACAAACACGTTGCGCCCGAAGTCCCACACACCGGGATTGTCATTTTGCAGCAGCAGGCTGTGTCTGTCGGCGGCAGTCCCCGACTTTCCCATGAAAACGTTGTGGTAGACACGGTTATCGACCGGAGTGGAGATGGAGGTATTCGTGACGAAGCTGTTGTTCGAGCCGGGGTTCCTCTCCAGACTACCCGTGCTCGTGGAGTCATCATAGAATGCGTTGTAGCGGATGATGCTCGTGTGAGGGCTGAATTCACAGCTAACCCCTCCCCTGTAGGTGTCCACTTCGCCGGGAGACCACGCAAGATTCCCTTCATAGAGACATCGTGACGTATGGTCGGTGTTGCCGATCCCCACATGACAATCGTACGCCCGGTTGTTGCGCACGATGTTATACGAATCGCCCGGAACGCCGTACGGAACAGCAATCCCGAAATGACTCACATTGACAATCGTGTTGCCTTCGATAATGTTGAACCGTGAATTGCCAAAGACACATATGCCGTCCCCGCGCAGCTGGTCGCTCGTTATGTCATGATCCTGCCGGTCGACGAAGTTTCCGATGAACCTGTTGTAGTCTGTTCCGGAAAACCGGACGGCCGGCCAGTCTCCCCATGCAGGGTTATTATGTGTACTCCCGCGGTAGATGTAGCAATCCAGAATAGCATTGTGCGATCCGCCTGTCACGCTTACTGCGGGGCTGCTGGCATAGTGGGCCATTTGCAGGCGTAATCCCTGCACGATAATGTAGGACTTGTTGGTAAGAGAAATTACCGTGTTGTTGATGTAGAGTGAGCAGACGTCCGCTTGATAGTTCATGTACACGAGCGGGTTCCCCGCAGAACCCGAGTTTTCCGGATTGATCTGCGCGGTGTATATCCCGGTCATGATATACACTGTGTCACCCGCGACAAGCGTGCGGTTGGCCTTGTCTATCGTCCGCCACGGCTCCGCAAACGTTCCGGCGTTGTCATCGTTGCCGTGCGTGGCCACGACAAATGATCTCCCCCACATGAATGACACCTCGCTGAGGCCGAGGACTGCCACTGCGACGACCAACAGCCAATGCTTCATGCACCCGTCCCTTGATTGTGAACCTTCTCGTGTGCTGTAGGTCACACCGCATGCCACGGATGACAGGCATGTCGCTGGCGTAATTCAGCCGAAAACAAATGGAAAGCACGGTTTCCGAGCGCAAAGATAACTGCACATGCAACGGGGTTGAGATGTTTACCAACAGATTCTACAACTTGCGGGAAGGCGTCGCTGCACCGGACGTCAGATGAGTGGAATGCTGCATGCGTACAATCCCCGTCACCTATGTCCACACTCGGTCAGAGGCAAAAAAAAACGAATAACGCGTCGGACGCTTGCGCAGAAATTGCGGTTGCCGTAAAAACGCACATCTCTGGGGAGTGGAGAATTGAAGAGGAGTTTCTTACATTGAGGGAACTCTGTGAGGAAGATTTCATGGCAGATACAGGTGTGCTTCAGGTCATCCAGTATCAGAAAACAGGAAAGATATCAGTTGAACACTTGCCTGCCCCTCCCCTTCGCGGCGGGGGTATCCTTGTACAGAACCAATTTTCGCTGATCAGTGCGGGCACCGAGCGGACATCGGTTGAGACAGCCCAGGCGTCGCTCGTGGGCAAGGCCCGGTCCCGCCCCGATCTTGTGAAGCAGGTACTTGACAATGCCCGCCTCGAAGGCGCAGTTGCGACATACCGCAAAGTCCAGAACCGGCTCGCCAACTACAAAGAACTTGGCTACAGCTCCGCAGGAATTGTACTCGCGTCCGATGTGGATGCGTTCAGAACCGGTGACCGAGTGGCCTGTGCCGGATACGCGTACCACGCGGAAGTAGTCTCCATCCCGAGAAACCTGGCAGTTCATGTGCCCGACGGCGTCTCTCTTGACGAAGCCGCATTCGCCACCCTGGGAGCGATCGCCCTTCAGGGCGTCCGCCGCGCCGGGATTCACCTTGGAGAAACCGTCGTGGTCATCGGCCTGGGACTGATCGGCCTGATCACGGTGCAACTCCTTAAAGCTGCAGGCTGTCGTGTTGCGGCTCTCGATATCAGCAAGGCGAACTTCCCCCTGGCGAACGATTTGGGATGTGATGTGTGCATGACGAGCGACCGTGACGCCACCCGGAAGATCGAGGCATTCACTCATGGACATGGCAGCGACGCGACGATCCTTACGGCGGCGACTCGATCAAACGAGCCCCTGGAACTTGCCCTGCAGTTCGCGCGGAAGAAATCTCCGGTTGTCGTTGTCGGCTCAAGTGGCATGAATGTAGTCCGCGGACCGTTTTACGATAAGGAGCTGGACCTCCGGATCGCAACATCCTACGGTCCGGGCCGCTACGATCCCGCCTACGAAGAACAGGGGCATGACTATCCGATTGGATATGTCCGGTGGACGGAAAACCGGAACATGGAGGCGTTCCTCGACCTGCTGGCGTCGCACGCAATCACCGTCGCTCCCCTGATTACGCACAAGATCCCGATCCGGGACGCCCTCACGGCGTACGATATGATCACGGGGAAGTCCAAGGCGCGTTACGTTGGCATCCTGATTGAGTATGGCACTGCCCCCGTCGATGCCAGCCGGCGCGTCGATTCCACAGCACCGTCCGCTGTCCGCGCGGTCTCGCCGGGCGTTGCCGTTGGCTTCATCGGAGCCGGCAATTTCGCGCAATCATATCTCCTGCCGCCGCTCAAGACGTTGCATGTCCCATTGCAGGGTGTCGTGACATCGACGCCGGTCAACGCAAACGCAGCGGCGCAGAAATTCGGTTTTGCCTATTGCGCTTCCGATGCCGATGAGATTCTGAAAGACTCATCCGTCACGGCAGTCTTCATCGCATCCCGACACGATTCGCACGCCGCATATGTCGTGCAGTCCCTGCACGCCGGGAAGCATGTTTTTGTGGAGAAGCCTCTCGCTATCAGTCGCGAACAGCTCCAGGCAATCCGGAAGGAACTCAGGAGGTCTCCTCATCCGCATCTCACGGTGGGCTTCAATCGGAGATACTCCAGGACTTTCATCGACATCAAAGAGTTCTTCGAAGGTACACGGGAGCCGCTTGCGATTCTCTACCGTGTGAATGCGGGGTTCATGCCGCTCACGAAGTGGATGCAGGACCCTGCCCAGGGAGGACGTTTTATTGGAGAGGGCTGCCATTTCATCGATTGCATGTCTTATCTCACCAGTGCCCGTCCCGTGAGAATTTTTGCGGAACGGGTCCCGTCGGTGCACCAGGCCATCGAAACGAGCGACAATCTGAGCGTGCTGATCAAATTCTCCGATGGGTCAGTCGGCACCCTGTTGTATCTCGCTCACGGCGAGGGGGCCCTCCCCAAGGAATACTGTGAGGTCTCGGGAGGTGGAAAGAGCGCCGTGATGAATGACTTCGCGGAGTCGTTCTTCTATGTGCAAGGTAAGCGGCGACGCCGCTCCTACAATCACGCGAAGGGACACGACGAAGAAATCGGCCATTTCATCCGCGTGGTCCAGGGACTTGAGCAACCGACTCTGGACATCGAATCGATGCTGCAGACGACCGAGGCGACAATCGCCGCCATGGAATCCTTGAAAACGGGGGCGCCTGTGAATCTGTGACGACGGTGAAGATGTTGTTGCTGAATCGCCGGAGAGGCACGCTCGTTGTCAACAAGAAGGTAACCGAGAGATGACGACTCACACAGCCCACACAATCAGAGATTCGAGGGGATATGCATTTACGTTCTTGCTCGTGGCTGGATTCACCTTCTGGTTCATTCTCGGTTTCCCGTTCCAGCACCACAATGAGTCGTACATCTGGGTGGCCCATCTGGAAAACGGCGATTTTCTGGATTGCGTCCTCCACAAGATGGTCCCCGTGGCAAACTATCGTCCACTCGGCCAGGCGGTGATCTGGCTGACCTTTCGTCTTTCCGGCGGTTCGGTTGCACCGGCACAGGTGTTTAACTTCGTTGTCGCCATCGCCGCCTGGCTTCTCGCATTTGCCGTCATCAAGGAACGGCGCACCTTTGGATTTGCCGCCCTTCTCACAGGCAGCCTCTTCTTCTCGGCGTACATCTACATCTTTCATCTGCATGGCGCTTTCTACAGCCCGGTGCTTCTTTTCCTTGTGCTCCTGTTTGTAGTCTTTGAGCAAGAAAACGGAAGGCGTCACGTCGGACTTGCGACAGCAGGGGCCCTGATCGCGGCATTCTTCCATCCGTATGCACTCCTGCTCTTCATTGCCGCCGTGATCGGCGCCTGGTGGAAACAGCGGCACTCACTCTCACGAACAGAACTGCTTTCCCTGTTTGTCGCCGCCTTCGTGGCTGCAGCCGCAATTGTCCTTCTGGTCATCCTTCCGGGCAATACCGAACCGGGAACTCTGGCGAAGCGCTGGACTGGTCTGGTGATTTCCTATCGCGCGACGGAGGTTCATCCGGCAATTTCCGCGGCCGTGGCCGTACTAACACTTCTCACCGCACTCAACGCCGGGCCTCGCAGGACCACACGGATACTACTCACGGGCGGTGCCGCGGCCGGACTGATTGCGCTCCAACTGCTCGGTCTGCCCTTGTTCTTTGTATGGATCGCCGTGTCGGCGGCGAAACTGCTGCTCCTGAACCATGTCAGCCTCGCCGCCACGCTCCTCACGGCCTCAATACTCCCTACGATCGCCCCGACAGGATCGCCGACCTACGCGATCTTCGCGGGGATGCTCTGTACCATGGCGTTGTCGGTTGACGCACATGTGTATGAGCATTTCCTCGCACACATCGGCATGCGCACAGGAATCACGGCTTTCGTGGCGATTGTCGCCATGGCTTTCGTTCTGCGCTCCGGTGTCAGGGTTCCCATCTTGACCGGTCTCGCCACTCCCGTGCTGGCGGAACGCGAGCGAACTGAACAGCTTGTCACAATTCTCGACTGGTGGCAAAACTCGCAATTCTCACCCTTGCCGGTCACTCTGGCCCAGGAAGCCTACAATCCCGTCGACGCCGTCGACGTCTCCGACAGGAGATCCAGGCCACCCACCAACTCCCAGTACCTGTATCAGTACACGGCGCACCGATGGAACCGTGGCAGGCCCGGGGAGACCGATAGCTCTCGCCTCGTTGTCGTGTTTGGCGACGCGAGCCGATCGACAGGCGATCCGGTGTACACGCTGACTTCCAGGTTTGCGACGCCGGCACGCGTGCTGGTCGAATCCAAGTAGCGGGAATCGACATTCTGCGACACAGTTGAAGGACACTTGTGAAATATCATCCTGACCGGACATTGCGGGTGGGGTACTTCACCGAAGGATACGTGGCGGGCCGACTGCTTATCGATCTGCCGTTCGGGGACGAGGTCCACCTCGAACGGAAACGGGATCTGTTCAACGCTCTCACGTTCGCCCAGCGCAAACTCTACCGCCCCCCCACAGCGAGAGAACTGATCAACTGCCTTCACCACGACATGGGATTTCCGGACGTCCATCTCAACCATCTCATGAACAGCATCAGCCTTTCCTCCATTCCCTGGGTGGTCAGCTATGAGCACTACCTCCCCCGGTGGGATTGGGATTCCGCGTGGGGATGGAAGTACCTCGCCGCACCTGCCTGCAGAAGAATCATCGCCATAAGTCAGTGGGCACTCCGGTTTCAAGAGCATCTCCTCAGTCGGCATCCGGAACTCCGCGAGGCCATCCGCCCGAAGTTCTGCGTGATGACCCCGGGCCAGAAGATCTTCGTTGCACGATATGACGAGAAGTTGCTTGACCCCGACCGGATCACGTTCACAATGGTCGGCGGCGATTTCTTCCGGAAGGGTGGAATGGAAATACTCGAAGCCTTCACGCAACTTGTCAGCGAAAAGCTGCCCGTGCATCTGAACATCGTGTCGACACTGACATATGGCGATTACGCCTCGAAGACCACGGAGAGTGACCTCAAACGGGCGCAAGACCTCATAGCGGGTTTGGGAGATCGCGTCACGCACTACGATTACCTGGACAACCGGCGTGTTCTCGAACTCTTCACTCGGTCACATGTCGGACTGCTTCCGACCTATGACGATACCTACGGGTTCTCGGCACTCGAAGCTCAGGGAGCGGGTTGCCCGGTGATCAGCACGGACGGTGCCGCATTGCCGGAATTCAACAACGATGCGATCGGCTGGCTTATCGCCGTTCCCAAAGATGAATTGAACGGAACGGTGTACGAGACCTCCGCAGATCGTCGACGACTCTCCGCCTGCATTCGTGACGGCCTCCTGCGGATCGTCCGTCAGATATGCACTGACCCGTCAGTGGTACGCACCAAGGGCGAACGTGCCCTGGAACGCATCAGGCTCGACTGCAGCCCGGGAGACCGTGTGCGGCAACTCAAAACGATCTACCACGAATCGCTGGCCGCAGAGTGATCTCCGTCACCCGGGAAGCCGATGGCATGTGACCTGGCGCACTTGCACTCCGGAGGAATTCCCTTACATTTGTTACGATAGACACCAGACAATCAAGAGGAGCTTACAATGCGGGTACTCGTCACTGGCAGCCGGGGCTACATTGGCTCGGTTATGGTGCCACTGCTCGTCGCAGAAGGTCACCAGGTTACCGGAATTGACACTGATTACTACGAAAACTGCACATTCGGCGAATGGAAAGACCCAATTCGCACCGTACGCAAGGATGTCCGTGAGACAGTCGTCGATGATTTCAAAGGTATTGATGCGGTCATCCATCTGGCCGCGCTCTCAAACGATCCGCTCGGAGACATCAACCCGGATCTGACGTACGATATCAACCATCTTGCCTCGGTGCGCATCGCGCGTCTGGCGAAAGAGGCAGGCGTGCAACGGTTTGTTTTTGCCTCTTCCTGCAGCAATTATGGCGCCGCTGGCGACAACTTTGTGAACGAGACCTCGGAGCTGAACCCTGTGACTCCCTACGGAGTCTCCAAAGTGCGTGTCGAACGGGATGTGGCCACCCTCGCCGATGACAGTTTCAGTCCGACATTCCTGCGGTGTGCGACAGCTTATGGACTGTCGCCGCGTCAACGTTTCGACGTTGTACTCAACAACCTCGTCGCCTGGGCGTTCACGTCAGGCCTGGTGTATCTGAAGAGTGACGGGACGCCCTGGCGTCCCATCGTCCACATCGAGGACATATCGCGCGCATTCATCGCCGTGCTCGCCGCTCCACGGGAAATCGTTCACACACAGGCTTTCAACGTCGGACAGACAAGCGAAAACTACAGGATTTCAGAGATTGCCGAGATCGTAAAAGCCGTCGTGCCCAACACAACGGTTCAGTTTGCCGAGGGCGCAGGCCCCGATTTGCGCTGCTACCGGGCGGACTTCAGCAAGATCGCTCGCGTGCTCCCGTCGTTCAAACCCCAGTGGACAGCCCGCAAAGGGGCGGAACAATTGTACGAAGCCTACAAGAAGATCGGCCTGAAACTGGACGATTTCGAGGGACCCCGCTACAAACGCATTGATCATATCCGAAAGCTGCTTGCGTCCGGACAGCTGGACAAATCGCTGCGCTGGACTTCACACTGAACCCGGAGGATATTTCGTATGCCCACTGCTCCCGCTTCCATCTATGGCGATTGCCTGTTCTGCGGCACACCGCTGCGACGCACCTTCGTCGACCTCGGGATGTCGCCGTTGTGCGAAAGTTACGTCAGCGCCTCCCACCTCAACTCCATGGAGCCGTTTTATCCCCTTCATGTTTTCGTGTGTGAGAAGTGCTTCCTGGTGCAACTCCAGGAATACGTCAACCCGGCCGATATCTTCTCCGAATACGCATATTTCTCCTCGTACTCGGACAGCTGGGTCGAGCATGCACGGCGGTACACTGAAATGATGGAAAAACGGTTCGGCCTTACGTCTCAAAGCCTCGTAGTGGAACTCGCCAGCAACGATGGTTACCTGTTGCAGCACTTCGTCAAGCGCGGCATTCCGGTGCTGGGCATCGAACCAGCAGCAAACGTCGCCCGTGCAGCCGAAGAACGCAACGTGCCGACGCTTGTGGAATTCTTCGATGACAAGATGGCGCGTCGCCTCGCCTCTGAAGGAAAGTATGCGGATGTGATTGCAGGGAACAATGTGCTCGCCCAGGTGCCTGGGGTAAACCCCTTCGTCGAGGGTATGCGCATCCTGCTCAAGCCGGAGGGTGTCGTGACGATCGAGTTCCCGCATCTCATGCGCCTGATGCAGGAAAACCAGTTTGACACGATTTACCACGAACATTTCTTTTATTTCTCATTCATCGCCGCCGAAAAGATCTTCGCCGCACATGGCCTGACGCTGTTCGACGTAGAGGAACTTCCCACGCATGGTGGCTCCCTGCGCATCTACGGGCGCCACGAAAAGAACGCTGCACTGCCGGTCACCGAACGTGCAAAAGAGCTGAAGCAGCGTGAGCTGAATGCCGGCCTTCTTCGCCTCGAGACCTACGAATCTTTCGATAACCAGGTGCGGGAAACGAAGCGCAAGCTCATCGAACTCCTGATCTCCCTGAAGCGCCAGGGGAAAACCATTGCCGGGTACGGCGCCCCGGGAAAAGGCAACACGCTCCTCAACTACTGCGGCATCCGGCACGATTTCCTGGACTACACGGTCGATCGCAACCCCTACAAACAGGGAAAATTCCTTCCCGGAACTCACGTGCCAATCCTTTCCCCGGAACGCATCCGCGAAACGAAGCCCGATTATGTCATGATCCTGCCGTGGAATTTCAAGGACGAAATCATGCAGCAGATCAGCTACATCCGTGAATGGGGCGCACAATTCATCATCCCCATTCCCGAAGCCCGCATTCTCCCATGATGGTCCGAAGGAGTCAGCCATGAAAGTTGTCCTCTTCTGCGGCGGTATGGGCATGCGCCTGCGTGAGTATTCCGAGACTATCCCGAAACCCATGGTAAACGTCGGACACCGGCCGATACTCTGGAACGTCATGAAGTACTACGCACACTACGGGCATAAAGACTTCATTCTCTGCCTGGGCCATCAGGGTGATGTGATTAAGCAATATTTCCTGAACTATAACGAAGCACTCTCAAACGATTTCGTTCTCTCGGGGTCAGGCGAAAATGTCAGACTGTTCGGGAGCGACATCGAGGATTGGACGATCACCTTCGCCGACACAGGGCTCAACGCCTGCATCGGACAACGGCTCCGTGCCGTCCAGAAATACGTCAAAGAAGAGGAGGTTTTCCTGGCCAACTACTCTGATGGCCTCTCCAACCTGCCGCTGGATGATGTCATTGCGCACTTCCGGGTCCAAAACTGCATCGCCAGCTTTGTCTCCGTCAAACCCAGCCAGAGTTTCGATGTGATCGTCTCAAAGAATGGGACCCACGTCGACGAACTGCAGCCGATAGCCCACACAGGCGTCAGAATGAATGCAGGGTACTTCACGTTCAAGCAGGAAATCTTCGACCATTTGCGGGAGGGGGAGGAACTCGTGTACGAACCCTTCCGCCGACTTATGGCAAAGAGACAGCTGGTCACATACCGCTATGACGGCTTCTTCATGTGCATGGACACATTCAAGGAGAAGCGGACGATTGACGATATGGTTGCCAACGGCAACGCCCCCTGGGAAGTCTGGAAACAGGCGGGCGCACCGACGACTTGAAGGGCGACGCAATGAAACCACTGCTATTGGGAAAACAGCGCAGGCTCCGGTTACTCTGTCTCGGGGCCCATTCGGACGATATCGAAATCGGATGCGGAGGGACAGTACTCCGGCTGCTGCAAGAGTATCCCGACATGGCTGTTTATTGGGTCGTGTTCGGCGCGTCGGGCAAACGGGCTGAAGAAGCGGCGGTAAGTGCGGCGGCATTCCTGGCGGCTGCCCGATCGCCCAGGATCGATGTGAAGGGTCTCCGGGACGGATTCCTGCCGTACATCGGGGGAGAAGTAAAAGATCTCTTCGAAGAATTGAAAGCCGGGGTCAACCCCGACCTGATCCTGACACACTACCGGAACGACCTTCATCAGGACCACCGACTCGTCTGCGAACTCACGTGGAACACCTACAGGGATCACCTCATCTGGGAGTATGAGGTACCCAAGTACGATGGCGACCTCGGCACACCGAATATCTTCGTAAGCCTCACCGAAACACTCTGCCGGCAAAAAACCGACCATCTCATGAAGCACTTTCGCACCCAGCGCAGCAAGCGGTGGTTCAGCCGGGACGTCTTTATGGGATTGATGCGCCTCCGAGGCATCGAGGCGGCAGGCCCCACTCCCTACGCGGAAGCTTTCTACGGACGAAAAGTGCTGATCTGAACCGCCCTAGTTTCCGCCAGGGAGTTTCCAGAGCGATGCATATCCGTTGTTGAACACCTGCGTGGCGCCCGGCGTCCGCAGCAAGACCTCGTGCGGTCCGGGCCACGCACCGGCATCCTCTTTTGTTACGAGCAGGTAGTGGGCTCCCATTCGACGGAGATTGGCAACGAGGTGATCCGTACGGGCTGGCGGCTCCGGAGACCAGTAGCTTGAGCTGTCGTCGGATGCGCGGACGATGTCATGAAGCAATGGAGTAACCGTACCGTCACCCTGCACCTGGACTGGAACCTTGTCCAGTTGCCGTCCGAAGACAGGATAGGATTGCTGTGCTGCCGGGCCGATGCACGCGATCCGGGAGTTCGGGGGGAGGGAATTCACGGCTCGCCAGACCTCCCCGATCGGCTGACCATTTCTCCGGTAGGAAAAGACCGCTGTGTCGGCATTCCTCTGCACAATCGGTTCCAGCAGCAGCACAGCCGCAAAGACGAGCACTACTGCGGCCGTTCCCCCACGCACGCCTGACGCCACCCTGAGGGCTGATTCCCAGAACCGCTTCGGGATGACCAGGAAAGCAGCTGTCGCGCCCAACAGCAGGGCAAGTTTCTCGGACTGACCATCCCACGCACCGATTGCCGCCACAAGTGAAAGCGCAAAGAAGACTCGCTGCCCACGCTGGGTCCGCCCCCACACCGTCGACCAGAGAATGATCCCGAGAAAGAACGGAAGGATGAGGAACCGGGGTTCAACACGCAATACGGCATACGGATCGTTGTCTGTGCCCGAAAATGGCATGAATGGGAAGATCAGGACACTCACAATCCCGATGAGGCCGAGGAGCAAGAGGAAATGCATCTGAAACGGGGCCAAGCCCTTGTTGCGTCTCGATAGGGCCCACAATGCGCCGGCGTATCCGGTGAACGCAAGGATGCCGAGTCCGAGCGGCCAATCGAATACTGAGCGAAGGATAAACTTCCATTGCTGGACATCTAGCGGACGGTGAGCAATCCAGGTCACGAGTTGCGTCCGCGTCTGCTCCGCGGTACCGAATGGGCCGGAGAAAACCAGCGATTCGGCAGGATACACCGGATTTCCGGTGTAGACAAGATTCCGGATGTACCAGTAGCCGCCTGCGACAAGCATTGCGCTGCCCGTCAGGAGCGCAGCGCTCATCCGTTTCTCTCCTCGGGAAACAAGAAGCCAAAGGAGGATAACTGCACCGGGAATGGCCAATGGTACTTTCACACCGGCCGCAAAGCCCGCGAGGAGACCGCCGTACAAGAGATCAGCGCGCCGCCTCTGAGACAGTATTGCCGGCTGGCGGGAATCCAGAAAAAACGTGAGTGCGCAGAGCATTGCCGCGGCCCCGGCAAAATCCACAGCCGAAAACCTGCCGGCGGATGCCGCGACAACCGGGGACGCGATCATCAGGGCAAGACATGCAGCCGAGACCGAAAGGGAAACATCCATCTTCCTTGTGAGTGAAAATACCGTGAACGCCAGTAGGCCGATCCAGAATATTCCCACAAGGCCCACCAGTCCGTCCGCGTGGAACGGGAACATATGCCAGAGCGAGAGGATTTCCGAGTTGAACGGATAGTAGGTGGAGAGGCTCGAACCGACGAGAGAGATCTTTCCCTCGACGAGCCAATGGGCGATTGACGAGGCATGATAGGACAGATCGTCTGAACTGTAGCTGGGACCTTTTACGAGCAGACGAATCGCGGGAGGCAGCACAAACACGACGACGAGGGCGAGCGCAATGCCTGCGGCGATTGGATTTGCAGGCCCGGCAGGAGGTTCCTTCCCATGCCCCGGAGGGGCATCAGCACGCAGCTTCTCCCGAGACGTCGCCGGGAGCAAACCCGGTCCCCAGATAAGCAGCGCGTTCAATAGCAGCAGGAAAATGAGGATCAGCCCGATCGAGAGCAGCCCCGCGGACCCGAGCGGCAGAACTGTGAGGTACACCACAAGAGGATAGCCTGCCACCGCCGCGAGTGCTACATGGGATCTTTCACAGCCGCGGAAAGCACGTGTTGCAAACATGTACGCAGCCGATGCAGCCAACAGATTCTGTACACAGAAGACGACTGTCTGCACGAGCACACTGTCGGACATATCACAGCCCTCCCGGGAACGCTATGCGGCCGATTCCGGATCCCACCACGTCCCGCACCTCGAACGTATGCCGCTACGCATGGATTGCCACATACACACCCCGCCCAATCAGCCCCTCCTTCTCATACCGCGTATCCAATCCGCAGCTCTTAAAGGCTGCCAGGTAGTCCTCGTGTGAGTACAACCCGAGTTCGTGGAGCTCAGTGAAGTGCTCCACACCTTGCGGGGTTCCCACAAGATAATGGAATTCAATGATAGATTGATTGTTGCGCACCATGTTGGTGTTGATCCGCGCCACTTTGAGGTCCGGTTGTTCGACAAACGTCGAAAACACTGCACCGGGGCGAAACTCACCGGGTGAGAGCCAGGGCTCGACGACCAGTATGCCGCCGGCAACGAGATGGTTGCTCATGGTGCGGATTGCCTGGTGCAGTTTCTCCCTGGTGTTGGCGTATCCGATGGCGCTGAACAAACACATGACGACGTCGAACTTCTTCTCAAGCACAAAATCCATCATGCTGGCGCAATGGAACTCGACGTCCGGGAGACGCTGACGGGCGACCGCCAACATCTCCGGATCAATATCGAGTCCTGTAACAGAGAACTCATGCCGGAGATACTGCTCGTGTCCCCCCGTGCCGCAGGCGACCGCGAGCAGGGCGTTCCCGGCAGAACGCTTGTACCGCTTCACCAGGGCGGAGAATTCCTTGCTTTCTTCCTCCCAGTTTTTCCCCTTGGCAGTGAAAATAGCGTCGTATATGGCGGCGGATTTGTTGAACATGAGCTATCCTCTGAGTTGGTGTACGCTCAAGAATTCTCGTTTCCGACTCCGACCATGGTTGCTGACACCCCGAGCTTTGCCAGTACTCCCCTCACTTCGCGGTCATAGATGGGATTCAGAAGCACAACCACCGCCGGACGGTATTCCACCAGAAATTGCGGGGCAACGATGCGCTGTCCGGTGCCGGCCACAAATGTCCCGTGTTTCCGGGGGTTGATGTCAACAACGTATTCGATGGCGGAAGCCCCTTTCACCAGATTCAGAAAGTTTGTACAGCGCGCACCTCCGCCCCACACAACAACGCGATCATTCTTTGACGTCCACGTATCGAACCGCTCTTCCCATGTCTGCAATGTCCTTGCAGCCGCATCCGAGAACCCATCCACGAGCCGTGTCACCTCCTGCACTCTGGCCGCCTGCTCACCGACGGGAAGTCGCGTCGGGCCCGGTGCCGGCACTGCATCGACGCCGATAAAGAGCGGGCCGAACAATTCCCGCAGTCCGCGTACCTGGAAGCCTGAGGCAGCGAAGCCCGCGGCGAGGGAGGCCGGACTGTAGTAGGAAAAGTGCTCGTAGACCAGCGCCCAGAGATCCCGGGAACTGAGATGGTCAAGCACGTTGGGCACCTCGAAAAACACCGCCGTGCCGGCCCGCGCACCAATTGACCGTCGCACTTCATGCAGCATTTTCTGCGGCTCGGGGATATGTTCCAGCACCTGGCGGCAGACAATCAGGTCGGCCTGGTACGCGGCGTACCGCTCCGAGTACATATCCCGCACGACCTTGATCCGGTCATGTCCGCTGCGTGTAGCGGGGGCTTCGACATAACTGGGATCAAACCCGATGCCGCGGCAATCCGCACGTTCACAGAGCAGAGCAAGGAAGTCGCCCTGCCCGCACCCGATTTCCAGCACCTGTTTGCCCTTCAACGTATACTGGCTATCCAGCGTGCGCACGAGTTCTTCGACGTATCCCTGAAAGACTTCAGAATGATGGAGAGAGTTCTCGTAATCAGTGGTGTAGGCTATCAGGCGCGGATCGAACACGCTGTTATACACGTGACCGCAGTCCGGACAGAACGTGAGGAGAATGTCTCCCCGCACGGTCCGGCATGCTTCTGCACGAGAGGGCCAGAGGATGGTATTCAGAACCGGAAGCTGCGGCAATTCCAGAACCGGCCGCACATTCTTCATGCCGCATACCGGGCAGGCGACGTAGAACGGAGAGGAAACCATGACTATTCTCCAAGCGGAACGAGTTCCGCGACTACTCCCAGTTCCCGCAACGCTGCATCGATCTCGCTCCGGTAAATGGGATTCATGATGAACACGACATCCGGCCGGTACGTCCGGAGAAATTCCGGAGGCACGATCTCCTGTCCGGTGCCGGCCATAAACGTTCCGTGTTTGTGTGGATTGACATCGACCGCGTAGAGGATTTCATCCCGGAGTTTCAGGGACGTCAGAAAGCCGACGCCTTTCGATCCCGCACCCCAGATCACCAAGCGCTGCCCCTGCTCGTGTTTAGTACGGACGAAGGTACCCCAGTCGGCATTGCGGGCTGCAACGTCTCTGCCGAATTTCTCTGCTGCTGTGTTGACCGCAAGGACTGCCTCAGCATCTTCCGTGGTTGCCGCGCCCGGCGTGCCAGGATTGGCATCGATCATGAGATACTGGTCATCGTATTCGGTCCAGACGTCGTTCACCGCGAACCCTGCCCGGCGGAAGACGCCAGCCAGTGACACCTCAGTGAAATATGAACAGTGCTCATAGTACATGTCCCAGAATGCACCTTCGCGGAGTATCCGGATCACTTCAGGCACCTGGAAAAAGACCTTTGTGTCACGATGCTCACCAAGCGCACGCCGGATGGTCCTCAGGAACTCCAGAGGTGTGGCGATGTGCTCCAGCGTCATCTTGCAGCAGACGAAATCCGCGCGGACATCGGCGAACCGTTCAGAATAGAATTCCTTCACAAACCGCATGCGTTCTTTGGCTGGGCTGACGGTTCTCGTCTCATCATATGCCGGATCAAATCCGTATCCCCGGTTGCCGCCGAGCTCACACAACAGGGTGAGAAATTCCCCCTTCCCGCATCCGATCTCCAGGATTTCCTTCTCTTTCAGGCCGAACCGGTCAATCAGCCGCCTGGCAAGGTCCGTGTGGAATCTGACGAACGTCCCAGAGTAGCCCTGCGTCTCTTCATACCGCGAGGAATACTCGAGGAGGGCAGGATCGAATGTCTGGTTCCCTATGAAACCGCACGCGGGACAGCACCCGAGCACCAGATCCCCCCGCGGCATATCGATCGCTTCTTCCCGGCTCGGAAAGAGGAGCACGCTCTGCACGGGGATACGCAGCGTCTCATAGAAGATCTGTACGTGATTTTCGCCGCAGGCGCGACACTTCGACAATGGTCCGGCAATCATGCTTCACTCTCCGTTGTGACCTGCGATCGTTTTGGGCGGATGAGTTGCCAGATCTCGACCAGAAGCGGGCGCTGGATCAATGCGAGCAAGCCGACGTACACACTCACTCCTGCAATAACCAGAATGATCAATGATGGCAGGGTCAGACTGGTCGACTGGAGGGCAATAACCAACGAACGAACGCCGAGCACAATTACGACCATGACGACGCAGGACAGGAACGCGGGAAGGACCGCCTCCCCCATCTTGAGCACTGTGCGCGGGAGTATCGATTGCACCTGATAGACGTTGTACGCCAATCCTACCGCGTGCGCAAACACTACTGCCGAGGCGACACCAAGGACTCCTCCCGAGAGGAATGCGAATACCCCGGCGAGCAGGGCGGCCATGACGACAAGGCCGGCGCGAAGATTATACTCGGGAAAACCCGTCGAGATGAACAACGCCGAGGTTGTCGATGACAGGGGCTTGAGCAGGCTCATGAACGTCAGTACCTTCAGCGGCGGAACTGCGGGGGCCCATTTGGCCCCAAGGAGAACAACCACGAGTTCCTCGGCAACGGCAAACAACCCTCCCGCGATGGGAATGGTGAGAAGGCTGATCATCCGCAGGCTCTTCAAGTATGCACGCGACAGCCGTTCCTTGTCGTCTTGAACCTGTGCATACGACGGAAACAGCACGACGCCGATGATCCGGTTTATGGAATCCACCGTTCTGCTGGTTAGGTCGACGGCCTTGCTGTAGAATCCCAACGATTCGGTTCCAAGCACCCTGCCAACGACATAATTGTCCGTGTAGGAGTACAACGTGTAGACGGAGGCGCTACCAACAATTCGTGCTCCAAAACTTGCGATTTGTCTGATGATACCACGGTCCCAGTTACCCAGCCGCACCCAGGCCACCGATGAAAGGAACCACCATGCAACCACGGCATTGGTCACCGCACCGGCGACTGCCCCGTATACGAGGCTCCACACTCCCCACCCGTTCCACGCCAATGTGATCGATACGCCGACAGTCACGACTTCCGTGATGATCCCCATAATACTCAAGCGTCCGAACTGGAGGTCTTTCTGGATAAGCGCCTCGGGGACTCGCGTCACGCCACCCACGAGAATGGTCAGGGAAAGTACCTGGAGGACAGGTACGACCTGCAGATCACCGAGGAGAAATCCCAGCCAGGGAGCGGCCACTATGATCATGCCGCAAACGACCCCCGAGGCGACGAAGTTGATCGCGAGCGCGGAAAAAGCAGCTCTGTTTCTATCCAGGGGCGTTTGGATGACTGCGGTCGGAAGTCCGAGCGTGGAGAACAGCCCAACAATGGAGAGGACGACCTGGGCAAGAGCCACCTGACCAAAGTCAGTCGGGGACAGCAGCCGGGCGAGGATGATGGAGGTAAAGACCGAAAAGACCCGCAGCCCGATCGTTGAGGTTCCGAGGGAAATACCGCCCCTAAAGGTCTTCAGTTTCAGAGAATCGGTCGCCGTTGTGTCATTCCTCCTTACGATGTCTTGCCCGCCTGATTCGTGCCCATTACGGCTTCTTTCCTGATCCAGACAAAGTCACGTGGATAGCGGCCGGGTGGCGGCAAGCCACGGAGAATGCCCAGGATGAAGTGAACGGAAAGCAGCGCGCGGGAGTGAAGAAACAGCCAGATCCGCTTCGCCCCCCTCCTGAGCAGGAGAAAAGCCAGTCCGAGCACTACGGCCCCGCCCATACCAAAGAACCAGCCGCCGCGTTCGATGAGCCCGAGCACGATCATTCCCGCAATGAGGAGAAAAACCGCAAGCCATGCCAAAAAGACTTCGCTGTGCTCCCTCAACAGCTCCCAGAAGGGCGGCTGCAACGCGTACTGGCGCATGATCTGACCGACCCCTGCGAAATACACTGCTCGACCGGTGTTTTCTTGTACACTGCGTTCTTTGTCAAGGTGATGCGCCATGGGATGTTCCACACGCACGACGCTGTACCCGCGGCGTGATAGCCGGTATGCGAGCTCACGCTCTTCCTCGCCGCGCAGGAAAGGATTGAATGTCCCGCACTCATCCAGCGCCTGTCTGCGGTACAACGCAGCGCCTCCTAAACCTGGCACGACCCCCAGAGGGAGCCCGTCTTCCCGGGAAAAATCGAGAGGTTCCCCGGGCGCCACGGGAAACAGACGCCCACTCACCCCACCGATGCTGCGATCCTGCAGCACCTTCATCGCACACGTAATCCATCCGTCAACCACAATCATATCGCCGTCAACAAAGAAGAGCCATTCCCCGTGGGTCAGATCCGTCCCCAACCACCGACCCGCAGCGGGTGAAAGCAGGCCGGTATCGCGGAAACCGGCAATTGCCACAGGGTACCGCCTCGCGACATCGACTGTACCATCTGAGGACGCCGAATCTACGAAGAGAATCTCGGTCCGGTAGTTTGCCGTGGCGCGAATGATGGATTCAACACAGGGACCGATTGTCAACTCCTCATTGCGCGCAATGATCACAACACTGAGTTCAGGTAAGCTCATGATCTCTCTTGTGCTGTGTGCTCCGGAGGATGCAGGGCCTTCCCTGCCAGCGTTAACGCAGCGCCCGGACCGGCGAACAAGGCCTGTATCCCGCAGACGCCTGCACGAACAAAGTGACCCCGTTTCCAGGCATGGCGTCCGAGGGACCAATGTGCGTCCGCAATGCGCATCCGCAGGCACCGGCGCTGATCCCGCGTGAGCCCCGGGAATTTGCGGAGGATGTCGCGAAACGCCCTGGTCCTGTTGCGATACCGCCGCTCCTCCTGCCCTGCAGAAGTCAGCCGGCTTTCCCCTGGTGCATCGGCCGTCAGCTTGCTCCCGATCCACCTGACTGCACAGACCGGTCTGCCGATCCCGATCTTAAGGAAGAAATGCGTATCATGAGCGTTGCGGAGGTCCGCCCACAGACCGCCTGCTTCAAGAAACGTGCTGCGCCGGCAGACTGTGGACTGCAGCATCATGGGTTGATACTCCCTCATGACCCATTCGGCGGCATCGGGGACCATAACGTAATCTGCCGCAATGGAAAACCCACCCCGTTCCCACCATGTCTCATCCGGCGACTCCGCAATGAGCATATCGTCGAAGTAGAGCTCCGCAGAGCTCCGGGTGGCAATCATGGCACTCGCGATTTTCTCAAGATGACGTTCGGTCCAGACATCATCGGAATCAAGAAAGGCGACCCACGGTCTCGTTGCCTCCCTAACGCCGCGGTTCCGCGCCTCTGCCCCGCCGCTGTTCTGTTGGCGCACATAACGCACGGTCGGCCCGAAGCGGCGGATTGCATCCTCCGTGGCGTCGGTTGAACCGTCATCCACGATAATGATTTCGGCTGGAGGGAACGATTGATCCAGTGCAGATGTGATCGCCCGCACTACCAGGTGGGCACGGTTGTACGTCGGGATGACCGCGCTGAATTCGATTGTGTGTGACGGTGTAGTCGTGTCGGATGCAAACGGCGTCATCTGATCAACATCATGCGTTTTACCATCACCCGCTCCCCATGGTTCACCGAGAGCCGGTAGAAATAGATGCCGGACGAAAGACCCTCTGCCGTAAACGAAATCCGGTGGACTCCGGCCGATTGCCGTTGGTCACGCAGCACCGCCATTCGTTGTCCCAGCGCGGTGAAAACCTCAAGCAGGATGTGCGATTCCGCAGGAATTCCATACTGAAGAACTGTCTCCGGGTTGAACGGATTGGGATAGTTCTGACTCAGACTCACTTCGGAGGGGATTCCCTGTTCGTCCGCAACAACGGTCAGACTGCGCCGGAATCTCCGGACCTCGCTGTATGGTCCCCATCCCGTCAGGTTTCCCGCCCGGACTCTCCAAAAGTAGGTTTTCTCGAGTTCAAGCCCCCGCCGAATCGTCACCGTGTCAGTGAGCGAAGAGTCGAGATCCGGCCAGGCAAAGAGTGAGTCGTCCGTGATCTCAAACCAGTACCGGGTCCCCGGATGGTTGTTCACTCTCCAGACGCACGTCACCGTATCCGCCTGCGTCCGCAGGTTGTTCGCGGGCGCAACCAGCGTGACCTGGTTCGGGATCGGAAGATACGTGGAGAACCAGCGGCTCAGACAATACGGACCTCTCCCGTTGGCATTGCGTGATCGCACGCGCCAGTAGTATTTCGTGAATGCCGTCAGACCGTTTACCTGCGTGGAAGTCCCGGTGATCAGCGAGTCGTTGACGACAATGCCGGAGGCGAACGATGGGTCGGTGGCCACCTGGATATCATATCCTGTGGCACCGGAGGAAGCGGACCATGCCAGCGTGACCGTAGTGTTCAGGCCGGTAGTCCCGTTCAACGGC
>Ga0105095_10000416_pt1 | contig 20514 bp, 20 predicted proteins | sample PPLLak2March2015_2_FD_79180 | JGI IMG/M metagenome (GOLD analysis project Ga0105095, IMG submission 79180) | Freshwater sediment microbial communities from Prairie Pothole Lake near Jamestown, North Dakota, USA - PPLs Lake P8 Core (3) Depth... | ecosystem: Environmental > Aquatic > Freshwater >...
CGCGCCCGGCGCAACCAGATAAGTCCCCTTCAGGCGTCCTTCCGTGCCTTCATAGCGCAGGTCGATCCCCGGTTAGAGTTGCTGGTAAACCAGATAACCATAGGTAGGCAGGTCGGTTCGCCACTTAGCCGGATCCTTGTCTGCATAGTAATTGACCACCCCCGGCAGTAGATCTTCACCCCAAACCTGTGTATCCGGGTTGGCCCCCTCAAACTGTAAGGCAACCTTACCTCCGGGTAGATTAAAGATCACCTGCTGAGATGTAAAGGAGAGCATCCCGCCCATAGCACGCGCCTGGAACATGATCTCCTCGGAGATCTGGCCTTCATTGGGCACAAAAGCCAGCGGCAGTTGGTCGGTGGCGGACTGCTGTGACGCGCCAATAGCCGAGGTATCTCCAGTTGCACTGGCAACGGAGTGTGTGGTGAATATCCCTCGCCATGCAGCAAGCCCTGACAGCCACAGCGCGGCCAGGAGCAGGATAGAGATGATCGCCGACATCCGGCCCGAGTGACCAAATGTCATGGACTGCGCTGCTTCAGCGCGTGGATCCTTGTGATTGAAACCAGTGATCATAGACCCAAACCTCCCTCAAAGAACCAAAACATTTTTCTATATGCTGCTGGCTATTAAACAGCAAATGTCTTAAGGCCAGGTCTATCTATGTAAGACAAGAATCAATACAATATCCGATACATCCATCCAAAGCGGTACAAAACTGGCACAATACAGCTCTGTCGCTCCCACTCTAAAGAGCGGACGGTAGCGAAGGTCACCTGATTCCCCTAACCCACTCACTAAGCCAGATACCCAATCAGGCAAAAATCTACATTTTTTCCAAATCAGCCCTTCATATTTTCTAAATAACCTCTTGATATCCTATACACAGATCAATCGCTTACAAATTGATCAACCAATTTACGAAGATATACAGGAGGTATACGGATGACGAATTCTCGCAAGTGGTTTTTAGGTTTGGCCAGTGGCCTTTTGGTAGCCGCCATCGCTTTTGGCGGGATATCCCTGGCTACCGTTTCTTCAGCGCAGGCTGCTGAAGGCGTTACAACGCAGCATCGTGGTGGGCCAGGCATTCCGGGCGAGCCAGATGGAAGACTTTTCCCAGGCTCGAACATTGACTATGACGCGCTCCTGGCAGATGCCTTAGGGATCACCGTTGATGAGTTAGAGGCCGCTCGACAAAAGGCCAGCCAGGCGGCTATCGATCTGGCTGTTGCAGAAGGCCTGCTCACTGAAGATGAAGCTGCTTTAATGCACGCTCGTCTGCTCGTCAAAGATGGTATCGACCCACAGGCGCTTTTTGCAGAAGCCCTTGGCATGAGCACGGAAGAATTGCAAGCCGCACTCGATGATGGGCAAACCATGCAAGACCTGCTCACCGAGAAGGACCTGACTCCAGCTGCTTACCGTGAAGCCTACCAGGCTGCCTATGAAAACGCTCTACAGGCTTTGGTGGACCAGGGCGTGATCACCACTGAACAGGCTGAGCTACTCCTCGACCAACCTTTTCTCGGCGGCTTACGCGGCGCTCTCACAGACATGGGTGGCTCGTTCAGGGAAAAAGGTTTCCGTGCACCCTGATCAACCGGCCGGAAAAACCCGGTCGGAAAGTTAAGCAATACCAGGGATGGAGCGCAGTCGGAGGGCTGCGCTCCAAGCTCACTTAAGTGATGAAAATATTCTATAATTGGTTCAATGTGCTGGTTAATATTTGTTATTTGATAAGGTCAGTGATCACGGAATTATGTCAAAAAAAATTCTAGTTGTTGACGACGCGCCGCAATTGCGCAAGCTGGTAAAAACCTACCTGGACCAGGAAGGTTACGCGGTGGTAACTGCCTCTGACGGGCAGGAAGCCCTGTATGTTGCCCGGCACGAAAAGCCTGATCTGATCATCCTCGACTTGATGATGCCTGAGATGGGCGGCTATGAGTTTATGCGCGCCTATAGCAAAGAAGCTGACACACCCATTATCGTGCTGACTGCCCGGGTGGAAGAAAATGACAAAGTCCTCGGACTGGAGCTGGGAGCCGACGACTTTGTTACCAAGCCTTTCTCACCGCGCGAGCTGGCAGCTCGGGTACGCGCCGTCTTGCGCCGCACCGCCAAGCAGACCACGCCCAGCGATATCCTGCGCGCCGCCGATGTCACCCTGGATCGCAGCGGGCGAGTGGTGCAGGTTGCTGAGCGCCATGTCGCCCTGACCCCTTCGGAGTTTGACATCCTGGCTGCCTTAATGGCTGCCCCAGGGCGCGCCTTCACCCGTCTTGAATTATTGGAGCGCTTGCAAGGCACCGCCTATGAAGGTTATGAACGCACCATCGATGTCCATATCCGCAACCTGCGCGCCAAAATTGAACCGGATGACACCCAACCCCGCTATGTTGAAACTGTATACGGCGTGGGGTATCGTTTCGCCTCCGAACGGCGTTAGGTGATATTCATGCGCTCACTGGCCCTCAAACTTACCCTGGCGTTTCTCTTTGTGGGAGTGGTTGGAGCCGTTTTAGTTGCCTTCATGGTGCGCTACCAGACGCAGCGCCAGTTCAACCAGCTTGTCCTGGACCAAAATCAACAGGTTCTAATCAACAATCTGACCCGATTTTATGCAGCCAATGGCTCCTGGGAGGGCGTAGAGAGTGTATTTCGGCCTTCGTCGCAAAATATAGAATCGGCTCAGGTCCCACAAGGGCGCTGGGAGGAACGGCGCACTTTATTCGCTCTGGCGAATCGCGAAGGCAAGATCGTTTATGGCTCAGGGCCTGGGATTGACGAAGATAACGTACGCTCAACGGATTTAAAAAAAGGCATACCCATTGAAATCGATGGCCAAACTGTCGGCTGGCTATTATTCATCCCATCCTTAAACCGTTGGGAGCAGGATACACCCGAAGGCAATTTCCTGCTTGAAGTAGGCAGAGCCAGCTTATGGAGCGCCATCATCGCCAGCCTTTTTGCTCTGGGGTTGGGTGGAGTCCTGGCTTACACAATGACCCGATCTATTCGCGAGCTGACTACCGCCACCACTTACCTGGCCCAGGGCAGGCTTGGGCACCAGGTCAAAGTCCGTTCACAGGATGAAATTGGTGTCCTGGCGCAATCCTTCAATAAAATGAGCTCTGACCTGGAACAGGCCACCCAACTCCGCCGCCAGATGACTGCCGATATCGCCCACGACCTGCGCACGCCGTTAAGTGTTATTTTGGGCTATACCGAAGCGCTGAACGACGAAAAGTTAGCTGGATCGGCTGAAATTTATTCCGTCATGCACTCGGAAGCGCAACACCTTTCACACTTGATCGATGACCTTAAAGTCCTATCCCTGGCAGATGCAGGAGAGCTTCCTCTTTCAATCCAACCGGTTCCGCCTGCCGGTCTGCTGCGCCGCGCCGCAGATGCTTACCGCATCCAGGCGGAACAAAAAAATATCACTTTGGAGTTAGACGCGGCATCCGATCTACCTGAGTTGAATTTAGATCACGAGCGCATGGCCCAGGTTCTGGGAAATATAATCACCAATGCTCTGCGCTATACCCCGGCAGGAGGCACGATCCGCCTGTCTGCTGAACGGGCTGGAAGTAACGTGCGCCTCCAGGTTTCCGATAACGGCAGAGGTATCTCCGCTGAGGATCTACCGTTTGTTTTTGGGCGCTCGTTTCGTGGGGATAAAGCCCGCCAGCAAGAAAATGGCGAGACCGGCCTGGGGCTGGCAATTGCCAAATCTTTAGTAGAAGCTCAGGGGGGGAGAATTTCTGTCACCAGCCAGCTCGGATTGGGCAGCACTTTTCGCATCGATCTGCCGGTCAGCAAGTAAACCCATACCGGCGCTCCAGTTATCGAGTCAGTTTGTTATTAGCCTGGCACGCGGCGTAATAAGGCCCGCACCCAAGCTCGATATACGCCGGCTTGAAACGGTTCCACCAGACACAGGTCGGCGCCGGCTTCAAGGCTCAACACACGATCTTCTTCACTCATATCCGTACCCATTAAGATAATCCGCAAGCGCAAATCCACAACGCTTGCGCGCAGGATACGGGTAACAGACATACCACTCAAGTCGGGCAGCTTCCAGTCCATCATCACTAAATCGGGGTTTTCAGCGCGCACCAACCCAACCACATTTTTCCCAAAGCGGGTGGAGCAGGTGTCATAGCCTACACAGTCCAGACTGCGCGTTAACAGGCTGATACGTAGCGGATCACCACTGGCGATGAGAATTTTTGGCTGTGTGGAATTGTTCATCATGGGTAATCAACCCCCTCCTGGGAAGCGTCTCTATAGGCAACAGTTCCCAGGGGGTTCCATCATCTGAGCTTAGCCTTCAACTCTAGCCTGTAGATACTCGATCACCGCATCCAGCAGCTCGGTAGGTACGCTCTGCATAACTCCACCACGTGTTCGCGTCCCTGTGGAGGCATCCTGGGTAGGCATTGCCATACCTCCCCCCGCGCTCGGATCTATACCACCCCCACCAGGCATTCCGCCGCCCCCGGCGAAACCTCCGCCCATTCCACCCCCACCGCCGGCAGGCATACCCCCTGGCGGCATCCCGCCGCCAGACGGCATTTCTGGCATCTCCCCGCTCTCCCTGGCTGCTTGAAGTGTTTCAAGCATCTCCGGGGATGGTGTCCCCATCAAACCTCCGCCGCTTCCCATCATGCTAATACCCAGCTTTTCGGAGAGCGTCATCAAGTCATCCCGAGACAACTGCATGGCAGTGATCGCATTCATCTGTTCGGCAGGCATCGTCTCTTGGATTTGTTTAAAGAGCGCCTGGTATTCCTGGGTGGTAATCGTACTGCTGCTCCCCAGGCTGCGCACTGCCTTCCATAAGGGCAACAATTCGGCGGCAGTCTCTGCACTGAGCGGCTGCTCAGACTCATCCAGCAGCAAAGTGCCTATTGCGAGCTGCATTTCGGTTGATAGGGCACCCTCGGCTCCAGAATTTTGGGTGCCATTCACTGGTTGGGTTATCGCGCCGGTTCCCGCTGCTGTGTTGCAGGCAGACAGAGCCAGACTGAGCAGCAGTAAAGAAATATACCAATTCAATCGTTTCATTTCAGGAGTTCCTCCACAAAGATGTGTTTTTTTAAATTCGAGTTACGCAGTTCCGCGGGAGGATGGGGGTTGTTGGGCGCGCTACGCACGCCCAACAACCCCCATCCTCCAACCCAGTGCGTAAGCCTATTAAATTTATTCATGTCGCAAAGCTTCGATAGGATCCAGCTGGGCGGCTTTATTCGCCGGGTAAAAGCCAAAGAAAATACCCACTGCTGCCGCCGAACCAAATGCAAGCAATATGGATGAGAGCGCCACCACAGTCCGCATATCACCCAGTTTTCCAAACAACCAGGAGCCTCCAATCCCCGCCAGCACGCCGATCACCCCTCCCACCAGGCTCAGCAGCAAGGCTTCGGTAAGGAACTGCCAGCGGATATCGTTCGGCGTGGCGCCCACCGACTGGCGAATGCCAATCTCGCGTGTGCGCTCGGTTACGCTGACCATCATAATATTCATGATGCCGATCCCACCCACAATCAACGATACCCCTGCAACCCAGCCCAGTAAGCTACGAAAAGCCGCCGTGGTCGATTCCTGGGTCTCGATAATGTCGTCCTGCGAGCGGACCACAAAATCAAGACTGTCGAGAGATACATCATGCCGTTTAGCCAGCAAGACCTCAATGCCATAGGTGACCTGGTCGATTAAGGTTTTATCTTCGACTTCAACATAAATTACGCGCACACTATCCCCGAACATCCTGGCGAACATATCGAAATTAAATTTATCAAACACAACTGTGATCGGCGTAAATAAGTAGGTATCGTAATCCACGCTGCCAGTCATGCCGCTTTCGGCCATTACCCCCACCACGGTCAGTTTTACGTTGCCTACCGTTACGATCTGGCCAATCGCGGTCGTCTCTCCATATAATTCTTCCGCCAGGGTCGCTCCCAAAACTGCTACTTTCTGGGTGCGGTCCAGATCTGTATCGGTGAAATAGCGCCCATTACCAACTTCAATATCGCGTACGGAGGGGAAATCCGTTGTGGTGCCCAGGATTGTGACATCCTCCACCGTAACGCTCCCTCCCTTGACATCCCCTGTAGCGCTTTGTTCCACCACCACCCCTTTGACACCCGCGACATTCTCAGCAATTGCAAAAGCATCGTCATAAACCAGGCCGCCGGTTTGAGCCTGAGCGGGTCCCCCGCGCAACATACTCGCCTGGACGTACAACAGGTTCGTCCCCAGGGTCGTGATCTGCTCCTCAATCGTCGCTTCAGTACCCCTGCTGATGGAGACCATAATGATGACTGCCGCCACACCAATAATCACGCCCAACATGGTGAGTAAGGAGCGCATCTTGTTGCGGTTCAAACCTTGCGAGGCAATCCGGATGACTTTAGAAGGTCGCATGGCTTTCCTCCGTTATATGAGTTGGGACCGGTCGGTGGCCATTAAGGTGGTCAGTCTGGATATGTCCATCCCGGAAATGGATCACCCGCCGGGTAAAAGCAGCGATATCATCTTCATGGGTGACGATCACGATCGTTGTTCCGCGTTGATTCAGGCCGCTCAGCAGCTCCATAATTTCATTTCCTGAGTGTGAGTCAAGGTTGCCAGTCGGCTCATCCGCCAGCAGCAGCACCGGATCGTTGATCAATGCCCGCGCAATCGCCACCCTCTGGCTCTGTCCACCCGACAACTCCTGAGGATGGTGGTGCATACGGTCTGGCAGACCCACCAATTCAAGCATTGTCTCAGCCCTGGCGCGTTGCTCGCTCTCTGTGAAATGGTCGTTTCCGTCGTAGATCAGTGGCAGCATCACATTCTCGAGCGCCGTTGTGCGCGGCAGCAGATTGTATGACTGAAACACAAAGCCAATTTGCTTATTGCGGATTTTGGCCAACTGAATCTTATTCAATTGGCTGACATCCTCACCTGCCAGGAAATACTGCCCGCTGGTGGGATGGTCCAGGCAGCCCAACATATTCATCATAGTGCTCTTGCCCGAACCAGATGGGCCCATGATTGCCACAAATTCACTTGCGCGGATTTCGATGGAGATATCCTCCAGGGCTTTTACCTGGATATCTCCCATGCCATAAATTTTGGTCAAATTAATCGTTTTGATTATTTCAGGTTTATCCATAATTCACTCTATTTCCCGGGATCACCCAGGACCACACTTTCTCCGGCTTCCAGGCCGGAGACAATTTCTACCCTGGTTGCGTCCATCAGGCCGGTAGTAACCGGTTTTAACGTCATTTGACCGTCATCCTGGACGACATAGACTCCATACTCACCACCGGCCAATCCCTGCAAGGCTTCAGTTGGGATCAAGACGGCATTCTCCGTTGAATCGCCAACCACATCTACAGTCGCATTTAATCCCACTGGCAGCCAACGCGACCCGAGCACGCTTATGTCATCCAACTGGACCAGCACACGTCCGGTTTTTGTCTCCCGCGAAGTGACCAATGCTGGATCGACCTGGGTCACCACACCGCTCAACAATTGATCTGGCAGCACATCAAAGACAATCACCGCTGGCGACCCTACCTGCACCATGCTCATATCGTCCTCATCCACGTAAACTTCCACGCTGGGGTTTTCCATATCGCCCACAGTCAGGACGATCTGCCCCTGCTCGATGCGGTCACCTTCTTCAAAGGCAATATCCAAAACCTTACCGCTTAGCGGGGTTAGCATTTCGAGGGTCAATTGTGTACTCTGTACCTGAGCAAGCTCAGCTTCTGCTTCATTCAATGCTGCTTTCGCCAGGGCAAGCGCTTCTGGATCTGGACCACTTTGCAGTTTTCCCCAGGCAGACTGAGCTTCAGACAGTTCAGCTTGTGCCAGCGCTAACGTACTGGCCTGTGGGCCGGCTTGCGCCTGCTCAAGCTGGCGCTGCGCATCTGCCAGTTGTGCCTCGGCGGTTGCCAGTTGTGCTTGAGCCAGCTCGATTTCCTGATCATCCGCTGTCTGTTCCAGCGCATCCAGCCTGGTTTGGGCTTCGTTCACGACCAGCTGCTGATTCGTGAGGCGCACATTTAACTCCATCATTTGGCGCTTTAAGCGGTCGCGCAGTGTTTTATCGGCCGCGTTTTTTATCTGGTTCTCCAACCGGCGGACCTGTGTTTCGATCTCCGCCAGCGCTTTCTCCTTGAACAAAAGCGCCGCGTAAGCCGTATAGCGCGCACCGGGACTTGCTGAAGATTGCGAGATATACAACTGCATTTCAGCATCTTCAATATTTGCCTTGGCTTCGGCAACAGCCTGCTCAGCCTGTGCCAGCGCTGGAGCATTATCCTCGGCCTTTAACAGTGCCCGTTGGGCTTCTTCCAGGCGGATCAATGCCCGCGCTGCTTCCAATTCAGCATTGGTCTGTAGATCGTGCAGCGCCTGGCTGGCCCGGATAACCGTCATCTCGGCAGCGCTACGCTGCACCTCCAATTCAGCGTCGCTCAGATCTACCTGTAAACGCGCCAGAACTGTTCCCGTCGCCACTGCATCACTCTCCTGAGCCACCAGCTCAACCAGTGTTCCACTTTGGTTGAAGCTCAACTCAGTTGCGTTGGTCGCGATTAAGGAACCTGCCCCGGTGGCTGTTAAAGTAATACTGCCCAGACTGGCCACTGACTGGCTCAGCTCGGAATTTTCTGTGACATTCGGGCTGGCTACCGGACTCTGAGCAAAACCAGTACAGCTCGAGACCAACACAGCCAACGCCGCCAACTCAATTAGGAATGCACGCTTCACAGCAACCTGCCTCCCAGTCATCTTAATTCGTAGTCTGGACAGTCGGCACGCTGCCAGTAGTAACAATTTGACCTGCTTCTAACCCACTGGTAATTTCAACTGAGGTGTAGTCCATCAATCCCACAGTAACCATCTGCAGGCGTGGCTCATTATTTTCCATCACGAAAACGGCATATTCACCCTCATCGATCTCTACCAGGGCTTCCACCGGTACCAGCACAGCGTTCTCGGTTCGTCCGCCAATCACATCCACTGTGGCATTCGAGCCAACCGGCAACGACTGTGGTTTGGCATACGAATCTGCATCCAGCTCCACTTTCATCAGCACCGTGTCCGAGCCCATCGTCGCGTAGAGCACCGGGCTAACTTCCACCACATGCCCGGTAAAGACATTATCCGGCAGCGAGTCGAAGACAACTTCAGCCTCATAGCCCACAATGGCCAGATCCAGGTCGTCTTCATCCAGATACACCTCGAGCAGCGGCTGGTTTAGGTCTGCCATCGTAATCAATGCGCTGGTCCCCACCGCCTCGCCGACCCCCGCGCTGATGCTCAGGATGGTGCCAGATTCAGGAGCGATAAGCTCGAGCACAGCTTTATCCTCCTGAGCGACCGCCAGGCTGGCTTTGGCATTGGCTAAAGTCGCCTCAGCCAGGGCTAGCTCGAGTGGATCGACTCCATTTTTTAGAGTTTCATATTTCGCCTGGGCGACTGCCAGCTCAGCATTCGCCTTGGCCATCTCTCCAGCTGAAGGACCATCTTTGATGCGCTCATAAGCGCGCTGCGCCTGAGCCAGGGTTGCCTGAGCGGCAGCGAGATCCGCCGCCGAGCTCTCCAGTTCTAATTCACTACCGGTTCCCGTCACGGCATTGTAGTAACGCAGAGCAGTGTTATAAACGCCCTGGGCTGCTGAAAGCTTCAGTTGCACATTGGCCTTTTCTGGATCGCTATCTGGCTTGTTGATGTAATCATCAAATTTCTCTTCCATATCGGTCAATTGCTTTTGAGCCAGCACCAGCTCTGCCTTGGCTGCCGCAATGGTATCCTTATCTGCTATGGAGCGCACCCCGTTATAAATACTCTGCGCCTCGTTAACCGCCGCTTGGGCTTCAGCTACCGCCTGCAATGCTTCCGCCTGATCTAAATTGCTGGTTTGCAGGTCCTCTAGGGCTTGTTCGGCAGCCTCAACCGCCAGCAAAGCCTCCGCTGCATCCATTTCCCAGGAAGCGTTCAAGTTATCCAGTTCCTGTTGAGCGGTGAGTACGTTTAATTCGGCTTGCGCTAGAGCCAGCGCTATGTCTTCTTCTGTGCGGTCTGTTTGCAAGCGCGCCAGCACCTGGCCCTCCTCCACCTTATTCCCTGCCTTGACCAGCAGCTCCAGCAGGGTCCCGCTTTCATCAAATCCCAGGCTGATCTCGGAGGCTGTCACCACTTCACCAGCCCCGGTGGCAAAAACGGTCAGCGAGCCCTGGCTGGCTACTGCAGTCTGCAGCTCAGCGGCTGTCTCGGTCTGAGCTGCAGACTGCGACGCGGTTGTAGCCCGGTAAATCAAATATCCACCGGCTGCAACGAAAACCAGGAGCACGCCTACCAGCCAGAATTTATTTTTTTGAAAAAATGGTTTCCATTCAATCGCTTTCACCTGGGATCCTTGCACATTAATCGATTTCATACTTTTTCTCCCGAAAATTTTGCGCGATTTAATACCCTGAGGATTTAAGTACTCGGTGGCTGATATCTCCTGAACTACGCTACTCCTAACCCTGAGGTATTAACAGCTAAGATGGCTGCATTCACATGTAGTATAGGAAGAACCTGTTCAGAAATTGTGAAGACGGTATGTGGATATTATTGTGATGTATGGAATTCGTAATCGGTTGGTTTCACACACCAAGGGCAGGTACAATTGAGCCGAGAAATCCACACCAGGAGATTGATGTATGCCAACGCTGCTCTTTGCTACCCGTCCTTCTGCCCTGGCCCGCTGGCAAACCCAGTGGGTATGTCAGGTTTTAGAGAAAGCCTGGTCAGGCCTCCAATGCCAGGAAATGGTCATCACTACCAAAGGCGACCGAATCCTGGATCGCCCCCTGCCAGAGATTGGCGGCAAGGGGCTGTTTACCCTCGAGCTGGAATGCGAGCTGCTGGAAAGGCGCGTCCATGGCGCAGTACACTCCCTGAAAGACCTGCCTGTAGATAATCCCCCGGGGCTGGTCCTGGGTGCTATTCCGCAGCGCGCCGTGGTGCAGGATGTCCTGATCTCACAAAACGGGTATAAGTTTATGGATCTACCTGTGGGAGCGCGCCTGGGTACCTCAAGCCTGCGCCGGTCAGCCCAGGTGCTGGCGCACCGCCCCGACCTGCAAATCCGGCCCTTGCGTGGTAATGTAGACACGCGCATTCAAAAGGTTTTTGCCGGAGAATATGATGCCATCATCCTGGCTGGGGCAGGCGTCACCCGCCTGGGGCTAGAAAAGTATATTACCGAGTGGCTGCCCCTGGAGTTGATGCTGCCCGCCCCAGGGCAGGGCGCCCTGGCCGTACAATGCCGGGCAGACGATACGGAGACCCTGGGGTACCTGGCAGCCATTGAGCATTTTTCCACCCGCCAGGCGGTCAGCGCCGAACGCGCCTTTTTGGCTGAATTAGGCGGGGGCTGCTCGTTGCCAGTGGGTGCCTATGCCCAACCCGCTCCTCAGGGACTTTCTATGCAAGTTGTGGTGGCTGCTCCCAGTGGACATCAAATCATTCGCCATGCAGCCAGCGGGGAAGAGCCGCTCGCTCTGGGCGTGGCTTGTGCCCAGGAAGTCCTTAGACAGGGAGCCGGGGATATTTTGACTGACGAGGGGGATTAAATTATGAAACGCGCCTGCAACTGCCAGGCTGCCTGAATTAGCACAATGATTTCTCAGGTAGCCTGGCAGTGTTCACAGCAGTCCGGGCGCGAGGTGTAATCAATCAGATGCCCGCGCCGGTCAAACTCGAAATGACAACACTCCAGCAAGGCGCTGCGCAGTAATACTCTCCCGCGCTGCACCCGTGATTTCGCCCCACTGAGGGTGATCCCCAGGTTCTCAGCCAGCTCAGCTTGCTTGGCCCCTTCCAGCTCCACAAGTTGGACGGCCTGGCGATATTTGGCGGGCAGGCTTGCCAGCATGCCATGCAGGCTGTTGGCAAGCTGCTCGGCAGGATCGGGTTCGTAATGCTCGAGCTCTACTGCCAGGTCTTCCGGCAAATCAATGTGTGGCTTCTGCCGCCGGTAGTAATCAATGATCGTATTGCGGGCAATCTGATAAACCCAGGGGGCCAAACGCTCTTCATCCACCAGCGAGTCGATGCGCGTGTGAATCTTAACAAACACATCTTGCAGTAAGTCATCTACATCCTGCGCGTCGCGCACCCGCCGGGATATGAATGCCCGCAGGCCATCACTGAACTCTTGCCACACCGCTTCCGTAGAGCCCATTATTCTTTGCTGGCCTGAACTGTTATGCTGGCGATCCCGTATCCATCACCGCGATAAGTATCGTATTCTACCGTTTGGACAACTTCAACAGCGTTAAAACCAGCCTCACGAATGATCTCCAGGTATTCCTGTCGATCTAACGCCCCTGCGATGCAGCCTGCCCATAAGGCCATATCTTTGCGGATTTGATCCGGCACATCGCCGTAGGTGACCATATCAGAGATGGAAAACCGGCCACCAGGCTTGAGCACCCGATAAATCTCGCGAAAGACCTGGCGTTTGTCTGGGACCAGATTAATCACGCAGTTGGATAGCACCACATCGACAATGTCATCATCCACGGGTAAATTTTCGATCTCACCTAGATGGAACTCCACATTCTGGTAATTACCACGTGCTTGATTCTCCTGCGCTCTGGCAATCATCTCCGGGGTCATATCGACTCCGATCACCCGTCCCTGTGGGCCAACCTGGCGCGCCGCCAGGAATACATCTACACCCGCCCCACTGCCCAGATCGAGCACCGTGTCGCCTTGTCGAATGGCAGCCGACTGGGTAGGTAATCCACAGCCCAGTCCCAGGTCAGCCCCGGAAAGGTCAACCTGCAAATCAGGGTATTCGACCAGTCGGATTACATCACTGGTCTGGCTGCTGCAGCAATCTTGCGGCCCACCACAACAGGTTCCTGAGCGCGCCACTTCGGCGTAACGATTCTGTACTGCGTTTTTGATCTCTTTTGCATCCATTAGAATCTCCTAAGTTGATAATACTTCATCCTTATAGACGCAGCCTGATCTAAAAGGACGCAAACTTCAGCGCCCAGCTAGTTTATCGAAAGGTTCCTGGAAGTCAATTTCGCAGCCATTGAGCCAGCCAGGCAATGTTATCATTGTTAGCATTACGCAGTCCAGTAGAAATCCATACGAACGGATAGATCGACCAGCCCGATAATTCTTTATTCTGGGCGAACAGGAATTCAGCATGACTGACCTACCCACCACCATCGTCATATTCGGCGCCAGCGGTGACCTGACCCACCGCAAATTGGTGCCAGCCTTATACAATCTGGCGCGCAAGAAACGTCTGCCGGCCCAGACGCGCATTGTCGGCTTTGCCCGCCGCCCGTATGATGATGCCGCCTTCCGCCAGGAAATGCAGGCTGGCGTGCAGCAGTTCAGCCCGCAAACCTTCGACCCCACACTGTGGGGGGCTTTTGCTGAACAATTACACTACTTCCGCGGAGATCTGGAGACCGTGGAGGATTACCAAAAACTAAAACTCTGGCTGGAAGAACTGGAAGGCGGGCCGGTTAACCGCCTGTACTATACAGCCACCGCCCCGGAGTTTTACCCGCAGATCGCCCGTTTCCTGGGGCAGGCCGGGTTGGCTTCAGACGAGCATGCTCAGCGCAGATTGGTGGTCGAAAAACCCTTCGGCCACGACCTGGACAGCGCCTGGCAGCTCAACCATACTCTCCACGAAGTGTTCCCGGAACGGCAGGTCTACCGCATTGACCACTACCTGGGTAAAGAAACCGCTCAAAACATCCTCTTCTTTCGCTTTGCAAACACGATCATGGAACCCCTGTGGAACCGCAACTACGTGGATAATATCCAGATCACGGTCGCAGAGACGGTAGACGTGGGGCACCGGGCAGGCTATTATGATAGCTCTGGAGTGCTGCGCGATATGTTCCAGAGCCACTTGATGCAGCTTTTTACCCTGATCGCCATGGAGCCGCCATCCTCCTTCGAAGCCAATGCCCTGCGCAACGAAAAGGTCAAGGTACTGTATGCCACACGCAGCCTGGCTGCAGAGGATGTGGTCCTCGGCCAATACCGCGGGTACCGGGAAACCCAGGGGGTAGCGCCCGATTCGCGCACGCCCACTTACGCCGCGCTCAAGCTGTACGTGGATAATTGGCGCTGGCAGGGTGTGCCCTTTTTCTTGCGCTCGGGCAAGGCGCTCAAGAAGAAGATTTCTGAGATCACGATTGAGTTCAAATGTCCCCCGCATTTTATGTTCCAGCTCCCGGCTGGTAACAATCCAAACCCCAATATGATCTCGATGTGCTTGCAGCCCGATGAAGGCATCCACCTGAAATTTGAGACCAAGCTACCCGATTCGATACAAGAGTTCCGTTCGGTGGATATGGAGTTTCACTACCGTGGATCCTTTGGCGATGGCGCCATCCCTGAAGCCTACGAGCGCCTGTTATTGGATGCCATCAAGGGTGACGCAGCCCTGTTTGCCCGTCATGATGAGATCGAGCTGGCCTGGGGCTTGATCGAACCGCAGATCGTCGTCAACGAACAGCCCCAATCGGCGGCGCCTGTCCTTTACGCCCCCGGCAGCTGGGGACCCATGGAAGCCGACCGGCTGTTGGGGCGAGATGGGCGCGGCTGGCGGTTGAACTGCGATATGCACCCCGAAGATGATGCCTAAAAAATACCGTCTTGAGGTCGTTGAAGACCCAGACGAATTAGCCCTCGCTGCCGCGCAATGGATCGTCCAGACCATTCAGGCGCACCTTCAAGTCGCTGAACACTTTAGCCTGGTATTATCTGGCGGATCGACTCCTCAGGCGCTTTATCGCCAGCTGGCACGCTTTCCCTATGCGGCTGAAGTCGATTGGGCACGCCTGCATATCTTTTGGGGCGACGAGCGCTGTGTGCCGCCTGACCACCCGCAGAGTAACTACCGTATGGCATGCCAGGCTCTACTGGACCATGTGCCGGTCCCTCCTGAGCACATCCATCGTATACGCGGCGAGCTGCTCCCTGAAGAGGCTGCGCAGGCTTACGCACAGGAGTTGGCCCAGTTTTTTGGTGAACGCCAGCCGCAATTTGATCTGGTGCTGTTAGGGATGGGCGCTGATGGGCACACCGCTTCATTGTTCCCACACAGCGCAGCCCTGAAAGAAACCCACAAGTGGGTTGCGGAAAATTATACATCCTCCCAGACCAGCTGGCGCATTACCCTGACCATCCCGGCCCTCAATGCCGCCCGGCAGGTCGCTTTCCTGGTCAGCGGGGCAGACAAAGCCAACACCCTGCAGCGCGTGCTCGAAGGCCCTTACCAACCGGATGAACTTCCTGCGCAGTTCATCCAACCCGCCGTATGGCTGGTTGATGCCGCCGCAGCCAGCCGGCTCTCGCTTTAAGCCCTGAACTTCATTCAATCCAAAAAACAGGGAGAATCTCTTCTCTCATTTCGGTTATTGGTCCGTATCCAATACCCACACATGCACATCCCGCGGCCCATGCACCCCCAGTGTTGGGGTCATCTCAATATCACTGGTCCGGCTAGGACCGGAAATCAAGATCAAGTAAGCGTGTGTCCTGGCTTCAGCAAAAACCTGGTGCAAGTCGGCGCGCAAGGCGGCAGGTCGCATAATTGCCAGGTGCAAGCGCGGCAGCAGTGAAACCAGGCGCGGGTGTTCCGCATTAGAAAGCAGCCCCAGGGTGCCGGTCTCTGGCAGCGCAAAGTCCGCTTCGGTGATCCCCAAATCACATTCACTCAACGTCTGCTTATCCGAATGGGCGGGGATAACCCTCACCCCCAGATCCGTCAAGCGGGTTGCCAGACCAAGCCGCTGAAGGAGTGGTGCATCCCAAAGCACAGCTTGTTTCACCTGGTAGGTGCGCACCAGCTCAGCCAAGGCCATAGAAACCTGGCTGGGCGAGATCATTTGCGCATGCCCGGACAGCTTTTGAATCTCATCGATCAATAACTGCAGCTCTTCTGCCTGGCTTGCCACCTGGCGCGGGCTCAACGCGGGTGGGCGCACCGCCAGGCTGTCTCCCAGCTTGCGCTGCAGCGCGCCACGCACCGCATCCAATATCACAGAACGGTTTTGCTCACTCATGGCTGGTCTCCTGTGGATACCTGATGCCGCCTTTTCCACCAGTTCCGGAAATGTGCTCGAAAAGCAGGCAATGGGCGCACCTTCGTCCAGCGGTTCAGGGGCGGCGGCAGCTTGTATAACCAGCCGGCGCGCAGCCAGGGGATTTGCAGCCAGGGGAGTAGACGCCCACCCAGGCGGTAGAGCCAGCCGGTACCTAAAGCCTGGCGACCCAATGCTGCTGCAGCGCGTAAAGGTGTCGCAACCACCGCCGGCTCATACGCATCGCCTTCTGCAACCCGGCGCCGGAGGTGTAACAGGATATCGGTGATCGGAACTCTCACCGGGCAGACCTCATCACAGGCCCCGCACAGGCTCGATGCAAATGGCAGCTCGCCTGCCTGCTGAACGCCTAAAATTTGAGGGGTAAAGATCGCTCCAATAGGTCCAGAAATGCACCAGCCATAGGCATAACCGCCGACATTTCTATAAACCGGGCAAATATTCAAACAACTGCCGCAGCGGATACATTTAAGCGTCTCCCTGCCCCCAGGGTCCTGCAAGATGCGGCTGCGGCCATTGTCCAACAACACAAGATGAAATTCTGATGGGCCATGTTCGTCTTTTGCCCGGCGAGGTCCTGTAATAAACGAGGTATAGACCGATATTTTTTGCCCGGCACCAGAGCGCGGCAGTAATTTGAGCAGCACGCTCAGGCTTTCCCAGTCAGGGACAACCTTGTCAATTCCCGCAACCGCCACATGCACATCCGGCAAAGTTGTGCACATGCGTCCATTACCCTCATTCGTCACAATCACCAGCGTGCCGGTCTCAGCGACCAGGAAGTTAGCGCCCGAAATCCCCAGGTCGGCTGCCAGGAATTTTTCACGCAATACCCGGCGGGCAATGGCAGTTAATTCAACTGGATCAGTGGGCGCCTCAATTCCGAATTCCTGGCTGAATACTTCTGCAATCTGTTCCTTCTTCAGATGCACCGCCGGAGCGACAATATGTGACGGTCCGGTGCCCATTAATTGGATAATGTATTCTCCCAGATCTGTCTCGACGACTTCGATCCCGACCTCCTGTAAGGCATGGTTCAGACCAATTTCCTCCGTTGCCATGGATTTGACCTTGACCGCGCGCTTCACAGCATGCTGCCGGGCAAGTTCCAGGACAATCTCACACGCGTCTGCGGCATCCTTCGCCCAGTGCACCTGACCACCTGCCGCGATCACCTGTTGGTCAAGTTTTTCAAGATAAAAATCCAGGTTCTCCAGCGTATGCAGGCGAATGGCAGAACCTGCCTGGCGCAGCGCCTCCCACTCAGGTAATTCATCCAGGCACGCCGCGCGCTGCTCCATAAACCGCCCTGTGGCATATTTCAACGCAGAAGGGATTTGGCCTGGCACATGCTCACTGTAAGCCCCAAATTCGATCGGATGAGGAATTTTCTTTTCGGAAGATTGCAGTTGTGATTTTTGCATTTATCCTCTCAATCCGAGTTGAGCCCTGAAGCCAATACCTCGATAAGATGCATAGCACGCACGGGAGAGCCTACCCGGCGTAATCCGCCGGCGATATTCATCAAACAGCCGGCATCACAGGCCACAACAGCTTCCGCGCCGCTATCCAGGATATGGTTTACTTTATCTTGCAGCATAGCCCGGCTCACCTCCGGATAGACCACGCTGAAAACACCCCCAAAACCGCAGCAAGTTTCTGCGCCCTCCAGAGGCAGCAGTTCCAACCCATGCACCGCCTGTAAAAGCTGCAAGGGTTCCTGGCGTACGCCCAGCCCGCGCAGCAGGTGGCAGGACGCATGATAGGTTACCCGATGGGGAAATACTGCACCCACATCAATCTGCCCTAATTGGTGTACCAGGAACTCTGAGAATTCAAAAGTCCGGCTTGCCAAATCCATCGCCCGGGAATGTTCAGGGGTGCCCGGTGGAAACAGGGCCGGGTAATGGTGGCGCACCATATCCACACAGGAACCCGAAGGGGAAACCACCGGCAGATCAGATTGGCTGAAAGTATCCAGCCATTTAATCGCCAGCTGGCGGGCCTGCTCCTGAAAGCCGCTGTTAAAGAGCGGCTGCCCGCAACAGGTCTGTTCAGCCGGGAAGACCGGCTCGACGCCCAGCTTTTCCAGCAGTACCACCATCTTTTCCAGAACGCCCGGAAAGAATTGTTCTGCCAGACAGGTGATAAATAACTGAGCTTTCATCCTTGATCCACCTTGTAATGTACTTCGCTTGCTTCGCGCAGCCTTTGGGCAGCCTGCTCCGGGGTCAGGTCGCGCTGCGCTTCCGCCAGCATCTCATAGCCAACCATAAATTTTTTCACCGTGGCAGAGCGCAGTAACGGCGGGTAGAAATGGGCATGTAATTGCCAGCCCGCATCATCAGGCAGCTCAGCCTGATTGGGAGCAGCATGCCAGCCCATCGAATACGGGAAAGAGGTTTCAAATAGATTGTCATAACGGGTGAGCAGTGATTTGAGCACGCGCGCTAGTGCTTCTTGCTCAACAGGGGTCAGCTCCGGCAGACGTTTTACAGCCCGGCGCGGCAGCAGTAGAATCTCAAACGGCCAGATGGCCCAGTAAGGCACCAGGGCTGGCCAGTATTCATTCTCTACCACCAGGCGTTCCCCCCGCTCCAACTCCACTGCCAGATAATCCTCCAGCAAGGCTCGCCCATGTTGGGCAAAATAGGCTTGCTGGTGGAACCCCTCTTTGGCTGGCTCATTCGGCAGCGAGCCGCTCGCCCAGATCTGCCCGTGGGGGTGTGGATTCGAGCAGCCCATGATGGCGCCCTTATTCTCAAAGATCTGCACCCAGCGATAGGTCTGGCTGAGCTCGATCATCTGATCGATCCACACGCATACTACCCGCTGGATATCCTTCACTTCCATCTCCGGCAAGGTCAGATCATGGCGCGGCGAGAAGCAGATTACTCGGCAGGTGCCCTGCACCGCCTGCGTATCTAACAGGGGATGCTGCTCCAAAGCGTCTGTGGATTCCTCCGGCAATAAGGCCGAAAAATCATTGGTGAACACGAAGGTATTTTCATATACCGGATTGCGCACCCCGCCGGCGCGCTCGTTGCCGGGGCACAGGTAGCAGCCCGGATCATAAGCCAGGCGCTCATCCGGAGGCAGCTTTTCCACCTGGCCCTGCCAGGGACGCCGCGCCCGGTGCGGCGAGACCAGCACCCATTCCCCCGTTAGTGGATTCAAACGTCGATGTGGAAAATTTTGCATGAGCTTACTCTCCAGGATGACCATCGCCCAGCCGTTTAGTCGATTCTACCCCGAAAACCCGTCAGCCTGGTTATCTTTAAAACGCCCTTTGACAGTCAGACAAGGATTACAATACAGGCAAACCCATGTAACAAACCACCCCTTTCCAAGTGAGGTGAAAATGAACGCTACAAACGCAAGCAATCCATTCCCCGAGCTGGATATACCGGCGCGCACGCTGCTCGGTCCGGGACCCAGCACGGTGGACCCGCGCGTGCTGCGCGCCATGGCTGCGCCCCTGGTTGGGCACCTGGACCCCACCTTTTTGGAGTTGATGGATCGCACACAGGTGATGCTGCGCCAGGCGTTTGAGACCCAAAACCCGCTCACCCTGGCAGTCCCGGGGACCGGATCAGCCGGCATGGAAGCCGCTTTGGCTAACTTGATCGAGCCAGGCGACTCTGTGCTGGTATGCAGCAACGGCTATTTCAGCCTGCGCATGGCTGAAATAGCACGCCGTTATGGTGCCCGGGTGCAAGTCATCACCCGCCCCTGGGGCGAGATTTTCACAACCTCGGAGATCAAGCAAGCCCTGGAAGCTCAGCCGGCCAAAATCGTGGCGCTCGTCCACGCTGAAACCTCCACCGGTGCGCTGCAGCCACTGGAAGAAATCGCGCCTGTGGTGCATACTAACGGCGCCCTGCTGCTGGTGGATGCCGTCACATCCCTGGGTGGTCTGCCGGTGCGCGTGGACGAAACCGGCATCGATATCTGCTACAGCGGCTCGCAAAAATGCCTGAGCTGCCCGCCCGGGCTGGCTCCCATCACCCTGGGCCAGCGCGCCGAACAGGCGCTCTCGGCCCGTAAGACTCCTGTTGCCAACTGGTATTTAGATCTGAACCTGTTGCGCAAATATTGGGGCCCTGAGCGCGCCTACCATCACACCGCGCCCATCAGCACAGTTTATGCTTTCTATGAGGGGCTGCGCCTGGCGGTTGCTGAGGGGCTGTAGGCGCGCTGGGAACGCCATGCCCGCAACGCCCGCCTGCTCTGGGATGGGTTGGAAGCGCTGGGGATGACCTTGCATGTGCCGTTGGAATACCGCCTGCCCAGCCTGACTACCGTGCGCATTCCTGAAGGCGTGGACGATCTGCAAGTTCGGGGACGCCTGCTGAAC
>Ga0105095_10000419_pt1 | contig 20499 bp, 21 predicted proteins | sample PPLLak2March2015_2_FD_79180 | JGI IMG/M metagenome (GOLD analysis project Ga0105095, IMG submission 79180) | Freshwater sediment microbial communities from Prairie Pothole Lake near Jamestown, North Dakota, USA - PPLs Lake P8 Core (3) Depth... | ecosystem: Environmental > Aquatic > Freshwater >...
CGGCAGGTTACCAGCTGAGGAACGTGCAAAGATGCGGATCACAATACCCGATTTCATGAAACTCGTAGAGGAACAGACCGACGGTAAGATAAAAGTCGCAGACTTCTATCCGGTTCCCACAGTAGTCCCAGTTTCGAAAGCAGTGGAAGCATTGCAGGACAAGAGGTCTGTAGAGTTCACAGCACACGAGCATTGCGGCATGGCTACCTACCTCTTCGTAGAAGATGGTAGACTCACTCCGATCACAAAGCTAGCCAAAGTAGACAAGTTCATCGAAAGCATGAACAAGGTATACGACGACGCCTCAAAAGGAAAGAAAAACAGGGCAAAAATACGCCTATTAGGAGCAGCCAGACACGTCAAATTCAGCTTTCTGAGAAAATACGTGCTGCGCGTGCTGACGGAAGGAAGTTACAAGTCACTAGGCGATCTACAACGAAAGTCCATTCTGCTCTCGTCGATGCACTTTATGGATCCCTACAACTTCGACTTAGAACGAGTGCAGCGGTGCGTAATCCACTATGCGGTGCCCGATGGACGTATCATACCATTTTGCACCATGAACTCTATCCACAGACCAGCTGTTGAAAAAGAACTTGGAGTCCCAATTAAAGAATGGAAGCGCAAACACAAAGTTGAAATAAGTCAGCCCTTATAGTCAGGAAACGCAATCCAACAGGTGCAAAAAAATGGGTGGAAAGAAAAAACTCGGCATGAAACAAATGGAAAAGATGCAGGATAAGAAGCCCGAAGAAGACAAATCAAAGAAGAAAGAAAAAGCCGGGCAAACAAAGGAAAGAAGGACAATAGGCATAATTTCTCCCGACGTGAAGAACGAAAAAATCGTCAGCGAAGTAAAGAAAATGAACGTCTTAACACCCTACTCGGTATCAACCCGGTTCAGCATCAGAATAAGCGCAGCTAAAGATTTCTTGGAACAACTTGAGCAGATCGGCGCAGTGCAACTTGTCTCAGGAAGCCACAACATAAAAATCTACAAGCCCGTCGCGGCCTGACCTCATTCCCTCAACTAATTTTTGCGTTGGAGTTACTAAAAGGAGCATGAAGCATGAAATTTCCAGAAAGAGTCTATACAACAAGTGAAGTCAAGAAAGCCCGCGAACTGATCGCCAAAGGTTACAAACACGATTTGACAGTCGAAGGCAGCCCAGCTTTCAAGCAAAAAGTCGACAAAATTCTCGAACTCACAAAGACAGCTGACTTCTATGAGTTCCTGAGGACATATATTCAGAAGATAGTTGAAATCGATGGATTAACACAACTGCGCGAGACAGAAGTGGTCATATGGGCGAACAAGTTTGCGATAGAAAATCCCGTTGATGGAGCGAGTCTCTTAGTCCAAAAAGCATACTCGATGAAAGAATACCTCGACGGGGAAGTTTATTACGGAGGCATGGCTGAAAAAAGGTCGATTGCAAAGCGGCTAGAGTTCTTAGAATCATTGAAAAGTAAATCTAAAGATGAAAGTGTTAAGGCCGAGTGTGAACGGCTCCTGAAGATGTGGGAAGAAAGTTCAATAGCTTATTGATTCAGTGGCTCAATCTTTATAGTAGTTCCGCTCTTGACCTGCTTGAACAGCTCTAGATTTTTCGTGATTTTTCCCAGTATACTTACCGGGCTGTACGGTTGCGAAGTTCCAAAGAACACACAAAGAGCGCTTCCCATAGGCCAGAACGCTATGGTTCCAGTTTCCACCGCGGGTTTAGCTTTTTCCTCACCCATTTTAACTGGAATTTCGAAGTATATCTCCTCCTTCCATAAAGCAGCACGGCCTTCAAGAGGAAGTTTTCGAACTATAGTATCGATGGTCCTGGGAGCTAAGAAACGTACTAATTCGCCTTCTGCTTCACCCAAGTTCTCTATCAGGAATCTTACCTTAATCCTCGAAATACCTTCTTCGTTGCTCACTATTTCACTCTCGCTTTGAAAATAGTCAATACGACTTCTTCGAGTTAGAATGGGGACCTAATACTTAAGATCATATTTAACTCTTACACTTGCCGCATCCAATTTGAGCAATCGCCTCGCATGCTAATGTTTCGAAAGGTGAAGTGCCCTCTTGTCCCCAGCTCGTTTACAAAAGGCTCAAAACGCTTTCCCCAATAAAGTTGAGCTGTTCCTCAGTGACTCCAGGATGAACCGGTAGAGAAAACACTTGCTCAGACGCCTTCTCTGTCTCCGGCAGTCTCACTTTCCCGTGCTGTTGATAGTAAGGCATGGTGTGCACAGGGTGTACGTAGTAAGCTTCCGCACCAATGCCCTTCTTTTTGAGTTGCTCCACAAGTACATCTCGTTCATTCCTTTTTCCATTCTTGAGTCTGGCTGTGTAGAGGTACCAGCTGTGTTGGCGGTCTTTCGATTCTCCAGGTAATTGAAGTCTTGCAGTTTTCGAAAGTATCTTAGCGAGCTTTTGGGCATTTTCACGGCGTTTCTTTAGGAAAGAAGGTAGCTTCTTGAGCTGAACCAAACCTATCGCTGCCTGTATTTCAGACATGCGATAATTGTAGCCAAGCATCTGTGACGAGTACTTGGCTTTCTCCCCATGAGTCCTGACCATTCGCACCAGATCATCTATCTCGTCAATATCAGTTGTCACGACACCGCCCTCACCTGTTGTCATGTTCTTGCTTGCGTAAAGACTCCAGCAAGCTGCATCAGCAAAAAATCCAGCAGGCTTACCCTTGTAAGTTGCGCCATGTGATTGAGCTGCATCTTCAATAACGGATAGCCCATGTTTTTCAGCGATCTCGTTAATACGGTCATAATCAGCAGGGTAACCGTACAGGTCCACTGGCAAGATGCATCGGGTCTTTTTCGTAACGTTCTTCTGGATTTCTGCAGGAGAAATATTGTACGTTAATGGGTCTATGTCTGCAAAGACAGGTTTTCCACCCGCCATAACAACTGCTTCAGCGGTAGCAACAAAAGTGAGACTCGGCAATATCACCCCGTCACCATTTTTGACACCTGCCGCAACGATCGCAGAATGCAGAGCTGCCGTGCCGGTATTGACCGCTACAGCATGCTTCACACCCGAGTAATCCGCAAAATTCTTTTCAAACTGGGTAACCATGGGACCGGCACCCAACGCGCTAGTCAAAGGACCATTTCTTAATACTTTGACAACTGCTTCGATTTCTTCCTCGCCGATACTTGGAGAGTTTATTGGAATCACGCTCTCAGCCCCAAGGATATTGAGAAGTAAAGTTCAATCGAACTATATTTCGGTTTACCCACAAGCTCAATGACAAACCGATTTACAGAATCATTCAGTTGACACGAAGTATTCGACTCTATAGTCGGCTATTACTCTCTGCTTACGCGCACGTAAATCCTCATCCAACCTGTAATCCCCTGTATCGACCTTAAGAAAACCGCGCAAACTCCCCAGTTTGGATTCTGTTGCCACAACTATAATGTTATCCAAGCCCACCTGCCTGATGACCTCGGGGCTGATCTGCTGATTTCCCCTCCCGAAAATGAAACCTTGCCCCCCAATCGGCGTAACAATTATCCGCGCTGTCTTGCCTCTTATGGCCTCTAAGATTTGCTTCTCATTAACATCACTCGCCACCAATTTCTTGTCGCAGAATAAGTCTACACCCAAAAGAGTCTTCTTCGCGTCTAATAGATCGCCAATAGTCCGCGTAGTTGTCCCAGGACCGATTATATAGATGAAATCCGGTTTCATGTTTTCAATAACGAATATTGCTACAGCTGCTTGGTTGCGCAATTCACTCTCCGTGATCGGCGTCGCCAACTTATTCGCTTGGATCAGATGAAGCTCGTAAGGCGTCAATACGTATCCAAAGAGTTCAGCGGACAGACTCCCCGATCGGAAGGCTTCCTCGTCGACATCCATTACCTCTGCTTCCCTCAGCGGCAATTCGCCTGCTATGTAGCCTAAGACAACTCTCGCTGCAGCTTGTGAGGTCACAGCGAATACCGCACTGTGCATTTTCACGCCGGTAGGCACACCCAACACAGGAATGGCTGTGCCTACTGCCTGAAGGATATCTCGGGCGGTTCCGTCTCCGCCGCAGAAAACGATAAGCGTTACCCCTATTTGACGCATCTTTGCGGCGATTTCCCTTGTATCTTCGGCTGAGGTTTCTTCCTTCCTCTCACCGAGAACTGAGACGTTGAGACGGAGACTCTTTGATTCATCTTCCCCCATTTTTCCTGCGCCTACGACGAGATGCAATCGGTTTTCTGCAAGATTAAGGCCTGATAAGAAAGCTTTCGCCTTCGCCGGCGCAGATGGTTTGGCTCCCAATGATCTGGCCTTATTCAAGATTGCCTGACCGTCTGTCCCTTTAAGTCCGACAGCTCCTCCCATTCCTGCAACCGGGTTGACAATTAGGCCAATCGAGGCCTTGTCAGTACTCAAACACTGCACCAAACAGATCTTGTACTTTAGACTATAATATCAATAGAACAGACTGATAAAAACAAAATAATCCGGAAGAATGTATGGCTCAAGATTTGAAAGAAAGAGGGTAAGGGATAGCTCTGTTCTCAGAACTTTTCCGGGTGTCCTTAGATGGGTTCGCAGCTTATGTATTTCTTGTTGACGTCTTCTAGCCAAGGATAGAGCTTATGCAGTTTATCCATCGATTCAGCAACTTTCTCTGTTGGGTACTCGTAGGGTTGTAGTCTTCCGCTGAAGTACTCGTCGTAGGCTGCCATGTCGAAGAATCCGTGACCGCATAGCACGAACAGGATGGTCTTTTCCTCCCCTTTCTCTTTGCATCTCAAAGCCTCATCGATTGCGCCTTTTATTGCATGAGACGGTTCAGGTGCAGGAATTATGCCTTCAGTCCGGATGAAGAGTTTTGCGGCATCGAAGACTTCTATCTGACTGTAAGCCCGAGTTTCCAATTGGTTCTCAGAGGCAAGCAAGCTTATCGTAGGAGCTATTCCATGGTAGCGCAATCCACCTGCGTGTATTGGTGCCGGGATGAAATCATGGCCTAAAGTATGCATCGGCACTAGCGGGGTAATTCTCGCCGTATCCCCGTGATCGTATTGGTATTCGCCCTTTGTAACTTTGGGGCAGGCCGTGGCTTCTGTGGCCACAAAACGCGTGTTTTTCGGTGCTTTTCCAGTGACTTTGTCATGGTAGAAAGGCCAGAACATACCTGAGAAGCTACTTCCGCCTCCTATGCAACCGTATATGACGTCTGGGTAATCTCCTGCGATTTCCATCTGCTCCTTAGCTTCTAGACCCTCAACGGTTTGATGCAATAGTACGTGGTTGAAAACGCTGCCTATGGTGTAGTTTGCTTCTTTTTCGTTGGTCAAAGCGTCTTCAACGGCTTCGCTTATTGCTATTCCCAAGCTGCCTTTGTTATCTGGATCCTCTGCAAGGATTTTTCTGCCGCTTTCGGTCTGTTTGCTGGGGCTTGCATAGCATTGTGCTCCAAAAGCTTCCATCATCATTCTTCTGTATGGTTTCTGGTCGTAACTTGCCCTGACCATGTAGACAGTTGCTTTTAGCCCAAAAGTCATTGCAGCGAAAGCAAGCGCAGAACCCCACTGTCCAGCTCCTGTTTCTGTAGTTAATCGTTCGGTACCTTCCTTCATATTATAGTAGGCTTGGGGAACTGCCGTGTTAGGCTTGTGGCTTCCCGCTGGACTAGTTCCTTCGTACTTGTAGTAGATCTTAGCAGGGGTCTTTAGAGCCTTCTCAAGCCCTATTGCTCTGAAAAGAGGAGTCGGTCTCCACAGTCTGTAAACATCTCGTACTTCTTCTGGGATGTCTATCCATCGAGCGGTGCTAATTTCTTGGCCGATGATCTCCTTGGGAAATATCCTCGGGACTATTCCCACTCCTGGCTCCCTCGTCGCAGGGTCAATAAACGGAGGGAGAGGTTTCGGTAGGTCGGGAACAATATTATACCATTGCTTCGGTATCTGACTTTCGTCCAGTAGTATCTTTCTTGTTGACATTTTGTTTCTTTTCCGTTTTTTATTCCGATGAAAAAAGCCACCAACACTTTTATACTTTGCTGTACATAAGTGTACATGAAGGAACAAGTTCGTGTGGAACACCATAAAGAAATACCTATCAGAGTACCCCGAACGCCTCAAAGTCGCCCGGGTACTGGTCGAAAATGGACTCAGTGTAGTTGACAACAAAATATGTCTTAACCAAATTGAGGTCCCACCCGTCCGCGTAGCCAGAGTCGCAGGTGTTGACAGGCGGACAGTAAACGAAACAATGAGCCTCATCAAAGAGAACCGCGAGATCCGGCTAATCTTTGAGGAAATAAGGCCTGCAGGGCATTCTCTCAAAGAAATAGCTAAACACCTAAACCTAGGCGTAATCGAAATAACAGCGACCGACCCGACAATGCCAGGTATCTTGGCAAATTCTTCAATGCTGCTTACAAAAGAGGGTTTGAGCATCAGACAAGCAATAGTGGATGACCCGGAGCTCTCACCCGAACCAAGGCTCACGCTTATCGTTGAGAAGAAAATTCCAGGTAAACTAATCCCGAAACTGCTAAAAATCAGCGGGGTTGCCAAAATATCAGTTTACTAGCTAACCAAACATAACAGAAGATACGTATTTTGCCGGCCAAAGGTCAATTAAGTTTGTACTGCTAGAAAAACTTATATGGCAAATGTGTTTTGTTGTTGTTCGCATTAGGGAGGTTTATTTGATTTGTCATCATCTGGACAGGCTGGTGGGGTACCCGTTCTTGTGCTAAGGGAAGGCTCAAATCGTTCTCAGGGAAGAGACACTCAACACGGGAACATCACCGCAGTAAAAATAGTGGCCGAAAGCGTTAGGAGCGCTTTAGGACCCAAAGGCATGGATAAAATGCTCGTCGACAGTTTTGGCGATGTAACAATAACAAGTGACGGCCGTACAATTTTGGATGAAATGGACATTCAGCATCCTGCTGCGAAGATGATGCTCGAGGTCGCCAAAACACAAGACAACGAAGCCGGCGACGGCACAACATCTGCTGTCATTATAGCAGGAGAACTATTGAACAAGGCTGAAGAGTTGATTGACAAGAACATTCATCCAACCATAATAATTGATGGTTACAGGAAGGCTGCAGAAAAAGCCCTGGACACGATTGAGGAAATAGCCGTGCCTGTTGATCTGAAAGCCAAAGACTACCTGAAGAAAGTTGCCATAACAGCGATGGCCAGCAAACTCGTGGCTGATTACAAAGAATATTTGGCAGACTTGGTCGTCAAAGCTATGCTGGCGGTAGCGGAGAAGCAAGACGGTACATACAAGGCCGACGTGGAAGACGTCAGAGTTGAAAAGAAAGCTGGCGAGTCAATCGGAGCCACAGTCTTGATAAATGGCATAGTCCTCGACAAGGAAGTTGTTCAGTCAGGAATGCCTAAACGAGTAGAAAACGCCAAAATCGCATTACTCGACACCTCTCTAGAAATCGAAAAGACAGAATTTGACGCCAAGATTAGTATAGAAAGTCCAGACCAGATTGAAGCTTTCCTGAAACAAGAGGAACAAATGCTCAGGACCATGGTGGACAAGATCACTCAAGCAGGCGCAAATGTCGTGATCTGCCAAAAAGGAATTGACGACATGGTACAGCACTTCCTTTCACGAAAGGGTTTACTCGCAGTCCGCAGGGCAAAAAAATCTGACATAGAAATGTTGGCGAAAGCCACAGGTGCAAGAATAATCACTAAATTGGACGATATTACATCAGCCGATCTTGGGTATGCAGCTCTAGTCGAAGAACGAAAGATCGGTGACGACAAGATGACTTTCGTTGAAGGCTGCAAACACCCGAAAGCAGTAACACTCCTGATAAGAGGTGGAACACAGCGAATGATCTCCGAAGCTGAACGTTCAATACACGACGCACTATGTGTAGTAAGAGATGTTATTCAAGAACCAAAAGTAGTAGCTGGAGGAGGCTCTCCCGAACTCGAAATGGCACGCGTACTCAAGACTTACGCTGATACTTTGCCCGGAAGAGAACAACTTGCAGTCAGAGCCTACGCAGAAGCCTTAGAGGCAATCGCAATAACACTTGCAGAAAACGCTGGATTGGACCCAATCGACATCCTTTCAGAATTAAGGTCGAGACACGAAAAAGGCGAAAAAAGTGCCGGCATAGAAGTTCTGACTGGAAAAGTCCAAAACATGTCAGAAATGGGTGTTTTCGAACCAATAACAGTGAAGAAACAGATAATAAAATCTGCAACCGAAGCAGCTTCAATGATCCTCAAAATCGATGACATGATCGCAGCTGGAAAAATGAAAGCGCCTCCTACTCCACCGGGTGGAGGGGGTCCAGGCGGAATGTACCCGGGTGCTGGAGAGTATTAGACTACGTCAAAACTAGAGAGAATTACTGTAGGTCCTCCGAAAATCACTCGGTTTGAGAAAGCCCGCATAGTCGGAGCAAGAGCACTTCAGATTTCCATGGGCGCTCCCATTCTCGTAGACGCTGAGTCAATCATTACAAATCCGATTGATATCGCCCTTAAAGAGCTTGAAGGCGGCATATTGCCTATCACCATCAGGAGAACATTGCCTGACGGAACATTCCAAGACATTCCACTGAAGTGGCTTCTCACATAGAAAACTAAGCACCCTTATTATTCCTTAGAATTTCCTCTGCTTTCTCAAGAGTATCTCGGATGCGTCCCCAGTGGGCTCCCTGCCAATATATCTTGCCGCATTTTGGGCATCTCCAAAAAGAATTGTAGTTGGCAAATGTGTTGGGCTCTAATTCACCCTTCACCTGTTCTTTTGGTCTGGGCTCAATTTTCGAATTGCACATCGGGCATCGGGATTTCTCCATTTCGATTTTCAATGGAATTTTGAATCGGATGGCGAGTTCGGCTAATTTCTCAGGTTCTGTCTTACCCTCTAAATAATATGCCTGGATACCTTTGGATGCCGACCGTCGATAAAGCTCCATGTCTCTCGTCAGAAGAATTCTATTTTCATTTCTGGCTATATCCAACAATTCAGAATCTTCGAGTTGCTTGAAGTATTCTACGTCTTGTCCTAGCATGCGAAGCCAACGGGTGAGTTTTCCCAGCATACCATCTGCAACGAATTTCACGCCGTATCTCCTTGGATTACTCTGCCACTTCCCGCTTCCGCGATGATGTCTTGGTTTTCCATAATCAATAAACCATTCACGTAGGTTCTCACGGGTTTCCCTTGGACTTCCCAACCGTCATAGGGCGAAAACTTGGCTTTGGAGTGAAATCTAGAAGCATCAATCTTGTATTTTTGCCTGTAATCTACAACGGTCAAGTTCGCCTTTTTTCCCTGCTCCAATCGACCTCGATCTTTTAAATTAAAGATTTCAGCTGGTCTTTCTGCGAGCAAGTGAACCATTTGCTCTAGCGAAAGCCGATTTTTTCTAACCATAGTTAGCATTAACGGTAGAGTGGTCTCAAGGCCTGGAACACCGACTTTCACATCCCAGACGCTGCTCGCAGATTTCTCAGTCCATGTATGCGGGGCATGGTCAGACCCTAACGTGTCAACCCAACCCTCCGCTATTCCATTCCACAATGCTTTAATGTGGCTCTCACTGCGAAGCGGAGGCATCATAATCAATAGAGAGCCATATCGCCTAACATCTACATCTGACAGAAGAAGGTGGTTAGGCGTTACTTCACAAGTCACCGTTCTGCCAGACTTTTTCGCCTCAATTGCGGCGTTCATTCCTTCTTCAGATGTCAAATGGCAAAAGTGCAGGTGAACATTCGTTACTTTGCTTGTTTCTAATAGACGCTTGATAGCTGTGACTTCGACCTCTTCCGAATGCGCCTTCAGAAATGCAGCAGAGTCGTTGCGATTTGCCCTTTTCATCTTTTCTACGTTTGCAGTCAGAAGCGATTTATCTTCTGCATGCACGGCCACAGTGACTTTCTCGTCGCCCGCCTTTCTTAACGCATCTGAAAGCTCTTCGTCACTGTCAATGTCTAATCCACCAACTTGATTGCCCATAAAGAGCTTGAAGGCTACAGCCCCCTGATGCACTATGCCCGGGATCTCGTCCTTCCCGTTTGGGAATTCAGAATAGAAACCGACATCAACGAGGGTCTTTCTTTCGGCTATTTGCATGCGATTCTTCAATGCAAACACGCTGTCAGTCACTGGATCATTGTTGGGCATATCCAGAACGGTTGTGAACCCACCAGCAGCCGAAGCAGCCGTTCCTGTGTAAAAGTCTTCTTTGTACGCTTTCTCCTCATCCCGGAGGTGCACATGCGCATCGATTAAACCTGGCAAGACCAACTGTTTTTGCAGATCGGTTTTCTCGTCAGCGCTCGGCATATGTGTCTCTTTTCCAATTTTGAAGATTCTTCCATCTTGAATGGCTATGCTGCAGTCGACTACTTCGCGGTTCAAATACGCTTTAGCATTCGCTAACACAGAATCTACAATCAAGTTGGCCGTTCTCTCAAGTTGAATAGCATATGTAAAGTTAAAAAAGGTTATAGTTTGTTTTTCAGTGTTCCAGTTCTATGCGGCATTCTTCGCATAGACTTTGTCCATTGACGTCTCTGAGGTTTTCAGAGTAACTGCCGCAGCGATCACAGTATCCAGAAAGAGGTGCTTCTTCTTCGGTTTGGTCCTCGTCTGCCGATTCAATGCGTGTTCTTTCTTGAATTATCTCTATTAGTTCAGGCATCACCGCTAGAATGTCTTTGCTTGAGATTAGTCCGACAAGGTTGTCTTTGTAGAGGACTCCAAGGCGCCTGATGTCAAGTCTACTCATTCTTCTCGCTGCTTCGCTAATCGTAGCTTCCGGCTCTATTGTGACCAATGGGGATGACATGATTTCTTTAGCTCGAATGGCATCTGGTTTGAGGTTTTTAGACAATACTCCCCTAACCAAATCTCTCTCTGTTATGATTCCAACTGGCTTTCCTGATTTGTTCGTGACTATTACGCAGCCGAGGTTGTTTTCATCCATAACTTTAGCGACCTTGTTTGAAGTATCTTCTTCGTCTAAGGTTACCACGGGGCTGCTCATGGCATCTTTCACTAGCATTCTTGTTCTTAACCCAATATCTGACACAGCTTGAATCACTCCAACAGTTTAGCCATGGTTTGGCTTCTCAGGTCAAAGATAACTAGCCCAGAATTTAAGAGTTGCCTAAGTTGGCGCGCGCTTTGTTATAGGTCTCTCATTCTAACGGTATCATCGCAAGTAATGCGTAACCAATACCGGTAACGAATGGAGCAACTTAGGGCTTCATTGATTACTCCCTTATGTCAAAATCGTACTAGAATAGCCAAATATGTCAACATCGCTTTGATCCTAAAATTGAGAGCAGATATATAAGGCAGTGGATTAAATATCTGATTGGCTAAGAGCTAGAGGTTAAGAATAGTTGCCATTTAAGCGAAAAAGCCGAGGAAGATCCAAAGGCAGCAAAGGTAGCAGTGGTCTTGTTCAATGTGCTAACTGCGGATCCATGGTCCCGCGCGACAAAGCCAAAAGGAATACGAGACGAGTATCTTTCGTTGAACCGCAACTAGCCAAAGAGCTTCGGCAGAAAGGAACCTACTTAGCTTCGTGGGTGGATACGAAATATTATTGTATTTCGTGTGCTGTGCACCGCGGAATTGTGAAGGTTAGAGCTGAAGACGAACGCCACACAAAGTACAAAAGAAGAAGATACTAATTCTCTAAACGGCCTCACATTTTCCTGAGAGATTTGTATACGTGTATTCCCCTTTGCAGGACTGTTAGGTTCGTCAGTACTGCAAGAAGAATGATACCGCCTTCCAAAGCCGGAAGCCAGAATATTCCTATCAGAGTTACTGCAGCAAGAATTAGCACACGCTCAGGTCTTTCAGCAATGCCTATTGACTCCATTCTTATTCCTGCTGCCTCTGCTCTGGCTCGACTATAACTGACTAACAAGGAACCGATTAGAACGGCCAACCCCGAAAAAGGGTCGCAAAATCCTCCGATTATCACACCTGCAATTACAATTGCATCTGAATACCTGTCCAATAGGGAATCAAGAAAACCGCCAAAAGGGGTGGCTTGTTGATAATTTCGGGCTAAGGCGCCATCCAACGTGTCGCAAAATCCCGATGCCAAAAGTAAAATAAAGGCGAGAAAAAGCATCGAAGGCTGACCCGATCCGATGCCATAAATCGCAGCTGAAAAAATGGAAAGTACAAGACCCAAGACGCTTATACTATTCGGGGTCAATCCCACCCTATGAGCAGCTTTCGCTTCAGAAAGCAAGATCTGTTGAACTTTCTCTTTTAATTTAGTTAACAACTCTGGATCGCTATTTGTATATCAAAACTTATTATTTAAACTGGACACAATGCTGTTCTATCTTAAGCAAGCCTTGCCCTTCCTAAGTGAAAGGTTGATTGCGGAGTCAATTTCTTAAGTTATGGGTTTGCTTATCTTAGATGCAGAAAATAGAAATTGAATTAGCCAAATTCTTGTAGGCTGAATCACGTCTTTTAAGTGAACTTATAAGTGGGATGTCGAATTATGTAGAGGCAGTAACGTTCTGTGGCGAACAGAATCGCCTAAACAGCAACGTTACACTAAAGAAACAATAAAAAGGAGTGAAGAAAATGACTCAAAATGCAGATGTTATCTTCGTCGGAAATAAACCACCAATGAGCTATGTTCTGGCAATAATCACAAGTCTCTCCTCAGGAACCCTTAATGAAGTTACATTGAAGGCACGCGGGCAAGCTATAACCACAGCGGTGGATGTTGCTGAAATAACTAGAAATCGGTTCATTAAAGATCTGACTGTGACCAATATAGCCATCGGAACAGCGGAAATGCCTCCGAGAGAAGGCGAGAGCAGGTCTAGAATGGTTTCGACGATGGAAATAACGCTGACCAAAAAAGCAAACTAAGAATGCGGAACAGGCAATAGCTAAAAATCTAAAATTTTCTTTTATTTTCAGTTTCTTTCCGAAGTTCGTTTCGTTTGTAATATTGGAAGTTACGTAAGCTAAGAAGGATATTCTCAATTTCCTTTTCAGTTATTTCGACCTGCTGAAAAACGCAGTTCGAATCAGGGAAAGAAGGTAGACATTGAAAGCTATACTTTGTTTTATGACTTCAACGCTTTCTTCAGTTCATCTGCTTTGTCAGTTGTCTCCCACGTAAAATCCGGATCATCTCTTCCGAAATGTCCGAAAACAGCTGTTTTCCTGTATATGGGTCTCAAAAGGCGTAGATGTTCAATAATCGCCTTGGGTCTCATGTCAAAGTGTTTCTTCACAAGTGCTAGGATTTCTTCGTCTGGCAACTTTCCTGTACCGTAAGTGTTCACGAACACGGATATCGGTTGAGCGACCCCAATAGCGTATGATATTTGAATTTCACATTCGTCGGCTAAACCTGCAGCAACTATGTTCTTGGCAATATACCTAGCCATGTAACATCCTGATCTGTCCACTTTTGAGGGGTCTTTTCCAGAAAAACATCCTCCGCCATGGCTTCCAACTCCTCCGTAAGTGTCAACGATGATTTTTCTTCCTGTTAGACCTGAATCTGCCAAGGTTCCCCCAACCACGAACCGTCCGGTTCCGTTAATGATGTACCGTGTTTCCGCGTCTAACATTTCCGCGGGAACGACTGGTTTTATCACTTGGTTGATTATATCTTCCTTCATTTTTTCAGTGTTGACTTTGTCAGTGTGCTGTGCCGCAATTACAACAGCGTTCACTCTTTTCGGCATTCTGTTGAAATATTCAACGGTTACTTGGGATTTGCAGTCCGGTCTCAAATACGGGAGGATACCTTTCTTTCGGCACTCGGACAATCGCTTCACGAGTTTATGCGCCAACATTATCGGCAACGGCATCAACTCTTTTGTCTCAGTTGTGGCGTAACCAAACATCATTCCTTGGTCTCCCGCACCCTGTTCATGAGTTTCGGTTTCGTTTACTCCTCTCGCAATATCTGGAGATTGCTCCTCCAAAGAAACCAGTATGCCGCAGGTTTCCCAGTCTAATCCGTCTCTGGCATTATCAAAACCTATTTCCTTGAGAGTGTTCCTCACAATTTTAGGTATCGACACATAACATTTGGTAGTGATTTGGCCGGTAACAACGACGTTGCCTTGCATCACCAACGTTTCGCAGTCAACCCGTGCCTTCGGGTCGTTGCTCAATATGGCGTCAAGAACGCTATCGGAGATCTGGTCTGCAACCTTGTCTGGATGTCCTTCTCCAACAGACTCCGAGGTGAACAAGTATTTTCCATTTCTTCGCATAATAATTCTCAGCTCTCATGTTTGTGATAGGGGGTTTAATAACTAAACATTTTTCTTAAAAGGCTTTCTCCAAAACCGGAGCAACCGCATCAAACGAAACAACTTCTATCTTGGAATTCAAACAACAAAAAACCAAATCGTGACATCGAACGAATTTTAGGAAAAGAGTGCACATCGATTGCCTCGTGACATTTAGAGGTACAACCCTTAAATGCCCAGAAAATAACCCATAACATAGGTGAATGCAATGTCTGTATCAGATGAGAAATTACCTATATCTGAGACTTACAAAGTGTTGGACTTCGTTACGATTTTTAAGAGCCCCAAATGGTGGGAGGCAGTTGTGCTTTACGAATCAACTGGAAAGCGTTCAATAGGCTTCTATCTGTGGGTGAAAAGAAACGATGTATGGAAGAGAAAGAACAAGTTCAGCTTCAGAAACTTGGATGAGTGGAATAAATTGAAAACCGCAGCAGAGCAGCTTGCACCAAAGTTGTCTCCAAAGTAGCGACAATCTCTAAAATGAAGCGCCAAATTCTTAGCTTGATTTCGATTTCGGAGTTTTCCGTTCACACAAATTATAATAGTTAGCCATTTTAAATAGAACTGTTGAAGCCTTATGCCCTCCACATTCAAGAAATTCATTGAAAATCTTGTTCGTGGAAAAGCACCTGGGCCTTCTACCTCGTTTTCTATGTTTCATTTCTTCCTCGCTTTAGAGCTTATGGCAAAAAAACCCCTAGGACGCAACAAGCTGGCTAGAGAGCTCTGCGTGGGAGACGGTGCTGTTCGAACAATAATTAGACGATTGAAAGAAGCCGATCTGATTACTATTACGAAAGAAGGCTGCAAGCTCACCGAGAAGGGCTTGAGTGTTTGGAAAACCTTTGAAGAAATCTTTCCCAAGAGGCTCCCGCTCGGAGAGACCGAGCTCACAAAAGCGGGTCCCAATTTTGCTTTCCTCGTCAAAAACAGTGGTCATAAAATCAAATCAGGAATTGAGCAACGCGACGCTGCAATAATGGGCGGTGCAAAACGCGCCATCGTCATAGTCTCAAAAGATAATCACCTGGTTATAGAATCAATTAGCAATGACGTGGCTAAAGAGTTTCCAAAAGCGGCAGACCAGATCATGGAGAGCTTCAAGCCAAAGGATAATGATGTAATAGTGATAGCCAGCGCCGACAATATTCTGAAGGCAAAGCGAGGTGCTTTCGCAGCAAGCTGGATACTTGTTGACAGCAAAAAGAAAGAATAGCTCTTACCTCAAGTTGTGTATTTTTCTCCTCCACTGAGGATTCGCTCTAAAGTAGTGTTAACATTTGTAAGTCCTTGATTTGTCTTCGATGAAATAGGAATCAAAAGAAACTTCAAGCCAAGCTGGCCAATGGCCCTCATCATGTTTCTACTAAATAATCGTTTTGACCCTTCAAGCTCCTGTTCGATCGCATCTTCCAAAGCCCTCGGGTCAGCAGACCAATCCGCGATTCTATCCGCCTGCTCCTTTGGGACCAGGTCACATTTTGAGAGCAGATGCACTTGTGGCTGGAAAAATCGATTGTAAACAGCAGCCGAGAGAAACATGTTCGAAACATAATTCAGGGGATTGATAGAAAAAACCGCGTCGAACAAATACACTATGGCCTTAGGTTCCTTCGTCAGCTCGTCAACGATGTATGGTCCGCTTGCCCTAAAGGCGAACAATTCCATCTGTCCAGGAGTGTCAACCAAAACCATATCCGCATCAACCTCTTCGATGTCTCTAGTTACTTTTTCAATTTGGTCCGCAATGAGGTCCGCAGCCAATATCAAGGCACCATTAGGGCCCAACCCATATTTCTCCATTAGATTGCCAACATCCACATAGTTCCGGATATCAACATCGGGTGAATATGGAAGTTTCAGAACCCCGGGATCCAGGTTTACGATGGCAACATCTTGCTTTGACATTTTTAGCCACTCGCCAAAGGCTGCGGTAAAAAGAGATTTCCCTGAACCAGCAGTCCCTATAATGAACGTGATCGGCATGTTATTCTCCTATATAGGCGGTTGTGTAGAACTGCCGATAAATAGCTTTTCTATGGACGTCTCAAACTTGATCTATACCCCGCATATGTGTCACTGATAGGAAATCGTGACTGTTGGATTTCCGTTGTCTTGGATTGGCCGTCGTGTTTGTCTTGATACGACGACCGCTATTGCTGATACAACAACTACTAGAATAACCACACCCGATAGAACGGTGATGAAAAATGGAACCACGATCGTATTTCTAGTGGAGCTCATAGCACCAGTGTACTGATCGTTACCTGACCAACTTGCTTGCATTGCACAAAGACCTGCAGTATCGGCCATCCAGCGGTACTCAAAACTTCCGTCGGACTTGGTCAAAGTTGTCCCGATTACTCTCCAAGGTGAAATGTTGAATTTTGCGTAGATGGTTACGTTTCCATTGACTATGTCTGGCGAGATTTGACCTCGAAGCGTTATCGCTCCGTTTTGAAGGAAAACAAGTGACGAAATTTCTATGTAAATTGTGCTTGGCTCAAGTGCGGTAAAACTCGCGGAAACTTGACCTGGAGCAATCAATTCTGCCTCTTCAAGAGTATATATTTCAGATGAAGCTTGCTTGCAATCTTCCGGGCATTCTCCTACTCTCCATCCTTCTTTCCAATTGCCCCCTGTGCATTCCGCAATGTAGTATTTGGCATCGTTGCTCGTCATGAAATAGACTGAATCTCTTGCATTCCGCGGAGGATCGGAAAGATGGACTCCAACATTCATGTGGCTCAGAGTCTCATAATAGAGCAGAACAACATCAATTCCGCCAGCTTCTAGTATCGACGCGGCAATAAAGGAGAAAAGATCACAATCGCCCTCACCCTCGACCATAGTTTCAACAGGATACTTTGCTGGCGCAGTTTCTACATAAGTCATCTGATGGACAAGCATTAGAACGCCGTTCGTGAAGTCTTCATCCGTCGTGTAAATCTGCCACAAACAATCAGCAATAGGCTTCAAAGCATAAGGGGTAACAAAATCTGGAAAGTTGCTTGTTCGCAAATCGGTTCTTTTGTCATCATAGTATTGAAGTAAGCTTTGAGGAACCACGACGTTAAGCTCGTAGGTTACATTCCCGTCGAGCTTGTTCAGAAGTTGATAGGCAATTCGGCTGTCTTGTGCAAGGCACACTGAGATTGTGGAAAGTATGACAGTGGCCATTATGAGAACTGCAAAAAAAGCTCTGTGTAGGTTCCGACTCATATTTTCTCAAACATTCAAGACATAGGCTTGTTTATTGATTTTGTGAACTAAGGGTTATTACCAAAAATACTTACGGATCAGTCATATTTTTGCTGACGATTTTGCCGCCGCTAATCTTGATTGCCTCTGAGAGTTGCATCACTGCCCTTTCCAATCTTTCTTCCTGCCTTTCAGCTTTACCCAACGTTGTAGAAAAATGGATTTCAATGTGAGGGTTGCTTTCCTCGCCTTTTGGGTGGGATTTAACGTAAGCGTCAGGGTTATCCTTCATTACCTCATCAATCAATGGTGCCAAACTTGACTCCATAATGTCTTCTACGCAAATGCTTCTTTCAAAAAAATTCCTGTCGCCTGAAGGTTGCATAAGAATCGGTACTACTGTTTCTTCGAAGATTGCTTCCATTTCTCTTGGCACACCTGGCAAGGCTATCAATGTTGTCTGTTCTATTTCTGCCTGGACACCGGGTGCTGTTCCGACTGGATTGGGAAGTGGCACGGTTTCCTTGGGGAGTGTTGCCATCTTGAGCCGTGGTTTTGTTAATTCAACCGTTTCTGTATGGCTTCTTCTGGCATAGGTTTCATATTTCTCCTTAACCATCTTCAGCGCTTTCCTGTTGACTTCTAGTTTGCGGTTTAGTGCTAGTGCCAGACCTTCCAACATTTTGTCGTCGAAGGTCGGTCCTAATCCACCAGTGGTAAGGACAAAACGCGTTTTCCGCTTCAATGTTTCTTTTATAGCCATCGCGATTTCTTGGATTTCATCAGGTATGACAGTAATCCTTCTCACGGCAAGTCCCATTTGCGTCGCTCTTCTACCCATCCACTGGGCATTCGTGTTCAAGGTTTTGCCTATCAAGAGTTCATTGCCTATGCAAATTATCTCCAAGTCAATCGTTGTCACAACTTTACACTTCGCGTCTACAGGTGATAAACAGACCTTTTTTCATACCGCTTGCTACCAATCTGTCATAGAGATTCTAGCAGTGCGGCCTATTTCTTCTTGCTAAGCCACCATTTCAAGTATTCTTTTCTTTGCTTGTCCTTTTCTTCTTCAGGCGTTTCTGTAACAGGTCTAAGTTTTTCCCTGATCTCCCAGAGTTCCTGCTGTGTAACAGATAAACCGCAGCTCTTGCAGACGTAGTGCTTGGTGGCGATAGCATAGTGCATATCTCCGCCGCATTCTGGACAATAGGGCATTACTTATTCACTTGGCAATAAGCACAAATCCTGAGATATTAGTCTTCGCTTGTCGTTTGCGTTTTCACATGAGGCCTATTCTCCCCAACATTCAGTCTTCAACTTGGGAAAATCTGATAATCCTGGAGTGAATTCTTCTAGAGCTTGTTCGAATTTTGGAACCCGCTGTCAACCCGCGCGCGCTTCAGTTGATCTCGGACTAAGAACCCTAAAACCAAAGTCTACCTTGAACATAAGAAATATAACTCTGCCTCGAAAATACTGAATACAGCACAAAGGGGACGTTTGATTGCAGGATTTTGACAAGCTTGGCGTCTTCTACCTAGGACGGGAATACGATCTCGCCAAGAAAACTGGGTTAGAAAATTTGCTGCTATACGACTCGAAAGACTTGGTAACTCACGCCGTATGTATTGGAATGACGGGCAGCGGAAAGACCGGACTGTGTATGGACCTTATCGAAGAGGCTGCACTCGACGGCGTACCTGCCATCATAATCGATCCAAAAGGTGACATCACAAATCTACTCCTTACATTTCCAAATCTTGAAAGCAAAGATTTTGCACCTTGGATAAACGAGGAAGATGCGGAAAAAAAAGGGCTTTCTCCTGAGGACTATGCGAAACAGCAGGCCGATCTCTGGAAGAACGGGCTCCTAAAATGGGGTCAGGATGGCAAACGTATCCAGCGCCTTCGTGATTCAGCGGATTTTGTCATTTACACTCCTGGGAGCAACGCTGGGATGCCGATATCAATTTTGAAGTCTTTTTCTGCACCTCAACAAGAAATCAGGGAGGACGCCGAACTCCTACAAGAGTCGATAAACACAACGGTAACAAGTCTGCTATCTCTGCTCGGGGTTGCAGCAGACCCCATAAGGTCAAGAGAGCACATACTTTTGTCCACAATCTTTGCTGACTACTGGCAAAGAAGTGAGGACCTAGACCTTGGTCTTTTGATTCAGCTCATTCAGAATCCCCCTATGACGCGAATTGGAGTGCTGGACTTAGAATCGTTTTACCCGTCAAAAGACCGCTTTGTGCTTGCGATGCAGCTGAACAATCTCCTTGCTGCACCAGGTTTTAACTTATGGCTTGAAGGAGACGCTTTGAGCGTAGATACACTTCTGCATTCACCCAACGGAAAACCGAAAGTATCAATATTCTACATTGCACATCTCAGCGATACACAGCGTATGTTTTTTGTTTCGCTACTCTTGAACCAAATTGTGGGGTGGATGAGATCACAATCTGGCACTACCAGTCTGCGTTCAATACTGTATATCGATGAAGTCTTCGGATACCTTCCTCCCGTGGCGGGTCCACCATCAAAGCTTCCCCTTCTGACTCTCCTGAAACAAGCTCGCGCCTTCGGTTTGGGCGTAGTGTTGGCAACGCAAAATCCGATAGACTTGGATTACAAAGCATTGTCAAATGCCGGAACATGGTTCCTTGGACGCTTACAGACTGAACGTGACAAGGAACGAGTGCTTGACGGGCTTGAAGGAGCCGCGGTTTCAGGGCAAAAACAGTTCAATCGACGGTCTTTCGACCAGATGCTATCCGGTTTGGGTAACCGAATTTTCTTAATGAATAATGTTCATGAAGATGTACCAGTAGTCTTCGAAACCAGATGGGCGATGTCCTATCTTCGTGGGCCCCTAACAAGAGACCAAATAAAGATTCTGATGGAACCAACGAAGAAACCAAAGATTTCGATTCCGCCTCAAGAAGCCACGCTAGTCTCCTCTTCAAGTCTTTCAGTCAAAGTACG
>Ga0105095_10000421_pt1 | contig 20480 bp, 17 predicted proteins | sample PPLLak2March2015_2_FD_79180 | JGI IMG/M metagenome (GOLD analysis project Ga0105095, IMG submission 79180) | Freshwater sediment microbial communities from Prairie Pothole Lake near Jamestown, North Dakota, USA - PPLs Lake P8 Core (3) Depth... | ecosystem: Environmental > Aquatic > Freshwater >...
ACCGAAGTATTTTGAGACCGATGACCGATGACTGGGGACCGGGGACCGAAGCATTAATTGACCGTCATCCGTCATCCGTCATCCGTCTTCGGTCTTCCAAAAAAAATCCGCTGCAAATATTGTCATTTATTAATATTTTATTATATCTTTAACCTTTTGGTTAAACTATTTGGTCAACTTAATTGTTTAAGCTTAATACCCGGGTAATATGGCAGAAAACGACAAACAAACAGAAGAGAAGATCTTCGAAGCAGCAACCGAGGTTTTTGTAATGAAGGGGATGGATGGAGCCAGGATGCAGGATATCGCAAACCATGCCGGTATAAACAAGGCCCTTTTGCACTACTATTACCGTTCAAAAGAACATCTTTTCGATGCGGTGTTCGAAAAAATTGCCGGGATGATCTTCCGGAAATTTGCTCCTGTTTTTGATGAGAATCTTTCAATTGAAGATAAAATCCGCTTCTTTTTTAAGGAGCATATCTCGTTCCTTCAAAACAATCCGCGCCTTCCGGCATTCATCCTCAATGAAATAAACAGAAATCCAGGCAGGATGAAAAGACTTCTCAGGAAGGTCGAATTCAACAAAATTTACAAGATGATCTATGAACAACACAAACATGAACTTGACAAATACAACATAACTGAGGAGAATCTGCCCCAGGTTATGATCTCAATGGCTTCATTAAGTGTCTTTCCGTTTGCTGCCAGAGGTATTATCGAAGGCATTTTTGAAAATACAGGAGTCGATTTTGACAAGTTCCTTGATGAAAGAAAGGAGTTTGCCGCAGAATTCGTAATAAAAGCACTCAGGAAATAAAAATTACAAAACAGCATGAAAACAAGGCTTATACTTATACCTGTATTCCTATTTCTTGCTCCCGGAATACTTAAGTCCCAGAAAATTCTTACTCTCGGCGAGTGCTATCAGGCGGCGCTCGCAGCAAATTCACTTTCAGGTGAAAGAGAACTTTTTAATTCAATCTGGCAGCTGAAAGATGAGAACCTGTCAAAAAACTGGTTGCCATCGATCGATGCAGGCGGAAACATCGTTTACAACTCATCGGTTATCGACCTTGGCAATCAGTTCGGAGCAATTCCAATCCCCGGTATCGCAGACGCAATAAAACCTCTTCCCCACGAGCAGTACAGAGTGACGCTGGACATCAACCAGGTTATTTACGACGGCGGAGCCACTAAAAATGCCAGGGCAATGGAAAAAACTGACCTGATGATCAATGAAAAACAGACAGAAACTGATCTGTACAAGCTGCATGAGCAGGTTAACAACTACTATTTCAACATACTTCTTCTCGAACGGCAGAAGGAATTGCTCAACAGCTATCTTGAGCTCATCACAAGAAAGGTTAAATCCATGCAGTCAGGCGTTGAAAACGGTGTAATCTTAAAATCAGATCTCGATATCCTGACCTCCGAAAAGATCAGACTTACTCAAAAGCTGGCAGAAAATGAGATCCGGAAAGCTTCCCTTCTCAAAATCTTATCAGATATTACAGGTATTCAGATTGATGCATCAACCGGGATGATACTCCCGGCCGTCGGAAATGAAATGCCAGAGGATCTTTCAAGGCCGGAGCTCCAGCTTTTCGACCTGAGGAAGGATCAGCTGGCAGCCGGTATTAAACTGACTGAAAGCAAAAGAATGCCCAAAGCCTTTGGTTTCGCCACGCTCGGATATGGTAATCCTCCCGGGAATAATTTCTTCAGGGATGAATTTGCACCTTATTATATACTTGGGGCCGGGATCAAATGGAATGTGTTTGACTGGAACAAGGCCAGGAATGAAAAACAGGTGCTGTCGCTGCAACAGGACATAATTGAGAGCAGGAAGACCGATATGACTGATAACCTGCGCCGTCTCCTTGAAATAAAGAAAGCAGAGATCTCAAGCCTGAGATCGCTGCTCGGATCAGATTCGGAATTGATTTCAGTCAGGAAAAGAATAAGTGCTGCCGCTGAATCAAGATACAATAACGGCACCATTACTGCAACGGAGTATCTGAATGAGCTGAATTCAGAACAGGAAGCCCTCATCAGTTATGAGATTCATAAGATCAACATTGCAATGGCGCAGGTTGAATATCTGAATATCAGCGGAAAAGAGATAGAATAAAACTTACCACAACATTATGAAAACCAATCTATTACTATTCATCGCAGTCCTGATTATCGCAGGCTGTAGCAATAAAACCGGTCAGGCCGATGCCTACGGTAACTTTGAAGCCACCGAAGTGATGGTCTCTGCCGAAACCAGCGGCCGGATCATAAAATTCAATATTACTGAAGGAACGGAAACGGATCAGGGAACAGTGATCGCACTGATCGACACAACCCTTTTTCATCTTCAGAAAGCTGAGATTGATGCAGGCATGAAAAGCGTAAGAGCCAGACTGAATTCAATAACCGCACAGAACGGTATCCTGGAACAGCAGATCGCCAATCTGAACGTTAATGTAACCCGGATTGACAATATGCTGAAGGATGAGGCTGCAACAAAGAAACAATTGGATGACCTGACAGGGCAGGTTACCGTTCTTCAGAAACAAATATCGGCTAACAACACCCAGCGGGCCTCGGTTGCGGCCGAACTCTATTCGCTGGAATCAAAAAAAGCTACCCTCGATGAACAGATCAGAAGATGCACTGTAAAAAGTCCGCTTAAAGGCACTGTAATCGAGAAATACTCGGAAGAAGGCGAAATGATGGCAGCAGGGAAGCCTCTTGTCAAGGTCGCCGACCTTTCGCTGATGAGGCTCAGGGTTTACGTCAGCGGAGCACAGCTTGGCAGTATTAAAACCGGCCAGCAATGCTCTGTCAGGATTGATGACGGCAAAAAGGGGTATACCTCATTTACCGGAATTGTAAGCTTCATCTCGGGAAAGGCGGAATTCACCCCAAAGATCATACAGACAAAAGAAGAGCGGGTAACGCTTGTCTACGCCGTTTTGATTGATGTTCAGAATGACGGCTCGATGAAGTCGGGGATGCCGGGTGAAGCAATATTCTGAAAAAAACTGTTATGCGGAAGGCAATTGAATCATCAGGCATTTGTAAAAAATTCGGGGTGACACAGGCTCTGAAGGATATCTCATTTTCGGTGAATGAATCTGAGATATTCGGCCTTATCGGTCCCGATGGCGCCGGCAAAACAACATTGTTCCGGATTATTGCCACCCTGTATCTGCCTGACGAGGGAGAAATGAGGGTCCTTGGGCTTGATTGCAGGAATGAATACAAAAAGCTTCGCAGCATGATTGGTTATATGCCCGGAAGGTTCAGCCTTTACCAGGACTTGTCGGTTGAGGAGAATCTGAATTTCTATGCAACAGTATTTGGTACCACAGTCAGGGAGAATTATGACCTGATCTCTGATATTTATTCACATATCGAACCCTTCAGGAAGCGGCTTGCCGGAAAGCTCTCGGGCGGGATGAAGCAAAAGCTTGCGTTATCATGCGCACTAATCCATAAACCGGAACTTCTGATCCTCGATGAGCCTACAACCGGGGTCGACGCAGTCTCCCGGACAGAGTTCTGGGGCATGCTCAAGAAACTGAAACAATATAATATAACAATTCTGGTCTCAACCCCCTATATGGATGAAGCGATGCGATGCGACAGGGTGGCGCTGATCCAGGGAGGGAAAATACTATCAACCGATGAACCTCAGATGATAAAAAATGGATTCAGCAGAAAACTTTATTCGGCAAAAGCTTCTGAAAAATACAAGCTGATCACTGCCCTTCGTCAATATCCCGGTACTCTGTCAGCATATCCCTTCGGCGATTCCGTACATATAACTTTTGTAAATGACATTCTGGATGAATCTGTTTTTGAACATCTAAGAAAACATGGCATTTCTAATGCAACAATTACTGCAACCGAAGCGGGTATAGAAGACAGATTCCTGGAATTAATGGAAAAATGAAAGACACAGTAATCTCAGTCCGCAACCTGGTGAAGAAATTCGGGAGCTTCACTGCAAACGACAATCTCTCTTTTGAGGTGTCGCAGGGAGAGATCTTTGGTTTTCTCGGTGCAAACGGCGCAGGCAAAACCACAACGATCAGGATCCTTTCAGGTCTTTCCGGACCAACGTCGGGTGAGGTTATTGTTGCCGGGATCGATGCATCAAAAGAGCCTGAAAAGATCAAGAATCAGATTGGTTATATGTGCCAGAAGTTTTCACTCTATGAAGACCTTACAGCCAGTGAAAATATTATGCTCTACGGCGGTATCTATGGGCTGGCCAAATCACGGATAAGAGAGAGGACAAAGGAGCTTCTCAAAAGACTTGATTTTCAGGATTCCGGGAACAGGCTTATCTCAGAGCTGCCCCTTGGATTGAAACAAAAGCTTGCATTTTCGGTTGCGATACTTCACTCACCAAAAATCGTATTCCTTGATGAACCCACCGGGGGAGTCGATCCGGTCACGCGGCGTCAGTTCTGGGAAATGATCTATGAAACTGCTGCACACGGCATTACAGTATTTGTAACTACCCATTATATGGATGAAGCTGAATACTGCGACAGGATCTCAATTATGAGCGAAGGAAGAATTGTGGCTCTCGATACTCCCGCGAATCTTAAGGAACAATACGGTGCCGGATCGGTTGAAGAGGTGTTTGTTAAGATAGCCAGACCCCCAAATCCCCCTGAAGGGGGGCTGAATCCAAATCATTTTATTGCTGATGTAATATGAGACGTTTCCTTGGTTTTGTCAAAAAAGAATTCCTTCATATTTTCAGGGATTACCGCACGCTTATAATACTTTTCGGCATCCCGGCTGCCCAGATCCTGATATTCGGCTATGCTGTAAGCACAGATATAAAAAATGCAGGCGTGGCTTTTCTGGATCTTTCAAAAGACGAAACCACCCAAAAGATAACTGACAAGATATGCTCCTCCGGTTTCTTTAAAAGAACAGAAAACCTTCTGAGCTACAATGATATCGACAGGATTTTAAAGAAAGGCAAAACGAAGGCGGTGGTTGTCTTTGAGGAAAACTTCGGTAATAAACTGATCAGTGAGGGCAAATCGTCGATAAGCATTATTGCCGACGGATCAGAGCCAAACACTGCAACCCTTGTAACAAATTACCTGACTGCAATCATAACCGATTTCAACAGCCAGCTGGCCGGACCTGCAACATCTACATCACCGCTGATACAGTCCGAAGTAACAATGTTTTATAATCCCGGCCTGAAGGGGCATTTCATGTTTGTCCCCGGCATAATTACCCTGATCCTGATCCTGATCTGCGCCCTTATGACCTCGGTGACGATCACGCGCGAAAAAGAATTCGGAACAATAGAGGTGCTTCTTGTTTCGCCTCTGAAGCCGGCACAGATAATACTCGGGAAAGTCACCCCCTATTTTATCCTTTCATTTATCAACGTCATTCTGATCCTGCTGCTTTCGTGGTTGGTCTTCAAACTGCCAGTCAAAGGAAGCATTATGCTACTTCTGGCCGAAAGTATGCTTTATATCCTGATGAGCCTTTCACTTGGTATTCTGATTTCAACGGTCTCATCAACAATGCAGCAGGCAATATTCATCTCGCTTGTCGGAATGATGCTGCCTACAGTCCTCCTTTCGGGCTTCATTTTTCCTATCCGGAACATGCCTGAGGTATATAACTGGCTTAGCGCAATATTTCCTCCCAGGTATTTCATAATAATAATCAAAAACATAATGATAAAGGGAACAGGATTCTTATACGTATGGAAAGAAACCCTGGTGCTTGCGGTTATGACATTGATTTTTATCGGCCTTAGCGTCCGAAACTTTAAGATAAGACTATAAGACTGCACGACAAAAAAACAGGCGACTGGAAATGAGAACGATATTATATCTTATAAGAAAGGAATTCATCCAGATCTTCAGGAACAAGTTCATCGGGAGGGCAATATTTGCAGTCCCGATTGTCCAGTTGCTGATCCTTGTACCGGCAGTGACTTTTGAAATTAAAAGCGTGAGACTGGCCATCATTGACAGGGACATGACATCTGAATCGAGAGGCCTTATAAACAAACTGGAAGGGTCCGGCTTTTTTGAAGTAAAATATTCACCATTTTCCGATGGGGAAGCGAACAATCTGATAGCCGGGGATAAATGCGATGTCACACTCCAGATCCCGTCAGGTTTCGGGAAGAATATCGGGACCGGTACGGCTGCCCGCATCATGGTATCAGCAAACGCAGTGAATGCTTCAACAGCCATGCTTTCATGGGCTTATCTGAACGGTGTCATCCGCGACTACAATTCAGTTGTAATGGAAGAAAACATAAATACTAATCCGGTTACCCCCGCTCCCCGGATTATGATCGAAAACAGGTACTGGTACAATGAAATGCTTAACTATAAGCATTATATGCTCCCGGGCATTTTGGGTATCCTGGTAACAGCTATTGGCTTTCTTCTGGCCGGGCTTAACCTTGTCAGGGAAAAGGAAGTGGGGACTATTGAACAGATAAACGTCACACCGGTAAGAAAGTACCAGTTCATTATTGCAAAAATGGTTCCCTTCATCATCATAGGGATAATAGATCTCGCAGTTGGAATGGTGCTCGGGAAAATATTGTTCGATGTTCCATTTGAGGGCAGCATAGCACTTTTGTTCCTGGGGGCCACAATATTCCTGATTGCAATCCTGGGGCTTGCACTGTTCATTTCCACTTTATCGGGAACCCAGCAACAATTCATGTTCATCGCTTTCTTCTTCATGATAATCTTCATCCTCATGAGCGGCATCTTCACACCCTACGAAAGTATGCCCGGCTGGGCTCAGGCATTCAACAAGGTGAATCCGGTCGCCTACCTTATGAGGATAAACAGGATGGTAATGCTGAAGGGGTCAACAATTCAGGATATCAGCACCGAATTATGGTCACTGTTAATTATAGCAGTAACCTTCACCTTCTTTGCAGTAAGAAGGTACCGTAAAACGGCGTGATAAGGGTTGTTGAAAAAACCTTTTTTAACCGCACGCTAAGAAAGCCCAAATATTATATCACGTGGATTATTTTATTGAAACCGATGCCGTGACAGGCCAGTGATCGGATAAGTATATTCCCTTTTCCTTCCTGATTATTGTACGGTGCTCTGAAACACTCATACCATTTCTGACAAATACATAATCAATCCTGCCCGAGCCAGGGTCATCGGACCAGCCGTTGAACGTAAATTCCGGCCCATACGGCCGGTGTTTGGAAATAATAAATGAGTCCCTCATAAGAGGTACATTCTCATAAGGCCCGGTCAGTATTGAATAACCTGTGCTTGTCGGAAGCATATTGAGATCACCGGTGATTATGAAAGGGAGGCCCTGGGTTATACTGTCCACTGCACTGATAAGGAATCTGGAGCTCATGATCCTTGCAGAATCGGAATTATGGGCAAAGTGAGTGTTAAAGTAATAGAACCGCTGATGATCGGTCTTGTCGATCAGCTCCATCCATGTCACTATACGCGGAAGTGATGACCCCCAGCTTATTGAGCCCGGCACATCCGGGGTTTCGGATAACCAGAATGTTATAGTCCTGATCATTTCGAACCGGTCCTTCCTGTAAAATACAGGATTCATTTCTCCTTCATTAGCACCATCCGAGCGTCCGACACCCACTGATGCGTACTCATTATGCAGCGCCGAATCAAGAACATTTAACTGATGCGAAAGGACTTCCTGCATCCCAAGCAGGTCGGGCTTTTCTTCCTCCAGAAAGCGGCACACCATCATCGCCCTGTTTGGCCATGCATTAAGGCTGTCGCGCGGATTATCATACCTTAAATTCAATGTCATCACTTTGATATCACCCTTGCCCGGCTTATCTGTACAACCGGTAAATGCCACTAAAAGGAAAACACCGGAAATTAAAAGCAGATTCTTCATTACGACACAATTTTGCGTAAATATAACATATGTAAAACAAATAAGATAATTGCTCCCCAAAACCTGTAACGGAACCAACCCCTGAGGGGAATGAACCAAATATATTTATATTTGTAAGATAGTTAAATTGATTGGAATAATTGCATTCCTGATCAGTTTTCAATCCGATACAGCAGAACAAATATTAACATTTTCTTTAGATGTCCGATATTATAAAGCTCTTACCCGATTCGGTCGCTAACCAGATTGCAGCAGGGGAGGTTATCCAGAGACCAGCTTCGGTTGTGAAGGAGCTTATGGAGAATTCAGTGGATGCCGGCGCCGTAAATATTACGGTAGTGATCAGGGATTCAGGAAAAACGTTGATACAGGTAGTTGATGACGGCTCCGGAATGTCGGAAACCGATGCCAGGCTCTCTTTTGAAAGGCATGCCACATCAAAGATCACTTCAGCGATGGACCTCTTTGCCATTAAGACAAAAGGATTCAGAGGTGAAGCCCTTGCATCGATCGCGGCCGTTTCGATGGTGGAGGCAAAAACAAGGAAGGAAGAGTCCGATGCCGGAACCCTGGTCATGATAAGCGGCTCAAAAGTCGAAAAACAGGAACCCTGCAGCTGTCCTGCAGGTACAAGCTTTTCAGTAAAAAATCTGTTCTACAACATCCCTGCACGAAGGAAATTCCTGAAGTCGGATAATACTGAAATGCGGCATATAATCACAGAATTTCAGAAGATTGTCATTGCCCATCCCGACATAAGGTTTATACTTCATCATAATGAAAGTGAAATATACAACCTCCCGGCGGGGAACCACAGGCAAAGGATAATCGGGGTATTCGGGAAACAGATCAGCAACGACCTCATCGCACTCGATACAGAAACAACCCTGATAACCATCAGGGGCTTTATAGGGAAACCCGAAAATGCCCGCCGTACATATGGGGAACAGTTCTTTTTCGTGAACAACCGATTTATGAAGCATCCCTATTTCCATAAGGCGGTTATCGAAGCTTACCAGAATATCCTGCCGGCCGAAGCGGTCCCTGCATACTTTATTTTTATGGAAATTGACCCGGCGTCCATCGATATTAATATTCACCCGACAAAGACCGAGATAAAATTCGAAGATGAAAGATCGATATGGCAAATCCTTATGGCTTCGGTACGCGAAGCGCTTGGCCGGTTCAATATTGTGCCCTCTCTTGACTTTGAGAATGAATCACTGGTCGAGATTCCGGTAAGATCTTCATTCCGGGATATGCCTGAACCACCCGCCATTGAAGTTGATCCGGATTATAATCCCTTCTCGGGGGTCGCGCGCACACCAGAACATAAAGATAACTTTAATAGGTTTAAGAGGGAAAATGTTTCGAACTGGGAAAAACTTTACACGGCTTTCGAACGGGACAAAGGTGACAAGCCGGCAATGGAACCCGAACGGAAGTTTTTCCAGGTAAAGAATAAATATATTATCTGTCCGGTCAAATCGGGCCTGATGATCATTGACCAGAAAAGAGCACACCAGAGGATACTGTTTGAAAGATTCCTTGAAAAGTTAAACCAGGAGCATGGTGTAAGTCAGACAGAGATGTTCCCCGTTGAAATTGAATTGAATCCCGCCGATATTTTTGTCCTGAAAGAGATTGAAGACGATATCAGCCTGCTCGGTTTTAATATCCAGCATCCAGGCCAGAATACAATCCTGATTACCGGGTTGCCGTCCGACAGCAGTTCTTCCGACCCGGTAGAGATACTTGAGATCCTGCTTGAAGCCTACAAACAGACCAAATCGGATGCGGCAACAGGGATAAAGGAAAAAATTGCCGCGGCAATGGCCGAAGCATCAGCAATCCCTTACGGTAAATCGCTGCTTAAGAATGAGATGGAGGATATGTTCGATGCGTTGTTCGCCTGCAAAGCCCCAAACTATTCACCCAAAGGAAATCCGGTCATAAACATTCTGACACTTGAAGAAATTGATAAACGATTCCGGTAATTGGCATGTAAACTGAGTTTAGTATATTTGACCTTTAAAATTTTTAAAACTCTCTAATTAATAATTAATGAACGGATTTGGAAGAAATTTCCTGGGATTACCACCTGTTGTCAAAAACATCATCCTTTTAAATGTTATAATGCTGCTCGCAAACTGGGCTGCTCAGAGTGTGATTGGAAGAGACCTGAATGGGATCCTGGGTCTCTATTTCCCAAAATCAGAGAGTTTTATGCCTGTGCAGATTGTTTCACACATGTTTATGCACGGCGGCTTTATGCATTTGTTTTTCAACATGTTTGCACTTTATATGTTTGGAGGAATACTCGAGAACATATGGGGAGGTAAGCGTTTTTTCATCTACTACATGGTTTGCGGGCTGGGTGCAGCACTGGTTCACGAAACCGTGATAATGTTTCAGTACAACAAATTAATAAGCGTTCTGGGACCCGATCAGGTTCAGATGGTGATCGAGGAGGGAGCCTCATACCTGAATGAAAATAAATTTTATGTAAATGAGGCTATGAAAGGTCTACAGATCCTGCTCAATGTTCCGACCGTCGGGGCATCGGGTGCAATTTTCGGGATCCTGCTTGCCTTCGGAGTGCTGTTCCCAAACACACAGCTTATGCTTCTCTTTCCACCGATCCCGATAAAGGCCAAGTATTTTGTTATCGGCTATGGCGCTATTGAACTGTACCTCGCTTTTACCCAACCCGGAAGCAATGTAGCCCATGCTGCCCATCTTGGAGGTATGCTTTTTGGCTATATCTTGCTGAGATACTGGCGAAAAACAACAAATACATTGTATTGATGGGGATATGGGATAACATAAAAAGGACTTTCAGGGAAGGCAGCAACCTCACAAGACTTATTTATATCAATGTTGTTGTATTTATTGTTATTTCAATCGGATCTATAATCGGCTACCTCTTAAAAAATGAAGGACTGGCGGTCACCATTCTGAATCTCCTTTCAGTCCCCTCCTCGCTTAACTCACTACTGCTGCGGCCCTGGACTATCTTCACCTATATGTTCACGCATAAAGATATCCTCCATATCCTCTTTAATATGCTGTGGCTCTACTGGTTCGGAATGATCTTCCTGGAATATCTCGACCAGAAAAAACTGGTGGCCGTATATCTGCTCGGGGGAGTCAGCGGAGCGATCGTCTATATAATATCGTTCAATGTATTCCCGGTGTTTTCCGAAGTTGTTTCCGAATCGGTAGCCATCGGCGCTTCAGCCTCAGTCATGGCGATTGTGATAGCTGCTGCAGTCTATGTTCCTGATTACCAGGTAAATCTGCTGTTTTTTGGCAGGATAAAGATCAAATATATTGCCATCGTTATTTTCGTCTTCACATCAGTAATGGATTTCTCTGTTAATTCGGGAGGCAAGCTGGCACACATGGGAGGCGCTCTGCTGGGTTATTTGTATATAGTTCAGCTCCGCCATGGACACGATATCGGGAAATGGGTAAACAGGATAATTGATTTCTTTACCACCATTTTCAAGCCAAGGAAGAAAATCAGGGTAACATTTAAGAACCCGGTGAACGATTATGACTACAGAAAAGCCAAAGCTGATCACCAGGAAAAGATCAACAAAATTCTCGATAAAATCTCCAAAGCCGGATATGATTCCCTTACCAAAGAGGAAAAGGATCTGCTGTTCAGTGAGAGTCAGAAGAAAAACTGATCCAATAATCTGACGCTTTCATAAATCGATTACTCCTGCTTGTCAAAAAACGCTGACTTCAGGTTCAATTTTTAAAGAATAGAGGTATTTTCGCAAATACTGAAACAACTATTGTGAAAAAAGTAGTACATAGAATATTGCTGGCTTTAAACATCCTGTTTGCAGTTTCGCTTATCATATCTTACCTTGCGGTTCACATAAATCCCGATTCTTTTGCTCTGCCTGCACTGTTTGGCCTTGCTTACCCGTACCTCCTCTTCATAAATATTGTCTTTGTCATATTATGGGCAGTTGCCCTGAGGTTTGAAGCCTTTATCTCCGTCGTTGTTATTGCAGTGGGATTTACGCATTTTTCAAATTATTTGAAACTTAGTAAACCATCAGGCGATAAGACGGGCACATTCAAGGTTGAAAGCTATAACCTCCGTTTATTCAACTTTTTCGAAGGCAGGGAAACGGACAATTCCGAAATGCAAGTGCTTGAACACCTTAGGAAGCAGCAGTCCGATATTATATGTCTCCAGGAAGTCTATTTTACCGGAGATCCATATCAGAAGGAAAGGTCAATAATAAATACCCTTGGAGGCAGATATTACCTGCATTCAAAATACATGGACAGCGGGAAAAACAGGCATTACGGAATTATAACGCTGAGTAAATTCCCGGTGATCAGAAAGGAAGATATATTGCATCCGGCTTCTTCAAGCCTTTCAATATTTACTGATATCCTGATCGGAAAGGATACTTTCAGGGTATTTAACAATCATCTCCAGTCATTCCGGCTTCAGAGAATGGAACAGTCATTCCTTAGGGAATTAACGGAGACTTCAGACGATAAGGAAACCCTGGCCGAATTAAAAGATATTTCTTCAAGTCTGAAAAAGGGTTTTATCAGAAGAGCTGCACAGGCGAAGTCAGTAAAGGCAAGAATAAATGTTTCACCATACCCGGTGATCGTTGTTGGTGATTTTAACGATACGCCCGTGTCATATTCTTACAGAAAGATAAGAAAAGGGCTGTACGATTCCTTTGTCCTCTCGGGATATGGGGCAGGATTTACATACAAGGGTAAATATCCGCCCAACAGGATTGATTACATACTTTTTGACGACGCCCTCGAATGCAGGCAGTTTGATATTATTAAAGTAAAGTATTCGGATCATTACCCGATTATTTCCTATTTCCGGAAGAAGGATTAAAAAGGAAGCTTTCTTAAATCAACGTTACCTCCTGAAATAATAATACCTGTCCTTTTGCCCCGGAAAAATTCAGGATTCTCTGAAATTATGGCAAGCGCCGTTGCAGATGAAGGTTCAATTATAATTTTCATCCTTTCCCAGACGAGCATCATAGAGGAGATTATCGACTCTTCCGTCGCTGTAAAGATATCATCAACATTCTTGCGGATAACAGAAAATGTAAGTTCACTCAGCGAGGTCAGAAGTCCGTCAGCAATTGTCACAGGATTATTTGAAGGAAACAACACCCCCGATTTATATGATTGCCATGCATCATTGGCATTAAGAGGTTCGGCCCCGATAACCGAAATTTTTTTACTGATCCCTTTGGTACAGGCTGAGGTGCCGCTCAGTAATCCGCCGCCTCCGACAGGTGCGACAATTATGTCGGGCTCACCGATCTCTTCAATAAGCTCAAGTGATGCCGTTCCCTGACCGCATATGACATTAAAATTATCATACGGATGTACCAGGGTCGCTCCCTCTTTTTCAATTATCGCCCTGCATGTCTCTTCCCTGGCTTTGAGCGTGGGCTTGCAAAAAGTGATCAATGCACCGTAGCCTGCAACTGCATCCTTCTTTACGGCAGGTGCAGTTTCGGGCATCACGATATAGGCTTTGATCCCGTTCATCCTTGCAGCAAGTGCCAGGGCCGCAGCATGATTACCCGATGAATGGGTAACGACTCCGTTCTTTTTCTGTTCATCAGTAAGTGAGAGAACAGCATTTGTCGCCCCCCTGAATTTGAATGCCCCGACCTTCTGAAAGTTCTCACATTTAAAATATAACTCGCAGCCAAAAATGCTGTTGAGCTGCTTTGACGTCAGAACAGGAGTTCTGTGAATGAATTTTTCAATTACCGAATGGGCTGTCCTGATGTCGGCAAGTTCCGGGATCTTCATTATAAAACTTTTTCCAAAAATAATATAAAATGTAAACTAACAATCAGGAATCAGTACGATGAACTTTTTATGCTAGTTTTGCGTAATATGGTCTAAACATTATCAGGAGTGATGCTTCAGGCGAGATCGCTGTCGATGTTCCTCTGTTTAAATTAAATGACACACTATTAAGCAAATTAAGAAGTCATGTTTATTTTAATGATCGTCATTTTTGTGCTAGGCTACATTGCCATAGCACTTGAACACCCTCTTAAAGTCGATAAGGCTGTTTCCGCGCTTGCAATCGGGACGTTATGCTGGGTGGCATACATGTCAGGATTGTTTGATATTCTGACAGCCGGACTGAGTCCTGAGTTTTCGGAATACATTGAAGGAAAGGAGATGCTGGGTGATGAAAATGCAGTAAATTCTTTCCTGGGCGGACTACGTAGTCTTGAAGGGATTGAAAGAGCCGAATGGCTGAAAGAAATGCGTGAGTGGCTTGTCGAAAATCAGATAATTACACATCTCGGTGAGATCGCTGAGATCCTTTTCTTTCTGCTTGGCGCCATGACGATTGTTGAAATCATTGATCAGCATGAAGGATTCAGGGTCCTGACCGACCGGGTCACAACTACGAATAAGGTTAAGCTTCTCTGGATCATAAGTATTCTGACCTTTTTCCTCTCGGCAGTACTTGACAACCTTACCACAACTATTGTTATGATTGCCCTTATAGGGAAACTGATCTCTGAAAAGCATACGCGCTGGTTCTTTGCAAGCATTATAGTGCTGGCAGCAAATGCCGGCGGAGCCTGGTCGCCCATAGGTGATGTAACCACTATAATGCTCTGGATCGGGGGTCAGATAACCGCAGGGGCAATAATGTCCAGGGTACTGCTCCCGAGTCTCGCAAACATCATAGTTCCTCTGATTGTAGTAAGCTTTTTCATGAAAGGCACTGTGAAGCGACCGGCTTCGGAAGAACATGACAGACAATACACTACCGGTACTGAACGAAAGACTATCCTTTTCCTTGGTATCGGGGGATTGCTTTTTGTACCTGTCTTTAAATCCATAACCCACCTGCCTCCGTACATGGGTATGCTGCTCAGCCTCTCCGTAATCTGGCTTGTTACTGAAATAATGCACAGGAATAAGGATCATGAGATCAAGACAAAACTTAAGCTGATTTACATAATTAAAAGAGTCGAAGTCCCAACCGTTTTATTTTTTCTTGGGATCTTAAGTGCAGTGGCAGCGCTCCAGTCAGCGGGGCAGCTCAATGTTACAGCTCAGTTTCTGAACGAAAATCTGAACAATGTATACCTGATAAATATTGCCATCGGTATTCTATCGGCAATCGTCGACAATGTTCCGCTGGTAGCCGGTGCAATGGGTATGTATCCTGTAGAAGCGGCCGGAGCCGCAGGCTTCGCAACCAATTTTATGCAGGACGGCATATTCTGGGAGTTTCTTGCATACACTGCAGGTACCGGCGGCAGTATGCTGATAATCGGATCGGCAGCAGGTGTTGCAGCCATGGGACTTGAAAAGATTGATTTCATCTGGTATCTGAAGAAGATATCCCTGCTGGCCCTGCTGGGTTACCTGGCAGGAGCCGGAGTCTATTATCTCCAGATGCAGATAATGGGATAAAAGAAGTTGCCCATATTAATCATCAAATCCATTTATCCAATATGGAGGGGTTACGATCTTACCCTCAACGGTTTTCAGGCTGCGCTCATAAATTGCAAATACCGGATTGAAAACAAGATCTGTGACACCAATTGTGAATTTCGGTCCTTCCCCTTCCTTCCCGGGAGGAATAACCATTTTCATTACTTCAAAGTGGTTAAACTCAAGCAGGTCAGTCAGAAAAGCTGCACGTTCCGGCTCAATGCCTGATTCAATGATCGTGCAACGAACACCATCTATTTCACCTACAATATGCTTTGCATTGTTGATTGACATAAAGCGGAATTTAAAAATCAGACTCCGAAGCTCATATTTTTTATAACCTCAAAGATAATACCTGCGAATCCGGTAATCACTATACCCGCGACACAAATCCCCAGAGCAAGACGCGTGGAAAAATCACTCCTGAATTTTTCAACAGGCGTTTCACCTTTGTTTATAAACATTGCCCTGACAACAAGAAGATAATAGTATAAGGATATTATTGTATTCAGAACAGCAATTAAAACAAGAATATAGAAACCCTTTTGAGCTGCTGCCGTGAAAAGAAAAAACTTACCGAAGAATCCGGCAAACGGGGGAATCCCAGCAAGGGAAAAGAGTCCCAGTAGCATAACAAGGCTCAATCCGGGATTAGTCTTGTAAAGTCCGTTATATTCATCAATACTTTCTTTACCACTGGAATTTGAAATTGCAGCAACAACACCAAATACGGCCAGGTTTGAAAAAATATAGACAAGGATGTAGTATATCACCGATGCCATCCCCAGCTGATTTCCGCCGATAAGTCCAAGAAGAATGTAGCCAGCCTGTGAAATAGATGAGAATGCAAGAAACCGTTTAAGATTCTGCTGACGGACAGCAAAGAGGTTACCCACTGTCATTGTTAAAACCGCACTGACATAAATGAGTTTCTGCCACGTTGAAATAATCACCGGGAAAACTGTAAACAGGACAATGATGAAAATAAAGAGAGCAGCTCCTTTTGAAATAACTGAGAGATAGGATGTTATATTAACAGGCGCTCCTTCATAGACATCTGCTGTCCAGAGATGGAAAGGCACAATCGATATCTTGAATGACATGCCGCCAAAGAAGAAAATAAATCCAAGGATCTGCAGGTTATCGCTGCCAAATAATTTCGCAATTTCAGTAAAATATAAAGTTCCGGTTGTTCCGTATATCATCGACAAACCAAACAACAAAACGCCTGAGGACAATGAGGAGAGAAGAATGAGCTTAATCCCGGCTTCGGCAGACTTATTATTGTACCTTTCAAATGCGGCCAGTGCTGCAACAGGTATTGTTGCCAGTTCAAGCCCAAGGTAGAACATCAAAAAATTACCTGCGGAAATCATGAAATCCATTCCGATAAGAGTCGAAATAAGCAGAATATAATATTCGCTTATCTTTTCTGAATTCTCTTCTTTATTAAGCCACGTAACTGATTGAATTAAAACCAATAATGAACCTGTATTCAGTATGTTTTTCATCATTAATCTGGCATCCGAAACTTCATACATTCCTCCGAAAAGTGAACCGGATGATGAGGGCAGAAATCCTATAATTGTAATGATAAAGAACAATACTATTGAAAAAAGGTTAATTGACCTCTTTTTCCGGGGATCCAGGAATATTTCCGCCATAAGGATCAACAAGATTGCAATCGTCAGCAGCAATTCATGCCGCATCAAAAGGAAATTTTCTAAACTCATACTTATCTTCCCAGAGTAATTTTCAGTTTAAAATCAAAAAGAGCCAGATACCAGAATTTTATTTAAAATAGTCTGAAGACTTGAACCAATCACAGAGGAGAGCCAGAAAGGAGCAAGACCTATCAATGCTACAAAGCTGATAAGTGTGACGGCAGATACCTTTTCGAACCACTTTGCATCTGTAAAATGTTCATAGTGCTCATTTGTTACAGGGCCAAGCAACAAAATAGCTATAACCCTGAGAATATAAACTGCAGTAATGACTATTGACATTACGGCAATTATCGTGACAATCCTGTGAAAAAGGTCCGGATGCTGGAAAGCACCCACAAATATTGTCATTTCAGCAACAAATCCGCTTAATCCGGGCAGCCCTAAAGAAGCGAGTCCTGCTATTACATAGCAAACAGAAAGGAAAGGAATAACTTTCATTAATCCTCCCATTTCATTGATCATTCTCGTGTGTGTGCGGCCATAAAGCATGCCTATCAGAGCAAAGAAAAGCGCTGTCATCAGACCATGCGAGATCATCTGGATTATGGCCCCGTTCATGGCTGTCTTATTCATCATGAGTATTGCGAACAGGACCAGTCCGCAATGACTTACAGACGAATATGCATTAATATATTTTAGATCCTTCTGGGCTATCGCACCAAAAGCTCCGTAAACGACACTTATTGAAGTCAGAATTATAAAGATCCATGATAGTTCCCGGGCCGCTTCAGGCATAAGAAAAATAGCTACCCTGAATGCACCATAACCGCCAAGCTTCATCAGCACGCCTGCATGCAGCATTGAAACAGCAGTTGGAGCAGAGGAGTGACCATCGGGCGACCAGGTATGAAACGGGAATAAGGCCCCGAGTACTCCGAAACCAACAAATGTCAACGGGAAAAACAGGTACTGGGCTGACATCGGGATTTTTACTTTGGAAATCTCCAGGATATTGAAACTTAATTGTCCTCCACCCGGAGCTGAATTGAAATAAATTCCAAGAATGCCAAGGAGAAGAAGAGATGAAGCTCCCATCAGCATCAGCGTCAGCTTCATTGCTGAATACTCCTTGGGCCCGCTTCCCCAAATCCCTATGAGAAGATACATCGGAATAACTGCAAGCTCATAAAAGAGGAACATGGTGAACAGATCAATGGAGATAAAAAAACCGAAAACTCCTGTTGCAAGCAGAATAAGTGAAAAGAAAAATTCTTTTGTAAGAAACTCTACCTCCCAGGAGGCAAAAATCCCGGCGAAGACCACCAGTGAGGTCAGTCCAATCATTGCAACGGAGATTCCATCGACACCGACAGCGTAATGAATATTCAGACTTTTAAACCATACGATGTCTTTTATAAAAAGCATCTCGGATGTGTTTCCGGCATGCCGTTCAGACAGGTACAGGTATACAAGAATAGCTGTCAGGATAACCTGTATGCCCATTCCGGTCGCGGCAACAAGCCTGACCCGGCGAATATCCTTTACCAGGATTATACCAGTTATTGTCAGAACCGGAATTACAATGAACAGTGTCAAAATATCCATAGTTTATAAACTTTTCTATAACATTTCTAATGCCACAGGTAAATTAAAACAACTGCAAGCAACACTGCACCTGTGACATAGACAAATGCATATTTCTGTAACTGACCCGATTGAAATCCGCGGATCCGGAAGGAGACATTCTGAGTTAAGAATGCAATTGCATTCATTGTACCGTCTACTATATGCCTGTCGAACCAGGCGACCGGTTCTGCTATATATCTGAAAATTATTTTTTTAGTAATAAAAAGATACACTTCATCAATATAAAATTTATTGTATGCCCATTTATACGTGTATTTAAAAGTGGCGGCAAGTTTGTCGGGGATTTCAGTTTTCCTGGCGTACATAATATAGGCAATACCAATTCCTGCCAGGCCAATAAGTACCGATGGAATTGCAACAGCCCATTCAATTTCTGATTCGAAAGCCCTGCCGTCGGTAGTAACAAGTTTATTAAATGGAATAAAACCGGCAAATACCGACCCGGCAGCAAGAAGAATTAACGGAACAGTCATAGTAGCAGGAGCCTCGTGAGGTATACTATGGTAATGAGTCTCATTTCCCCAGAAAATATTAAAGTAAAGCCTGAACATATAAAATGCAGTCAGGCCGGCAACAGCGTATTCTACTGAAAATAAAAATTTATTGTGATGCAGTGCAGCTGCCAGAATTTCGTCCTTGCTGAAAAATCCCGACAGAGGTGGAATTCCGGCAATCGTAAGACAGGCTATCAGGAAAGTTATATGTGTGACCGGCAGATACCTGCGAAGTCCTCCCATATCTGTCATGTAATTACTGTGGACAGCATGGATTATTGCACCTGCACACAGGAATAACAAAGCCTTGAACATTGCATGTGTCGAGAGGTGAAACATTGAAGCCATATAGCCCAATCCTTCGTGGCCTCCATAGCCTGAGACACCCATAGCAAGCATCATATAGCCAATCTGCGACATCGTGGAATATGCCAGAACCCTCTTGATATCTGTTTGTGTACATGCGATAATTGCAGCAAAGAGCGAAGAAAATGCACCAACATATGCCACTACATCAAGGGCAGCCGGAGCAGAAAAGTAATAGATCGGGAACATCCTGGCCACCAGGTAAACACCTGCAACTACCATTGTCGCAGCATGAATAAGAGCTGAAACCGGAGTAGGACCCTCCATTGCGTCAGGCAACCAGATATGGAAAGGGAACATCGCTGACTTCCCGACTCCCCCCATAAACACAAAGATCATTGACCATGTCATTACAGAAAATCCCATGAATGCTACGCCGCTGCCCTGTGCGATAGCCGGTCCGGTGGGATCGGTAAGAGTAATAAAATCAAATGTTTTTGTATTGAATGACAGGATCAGAATCCCGATGAGAAAACCGAGATCAGCAAATCTTGTAACAATAAATGCTTTTTTTGAAGCTCTGACGGCCGAAGGCCTCTGATAATAAAATCCAATCAGAAGATAAGAGGAAATCCCAACAAGTTCCCAGAAAATATACATCTGGAAGATATTTGTCGCGAGAACCAGACCGAGCATTGAGAAGGTGAAAAGTGAGAGAAACGCAAAAAACCGTTCAAAACCCTTCTCGCCCTTCATATAACCAAGACTGTATATATGAACCATGAAGGAGACTGTACTTATGACAACCAGCATCATTACTGAAATCGGGTCAAGGAGCACTCCCATATCAATGTGCAATTTATCTGTCAGCTGCAACCATGTAATATTGGCAGCTTCTATTTTCTGATATGCACCCCCGATCTTTTCACTTGTGAAAAAGTAGGACCAGGCAGTAAAA
>Ga0105095_10000422_pt1 | contig 20467 bp, 15 predicted proteins | sample PPLLak2March2015_2_FD_79180 | JGI IMG/M metagenome (GOLD analysis project Ga0105095, IMG submission 79180) | Freshwater sediment microbial communities from Prairie Pothole Lake near Jamestown, North Dakota, USA - PPLs Lake P8 Core (3) Depth... | ecosystem: Environmental > Aquatic > Freshwater >...
GAGGCTGCGGTTCAGAAAGGACATACAATCGGACTGATCATCGATCTGGATAACCAGGCAGATCTCACAACCCGGAATCTCGCAGGCCATGATGTGGCAATTGAATTCACAACACCCGCATCCGCATTGCATAATATTTCGGTTTGTTTTGATGCTGATACCCCGGTCGTCTCAGGGACTACGGGCTGGCTTGACAGGATGCCTGAGATAATGGAACGATGCCTCCGGGAGAACCATGCTCTCGTATATTCGTCAAACTTCAGTATCGGTGTGAATTTACTTTTTCATGTCAACAGCCATCTTGCAAGGCTAATCAATCCTTTCAACCAGTACAAACCCAGAATTGAAGAGATACACCATATTAAGAAACTTGACGCCCCAAGCGGGACAGCAATTTCCCTCGCTCAGGGAGTTCTTGGTGAAATAAATCGACTGCAGAACTGGGAACTGACAGAAACTCCTGATAATAAGACACTGCCGGTAAAAGCAACCAGGGCGGACGATATCATCGGGACCCATGAAGTCATTTATGAATCTGATGTTGATACCATCTCTGTCAGACATTCGGCCAAAAGCAGGAAAGGATTTATTCTGGGGATCTTGCTGGCAGCGGAATATATTGTCAGGAAGAAAGGATTTTTTACAATGGAAGACGTACTAGGTCTTAAAGGAAAATAGGTGCGAAAGTGTATCTTGTACCCTGTACCCTGTACCCTGTACCACTTATTTAGTTAATTATATCATTAATTGAAGATTAAGTCTCTTGATATTGTTTCGTTCCTCATTTTCGCGGTTTTGCTTAACCTGTTTGCGATTTGGGTCCGATTTTACTGGCTGATGATCGGAAACATTATCCTGTTCGACATATTAATTACAAAACTGATCAACTGGAAATATCCGGGTAAAATATTATCCAAACTCCGGCTGCTTAAGGAAATTCTTGAATGGACTTTTGCTATTCTTTCAGCCATAATACTTGTTGTTTTTATCAGAACCTTTATTATTGAGGCATATACCATCCCCACCCCTTCAATGGAAAGAACACTTATGGTCGGGGATTATCTGTTTGTAAGTAAAATAAGCTACGGACCAAAACTTCCAAATACACCGTTAGCCTTTCCTTTCACTCATAACACAATGCCTTTTTCCAATAAAAAATCATACAACGAAAAGATTCAGTGGCCATATAAAAGACTTGCCGGGCTGACAAAAATAAAAAACAATGATGTCGTAGTGTTTAATTTCCCGGAAGGTGATACTGTTGTACAGCAATTCCCTGACCAGAACTATTATTCCCTGGTCAGGAAATATGGACGGAATGCAATTTTAAGTCAGTATCAGATTATTGCAAGGCCCATAGACAAAAGGGAAAACTTTGTTAAGCGCTGTATAGCAATACCGGGGGACACCCTGTTGATAACCCATTCATCTGTTTATATTAATAACCTGCCATTTAGTGATCCAAAAGAAGTCCAGCATAATTATTATATAAGAACAACAGGAGAGAAATTTGAGGATGATAAGCTTGCCGGCCTCGAAATAAACATAGCAGACCAGCTTAATGACCCAAATGAAGAAAATTATGTTTTGTCTCTGACGCGGGGACAGGCTTCAGGAATCCGGAGCATGCAAAATGTTGCCAAAGTAACCAGACTTGAAAATACAAACCGAAATCTTTCTTATCTTTCATATTTCCCTTATGACCGTTCAATTTCCTGGAATGAAGATAATTTTGGCCCGCTGGTTATCCCCGGTAAAGGAATGACTATCAGTATTACACTTGAGAACCTGCCTTTGTACAGGAGGATAATTGAAGTATATGAAAAAAATGATCTTGATATTAAAGACGGTATTGTTTACGTTAACAATAAGCCATCTTACTCCTATACATTCTCTATGAATTATTATTTCATGATGGGCGATAACCGCCATAATTCAGCAGATTCAAGAATTTGGGGCTTTGTGCCTGAGGATCATATAGTTGGAAAAGCCATTCTGGTCTGGCTATCTATTAATAAGAATAAGAAATCATTTAATAAAATCCGATGGAATCGAATGTTAAAAAAAATCTGATGACTGGCATTAAACAAGCGCTTGGTTTTCGGAAAAACAAATATTTCAGATTCGGTCTTGTTTCAGTCATATATATCCTCTGGGTTATATGGTTGAGAAATTACTGGTTCCTGCTTGGCCTCGTGATCATCTTTGATATGTATATTACCCGGAAAGTAAACTGGACTTTCTGGAAAAAGCGGGACCAGAAGAACAAGACATGGGTTGAATGGCTTGATGCCCTGATATTTGCTGTCATTGCTGTCACATTAATTAACATATTTCTTTTCCAGAATTATAAGATCCCTACCCCGTCAATGGAGAAATCCCTGCTGGTAGGCGATCATCTGTATGTGAGCAAAGTAGCGTATGGCCCGAGGATGCCAAATACTCCCCTTTCGTTCCCCTTTACCCAGAACACCTTACCTGTTTTTAAAACCAAATCCTATATCGAATGGATTAAAAGACCTTATAAAAGGCTTGCAGGATTTGGAGAAGTGAAACGGGATGATGTTGTTGTTTTCAATTTCCCCGCAGGAGATACCGTTGTCCTGGCAATGTCAGAGCGAAGTTATGAGTCAATTGTGAGAGACTATGCAATGCAGCTCATGGAAAATGACAGGGCACTGAGGAAACCAATTCGTACATGGAAGGAGTACATGGTCAGCGGCAGGAAGATGGTATGGAATGACTATGAAGTTGTGGTCCGGCCAGTTGACCGGAGGGATAATTACATTAAGCGCTGTGTAGCAATTCCGGGTGACACTTTAAAATTAGTTCATGGACAGATCTACATTAACGGTCAGCCTTCAGCTGATTACGAAGGCGTTCAGTACAGGTATTATATTCATACAGACGGAAATCCGATCAATCCTAAACGGTTCGACAAGCTTGGTATAGCCAGGGCTGACCGTGAACAATATGGCAGTGATTATGTTCTGCCTCTGACAGAAGTGAATGTTAAAGAACTTGAAAACTATACCAATATCATTTCTGTTGAAAAAACTGAATCCCCGGCCGGTGAATACAATTTTCAGATATTCCCGCAGGATCCTGACTATAAATGGACGCTTGATAATTACGGACCTATCTGGATGCCTGCAAAAAATTCAACCATAGAACTCACATTGGATAACCTTCCCCTGTATGAGCGTATAATTGACCTGTATGAGAACAATGAACTTGAAGTAAAAGATAGCATCATTTATATCAATGGCGAAAAGGCTGATACCTACACCTTTAAGATGAATTATTACTTCATGATCGGTGATAACAGGCATTCCTCCTCTGATTGCCGTTACTGGGGTTATGTGCCGGAAGATCATATCCTTGGAAAGCCAAAATTCATCTGGCTGTCCCTCGACAAGGATAAAAAATTCCTCGCGAAAATAAGGTGGAACCGGATTGCTAAGTCAACTGATAAAATCTAAGTCTCCTTCAATAAATGATTTCTTAGGATAATTACAGGTATCAGAAGGGGAATTCTTCAGTCACTTCCTGCTCAAGTTCTTCCTCCTCAGGAAGAAGAGCGACCTGATGCTCAAAATTGCCGTCTACATAAATCGCCCTGAATGGACGCGTGGGACATGCATATTCGCAGGCTCCGCATCCGACACATATTTCCGGCCTTATTTCCGGTATCGTAAGGTCCCCTATATAAGGGACCATGCGTACTGCCTGAGTGGGACAGTGCTCTGAACAGGAGCCGCAGGCGGTATTATCAGTTTTAACTACACAATTGTCTATTATTAAATTCACTTTCCCTATCTGCACTGTCTTCTTCGCTTCCATGGTAAGTGAGAGGATCGCCCCGGTGGGGCACACCTCGCTGCATATGACGCAATCGAAATTGCAATAATTCGTAACATAATCCATATACGGTTGCATCAATCCCATAATACCATATTCAAAAATGGATGGCTGCAACACCTGGGTAGGACAAGCACTCACACACAGGTGACATGCCGTGCATGTATCTGTAAAATGCTTAATTCCAAGTGAACCTGGAGGTGTGACCGTATAATGTTTTTCAGGCTCAATTGTTGTCGGCACTTTATTATGAGGGATCTCCTTAGGAATACCGGGATTAATCTCCTGAGGAAGTTGGGAGTTAAACTCCATATTTTGAATTGAGTCAGGATCCCGGGAATTACCAGAATTTAAATCCTGCGGGAGACCTGAATTGACATTCTGTGAATGCCGGGAGTAAACATTCTGCTGATGACCGGAACTGGTATTTTGCGAAATACCCGGACTGACATTCCGGGGAAGTCCGGATTTATGCTTATGAGAGAGACTAAAATCAGAGCCCTCCCCAAAAACTGTTCTCTTTAGCCCAAACAAACTCAGTACCAGGAGTCCGCCTGAAATGAGAATTTTCCTCCTTGAATAATCGGCTTCTTTTGGAAGGGACTTCTGTCTGACCGGGGCAAGGTATCTAATCGCATTCTCCGGGCAGGCAGTGATACAATTAAAACATCCGACACACCTTGAAAAATCAACCTTTTGTTCTTTAATATTTATACAGGTTGCTTTGCAGGCAAAAGAACACTTGCCGCATTTTGTGCAACTATCTTCAATCATTCTGATACGGAATACAGAAATTCTGGATAGAAATCCAAGAAGTGCTCCCACAGGGCAAATTGTATTGCAATATAACCTGCCCCACTTTAACGACATCCAGATTATTATTCCAAGTAAAAATGCAGGAAACATATAGGCCACCCATCCGCTCATCGATATTTCTTCAGGATACAGAAAAAACACATTTGCCTTTTCCAGCAGTTTTGCACCTGTGTTGTTGAGAAAAACATAAACCGGCTGAAAAAAATCAGAGACAATACGTCCAAAATTGCTGAATGGATCCAGGAGGCTGACAAAAAAAATCGTCCCGGACAGATACGCAATAACAGGCAGAGCAAGAAACGGATATCTCAAATAGTTAACCGGCTTAGTATAACGATACCGGAATTTTCTATTAATTCTTTTTTTGACCCAGAGTATAAAATCCTGCATTATTCCAAGAGGACAAATTGCCGAACAATAAACTCTCCCGAATAAAGAGGTTAATAAAAGAACTGCAATAAATCCCAGTGTTACGATGCTGACAGCGGAAATAAATTTCAGAAGAGATGGCACTAACTGCATGTAAAGAAAAACGTCATAGAATGTTTCCGGCAGTAATTTCCGGAAATCGATAAAAAGAAAGACAGTTGAAAAAAAGAAAATCAGGGCGATAATTACCCTGATCTTCTTCAAATGAATTTGTCTCATTTTTTAGACTATTATTCCCTGAAAATTATCCATCAGACTGTTATCCGGTTAATAGAAAGTTTTGTAAGATCGGATGTCCCCACTCCCATTTCATTGGCTATCCTGATATGGCCTATCTGTTCCGGCTCCTTGCCGAAAAGCTTGGCTGCAGCTGCATCGGCGGCAACAATATCCTCTGAGATGATAAGTGATTTCATTTCAACTACATCTGACAGTGATACACCCCGCGGACCATTTCTTTTCATCACCTTGTATGCGTCAACCACGTTTAAAGTGGGTTTTATTTCAGAGGCGAAATCCGCGATGCACTGTTGCAGGTCATTATTATGCCAGTAACTTCTGTCCCACATGACGCCCATCAGGTTCTTCATTGAAATTGTCAGCGTAGTACCTCCGTGACTCTTAAGTATTGGCACATTGATGAATACATCCGATTCAAGTATCAATTCATGGACTTTGTCTTTTTTCAGTAACCTGCCATTTTTTATAGTTATTGGCTGGTAGTATGATTCGCTATTGCCGCTTGCAATCTTTGCTCCGGCATCTTTGGCGGCTTTTTCAATTCCGCTGTTGCTGTAAGTCCTTGTCCACTCATTAATTGTATGGTCAAACAGATAGACTGTCTTAGCTCCGGCTGACAGGCAGTGCTCAACAATCCTGGCAACCAGCTGGGGATTTGTATTGGCACCTCGTTCGGCGGAAGTATCCCAACCTATATTTGGCTTAACCACAACTGTCTGGTTGGGTTTTACATACCGTTTCATTCCTCCCAGGGAAAGAATTGCCTTATCAAACATTAAGCCTGGTTCCCCTCCTTTAACAGCAACCAGGTCCCATGCCTGTTCATCCTGAACGGCACCCATTGCTTTTTTAAAAGGATTCATAGCCAATGCTGAACCAGTTATTATTCCGGCGCTGAGGCCTTTCCAGATAAAATCTCTACGCTTCATTTAATTATGATAGTAAGTAGTATTGACATCTTGTATAAACAAGGTGCGAATTTAAATATTATCACAGAAGTTTATCGCAATTTGTAAGCTAAACTTTGGTAAATTGAATTATTCTAAATAACCTCTGGGAAGAGTCTGCGAGTCTGCGAGTCCTCAAGTCTACAAGTGTGCATGGGTGTGTGAGTGTGTGTGGTTAGGTCTGAAAGTAAATGAACAACCAACTGAATACTGAGAACCTGGAACTGAGAACTAAGTATTTCCTAACTTTACACACTTAAATTTCCGGTTAAATCAATTAATATAAGAAAATGACAGTCCTGTATTATGATTGCTTTTCAGGAATCAGCGGGGATATGAATCTTGGCGCCCTTGTTGATCTTGGCGTTGATCCGGAATTTCTTAAGAATGAATTAAAGAAACTTAAGGTCAGGAATTTCAAATTAGAGTTCATACCAGATCAGCGTAAGGGCATTACAGGGACCAGGGCTCATGTACTTATAACGGAGAAAAAGGGGACATCCAAGAATGACCATGACCATAATAATGATCACGATCACGATCAGGATCATGATCAGGATCATGATCTTCACCAATCACACCACAGAAACCTGCATGATATAAGCAAAATTATAAATCAAAGTAGTTTAAGTGACAGCGTAAAAGCCAGAAGCCTGGAGATCTTTCAGAAAGTTGCTGATGCTGAAGCAAAGATCCATGGTAAATCAATCGATGAGATACACTTTCACGAAGTTGGTGCAATTGATTCAATAGTTGATATTGTAGGAGCGGCTATTTGCATTGAGTTTCTCAGGCCTGATAAGATCATTTCATCAAGTGTTGAAGTTGGTGGTGGTTTTGTCAGGTGTGAACATGGAGTTTTCCCTGTCCCCGCCCCTGCCACGGCTGAAATCCTGAGAAACATACCGATCAAGTACGGTGCAGTGCAATTTGAAACCACAACTCCTACAGGAGCTGCAATCCTTGCTACAATGGTAAATGAGTTCACTGACAGAATTCAATTTACAATCCGGAAAACAGGTTATGGGATCGGTACCAAAGACTCTGATATCCCAAATGTACTTAGAGTTCACCTGGGAGAAATTGACAGTCATCTGGAATCCGGTATGGAGGTACACACTGCATTCATTATTGAGTGCAACATTGATGATATGAATCCGGAAATTTACGGACATGTTATGGATCTCCTTTTTGAAGCGGGCGCCGATGATGTCTTTATAACTCCTGTTATTATGAAGAAGGCAAGGCCTGCATCAAAACTGAGTGTTCTGTGTAGTCCGGAAATCGATAATGAAATCACCAACATCCTCCTCACACATACAACCACCCTCGGCGTAAGAAAACATAAGGTGGAGAAGATGATATTAAAACGTGAATTTCAGGAAATAATGACCAAATATGGCCCTGTAATTATTAAAACTGCTATATATAAAGGGAAACGGCTAAAATCCAAGCCTGAATATGAAGATTGCGTCAGGATAGCAAAAGAACATAATATACCTGTTCACATTGTCTACCAGGAAATAAACAAATTAATTGCAAGTCTTAATTCAGATGCTGAATAAATCAGATCCAAAATACAGTCAATTGATCGATTATCTGACAAAACTGGGAGATGCGGTTGTTGCATTTTCAGGGGGTGTCGATAGCACATTCCTGCTGAAGGCTGCACATGATGCTCTTGGAGATAAAGTACTGGCATTGACCGTTAAGTCGCCTTATATCCCTGAATGGGAAATTGAGGAAGCAAAAGATTATGCTTCTAAACTTGGAGTCAGGCATCTGGTAATTGAGGCACCTCTGACAAAAGAAATATTGCATAATCCCGAAAACCGGTGTTATCTGTGTAAAAAATTCATTTTCAATAAGCTCAGGGAAACAGCAACTAAAAAAGGCTTTAAAAATCTTCTGGATGGGACGAACAGCGATGATTCAGCTGATTCAAGGCCCGGCATGAAAGCTTTAAAAGAACTCAATGTTCTGAGTCCGCTGAGAGAAAATGGATTTGGCAAACAGGACATCAGGAGGTATTCCAGGCTGGCTGATCTGCCCACCTGGGAGAAGCCTGCGTACGCTTGCCTGATGACAAGGATCCCGTACAATACCAAAGTTGAAGATTTAGTGCTCAGAAGGATTGAAAAAGCAGAGAAACTCCTGATAGATATGGGAATTAAGGCTGTACGAGTGAGGGTGCATGGAGATATCGCCAGAATTGAAATTGATCCATCCCTGTTCAGGGCAGTATTTGAAGAAAATTTGTTCAGGACTATTAATGATAAGCTTAAAAGTTTAGGTTTTAAACATGTAACCCTTGATCTTGAGGGTTACAGGGAAAATAAATAGAATCTTATATGAATAAAGAAGCAATAAAAGAACTCCTGGATTCGGTCAGCAAAGGCAGCCTGAGCGTGGAAGATGCTCTTGAACAGTTGAAGACTCTGCCCTATAAAGATCTGGGCCATACGAAAGTTGACAATCACCGTGAACTGCGCAGGGGCTATCCCGAAGTGGTTTTTTGCGAAGGGAAAACGGCAGAACAGGTCCGGAATATAATGGAATATATGGCTTCAAGAAAAAGCAATATACTTGGGACAAGGGCAAACCGTGACATATATGAAGCTGTAAAAGGCTCTTTGCCAAAAGCTAAATATAATGAGCTTGCAAGGACAATTACTGTTGAACTGGAAAAGAAAAAAATCTCCAGGTCATACATTGCTGTTTTAACTGCAGGGACTTCTGATATACCTGTAGCAGAAGAGGCTGCTGTGACTGCTGAAATTTTCGGGAACAGGGTTGAGCGGTTTTTTGATGTTGGTGTCGCAGGGATTCACCGGTTGTATGATAACCTTGAAAAAATAAGGAAAGCAAGGGTCATTATTGTCATTGCAGGTATGGAAGGAGCTCTGCCAAGCATTGTCGGAGGATTGCTTGATAAGCCTATTATTGCAGTCCCAACCAGCGTCGGATATGGAGCTAATTTTAAAGGATTATCTGCATTGCTGGGTATGCTGACAAGCTGTGTTGCAGGCGTAGCTGTCGTTAATATTGATAATGGTTTTGGTGCGGGTTACATGGCCAGCATGATCAATAAGATTTAGAAATTTATGGATCTCCCTGCTGTCCTGTTATCGATTGCTTACTGGGGACCTGTTCAGTATTTTACAAAGTTCCTGATATATGATGAGATCTGGCTTGAAATCCATGAGAATTATACCAGACAGACCTATCGTAACCGCTGTAATATATTTGGTGCAAACGGCAAGCTGGCACTTACTGTACCTGTCCTTACAGGTGCTAAGCATAAGTCGCTGATCACTGATTTGCGGATTGACTATACTAAGAGCTGGCAGAAACTGCACCTGAAAGGTATTGAGTCAGCCTATAGATCATCTCCGTTTTATGAGTTTTATATTGATGATCTAATTCCATTCTACTCAAAAAAATACATTTTCCTTTTTGACTTCAACATGGATATTCTTCAGAAGATTCTGAATTTACTCGATCTTAAAACTGAAATAAAATATACTGATAAGTTTGTTTCGCCGGCAATGGGCAATATTACCGATATGCGGGAATCAATCCATCCGAAGAAATCCTGGCAGTCAGATCATCATTTCGTACCAGTGGAATATAAACAGGTATTCTCAGATAAGTATAGCTTTATTGCAAACCTGAGCATCATTGATCTGATATTTAATGCGGGGCCCGAAGCTGCCGGGATATTAAGAGGGAGTATTAAACCCTTGGAGCTTTTATAACCCTTGGAGGGTTTATAACCCTCCAAGGGTTATCTGTTTTTTTTTAGAATCTGAACCCTAAAGTTGCCATGAAATTGGATTTGAGGCTGGAGATAACTGCACCGTTAGCATCTTCTTCATAAAGTTCATACTTTAACTCATTGGTGCAAAAAGTGCCCCCGATGTCAAAAAAGAATTTTTCGGTTCTGAATCCAAGCCCTCCGGCATAGAGCAGATTATATGTATTAATACCAGGAACCTTATTTTCATAAGGGCTTCCGTAGAAAGCAAAACCTCCCCTGATATAGATCGGTTTGATCACTACTTCTGCACCGGCCCTGAGATTGGAAGTCAGTTTATAGATATTCTTCATATTCTGGTTAACATCCATGAAGTCCTCCGGATAATCACTGTCATAATTCATTATTGAATAGTCGGTGAGCTCATAATCTACGTTAATTGTAGCAATTTCCGGGATCTGAAAAGCCACACTACCGATTGCCCTGTAGGGAGTCCTGAGCCAGTATTTATAACTATTAAGTGGTGACCGCTCGCTGGTAGCAGACTCCACGTCGAAAGTGCCTCTCAGATGAGTTGAGAACTCTTCCCTTATCCTGTAGAAAGTTGGTACATGAAATGCAGCGCCAAAACGGATAAAACTGACTGGCCTATAGATAAGTCCCAGCTTTGCAGTGAAACCTGTTCCATATACATCAAGATTTTCATTGAATGTAAATGAATTGAAATAATCATTCTTATCCATGTCATCTTCCTCAAAGGTGGAAATATCCTGGTGAAATCTCAACTGATGGATACCAAGGGTTGCACCAAGGTACAGAACATCACTATAGTTCGCACCTAATGAAAAAGCAAACTCTCCCAGTCCGCCGTTTTCTCTGACAGTCTGTTGCTGGAACTGGCCGTATCCCATATCGTTAATATCATTCTTGTAACTCAGGAGCAGGGAATCATAATAAATCAGATCGGCATACCAGGCTAATTGTTCGTAGTATGGATCAAGGTTATCAGGATTGAATACTCCGGCATCATTTGCATAATTGACAAAATTGTCGAGGTAAGAACTGCTAGCAGATCCTCCGTTTTCAGGCCGCTCTGTTGAAACCGGCGGAGTCACTTCAGGCATTCTTGACTGCATGAATGTATTCCTGTTGAAACTGTTCAGCTGATTATAACCAAATCCATAGGTGACAGAAACAAAACCACTTTCATTACCAGTTTTACTGGTTGCAACAAATCCAAGATTTCCGAGTCCGAATTGTGCTCTGTTGTCAGTAGTTGCTGCTCCCAGATACATAGCGTCAGTATTATCGAAGGAAAGCATCGGTGTAAGCGTGAACTCGGTTCCTCTGTATACCCCGATTCCTCCAGGATTTATACTTATTGAACCGAAATCACCTCCAAGAGCTCCATATGCACCAGCCATACCGGCGACCCTGGCGGTTCCGCCGAAATAGTTCCGGGAATATCTGAGTGCATCGAATTCGTTCTGGGCCAGAGAGATTCCTAAGGTCGTAGCCAGGGCGAATACAGTTAAATATATACGTTTCATGATAGTACTAGTTTAATTTGAATATGAAATATCCTCTAACCTGATTGGTTTATGAATTCTAAGTTATTATGGTTCAGACTATTACCTTCTGGGATTACTACCTGAACTGCTGCCGGAAGATCTTGAACCGCCACTTGAACTGCTGCCTGAAGATCTTGAACCACCGCTATAACTGCTTCCTGAAGACCTCGAGCCGCTGCTGTAACTGCTGCCGGAAGACCTCGAACCGCTGCTATAGCTGCTTCCTGAAGAAGACCTCGAGCCACTGCTGTAGCTGCTTCCTGAAGAAGACCTTGAGCCACTGCTGTAGCTGCTTCCTGAAGAGCGAGTGCTTGAACTACTTGGTCTGGTGTATGAGGAACGGCTTGAGCCGGAGGTGGATCCGGAGCTGTAGGTTTTATTTGAACTGGTTCCGCTATAATTTCCGGAGCGCGAGCTGCTGCTGTTATAACTTGGTCTGTATGTGGTGCTGGGCTTGCTGTAACTTGGAGTGTAGGTTCTTCTTACAGTACTGCTCGGGTTTGTAGAAGTGCTGCTGCCCGATCTGTTTATAACCCCTGAATAGGTTGTTCTTCCTGTGTTATCAGTTGTCCTTGGACGGGTCGTGGTAATGTTCCCCGTACTTCTTGATGAATTGATGGTTGTGGAACGCGACCGTGTCATGTTTGTAGTACCGCTCTGTGAACCGCTGGTCCTGTTTGTAGAACTATATGTACGTCCGGTTGAACTGGTTCCAGTTCCTCTTCCGGAGATTGCAGTGCTTCTGCCAGTACCTGTGCTGGTAGTTGTAGTACTTGAAGGACGGGTACTTTTGGTTGCACCCTCTGTAAGGTCAGAAGTCCTGGTACCTCTTGAACTTATTACAGTTCCGCTGTTTCTGCCAGCTGATGTCCCGGCAGATTCACTTGTGGTGTTGTATCCGTGCCGTGATGATCTTCTTCCGTAGGTATTACCATATGAATCATCGATGCTAGCATAATTGTTGCCATAATAATATGGATAGTAACCGCCACCATAGTAATAATTGTCATAGTAACCATTCCAGTAACCGTGGTTGTATCCTGACCAGTAACTTCCGTAGAATGGGTATCCCCCCCATCCATAGCTCCATCCCGGGTAGTAAGAATAAGGATAACCCCATCCAAATCCCCATCCTAATGAGTAGCTCATATTGAAACCGGAATACCAGGGATCATAATACATTGAACTGGAATACCAGGGATCGTAATACATTGAACCGGAATACCAGGGGTCATAATAGGAATAACCTAAATAAGGTGAATGAAACCGCCTTATTCTGTTCGTATAGGAATAATCATCCTGATAAACATCACCATAATAATAATGATTATGAACGATTGGTTGTTCTCCATCTCCTTCATAGTAAGCGTATTCAGTCATACCCTCTTCATCAGTATAGACGGTATCGGCCTGTTCAAAGACCTCATCCTGAGGCATTTCACCTTCGCCGGATAAATACTGATTCTCCATTTCCAGCCTGTATTTCTCATAATCACTTACCTCTTCTCCGACAACAGGTTCGGCTTCCTGCTCAACCTGAGTCATTGGCTGGGATACAACCGGCTGCTCAACAACAGCGACTGCAGCCTTCTTGTTTGCATCACCTGGAGTATAATAAAGATCATCATAATCTGCAATCCCGGCTCTGTATGTAGAAGAACAAGCTCCTAAAACTACTGCCAGAATCATTAATATGGTAACTTTTGTTTTCATTTTTTCAACCTCCCGGTATTTTTTAATTATCTACCCGATAAAATGCAAATTCCGTACCAAACATTTCAATTTAAACCTGGTAATTCAGAACTTAATAAATAATTACTGATTATTATCACTGCTATATTACAAAGAAATGATGATAAATAAAAACCCCGGATTGTTAAGATTCGTGTTTATCAGGTTATTAATAATTATTTGTTTATTTTGTAGTTTTCTCTGATCTCAGGATATTAACAGGAATCCAATGGCAAAAGAACTCACGACCAGGGCAGAGGATTATGCCCAGTGGTATAATGATCTGGTGATAAAAGCTGATCTTGCCGAAAACTCAGCAGTAAGAGGATGCATGGTCATTAAGCCAAATGGATATGCCATATGGGAAAAGATACAGTCGGTGCTTGATGGTATGTTTAAAGCCACCGGTCATTCTAATGCCTATTTCCCCCTGTTTATACCCAAATCATTCTTCACCAAAGAGGCCAGTCATGTCAAGGGTTTTGCAAAAGAATGCGCAATAGTAACTCATTACCGTCTTAAAACTGATGAGATCACCGGGGAAGTTATTGTTGATGAAACAGCAAAGCTGGAAGAGGAACTTATAATAAGGCCGACTTCTGAAACTATTATCTGGAACAGTTATAAAAACTGGATCCATTCATACCGCGACCTTCCTATACTTATAAATCAGTGGGCAAATGTCGTAAGATGGGAAATGCGTACACGGTTATTTCTGAGAACGGCTGAGTTCCTGTGGCAGGAAGGACATACAGCGCATGCAACAAGAGAAGAGGCTATTGAAGAGACTTTGAAGATAATAGATCTTTATGCTGATTTTGCTGAAAACTGGATGAGTCTGCCGGTAATTAAAGGAAGGAAAACCGAAAACGAAAAGTTTGCCGGTGCCATCGACACATATACATTCGAAGCTATGATGCAGGATGGTAAAGCACTACAAGCCGGGACTTCGCATTTCCTCGGACAAAATTTTGCAAAAGCATTCGATGTCCAGTATACCAACCAGGAAGGGAAACTAGATTGGGTGTGGGCCACATCATGGGGTGTTACAACCCGTTTGGTTGGAGCCCTTATCATGGGACATTCTGATGATAATGGCCTGATCATCCCTCCCCGGCTGGCACCCCTGCAGGTTATAATTATACCTATTTATAAGAACACTGAGGAGCTGGCTCAAATTAGCAATATCGCTTTAAGTATAAAAAAAGCACTGGAAGAAAATAACATCTCTGTTAAATACGATGACAAGGATACCCATAAACCCGGATGGAAATTTGCTGATTACGAGTTGAAAGGAGTCCCTGTCCGGCTTGCCATCGGGCCGCGTGATATTAAAAATCATACTGTGGAGATTGCCCGTCGGGACACATTAGAGAAATGGCCGGCACCTCAGGAAAATATTGTCGAAAGGATTAAGGACCTTCTTGCAGACATTCAAAAGAATTTGTACAGGAAAGCACTCGAATTCCGCAAACAGAATACTTTCAGAACCGATGATTACCAGGAGTTTAAAGATATCATTATGAACCGTGGAGGATTTGTGATGGCCCACTGGGACGGAACGACAGAAACTGAAAACCGGATTAATGAGGAGACCAAAGCTTCCATTCGTTGTATCCCACTTGATCCGGATTCAGAAAAAGGAAAATGTATTTATACCGGAAAACCTTCCTCCCAAAGAGTTCTATTTGCTAAAGCATACTGACCACTGACCAGATGACTATGGAAAGTCAAAATGTTAAACAGACAATCATTGATACCATAAAGGGAAAATCATCCCTGAAGCAGAAAGTATATGATAATACTTTGAATGCATTTTGTACCCTTAAGGAAGTCCTGAGTGAACTGGCCGATTATTATAACGGACAGGTCGCTGATGTGGATAGCCGTATTCTGCTGGAGTATAAGGATAATGGGATTTTTAGTGCCCAGCTCAAGGTTGCAGGCGATCTGATCATATTCGGAATGCATTCCAATATTTTCGAATTCGACCGTGAACATGGGGTATGGAAAACTTCATATATACAGGCCGACAGGATGGCTTCCTATTGCGGGATAATCAATATCTACAATTTCCTTGCAGATTCATTTAAATATAACAGGTGGGATGATCTTGGATATCTTATCGGAAGAATTTTTATTAATAAGGAAATGCATTATTTCGTTGAAGGAAAAAGACAACTTGGATTTTTCTATAATAATTTCGGCAAGGAAGTGCTTGATAAAAATACTTTGCAAGACATCGCCAATCTGGCCATTAATTACAGCCTGGAATTTGACCTGCTCGTCCCGCCTTATGATGCAATTAAAATCATAAACGTTGAACAGATCAGCCAAAGAATACAGTTCTCCCTGATGAAGACGGGTAAAAGACTTGGATTCCGGTTTAATTCCGATGACGTAAGCGGTAACTCAAAATAACTCTGTGGATCACCGGGATCTGTTGTTATCAGCATCAAAAACAATTGAATCTACGGATTTTATATATTGCTGCAGTATTACTGGTTTATTTTACCACGGCCAGGGCAAAGGATAGTCCATACAGTAAACCGGATACTGTTTTTTTATCCAGAGGATCCGTACTTATTATCGAATCTGAAAAATATAAAGCGAAAAAAGATACATTTATTATTATTCCTCCCGGAACTGAATACCAGCTCAAAATTGACCGCAAAAAACAAAGTGAGGATTTCTTCGATTCCCTTGAAGTAAGAGCATCTCAGCGTAAATGGACAGACAGGCTGCATAATATAGTAGTCACGGCACCAAAGAAAGGGGCAATCATTGATACGCTTCAGACATCTCAGAGTATTTCACCGTTTGTCCAATTTGACAGAAAGATCATAAGGAATATAAAAATTCAAAGGCTGGCTCCATTTGGACCTACTATTTTCGATACAACAAGAATGGCTGTCAGTGCCCTGGAGAAAGTCGGGAACAAAGCACACTTAAACACCCGTGAAAAAATAATTTCTAATTATCTGTTATTCTCAGAAGGTGATCGCATTGATCCGTCAGTCCTTTCTGATAATGAAAGAATTATCCGTCGATTATCTTTCATTGAAGACGCCAGGATTTTTATTACTGAAACTTCCCGCGATCCGGATTCGGTTGATGTGCTGGTCCTGACCAAAGATGCATTCTCCATTGGAATGGGTTTGGAGATCCTGGATTGGGATGCAGGAAATATCAAATTTTTTGAGAATAATCTTGCAGGCATCGGGCATGAACTTCATGCAAGTTTTCACTGGAATGGACTAAAAGATCCCTGGTACGGTGAGGAATTTTATTATATCATCAATAATATTGGCGGCAGTTTTATCGATAATAAGATAAGGTATGCCAAGATTTTTGATAAAGAAACCTTTGAAGTGAACTTTGACAGGCCTTTCTTCGCACCAAGTACAAAATATGCAGGAGCTATACGTTATGAGCATACTTCCAGAATTTCAAAAATTAATTTTGGCGATACGTTGGTCCCTACCAGAATAAATTATCATCTCTTTGATCTCTGGGCAGGAAGATCTTTCTCTCTTAACTCTTCCAGATCGTATTCAGATGAAAGGTTAAATTTTGTTTTTGCCAGCAGAGTTCAGAAAATGCAATTCATTAAGCGGCCTGATAGCATTTCAGACAACACCTTTTATTATTTTCACAATAAGACTTTGTGGCTCAGCAGCCTGTCTATTACCAGCCAGAAATTCTTCCGAAGCAACCTTATATATAGTTTTGGCCGTACCGAGGATATCCCTCATGGATTTTTACTGAATTTCACATTTGGACCGGAATTCGGCGAATTCAACAGGAGGTTCTATATGGGTACAGGATTGGCGTGGGGAGGTCTGATCGGGAACATAGGGTATATCTATACAAATGGAGAGCTCGGTGGATTTTCAAGTTCACTTGGATCGCCTGATCAAGCCATAATGCATGTTAATTCAAGTTATTTTACAAATCTTTTTATTATCAACAGGTTCAAAATGAGGCACTTTATAAGTCTTGACTATATGAAAGGTGTCCAGAGATTCGCTGATGAGTATATATCTATTTCTGATGATACTGGAATACGCGGGTATGATAATGATCTCGCAAGGGGCACAAAGAGAGCCTTTGCAAATTACGAGATCGTGCTATTTTCGCCATATCATTTTTACGGATTCAGGTTCGTTTTCTATGGTTTTGCGGATCTTGGACTTATATCATTTTCAGAATCTCTCCTTCAGGGACAGTTGCATTCAGGCGTTGGGCTGGGCGTCCGCATAAAAAATGAAAGGCTGACATTTGAGACAATACAGCTGCGTATTGGATATTATCCATCTTTACCTGACGAAACATTCCCGTTTGCTTTGTACTTCTCGGGTGAACAAAGGCTTAATCCTCATGATTTCTATGTCTCCAAACCGGAGGTTATTGGATTTGAATGATCTTTAATCATCCTGAGTATTTACTGTTTTTCCTTTTTTTTATGGTTACATTTTCGGAAATTTGTTCAATATACCTAATAAAATGCTCGACCAGTTCCGGTCTTTTATCAGGGATAATCATCTTATCAGGAAATCTGATAAAATTCTTCTGACAGTAAGCGGAGGCATTGATTCATCTGTTATGCTGGATCTGTTCATGCGGGCTGGTTATGATTGCGGCATCGCCCATTGCAATTTCAGTCTTCGCGGTAATGAATCAGATGAAGATGAAGATTTTGTGCGCGAGTTGTCATACAAGTATGGAATAAAATTCTATTACAACCGATTTAATACCGAGGAATATGCAGAAGATCAGAACATCTCGATCCAAATGGCAGCCCGGAAGCTCAGGTATGACTGGTTCGAGAAAGTGCGAAAGTTACATCCTTTTGACCTGATTGCCACTGCCCATAACCAGGATGATGTCCTTGAGACCTTTTTCATAAATCTTTCCCGTGGTTCCGGTATTCGTGGTCTTACGGGAATTAAAGCCATTTCCGGCAGAATAATCCGGCCGCTTTTATTTGCACCCCGGACTATGATAGAAGCATACTCAAATAAATATTCAATATCATTCCGGGAGGATTCTTCAAATGCTTCCGAAAAATATATACGTAACAAAATCAGGCATAAAATATTACCCTTATTTGAGGAGATAAATCCTGCCTTCAGGAATACCCTGATGGAAACCATACAGAAACTGAGAGATGCAGAAGAGATATATACAGATGAGATTAATCTCAGGCGAAATGAAATTGTAACTGAGAAGGATGATTTCCTTTCAATTTCACTGGAAAAGTTAAGGGATCTGCCTCAGCGTAAAACTTATCTTTTCGAATTTCTTTCTGAATATCATTTTACGCCCAAACAAATTGTTGATATTGACGAATCTGTGAATGCAACTTCAGGTAAACAGTTTTTTTCAACTACCCACCGGCTGGTAAAAGACAGATCAGAGATGATAATCACACCTATCGGAGATGAAGAATACCGCAAATATTATATCGCTGAAGGGACAGACCGTATCTATGAACCTGTGCATCTTGAATTTATTATCATTGAGAATACCCCCGGATTCCGAATCCCTTCAGAACCAAATATTGCATGTCTGGATTTCGATCTTCTGACTTTTCCTCTTCTGATCAGGAAATGGCAAAGCGGTGATTATTTCCGTCCTCTCGGAATGAAACACAGGAAAAAACTCAGTGATTTCCTGGTTGATCAGAAAATATCAATTGTTGAGAAAGAAAACTTATGGCTTTTATTGAATAATGAAGATATCGTCTGGGTGATCAATCAGAGAATAGATGAAAGGTATAAAATCAGCTCAGAAACGAGGCAGGTTCTTATGATAAAATCGGTTAACTAATATTCCGCCTGACAAATCTTATAATTAAGGTTATATCAAAGTTCAGATCAGTCCGATATTTTTCCTTAGTCCGTCAAAAAATTGCTTCAGCCTGTCAAAATCCCTGTTACTGATTATCTCTATCAGGATATCAAGCCTGGCATTTATTTTTTTCACCTGCTCTGCTGTATAAGGACTAAATAGAATTTCTGATAAAAGGTAATCATCTTCAGACAGCACGCCTCTGGCAACCTCAAGGTGTTTTCTGAATGTGGTTCCCGGAGCTTCCTGTTTTTTCATGCATGCTGCAAAAACAAGCGAAGATGAGAACGGGATTGATAAGGAATAAGCAATAGTCTGGTCATGTTCCTCGAAAGTGTATTCGTAAATGCTTAAGTTCAGGGATTTGTAAAACTTCCTGAAAAACTGTTTCCCTTCCTCGTCTGATTCCTTAATTATGATAGCATTTTCTTTACTCAGATCCTTAATGTTGCCAAATGTCGGTCCAAACATAGGATGTGTCGATACATATCTCATCCCACATTCTTTATAATAGGACAAGAGGCCATTCTTTACTGAGGTAATATCGGCCAGAATACAATTTCCGTTCAGAAATGGCCGGATTTCGGTGAATACTTTTACTGTATTATTAAGCGTTACAGCATTTATCAGCAAATCGGGATTGAATTCGGCAATCTCATCGTTTGAAAGGAATTTATGAGAATTAAAGAAATATTTAAGCTTTTGCTTATCTTTATCATATACCCCTACATCATAGTCCAGACATAGTGATTCCACAAGCCATGATCCCATCCTGCCTGCTCCGATTATTGCAATTTTCATGATTTCATTTTTTTATTCTTGTTATTTTCTGTTCAAGCAGCATGAAGTCAGCCATAACGATTGCAGCTACTGCCTCTGTTACCACAGGTACCCTTAGTGCAATGCAGGTATCATGTCTGCCTTCAATTTTGAGATTGACCATTTTACCTGTATTGAGGTTCATGGTTCTTTGTTCGCCAGCTATACTTGAGGCAGGTTTTACTGCAATACGAAAAACAATTTCATTACTGTTTGAAATGCCACCATTAATCCCCCCGGAATAGTTAGTTCCGGTCTTTCCGTCAATTCCGGTGATTTTATCATTGTGTTCACTTCCATTCATTTTTGCAGAACTGAAGCCGGATCCGAACTCAATTCCCTTGACTGCCGGGATTGAAAACACAATATGGCTTAATACTGATTCCATTGAATCGAAAAAAGGTTCTCCCAGCCCCGCGGGTACATTGATAATCCTGCATTCA